>Ga0265798_10000184_pt1 | contig 119046 bp, 125 predicted proteins | sample P3T30metagenome_FD_192430 | JGI IMG/M metagenome (GOLD analysis project Ga0265798, IMG submission 192430) | Plant litter microbial communities from East Loma Ridge, Irvine, California - P3 T30 | ecosystem: Environmental > Terrestrial > Plant litter > Unclassified | place: USA: California...
GGGCGGAAGGTCAACTCGGTTCGACCGCAGCGAAGGATATGCCCGTCTTCACCGGAAACAAGACGCAAATCAGAGCACAGTACAAGGCGTGGAAGAGAGCGCATCCATCCCAAAAGAATGCCAACAATCGCATAAGCGGCGCAGAAGTGGACCGGCCGATCCTGCCAGAAGGCGAAGAAAGTACGCGGCGGAGGAGGCGGCATGACAAGCAGGCGAGAGAAGACTTCGACCCGGACCAACAGAAGCAGTTCGAGTTGAAAAAGCTGGCTCTGGCGGAGAGACAGGCAATGAACAAGGTGTTCCGCGAGCAACAGGCAGTGGAGAAAGAGCTCCGTGAGAACGCTGCGAAAGATGGGAAGAAAGCGCAGACATCCCAAGATGCTGGCAACAGCACCAAAGACGCTCAGCCCGCCCAGGCAGAAGATCGACCTGGCCGGGCCGTAGGAGGGAACATGTTGGTCTCCAGCAGATCCGATTCGCAGTCTACCCAGGCAGACGGGAAAAAGTCAGGCAGAAAAAGAGCCCCACGAAACAGGCCCGACAAAGGTGAGAGAGACTCGTGGGATCAGCAGCAATGGGACGAGTACAATCTAAGACAGGACGACATAAAGAGAAGGCAGGAAGATAACAAAGCAAGAAAAGAGAGGAACCAGGCGAACCTCGACAAAGCTACCGAAGACAAGGCGAGGCGTGAAGAGAGACAAAAGGCGAACCGCGAGAAAACTGCGCAAGAGCAGGCGAAGCGAGAAGAGGAAAAGAAGAAGAAGGAAGCTGAGGATCGGGAGACGGCCAGATTGCGCGCTGCCGCGTCTAATGGACCTCGTCTTTCGACCCCCAACCGCAACCAGGCGCAAGGACCTGGCCATCGCCAAGCTAACGATCCCGCCGGAATTCAGCCTCCAGCTTTCAACCATTGGCAGGCTACATCTCCAGCTGGACCTCAGTCTCCGGCTTTCAACAATCAGCAGCAGCGTGGTCGTGGCGACCGTGGAGGACGTGGCCGTGGTCACAACGAAGAGGCTAACGATCCGGAGAGAGCCCGTTTGCACGCCCAGTCCCCGACTGGACCCCGTGGTGCGGCTGCCAACGACCAGCAGCAAGGCGGTCGTGGTGATCGCGGTGGCCGTTGGGGACCTGCCCGTGGTTTCGGCGGAGGATATGGATATCGGGGTGGTCGCGGGGGTTACGGGGGAGGAAACGGAAGGTCTTGATTTGACAGGCCACTGAGGAATGCCATGATGAGCGTGCGAGCGTCCAGGCGGCGTCGGTAGAGCGATCTGTGCGAATGTCTAGGAAGTATTGGCGTGGACGTGGTCAGTACCGTGGTTGGAGATCAGAGGACCGATCTAGCGAGATGTACAACGGTTCGAATACCATGAGCGATTGCCATTTACCAACTTTGTTCCTGGGAGAGAACAGAAACCGATGTCATGTGATGTCTTCGAGATGTAAGTTAAGTCCCGATGGCTACTGCTGTATGCGGTCACACAACATCTGCCACCGCGTGCGCCGGTAACCCGCAGCCGCAGCCGCAGTCCCACATTCGGGAAATCCCGCCAGCCGGGGTGCAGCTCGCTTCTCGTTTCGTCTCGCGCAAGGCAAGGCACCACACTGCCAACGATCATCATGATCGGATTCGGGTCATGTGTGCGCCTCACAAACCTTCGTCAGGCGCCTCGTGATGACACCAAACGCCAACTCGATGGCCGCCGGGTATGCTAGCGCTGTTGGCGCTGCTGGCCTGGATCACAAGGCTCAGTCATACGACCTCGCCCACTACACCACAACCACCTCCTTCCTTCACACCCAGTGCACATCCACTCACGCACTCCTCCCTCAAACTACCCTATGAGCCCGCTATTGACTCTCTCCCGCCGCCGTTTTGTCTCTCCTCCCATCCCTCCCTCCCCGTGAAACCTTCCTATAGACGCCATTTGTCTCAGTTGCGTCCACCATGCCTTCCCTAGGCTCCGTCATCGTCTTGACGGCAGCTAGTCTGCTAGGCGCTTCCTACGCATCTACTCTGACACCGCCAGTCCTCCCACTCGTCGTCCGCAATCCATATCTTTCGACATGGCTGGGCAATGCCAGAGACGACCCATGGTCCAAATGGCCCATGTTCTACACTGGCGAGGAGATGGGCTTTTCCATCCTGGCCTCTGTCCCCGACTCTTCCACCGTGTACCCTCTGCTGGGCAGAGCACATGATTCCTTAGACGATAAAAGCCTTCATTACAACCTGAGCTTTCCACACTACCTGGGAGCCAAGTATGACGCCTCTACCACCAATCTCTCTTACACGATTCCTTCTCCCAAGTCGCAGGACGATGCGCCAGTCGAGCTCACCATCAGCTTCCTGTCTCCGATCACTCCTACGTCGACCCTTCGCCAGGCAATCCCGGCAGCGTATATCAAAGTCCATGTAAATGGCGACTTCAACGTTGACGTCTACATGGATGTCAACGGCCAGTGGGTCAGCGGCAACCGGGGCTCCAAAATTGTTTGGTCATTGGAAGAAACAAAGTTCAAAGATGCAAGAGAGTTGAAGTCTTGGAAGGTGAAAAGAGAAACAGAGCAACTGTTCACAGAATGGGGAGATCGTGCGGAATGGGGCACACTGTACTTCACGGGTCCGAAAGATGTCACGCATGAGTGCGGTGTCTCCGGTCCTTTGCGCCAGCGCTTCAGTAAGACTAGCAAGCTGAACAACACTATGGATGACGAGTTCCGCACGATTATGGACGAGGAGCCAGTATTCGCTTTCAGCAAGAGCTTCAACCTGAGCAACAGTGACAGCCATGCTGGGAGCCAGTCGAAGGAGGACAGTGTGCTCTTCACCATCTCACACATCCAAGACCCGGTCACTCAGTTCGCATCAGCTCGTGGCTTGACGTACATGCGCCCTCTGTGGCAGAGCTATTTCGCTACCGACATGGCGTTAATCACATTCCACTACGAAGACTACGAACACGCTGTCAAGCTCGCGGGCAACTACAGCACGCAGCTTGCGGACGACGCCTATCTCAGTGGCAGTGACAACTACAAGGACATTGTTGCCCTCAGTGCTCGCCAAGTCATGGGCGCAACATCCTTCTCCGGAACACCTGATAATCCTATTCTATTCCTAAAAGAGATCAGCAGCAACGGCAACTCACAAACTGTAGATGTCATCTTCCCTGCCTTCCCCTTCTTCTTGTACACCAACCCGCGCTGGCTCGCATACCTTCTCGAGCCTTTGATCGAGCACATGTTGAGCGGCCAGTACCCGAATGATTACAGCATGCATGACCTGGGCACTCATTTCCCGAACTTGACTGGTCATGCGGACGGCAGAGATGAGTACATGCCTGTCGAAGAGTGCGGCGATATGCTTATTATGGGTCTTGCTCTCGTCAACAGCTTGAACTACGCGGATGGCAAGGACGCGCAAAGCATCTGGTCGGCTGAAGGTACAGAAAAATCGATCGAGACACTTTCCGATGGCGTCTCTGCCTTTGCCATGCCTGCCACTCTTGAGAAGCGCGACGGCATAGTCGGATTGGACGACCGCTGGGGTGGCGTCACTGCAAAGAAACAAGCCCAGAAATGGCTCGGTAGGTCGTACGATCTATGGACGCAGTGGACCTCGTATCTCGTCGACTACAGCTTGCGGCCGGACAACCAGCTTTCCACGGACGACTTTGCCGGTTGGCTTGCACTTCAAACCAACCTCGCTCTCAAGGGCATCGTGGGCATCAAAGCCATGTCCGAGCTTGCCAATGTCATGGGCAAGGACAAGGATGTGGAGTACTACCGTAACATATCCTCCGTCTATGTTGAGAAGTGGGAAGAGTACGGTATGAGCCGTGATGGCGGCCGTGCTAAGTTGGCGTACGACTGGCATGGATCGTGGACCACTCTGTACTCGCTTTACGCTGATGCAATCTTGTGCTTCCATCCCACATTCACCGACAACAGCACCAGCTCACCCGGCTTGCACATGTCTGGCGAGCAGACCCCAATTTTCGATCACCCGAACAAGAAGGCAAACAAGGACTTCATCCCTGACCACATCTACCAAACACAGTCTGAATGGTACCTCACAGCCATGCAAAAGTACGGCGTAAGTATCGAATCCCTCCCGTCTAATGATGAATTCTTTGCACAATAACTAACAAGTCAACCCAGCTTCCTCTCGACTCGCGCCACTTGTACACAAAGTCCGACTGGGAGTTCCAGGCCGCTGCAGTCGCATCGCCCAAGACCCGCACCGAGATTCTCGAGCGTGTGGCCAAATGGCTGAACGAAACGGCGTCTGACCGACCTTTCACTGATTTATACAAGACGGAGGAAGACGGTGGCTTCCCAGGCCCAAACTTCTTTGCACGACCAGTCGTCGGAAGTCACTTTGCTTTCTTGACCATGGAGAGGGCTTGTAAGGCTGGTGCTGCGTGGTGATGGCTATTTCGGATTGGATGCATCGGATTGGAGGTGATGCATCGGACTTGTTCGGTTATGTCGAACTTTGGAATCGTTGGAAAGCTTGAGCATTTACGACACGGCCTATGATAATATTTTTTTCGCTGGTTTCTTGCGTGTTGGCCCACTTTATGTTTACTGTATACACGCATAGGTCGCTTGTCCTCGGAGCTGTTGGTGGTGTCCCTTCGATATCACTTTCCAGTCAGTGTTCGGATGTCCACGCGAAATGCAAAAATGCGTCACTTTGCAAAGCAACATGTCAAACCAAGGTTGTACAAGCTTCACAACTCGTCATTGGATCCAATAGAATCCGTCTATATCGACGCCTTATCTGATTACATGCTGTACTATGACGCTAGTTAGGTCCGCCTGACCCCAACCTCGAAGCTCCATCCACAACTCGGGGACGGCCGAGTCTACCACCACCACCACCAACCTCTCACCTGAAACAACCAGCCCGAGTCTCTTCCTCACTCACCCTCTTACACACACTCACGATGTCGTCCAACTAGAGCTCACCACATTCCTCTGCTTCTACTGCACTCGGCGAGCCTCCACCGCCCATCATGCCCTTTCGCAAGTCGTGGAACCCCATCGCTTTCGTGCCCGCCCAAGTCACCTTGATCAGCTTCGCCGTCTACGCCGCCCTCTTCTCTTGCTTGCTCTGGGTTCACCATGTCGTACCGCCTGCGCCTACGAACCCAACACCAGTCTCTGGTGTGAACCTCACTACTGCGTGGAGGGACCTGGAACACATCACCGACGGCTTCCATCCATACAACAGTCGGCGGAACGGAGAGCTTAGGGAGTGGCTTGTACAGAGAGTGGAGAGCATCATCAAAGAGAACGGCTTTGCCAAGGACTCGCGCAATGCTGTGGTGTGGGACGGTGGCTACGAGAATATCACCTACGCCAACAAATGGCTGGCCAGTTCGCCTACAGTGCGGTATACTGAGAATGAGAACATCGTGGTATACATTCGCGGCGAGCAAGATGAAGAGGGAGCTTGGTGGGAAGACGAGACCAAAGCGTACGTCGGTGCTGGCGGCGTGTTGGTGAATGCACACTACGACAGCGTCTCGACCGGCTATGGCGCTACGGATGATGGTGTTGGTGTTGCGACGGTCCTGCAGTTGATCTCGCATTACACCACGTCAGGAAACAAGCCGAAGAGGGGCATCATCGCTCTCTTGAACAACGGCGAGGAAGATGGGCTGTACGGCGCGCAGGTGTACACTAAGCATGTCACGGCCAAGTTCCCGCGCATGTTCCTCAACTTGGAGGGTGCTGGAGCAGGAGGCAGGGCCGTTCTGTTCAGAAGTTCGGACGCAGAAGTCACTCGCTTCTACGCTCACAGCCAGTATCCTTTTGGCACTGTGGTAAGCGGCGACGGCTTCAAGCGTGGTCTAGTAAAGAGCGGAACAGACTTTTCAGTCTTTGAGGAAGAGCTTGGACTGAGAGGACTAGATGTTGCTTTCATGGCTCCGAGGGCAAGGTATCACACGAACCAGGACGATGCTCGAGACACCAGCCCTGATTCCCTGTGGCATATGCTCTCCGCTTCTCTGGACACTACCAAGGCCATGACCTCTTACTCTGGAAGCGAGTTCTCCGGATCGAGCGATCACGGTCTTGAAAGAGCCAACGCTGATCGCGGAAGTAACGGCGTATGGTTCGACCTCTTTGGTCGTGCATTCGCAGTGCTCAAGCTGCACGATCTCTTTGCTCTTTCCGTCACGCTGCTTGTCGCTGCGCCGGTTCTGCTGATTATCCTCGAGGTTCTCATCTCTAGGCTCGACAAGTGGTATCCGTTTACACGCAAGCAGTACTTGCACAACTCTGATGATGATGAGCCTGTCTCCTTCAGCGGATTCCGAGGATTCTTCCGTTTCCCGATCATCTTTTCCGTCGCTTCGGCTTGTGTGGTTGCGCTTGCATTCTTGATGACAAAGATCAACCCGTACATCCTCTACAGCTCCGAGTACGCGGTGTGGGCTATGATGCTCGCAGCCTGGTTCTCCATCTCTTGGTTCCTTTCCACCATGGCCGACAAAGTACGTCCGACTGCGCTCAGCAGAATGTACACCATTTTATGGATCTACGTTATCAGCTGGATCGCACTAGTGTTTGTTACTATTGGAGAGAACAACTTCAACATCGCTAGTGGATACTTTATGGTTATCTACAACGGGAGCGTCTTCGTGGCACTGTTGATCAGCTATCTTGAGTTGCTAGCATTGCCTAAGAAAAAGAAGTACGTTGAGCACGTAATCGGTGCTCACTCGGCACCATCTACGAGACCAGCTAGCATCTCATCTCGTAGATTGCTTGACGAGGCGGAAGAGCAACCACCAACCAGCGAAGGCGAACCTGAGGAAGTCAACGAGCGAACCGGTCTTTTGAGAGGTAGGGAGAGGAAGACCAAGAACACGTTCGCTCGATTTGGTGGTAGGAGAAACCAGGATACCAACAGCGTGATGAGCGTGACTGAGGATCCTCTCCTGGTCAAGGCATACGGAAATGAGCAGGCCTGGTCCGGATCTCTCCCTCGATGGACTTGGATCCTGCAATTCTTGGTCCTGGCGCCTATCAACATTATCCTCGTTGGCCAGATCGCACTATTCGTCACCTCGGCACTTCATCAGACCCCCGCCGATGGCAACTCTGTTCTGAACGTCTACCTCACAATGGCTGCTCTCACAGTCCTGCTCATGCTTCCGCTATCGCCCTTCCTGCACCGCTTCACATACCACCTACCGACGTTCTTCTTCTTCATCTTCGTCGGCTGCCTCATCTACAACCTCTTGGCATTCCCATTCTCGAGGGAGGCCAGACTCAAGCACTACTTTGTCCAGAACATCGATCTGGACACTGGCAACAACACGGTCCAGTTGACGGGTGTCGAGGGATACGTGGAGACTATCGTGGACGAGATTCCTAGCGTTGCCGGACAGTCGTGGACTTGCGGCAAAACAGACGATCCACGCAGAGCTGGTCTTCAGGCCTGCCGATGGGAAGGCCTTGCACCTAACGTCGTCCCGACCACAGAGAACTCCTCCTCGCTGGGCAACCACTCAAAGAACCCCTACTTGGACTGGGTTCAATACAATATTTCAACCTCCGGCGAAGAAGCATCAATCTCTTTCCGCGGTCTAGAAACCAAGAATTGCCGCCTCCTCTTCGACACCCCGGTCAACTCCTATCACATCGAAAACACCACCGAGAGAGTACACGTCAAACCCAAGCCCTCGCGCGGCGAAGACAGGAGCCGCGCCGGCATGTCGGAACTGCGCCTCTTCACTCGCGAATGGGAGAAGGATTTCCGCGTCAATGTCACGTGGGCTGACGGCGAGCCCAAGGGCAAGACTGGTAAAGTGGGCTGCATGTGGGCCGACGCCAACCAGCCGGGTGTCATTCCTGCGCTGGACGAGATCTGGCGCTTCGAGCCGGTTTGGAGCGTTGTCAGCAAGGGTGGTGATGGACTTGTGGAGGGCTGGAGAGATTGGAAGATTTGATTCTGAAAAAACGGCTTTCTTTTTTGAAATTGTTTGTTTTGCGATCTGGTTGGTCTTGACTTGGTATCGTTTGTCTATTTGCGCTTTGGTGGTCCATGATTGTTGGCCGATGATGATGTTTTGTCGGGTCCACGCCCTTTGTACATACATCTTGGTGTTGTGAGTTCTGATGATTAATGTCTACACGATTGCTTTGAGTTCACTCTCAGATGTAGCCGAATTTCATTTCCAGTCATCGACGTGAGTGAGTACTACTGTGTCACGTTTTACACTCGCGGTCGATCGGAACAGCATCCATGTGGCCCATTGGCTTGTTGTTTCCCCAGCCCATCGGAAAGTGGGCCCGCGACTGACTCTTGGGGATGTGTGGGCCTCTCTAGCAAACACGTTTAAGTTACTAAACGAACGAGATAAAGACGTATTTCTTTTGCTATCCTAATCTTTCTTTCATCTCGTGTACTGTCCTTACATTTGGAAGGGATCCTGCCAAGATATTAACCATTGCTCAACTCTAAGATCGAATTGATCTACACTTCTGTAACACAGTTACCGCCTTCTTATCAAGATTCAAGACACACGAGGACCACGATCAACAGGTCTCAAAGGCAACCCAAAAAAAAAAAAGGAAAAATGCCCTCTCCAACCCCAATTTGGCTCGACTGCGACACCGGCCACGACGATGCCTTCGCCATCCTCCTCGCAGCTCTGCACCCGGACGTAAAACTACTCGGAATCAGCACGATTTTCGGGAATGCACCACTATCTCATACCACGACGAATACTCTCGCGATCCTCAAAGCTATAGGCCTCGAGAAAGAAATTCCAGTCTACGCGGGTTCGAGCCAGCCCTTCTGCCGCCCCGTAGCCCTGGCTCCAGACATCCACGGCGAGAGCGGGCTGGATGGCACTTCCTGCTTGCCAATCCCGGACACGAAGCCAAGAACAGATGACTCGGCTATTGGGGCCATGTTCAAAGCTCTTAGCAATGAAGAGGCCGGAACGCCTTGGCTAGTCTGCACTGGAGCTCTCACGAACGCGGCGCTGATGTTCGCTGTCCACCCTGAGATGGCGGCTCATATCGGCGGACTAACTCACATGGGCGGTGCTATCGGAGGCGGTTTCACAGACGCTCCTATGGGCGTTCTGAAAGGCCACAGCGAAGAAGACCAGGCAGGCCGCTTCGGCAATTGGACTCCTTTCGCGGAGTTTAACGTGTACATCGACCCAGAGAGCGCGCGGGCGATTTTCAGCAACCCCATCATCGCGGCCAAGACGACGATCTGCCCGCTGGATCTGACGCATCAGTTGCTTGCCACGGAGACTGTGCAGCAGGACTTGCTGCATGGGCATCAGATGAGCAATGGCGAAGGGAAACGAAAGGGACCCTCGCAGGTACGGAAGCTCTTCGTCGAGATCCTGACTTTCTTCGCGCAGACGTACGCGGATGTGTTTGGGCTTGTTGAAGGGCCGCCTCTGCACGATCCGCTCGCTGTTGCTGCGGCGTTTATCCCGGGGATCTTCGAGGATAAAGGGGGCGAGAGGTTCGAGATCGAGGTTATTACTGAGGGCGCTCATGGGTCTTCGGAGGATGTGAGGGAAGGTGGGAGTCAGTGTGGGCGAACGGTCGCTACGGTGTTGGGAGAAGGCATGAAGGGCGTGAGGATTCCGAGGAGTGTCGATCGGGTTAAGATGTGGAGGATGATTGACGAGTGTTTGGCGAGGGCCGAGAGTGCACCTTTCAGTAAGGAGGCTTGAAGGTAGGTTGGATTGGTGGTGAATGCTGTTGTATGGATGGATAAGGTACTTTACATAAATTGATAGACACGATTTGACGACTTCTCGATAGAATTAAGCTGTGAACGTCAATGTCGACTGTTGAAGTCTTGTTCACTTCCATGTGTCAAGTTTTGATTACTACTCTGGTCTATGCTTTCAAATTGAACACCGCCAATTAAGGTGATATCGCCAAATACGTACTATGTAGATTTTCAGTGTTGCCATCCACAAACGCAAGGACAGTTCATATATATACGCTTAGTCATTCACGATGGACCTGGGGAAGCTTAGCCGGGCCAATGCGCCAGAGCGGCCGACTTGGACCGCAGCTTAGACGACCACGACGGTAGGGCGCCATTGGCTGTTTATAGTACCACTCACAACTCAAGATGTCTTCAGGATATGGTCTGACCGGAGGTACGTGATCTTCTGGGAGGAAAGGACAGGCAAATGAGGAAGAAAGGGACATGACGCAGTAACAACCGGCCAACATTGAAGGCAAACACGCTGACCACGACTGCTTTCGCGCGCACCCACAGGTCCCTCACGATGCTTCCCCTTCTGGCAGGACGTGCTCGCCTGCTACGTCGTCAACACCTCTACTGAAGACGACTCCGGCAAGAAGAAGTGCAGCCCCGTGCTCGAGGACTACTACGAGTGCTTGCACCACAGGAAAGAGGTGCGCCCTTGATCCCATACAATGCGCTCTGGAAGAGCGCGCAAATGTGAAAAGCGCGACACCAGGGAGAAAATCATACTTACTCGCTTTACAAGGCCGCCAAAATCACAGCTCTCCAAGCCGCCTACCGCCGCAAGGAAGCTGAAACCCCCAGAGACAATGCGCCCTCCGCAGACCAGATCCGGACACTGGGCCTGCTGAACCGCACCGACGAGGAGGTCAACATCTTCCCCGCCAAGTTCATCCCCAAGATCACGCACATGAACGGTTCCAGGAAGCCCGAGGAGAGCAGCTAGAGGGAATGCTGGCATGATTTGGGGGGATCTGGACTTTTGACGAGTATGAGGATGGGAGAGACGAGAGGTGGGGGGAGAGGGAGCAAAGCAACATGGCACATGTACAGATATACCACGGCTAGAAGAACATGGAGCTGCGGCCCTCTGCGTACAACAGTTTGAACTTTTCCCTTTCGTTTTCATTCTCATAAATGAGCTGTGTTTCATTTGGTTTCATGCTGATACGGATATGAGGTTTCCTTCTGGATCTACTCGGAAGGCCGACCAGTGTCCAACACGGTCGCTGTATCTGTCGTGCATCACTTCCAGCACGCTGGCCAGCTTGTTCTCGGGCTTTGGGATGGCGCCGTGGGCAGCATACACGGCTTTCGCATCTGTGGTGCTGATCGGAAGTTTGTGCAGCAGGAGGTGCAAGTCGAGCAGATACGGAAAAGTCTTGCCCAGAGCCGGCCTCAGCGCGCAGGAGGCGAAGATGCTGGGAGTCGGTTCAGCTGTTGTCGAGTTGTTGTTGTTGTTGTTGTTGTTGTTGTTGTTGTTGCTGGTGTTGTTGCTGGTATTGGTGTTATTGTTGGTGTTGGCGTTGGCGTTGGCGTTGGAGTAGGTGACGGCGGTGTTGTGAATGATGGTGCAGACACTGTGCCTTTGCGTGACGTGTGCGAGCGAGCGCATAAAACTCGTGAGCAAGGCCTGGCCTTGGATATGGCTGTTCTTGAGAACAGGCGACGTGACATATGTAATGTTGTCGATGATTAGCAAGTGGCTTGAGCGATCCTGTACTTCCGTGTCACTGCGGGTCTCTTCTGGCGGTACTGGTCTTGACGGTGGAGTGGGCGCATCCAGCATTTCCTCTTCTTCTTCATCTTCGCTGTCGCCCACAGTACCTCTCGGTGCTGGCACTGCTTGTTGCCTCGGACTGGGTGCTTGCTTCGATGACATCTCAAGACTCTGCCTAAGCTCCGCCACGCATTCCGTCAAACCCACGAAGTCAAACGCCTTCATGATCCGAGTCCTCTCCAACACTCTCACCGCCTCATCTCTGACGTCTCCATCAGTACCGCCATTTCTCCCATCTCTCGTCAGACCCGCCACCAAACGTTTATGCAACCTCCTCACATCAAACGAGTTGGTCGTGTCAACAACCGTCGCTTCCGCCCGTCTTGAAGTGAGCAAGTGAGCCGCGATCAGAGAGTCCGAGAGATCTTTGGCGCCGCTTTCTGCTTCAGCGCTGATGCAAGTGATAGAACCGTAGTCGAAACCGCCGTGAAGGGTGTCGTCTATGGATGGGCATCCGATCGCTAGTTTTATGTGTTTTTGTAGCGGTGATGAATGTTGTGGTGCTGTTGTGGAAGATTGTTCTTGTTCGGTGGACCAGAGAGATGATGCAAGGATTGGTACGGCGGCGGCCATGTTTCCCAGACTTATTATCAGGTCCTTGAGTTGCTTGGTTTTTGGTATTTGGCTTGCGATGAAAAGCTTCTGGTGATTTCGAGTAGATATCGATTGGTCTTTGATGGCGAAAATCGATATTTGGCAATTTACGCATGTATTTTGCTGGGAAGACTGAGGAGGAAGCTGCACTGTGGTGACTAGATCGATATTGATTTACATCTCCAGTTGGTATTTGGCATGCAGGTTAATGTGTAGGATGAATGTGAGGCGTCCTCAGGTCATGCTAAAGTTTGTCGATCCAAGGTGGTATCAGCAACCTCCTAATGTCTAAGTCACTCTTATACCAGTGAGAGAGTGATCACCAAATGTCATCATCTCACTGGATCAGGCTTTCGCAGGAGGTAGTATCGGCAGGCCCAGTACGCCATAAACACGCTGGTGCCAGTGAGATTGTCCATTTTGACAAACTTTGGCATAGGCGGAGGGTTGATTGAGTTAGACTTTCGGCCTAGTCTGTTTTGGGTAATGCCAGCAACATCGTCTCACATCCGCTACGAAAACAAACATCTTTGCCTTGGAGAGAAAACAAATCTATTGATTCAACGCTCACTCAGAAGCCTAGCGAATCATCCCTTCTATGGTAGTGAATTGCAAAGTGCTTTTGGGAAGATACCGTTCAACATCTGCAGTTTCACAACCCATATCTGAATGTAAGCTTGTCGTCTCCACGCCTTGCTCCTTGCAAGCCCAGACGCTCCGGTACATCAATGCCACCTACGATATTCCAACGAGAACGTGACTCGAGCAAACCACTTGAACCATCAACATCGCCAATCAAGTCCTCCCTCTGTCTTTCCTCCTGGCTCCAGCCCACAATGATCTTATCACGCTGCAGATTCTCGCGTATCAACCTCCACCTGAAGACCGCAAAGCCGGCAAATGCCAATGCAACACAGAGAAGGGTGATCACAAATGGTCGCACGTAGCCTTCCTTCTCATCGTCTGGCGTGAATAGCAGAGCGCTGAAGACACCAGCCAAGTTACCCCAACCGTTGACACCAAGCAGGATCGCCCGCTTGCCAGGCTCGGGTGTGTTGTTCGTCAACCACGCGACAGTCAACGGCGAGGCGATGAAGGAGCCTGAAAGCAGGACGCAGAGACTGATGTAACGAAGGACGTAGCTGTCGACCGGTGTCATCACCGTGAGTGTAAGACCGGTGAGTAGTATTGCAAGCCCCCATAGAATCGGCACAAGGCGCTTGTGTATCCGATCTGACCAACGCGTGAACAAGAACAGCACGATGGCGCCGCAGGCAAAGGGCGGGGCGGAGAGGAGGTTCGATGCCGCGGGCGAGAGGTTTAGGCGAGGTGAAAGCTGCTTCATGACCAGCGGCAGGAAGACCGAGAATGCTGTCGCAGGGATTGCGGACAAGATGTTGCATATGAGGAGGTGCCAGATCTTCCATTGCACCACTGCTGAAACCATGTCGTGTTTACTGAGACCGGCATCTGCTGTGAGGGAAATGGTCGAAACAGTGGACATCTTTCGGAGGCGCGGTGTTGTGTTATGTCCAGTCTCCAGTAAATGAGCCGTGTCGTCGATGGCGTCGCACAATTCGTTCGAGTGTCTGGGTTGGCTTTCGGTCTCCGCCATGTGGTCAGCAGCGGTCCTGGTATTCTCGCAACGATGCGAATTTGTATGCAATGCTTCATTGCGATCAAGCCGTATTCGCTCTTCGGCCCACTTTCGCTCTCGAGCCGTGAAGAACCATGCCTCTCCGGCACTGTGTGGCAGCCACCAGAAGCCGACAAAAGCAACGACCATAGTCACGCATCCCTCAATCATAAACAAGACCTCCCAACTCTTCCATCCACCTCCAGCAGCAACTCCAGACCCAGGCTGCGAATCTTCGCCTTCACCGTGACCTTCCGGAAACCTCTTGAATACCGCCCAACTCAACACACCACCTACCACCCCGGCCACAGCCGACTGCCCATAAAAGAGACCCAGGCGGACCGCAAACTCATACCTTGTGTAGAACAAGCTGAGGTAGCTTACCGTCGTTGGATAGAACCCCGCCTCGAGCGTTGCAATGAAAACCCGTAACAAGATCAGCTGCCAACGCCTCCGCACCCAGATGTGCAACAGAGTAAAAATCCCCCAAAGGCTCATGCAAGCTGGGACCCAGCGTGCCATGCCATACTTGCGGCCCAGAGCGGCGCCTACAGGCTGCAGGGCTACGAAGAACGCGAAGAAGAAGGCGAGCGACGTGTTGAGGTCGCCTGGTGAGAGACCTGTATCTCGTGTGAAGCCTGTAAAATGACAGGGTCAGTTCGTGGATTATTCGTTGATGTGATTTCTAGTATCATGTACCAGCTGTCTCGGCGTTGCCAACGTTGCTCTTGTCAATACTGTTAAGTAGGAACAACAAGCACAGGAAAGGCAGCAGAACGTAATCAAGCTTGCGGATTGTGCGTCGATTCAACTGCTCATCTGTATCGTCGCCGTTGAGGCCGAGTGAGGTTTCGTCCGTTTCGCTCCATGTGTCTTCTTCGTTCATGTTGTCTTCTCGACGAACTGCTGATAATCCTTCCTCGATTATAGTCGCACTTGATCGCGTTTCCAATTCGAGCCAGCCTTCATCTTGAGGCATACTCTCTTGTAGGAATGTTCATTTTAGAGACAGTTGTGCGTGTGACGCGAGATTTGAGGTTGTTCAAGGTTGGAGTCAAAAGGTAGGTCCTTGTGACACGGACGAACTCGGGCAGGCCCAGCTGTGCAGTGGTCTTGAAACGTGGGGGTGCGAGGTTTCATGTGCTGATCAGACAATCTCACGGACAACAGCACATTTATAGTCTACTAGAGCTGCTGATCCTACTGACTGCTGCACTTTGGTCCAGTGAGGTACTGACACTTTCTCTTGAAGAGTGTGTAAGTATCTCGTTGGTACAAGGACTATTTCTACATACGGAAGTCGCTGATACCACCGTGCCATAAACAGGCTTTAGCATGAACTGGGGACCTTGAACGCAATCGATACATATGTAGGCGCTAGAAGGCCTTAGTACGGCTGGAATATAGGCGGTGATGGTCTATGTTTTGCAACTGCCAATTCAGATGCACCTATGGCGCATACATGCAGCGGTCATGGCAAAATCGCGGCAGTAAAATGATCGCATCGATCTATCGGATTTCTCTCTTTTTGTCATGTTGTCATTGACTACTAGAACCTTGAAACAGCACGTGGCGAAGTTGACTCCTGCAACAGTCATGTACATAACAGCCGAACCAGCATGTCGAGAACGCCTCGCTGTAATCCCAATAACTTCCCAATCCCAAAACAGGCGCCTCGCAATGCTAGGACAGGTCCCGACTTTCAGTTTGGTTAACAGTCATAACAATCGTGCCACAAGAAACTTTCAGCACAGAGCTTTTTAGGAAGCATGGCGAACAGCGGCATCGTCGACACGCTTCAAAATGTCCTGAGTCTCTTTCACCAACTCCTTCCTCTTCGCTCTCGCGTCTTGGTCGCCTTCCGTTTCGATGGCATCCGTCTTTAGCAAGACTTGGGTCAGAATCGATTCGCTCAGTCGCTTGCCCTCAAAGTCGCGCTTCGCAGGCTCGGTAGGCGGTGTGCGTTCGAAAGTGGTGACACCTGGCTCAAATGAATACAGAACATCACGCAGTGAAGCGATCTTTTCAAGTGCTGATTGCGCAGGTTTGGGCGACGGGGCGCGCGAGTTGTGAGACGGAGGAAGTGGAACACCCAGGTTCGAGGCGTCGGGCGTGCTGGTGCCAGAGTTCTTGGGCTTGTTTCGGCGTTTCTTGTTCTTGTTGCGGTTCCTTCGACGTTTCGCCGAGTCTGGGTCTGCCGAGTCGGTCTGGCCATCCGCACTGTCGTCCTCGTCGTCGCTTCCAGAGGCGGAAATGTCGCCGATGGTCAAGAGGATTTGAGACTCGTGTTTCAAACCCTCCTGCCTGCATTGCCGCCCGTCATCTTTCAAATTCTTACCCTGGTAGATGAGCTTGACCCTCCTCGCGTCGACGCCGATCTTCCTGCCAGCCTGGTCGCGCACTTGTCCGATGCTGAGCTCGCCTTTGGCAATGCTGTAAGCTGGGAAGTGCACGGCGTAGCTTTGGCCTTTGTTCCTCAGACTCAGCACGTCCGTATCCCTCGGTGGGCCCATATCCTCGGGCGCATTCTGCTGTTGATGACGCTTCAGATCCTCGGTCGTAATGTAGCTGAAGTCCGCGTCACTCACGATTGTGCTCCCTTGCGGCGGGCTGCGCGTAAATGGAGAGAAGCGGCCAAGATTGCTGAACCTCGAAGACCAGCTCATGATGACAACTAGGAATGTGGCGACGGCAAGGGCGATAGTAGTTGTTTCGATTGTAGAGCGCTCAGCGTATAGGGCGTATGCCCAATCCTGCCAGGACGTTGGGGTGGAGGCCGAGGCGAAGAAGTGCTCGCTGGCTTGTGCAAAAGCGGCGGGCAGCGAGGACAAGTTGCCGTGCGACAGGCCGGAGACGAGTTGGTCGAAGAGCGTGGAGGAAGCCACGGTTGCGGATACTGCGGCGTTGCAGGAGGGGTGGTGGTAAGGGAGGTTGGTTTTCTGACAATGCGGTCAAGGTAGTCAGGTGCTTTTTCCGGCCTGGTGTGGTGGGCTGAGATCTGCCAGTCGTAGGGTGACGACAAGTGTGCAGCTCGCAGGGTCTATGCGGCGGAAGGGCCGGTCGAACTTACTGTCTTCGTGTAACTACTGTACGTTATTGTTGATGCCAACATGAATCTAACTTAGCAGCATGACTACAGTACATGTAGTTAGTTACCTATGATCTACTCGAGATACCGGTACTACCAGCAGCTACAGGACTTGGAACCAGTGAGATGTTACCTAGATTGCTAATAAGTTACCACTACGCCTTCGTCTACAGACGTTAACTTAGCATGACTTGAGGTCCTTGGGTGGGTTTCGGAGGAGCAGATATTCGACTTTAATAAGATGGGGATTGATGGAGCGACAATCAATTAAATAACCAACTTTGGGCGGTGGGAGTTGGCTACCTGGCCTATACATGTATATCTAGTGCAGACCAAAACATGACACAGGAAGTACGATGGTGAGCGGAGGCTGCATCCAACAAAGCTATCTCCCATCGATCCAAGAAAATCGCAGCAGCAGCAAAGAGACTAGATACTTCAACCCTAGGTGTGACACACACACCCACGAGGAATACTCAACGTTCATCGGTGGCAATCGAAATCAAAGTCAGGATAAACAGGAGTTGAGAGGCAGACATCTCTCTCTCTCATCAGAGCAATTTATCAGGGTTAGGGTAGACGGCCCGACGAAAATCAGGCAGGTTTGGCGGCACCGATTGCCAAGGCCGCAGGCGCACCTCCACTCAGAATTCCTCAGCGACTGCCGCCAGACGACGAGAACATTGACCAGACCAGCCCGACAAATCCTCATACTAACCGCAGCAAAATGTCGACCTTCGAGCCTGTGGTACGCATCCCCCGATACCGAACCGCTTTTGCGCAACACCCGCACGATCTGGAGGATATATGGAAAATGGTGCAGAACAGCGATGGCTGATGGATATACACAGGTTGTCGTCGATGGCAAGGGCCACCTTCTCGGTCGCCTGGCCTCCACTGTCGCCAAGCAGCTCCTGAACGGCCAGAAGGTTGTTGTTGTCCGCTGCGAGCAGCTCAACATCTCTGGCGAGTTCTTCCGCGCCAAGCGTACGTCTGCCAATCCATCCGAAAACACCACACCGAATGCGCACCCGCAGCCCGACCGAGGAGGAAACATGGATCCAACACCCAGACTAACACGACTGCGTGCACAGTGAAGTACCAGGCCTTCCTCCGCAAGCAGACCCGTTTCAACGCTTCTCGCGGTGGTCCATGGCACTACCGTGCGCCGGCCAAGATGTTCTGGCGCACCGTCCGTGGCATGATCCCTCACAAGACTGAGCGTGGTAACGCCGCCATGAACCGCCTGAAGGCCTTCGAGGGCATCCCCCCGCCCTACGACCACAAGAAGCGCATGGTCGTCCCCCAGGCGCTCCGTGTCCTCCGCCTCAAGCCCGGCCGCAAGTACTGCTCCGTCGGCCGTCTCGGCCGTGAGTTCGGCTGGAAGTACAGCGACGTTGTTGACAAGTACGTTTGCGATATCACATCTGCAGTTGAACCGGCTTGGATACTAACCAGTTCACAGGCTCGAGGAGAGGAGAAAGGTCAAGGGCTCTGCCTACTACGAGCGCAAGAGGGCCATGCAGAAGAAGCTCATCGACGCCAAGAAGAGCGCACCCATCGACTCCAAGGTCAGGGAGGAGCTTGCTCAGTACGGCTACTAGATGTTTTCTCGACGCTGATGGACGGACGGCATGATTTTGGCGAAGCGGCGACGGCGCTGTGTTTTTAGCGGACGTATGAAAAAGACACGATCGCAAACACAGACGGCTGCAGGCTTTAGACTTGGGCACGTCGCTGAAGCGGAAAACCGGGCAAAACTTCATGCAGATACCACCCCAAAGATTTCACGCATTCCCAATGAGCTTCTTCTGTCTCAGTAGGGGGAACGCCCTGGTTCAAAGTGTCCCAAGAACATGCAGCAGGTGAGGTGACGAGCGTTGGAGTATGGAGAGGCTTAGAACACACGACAACACATGGCCGTTCAAGATACCCATTGGAACGATTGCCCCGTAACCTAGGTATGTTTTATGTAGCCAAGCACCGTAGTATCGTTACAGCTTAGGTCTTTACAGCCCACCCACAACCCTATAGATACTCGTTAGGCTATTAGACTCCACATAATGTTTCCCCCAGCCTGATCCCAGGTCGCCCCGCCGCCGGCAGAGACGCCATTACCTACAGTCGAGGTGGTCACAAAATCATCCCAACAAACAATCGGGTAGCCGTTTGATTGCATTGTGAAAAGTCTCGAGTCCGAATCAGTGACATGCGTGAATAAACTCCATGGCGCAGCCAAGGGAGCGATGCCACGTTAATTCTCTCCACACAGGATGTAAATCTTACATGTAGACTTACGTAACTACTGAAGAAGCTTAGACTCGCCTGCCTGCCAAGTCCATGGTCGCTCTCGCTGGGGCTGTCCTCTCAACTCTCCCCGATACCAAAACCCTCTCCTCACAAAACATTCCACCCTTCCGTAACTCTATCTGTACAGCATCGCGACACGGCCTGGTGCTGTTATACTCTTGCATCCTTCCAACACACTGAGCCCGCGACGCCCGTCCGGCTACTCACCCGAGTCACCTTCGCGCCCGGAGCCCCATCGCACAGAAGCATGTGCCTTTGCGCCTGGCATGAATGGGAGTAAATCGCCAGTGGCAGCCTCTGCGCCGACAGAACACACACGAATGAACGACACGACCGCCGCCACCACAAACAGTCACCAAAGCCCAGGCCCAGACTCGGCAGATCCGACGAAGGCGTCAAACGGCAGCCCCAAGCGTTCAATCGAGGAGGAAGAGGACAACGAGCTCCCAGACGCGCCACCGGCGCCGATTAATGGGGAGCCTCCCGGTGCGACCGGTGAAGATGGCGATGAGGAAGCGAACTCTGAGGCCGAGACGGTCTTGACTAGTCCGGTCAAGAAGCGAGAGGCCGAGAAACGCGTAAGCGCTATCAAACAAGAGAGAGCTGAGCAGTCCGAAATCCCTGCCCAGCACGGCATGGAGGACGACGACGATGAAGCCGATGCTCCTGGTTCGCCGGATGATAGTGCTGTTCCCGTGCCTGCCGCATCACCAGGAAAGGCCGCTTCACAGGATCTGCACGGAGATGACCGAAGAAGAATTCGCGAGCAAAGCAGCGAATCACTGAGCGACGTCGACGCTACGCGCTCGGATGGCTCTGATGACTCTTCGCCAGCAAGCTCCAAGTCACGCGCTCGATCAGAGCGTCCCGGCTCGCGCATCAATGGCAAAGATTCTTTGAATCCCCGAAAGAGGAAGCATCGCGCGTCTTCAGTCAATCTGCCAAACAAACGACCTAGCATGGATGTTGCGAAACGTAGACTACGGGACCTGCATTCAGAGGGAGCGCACGGGCATGGTGCCACGGCGAGATCTCCCTCGCCTGGCAGAAAAGCGCATCGCCGTGCGGCTTCTACGCAGTCCGCTGTGTTGGACGGAGCATCGGAAGCACATGGTATTCGCAAGCGCAGAGCTGTCACTCAATTCCCTGTCGGCGAAAGTAAGCCCATCAAAGCAACTTGGGACGAATCCAGCGTGTCATCTGAAACGACTTCCCACGGTCAAGGAGATGCACCCGCCCGTCGTCGTGGCATTGGAAGATCTACTTCGACTCCCGGTAGACCTGCTGGAAGAGAGCACAAACGACACATCAACAAATACGGATTCACGAAACTGGCCGAGGCTTGTGAAGACGGCGACCTGGATTTGGTGAAAGAATGGAGGGAAAAAGACCCGGACCAACTGGAGATCGAAGAGTTTGCTAAGAATACGCCTCTTCAAATCGCTTCTCTCAACGGAAACTCTGAAGTTGTCGAGTATTTGATCGATCAAGGCTGTCGCGTAGATTGCGCAAATGTCGACAAAGATACGCCTCTTATCGATGCAGCTGAAAACGGCCATTCGGACGTTGTAGACATCCTATTGAACGCAGGCGTCGATCCTCTGCGCCAGAACTTGAAGGGCCAACAGGCTTTAGATGTCGTCACAGATGATACGGAAAACGCCGCCGAGATTCGAGCATCGCTGCGAAGGGCTATGGAGAAGTGGGATAGCGTTGACGCACGAAAGCGACGAGAGCATGAAGAAGAGAAACGTTTCAGCGGTAGGCCCTCTGAAGCGCTACACTTCATGGCACGGACGTACGAGAACTTGCACAAGCTTGTTGTGAATAATGATCGCAACAGTGTTAGGGAGTTCCTCGATGCGCATGTACCCGTTGATAACAACATCATTGCAGCCGCAGCCAGGACTGGCGACTCATATTTGATCAACATGCTGCTTGCAGAAATGAGCGAAAAGAAGGCGTATCAAAAGCCGGAGAAGCCGCTTCTGAGTGTGCTTGGAACATCACATCTGGAAACTGTCAAATCACTTACTGAGCTGGACCAATTCAACCCTCTTTGGACCAACCGACAAGGCAAGACATGGCCAGAGATTGCCGATGAGCGGCGCGGACCGATGTGGGTACAGGAATCGGAGCTGCTTCATCGCCTGTATAATGAGGCTCGCAAGAAGGCTGATCGACAAAGTTCCAGTCCGGTCACCAAAAGGGAAGAAATCAAACGACGACCTGCTCCCCAATCAGGCGACCACGGTTCCGAGAAATCTCCACCAAAGCGCAAGAATGGCAAGCGCCTGATGTCTAGAAGAGAGATGCGTGCTGCCAGCGGAAAGCCTTTCTCGGATTCCTCGGAGGATGACTCCAGCTCAGAGACGGCCAAAGAAGCAGACGACGGCATGAAGCCACCCGAGAGCCCGAACACCAAGCGAGGACCTGGCCGACCGAGGACAAAGAGTGCATCGACACAACCATCTAATTCACCGTTGGAAGCTGGGAAAACCCGCAGGCGAAGCTCCTCGGTGCGAGAGAAGGCGGAGCCGAGTTTACCAATCGTTGACGAGCAAATGGAGGATGTCGATGTCGATGCTGTGATCACCGACAAATCTGCAGATATTGATGACAACAAGATGGACGTAGAAGAGGAGACTGCTGTGGAAGTGGAGGCGAAGGCGAAGGCAAAGCAGGAAGAGGATGATGCGCAAAGAAATGAGGCAGAGGCGAAGAAGAAGGAAGAGGACGACGCAAAGGCTCGTGAGGTTGAAGAAAGCGAGCGCAAGGCCGAAGCTGAAAGGGCGGCAAAAGAAAAACGCCAGATGGAGATTGAAGCAGAGGAACAACGCTTGGCAGAGGAAAGGAGAAAGGCAGAGGAGCAACTTAAGAGGCTTGAACGTGAGCTTTCCGAAGCTAAGAGCAAGCATCGCAGTGATTTGGCTTCGACGCTGCCCGATGCTCTCTCAAGATTCCTAAGTCCAGGTCTTGATGCCGCGACAGAAAGTTCACGACTGGAGAATGAGGTCCTGGCGCTCTTCACACCACTTCAAGCATTACCCGGTCTGGAAGTGTTGCCTATCGACTCGCCGCAGCACAACTCGCAGACGGAGCTCTTTGTTCTCAACGTACAAGCAGCGCCTCTACTCGGCAAAACTGGATTGGATCTCTTGCTCAAACCAGATGCCCCTGGTCACGAAAAATCGATTGCCCATGAGTGGACAACATTGCCGCTATCCGACGACGAAAAGGAGTGCGTGCGTGCTATCCTTCCTAGCCACCTTCTCAGCATGAACCCCATGGACGAGGACCAGATGCCAGTCGAGGAAGGCCTCTCCTTCCAGGCCGAATTAGAGAAGATGGCGCGGCAGATGCGCAAAGTGCAAGAAGCGCAAGATAAGTTCGATGCCGCAGACATTGTCCTACGATGGGTCAGGTTGCAAGATGTCCTGGACAATGTCCACCCTGCTCTTCGAGGAATAAACATTGAGGTGCGCACCGATTTCCGTCGCCCGGAAGATCACGCCCGTATTCTCAAAGACATACGTGCCAAAGGCACGACCGGTTTCTTCGACAACGTTTGCGAGTGGTGGAAGCAGGAGGCTCTCACAAAGGAAGTCATAGTCGGGAGGACGGAGGTCAAGGTCACTCACGAGAAATAAAGGGGGTTGGCGCTGGAAGAGATGGAATTCAGGCTCGTGTAACGACGTGAAACTTTGCAGAGACAGGACGGCTTGTCCAAGTCATGACGCTTAATGAAGGACGAATTCATCAACAAACGTGTATTGTCTGTGTACTTGTGTAAAGTGGTGTGCTGTATTTTGCTGTGGCCTCCATGCCATTACCAGAGTTCGTTCGCAAAACACATGTCTGCGTTGACCTCGCAGAGCTTGGACTCACTTCACCTGTTCTTGTCCCGGTGTTGAACAGTCTCTAGCAGCCATGAGGTAAAATCGTACACGTCCACAACCACTGGAATGATGCATTTCCTGTTCCTCCTCCAGTAAGGTTGCAGCCACATCGTTCCCTGTCACTTGCTCGTAAATTATCGTGAACTACAACATTTTGGCACCTAGGCCGGCGATCCAATCTACTTAGCATCCCCCAAGTTGGCAACTCTTGACTACACGCCATTCCTCACAGGCAGTGTGCTACCTTACCTTCCGCGAAATTCGCCGCCGTGATGTTTGTCACACCATGCAACGCACCATGCAAGAAATACGCATTGCAAAAAACCTAGAACTCTGATTTCTCGAAAACTTGCAGGAGCTGCGTCCGAAAACGCAGTCATCCATTAGTGCTACTGCGCACGAGGCCCAATCAATAAATAGATATCCATCACATTAGACTGAAAAGAGCAGCCCGAAGAAAAAAAGTCGGCGACGGGTATTAGCTCAATTTTAGGACCTACTAGGACAGAGGTTCCGAACTTGACCTAAACGTTTAGCTATATGCTGTGCTGGCTTCCAATCAGCCATAGGACAAGACATCCTAGATGACAAGGAACAAGGAGGGACCTCCGCTTCGCTGCGCATCCGTTAGCGGCGCGTTCCCGTAGCACCAGTCGTCGTCGTCTGCGTCTCTCGACTTGCCACGCGCGAGAAGGAGGCTGCTCCGTGAATTTGCGCACCCGTTAGTAGAATGCGCGCGAGAGCCAATTACTGCTCTTCGTTTGTTGGGGCTCTGGCTTGGGAGTGGGAGCTTGCTCCGATGGAAAGTGGAGGTGAGGCGCGTGCGTGGAACCTGTTGTGTGTCTGTGGTGCTTATGGCTTTGGTGTTGGTGTTTTAATTCTCACGGTTGGCGAATGCTGTTGTTTCTGTACGAGGCAGACCGGGCGGGAGGCGGGGCCGGTCGACATCCATTAGTTTTTGGTGCGGAGGGGCCAATGGGACGGTGGGATTAGTTTGTGGGCAGGTCATGTCCTCGTGAGTGCGGTGTGCAGCATGATCTGTCGAAGACTGGTATTCGATCGTTCGAGATGAGTAGTCCAAGGTCATATTCTTTCAGTTTGCTCTCACTTCGTGCAGGTTGTGATAGGGTAGATGCGGGATGATTCGAATGGTGGGACACAAGATTGGATCAGGATGTCGATTTTCGAGAATGTGAACTTTAGAGGCCCCACGACTCCAGCATCACAGACTCTCTCTATGTCTCTATCATGTCTGGTGAATGTATGCGCATTTTACCAGCTCGTCAAAGAAGTGATGTTCCACGAGCCCCACCCCGAAACGGGCTTAGACCGACCACTAGCGCGCCAAGACAGGCACTTCTGTCTCGCGTTGGAAATATGAATGTGATACAGGCGCCTCGAAGATTTACGACTGCTCTTCTCCGACCAGGATAACGATACCGAAGCCGCCCATCATGTCTCAGCAGGCCCTCAACAAGATCGCGCCCAACAGCCCCTCGAGGGCCAAGCCCTCCGAGATTGAGACCAGCATTGCGACTGCTCTCTACGAGCTCGAGACCAACATCCCGGACATGAAGGCCGCCCTCAGGCCTCTTCAGTTCGTCTCCGCCCGCGAGGTAAGATGATAGCCATGCGCCAGTGCACTCGCTGCACGCGCAAACACGCACCTACACAAACCACCCTACAAGAGATGGGAGCATTGGGACGACCAGCCGCAATGGCTCCGTCACCAGCGACATGCATGTGGGAATTTGGGACACATTACAATGGAACACTCGATTTGAGAGGCGGTGGGCACTGGGCGGCATTTTTGCTGACACCAGGAATCTCATAGATCGAGACTGGCCACGGCAAGAAGGCTATCGTCATCTTCGTCCCGGTCCCTCTTCTCCAGGGCTGGCACCGTTCCCAGCAGCGGTAAGTATTCGCAAACAAGCCCTCACTTCCATGCGACCCTTGACCTAACACCTCGCCCAGCCTCACCCGTGAGCTCGAGAAGAAGTTCTCCGACCGCCACGTGCTGATCATCGCTTCCCGCCGCATCTTGCCCCGCCCCAAGCGCAGCAACCGCAGCCGCACCACCCAGACCCAGAAGCGTCCCATCTCCAGGACCCTCACTGCCGTCCACGACGCCATCCTCGCCGACCTCGTCTACCCCGTCGAGATCGTCGGCAAGCGCATCCGCACCAAGGAGGACAACACCAAGGTCCTCAAGGTCGTCCTCGACGAGAAGGAGCGCGGCGGCGTCGACTACCGTCTTGACACCTACTCCGAGGTCTACAAGCGCCTGACCGGCAAGGGTGTCAACTTCGAGTTCCCTCAGCACACCGAGCACTAAATGTGCAATTATCCAGCATTGCACGCTTCGGTAGGCGACATGAAGTTGCCATCGGGTCATGAGGTTGGGTTGAGCCATGGGCGTTATAAAAGGGTCATTCTGGGACAGCGTATTGGCGTTTTTGGTAGCTTCTGTCAAGTCATTCTCAAATGCTACTGTTCCAAGGGCCTGCCCAAAAAAGTTCATTCGATTGCCACTTTCACTTCTGATGAGTTGTTACCCTGTATGCCACATTAATGGTTTGGCCAACAGACAGGCCAGTTCACTGATAGCACGAACGTAAAGACATCTCCAACGTTGAATCGAATTTGTTCCTGGGTATCTCTCGATCGTTCATCACAAACAAATAAAGCCAAAAGGAAAAAAAGAATGGAAAAAATCATGAGGCCACCGCCGGGCTCGCATGCCCAGGGCGTGTGTGCACCTCCGCCTTCCTGTCCGCACCACATGCCAAGTCCATCCACCATCCGCCATGCCGCTAGAAATGGGAGAAAAGGCTCAAAGAGGAAGAGTCAACCGATCACCTTCTCATGCCATCCACATTCACTCATTTAATCAAGCCTGCGCCCTATCCTCCTTGAGCCCGATGAGGTCGACAAACTCGGCCGGCGCCCCATTCTCAGCGCCCTCCTCCACCATCAAACTCCAAGGATGGTCCAGCACGGCCTGGATCCCAATGCGGCGCTCGACGTCGCGATCGAGCATCTTGCGGATGAGATCGATGCACTCCTCGCTGGGGACCCAGGGCACGCGCAAGTCGTGGTCCATGATCTCGTCGATGCTGTAGAAGGGATTCTCCTTGTAAACGATCGTGTAGAGCAGGATGCCGAGCGCCCAGACGTCCTGTTCCTTGCCGCGGTACGGGCGGCCCTGCAGGACTTCCGGGGCGGCGTAGTCGATTGTGCCGACGAAGACGTCAAAGGGCCCGGACTTGATGTAGGCCGCGGAGCCGAAGTCGACGAGCTTGACTTTGCCTTCGCCGTCGAGGATGACGTTTTCGTCTTTGATGTCGCGGTGCACTACCTTGGCCGAGATGTGCAGGTGGCGCAGCGCTTCGGCGACTTGCTTGAAGATTTTGCGGCACTCGTCTTCGTCCATGGTGACGCGTAGCTCGATGTAATCAAACAGGTCCATGCCGGGGAGGCCGTGCGGGATCATTTCGATGTAGTAGTTGATGTCATCCTCGAAGAAGTCGGCCATCTCGACAATGTTGGGGTGTTGCAGGCCGTCGCGGCGCAGGTAGTCCAGGACGTGGATTTCGAGGGGAACGGTGCCGAGGCGGCGGTCGCGGTGCCAGGTGTCGACGAGGATGCGGCGCTTGGTGACATACTTGATGACCATCTTCTTCGCTGCGGATTTCTTATAGCGCGCGAGTTTGACTTGGCCGTATGCGCCCTGGCCCATCTCCTCGAGGATGTTGAAGTCTTCAATCTTTTTCCTCTTGACGACAGTGCAGCCTGAGTCGATCAGATCAGGCGATGGATGTTCATAGATCTCGTTCTCCCCACCAGTCGAAGGAGAAGCACTGCCCGAGGACGCAGCCGACGCGTCCATGTTGCGGGTCAATGCCGTGATGCGAGGGTCTTCAAAATCAGCCTTAGACTCCTCGATGGCCAGTGGCGTGGGGAGAGTTTCGTCGATTCCAGGGCCAGGTCTCGGCTGTGAAGGTGGCGTAGTTGGTCGGCTCTCGGGAATGGTGACCGATCCAATGCCGTGGTGAACCGCGTGAAGCTGACGGCTGTAAGTGATCCAGAGCGCAAATACGTCCTCGCCGCCCGGCGTCTCGGCGAAAGCTTCCACGTCCTCTTCAATGACTGTCTCGTTGTAGATTTGGTCACGGCCGGACTTAACCACGCGCATCTGCACGTCAATCATGATGTCTGCGCCGTCTCTGTGCTTGGCGGGTAGTCCACTGGGCCGCAAGAAATACTGAGCCGCATCAGCGCTGCCCTCACGCATGGCGAGCAGCGATCTGGCTCGTCTAAACGAGTGTTCCGGGATCACAATCCCATCGACAAGCTTGATCTTGTCTTCGTCGGTCATGATGTTAAGGACCTGGTCGAATCCGGGAATCAGATCAGTGACAGGCATGCCGTCCGGATCGACATGACCGAACAGTGCGGCGGAGAAGACACTATTGCTGCTGCTAACCCGCATGGTGCGAGGGTTCACCACCAGAATACCAGCAATGTGCGGGAAGCTGGAAATCCTGAATGTGCTCTCGCCTGAGAGCTGATCGATGGTGACAGGGATCGAGATTGAATTGGCCGTCCGGACAGTGTACCTTCGCAGTCTCGCGACCTCGTCGTAGTCCAGAGCGCCAGTGAAAGTGCCAGCTACTTTGGGGAAATTGGGGATGAGCTTTTGGACATCCATCCCCTTCCTCACCCTGTCCATGCCCCAGATGGGCTCGATGGCGCCACTACCTTTCACGACGGATCCTATCTCGTCCACAGTCAGGTAGGCGACATCTTCGGCGATCTCTTCCATGACCCAGATCAGGCCACCGCTCTTCTCCTTTACCCAGAGAGAGGCACTGCCGTACGACCCATCCAGCTTTTTGATTGGCACAACGTCACCGCAAAGCAGCACACCTCGTGATTTGTTGCTGGGGTGATTGGGGGTCTTAGGAGGAGTGCTTCTGACGCCGTTTTCTGTTTTACTGCGCCGTGACTGATATGTCTCGCGGGCAGGAGGCTTGGAAAGAAGTTTAGCAGTGACCCCATTGCCCATGCCAGCAATGCCGCCATTGCTGGACCCGGCTTTCGGACTACTCACTGCTTGCTTGGCCTGGCGCACTGCCGTACCAGCTTCTGGATTTCTGAGCTTCTCCTCCAACCATTTCCGGCGTTCCTCCTTGATAACTTCCATGATACCGAGCTTGCGGACCTCGGCGCCGGTGACTCTGAAAATGAGGCAAGCCAGATCGTTTGCCGCAGTGATGGTCCATGGAGCTTGCGAGTTGGTGGTGAATATGGCTTGTGGGTGGTTGTTGCGGTGTCCGTGTGGCGCACGTTCGTGCATTGTGTTGGCACGAGTAGGGCCAGCAGTTGGCACTGTCGGCGCATGATGCAGGGGTGCACCGATTGAAGATTGCTGAGAAGAGTGGTAAGGTTGAGCCATGGCTTCCGTAAGTCGATGTTGCAAAGAAAGACCAGAAGTGTCAGTGTATGTCCGCTTCAAGGCTGCACGACCCTGGCCGGGGCGGCTAGTCGGACTAAGGCGATCTTCCTCTGTTGTCGTCCGTGACAGTCGGAAAGGGTCTGGGTCTAGGTTCTCATTGCTGGGCGAAAAGACCGCTTCACTGTGAGTGTCTGATCGGTCTCCCATTGCATCTGACATCGTCTCTTCGCTCGGGCTCTCCACCAAGTCGTCGCCAGGTCGAACGAAGCTTTTCTCAAAGATGTTGTCGCTCACCATATGCGCAGGTCCGGTCAGAGGTCCATGGTCAAGTCCCAGTCCGGCAGCATTGATAGATTCGGGGCTCATCATGTTCGCTTTTTGGAGAAGCTCCATCATACTGAGTAATTCCTCGTCACCAGCCAGACGGGCCTGCGCGCTCGCGATGCGAGGCGATGAAGCGGCCCAGCCCAACTTGTCTCGCATGAACTCGATGCTTCGCTTGAGGACTTGCTGTCGATTTTGCAAAGTGTCGCTGCTCTGGTGAGCGAACGAGAAAGAGTGTAGCGACTCGGAGGGAAAGCGTGTGAGATCCTCGCCGAATGGAATTGCAGGGGAGCCTGGTCCTGAGGGGAGATTGAGTGAGGCCTTGCGTGAGTTGGCAGCTGACGAAGAGGCGGATCGAAACTCAAAAGCGGGAATCTTGGGTTCCGAAGGGTCGCGGGCGGTCCTTATGCGTCGCAGTCCAGTGTCGCGCTCTGCAGTGAGAATGGGTGATCTGTTTGTAGCGAACAAGCAGGTCAGCTATTGTCTCATGCATGCCCGGTGCCGGCGATCACATGCGTCGGTCCGCCGCTGGCTTGTTTGCCGCACGTAGCTCGTAAGAGCCGCATGGCCTGCCTGCCTTCACATGCCGCTTGCTCCGCCTGTTTGTACGCACCTGGCCAGATCATAATCGGTACCGGCATCCACACTGAGCCGTCCTCGTTGCGATTGCGTGTCGATCAGGAAGCTATTGCTGCCGTTGCTGCCGCCTGCTTGGGAGACCAGATTGCCCGAGGATCTGTTCTTGGGCATTAGCAGACCGGGCGTGGCTCTGCGGTCGGCTATGGATCCAGTATCCGGGGTCTTGAGAGCCGGAGTGCTGGGCAAGGCGTGAGAGGCTGGCTTGGGGTCTGTAGCAAGCAAGGAATGATCAGTCAGCGATGTGTCACAGAAGTAGGTGAGTTCAGTGAAGCACGTGGGGACGCGAGGGCGAGTGGGTGAGAGAAGAGGAGTGAGAGCAAGGTACTTACCATCTCGCCTAGGGTCTTGCGGATTCATGCTCTTGCGCGCGGCTGTCGAATGCGGCGACGAGGTGATCGGCCGACAGCAGGTGCAGTGAGCGTGAGGGCACAGTGATCACAGTCTGGGCAAGGCACAGGGCGTAGTGGTCAGGGGCGCGGTGTGGTCTGCGTGTGCTGGCGGGAAGAGTGAGACCTGAGACTCTCGGCGGGATATAGGTAGGTCACTTTTCCCACGTGCTTCGGAGGAGTCACTTTCGGCGAGGCGCGGGCGGCGTAGGCAGCAGCAGGCAGAGGCTGAGTTGAGGTGAGGTGAGTTACAGTAAGTATACAGCGAAGTGAAGTGAAGTATAGTGGAGTGAGGTGGAGTGTATAGTTAGTATAATGTGAGTACTGTAAATAGCGAGGATATGAGAGGGTGGGACGAGACGAGATGGTGGAAGGCTAGACAGACCATGACAGACGCATGTGTGGGGGAAGACAGCACTTGCACAAACTAGTTTCGACTATTGCAGTGACGATGATAGTAAGACCTGCTTTACCTACATGTAGTAATATTATGTATCCATCAATATCTTGATTCTTTTCCTCATCTCTAGACTGGCTACTATAGCTATGGAAATGCACACCAATATAACATACTACAGTACATCAATCAGGCAGTCTCACCCAACCAAAAAGACATCCTTCTACATGTACCTCCATCCCGCATGGCATAGCATAGCATCGCATTGCATGCATGCAGCGACCCGTCAGCCTCCTCCTATCCTGTGCAACACATCAGTACCTAGTCTCTCTTCCACCAGGTTACCTACAGTATCCCAGGCACGATTGACACACGTGATGGGATGTAGATGAAACTACGATTTCTTGTTATATTGACAAAAACCACTCAGGCAGTCAGGCAGTCTCCATACATGCTCCTCCACAAACTCGGAACAACGCCTCCAAATCGCCAAGGCTTCCATCTCCATGTTTAGCCTTTTCCCAAGATCCCCGACTCATCTCCCCGGAGCCTCTCATATCCGATCTTTGGGAATCCCGTCTCATCTCATCTCATCTTAAATATCCGACAGGGTTTTTCCCTCTTACAAAACTCAGACTTCTTTAATTCTCCGTGGACCCTTGCCAATGATTTACGCATAGGTGTATTCCGTACCTTGAGCTTACCCAAATACACGCGTTGATCATGCTTGAGCACCTGCCAGTCAGACGACCTTGACACGCGGGGATGATACATGGAATGTCGAATGTTGCACTATCTCATGTTCTCTCCCTGTTTGTAACCCTTAGGTAGTCTACCGACGAAAAACCGTTATCTCCAAAACTCCAAACCCCCAGATCACCCAATGCAATAAATGGAAAACAACGAGGGAGTAAAAGAAAGGAGGAAGAAACCACTCAAACTGCACAGCCGAGACTCCCGTCCTGAACCCATCATCCATCCCATGACCCAGACGCAAAACTAGGACACCAAGCCCCAAACGCCTCAAAAGACAAAAAGCAATTTCGTCAGGCCAAGCCAACACCACCTCGACAACATCACATAACAGCACACCCTCCGCTCCGAGCTCTGCGCCTCCTGCCAGCCCCAACACCTACACCTACACCAACCGACAAGTTCGCCTCGTCGGCATGCATCATCTGAGCCTCGCGAGCCCTGCGTCTCCTACGCCTGCTGCCCACACCGTCCGCGCCCATCTCCTCCTGCGCGATCATGAACTCGGCCCACTTGCGCTCGAGGCGTCGCGCGGCTGCAAAGTCGCCTCGCAGTACGCGCTTGGTGTGCTCTTCGACTGTCGGCTGGTAGGTGTAGAAGCATTTTAGCTGGATGATCTGCGAGGGGTAGGCGTGCTCGCGTACAACGTGGATACGTGGACTGGCGGAGCGGGTGGGAGGCGAGAGTTGTTCAGCTGAGCTTGAAGGGGACGATGTGGAGGTGTTTGTGGAAGTGACATCGGTCGCATTCTTTTCCAAAGGCGGTAGCTCGGCAGCTTTGGTGGTGGTGATGACCTCGGCGTTGCGGGAGAGGATCTCGCGGACGCCGGTCCACGTTACATTTGAGCAGTCGTAGGCGATCAGGCGTAGGCCTACGGTGGGCTGGAATGGAGTGTTGTCGGTCAGGATCGTGCGACGAGTGCGTTGGCGAACCATAGCAGCCGCTTCGACCAGCACGAGGTTCGAGATGCGCGTGTTGTCCATTTCGAGCGACTGTAGGCCGGTGCAGGACTGAACCAGGGGCAGCATGCCAATGTCGCCGATGTTTTCACAGTAAGAAATGCTGAGGTGGCGCAAACGTTTGGCGCAAGGGGAGTTGGCCAGACTTTGGGGAACTGCATTGGTAAGAGCCTCGAGCTCTTCCAGGTCAAGATGAGTGAGCATTGGTGTTGTTGGCAGAAGTTGGGTGAGAGATTCGTCCACGATCCCATGACACTTTGAAAGTTGCAGACCTTCGATCTCAGGAATATTGTTGACGAAGGTGCGGACACCGCGGTCAGTGATGCCACGGCACCGGGTGAGGTCGAGATGTTTGAGCTTTCTCGGAGGGGCGATCGGTCTTCCTGTGAGGAAATCAATCTCGCTTTCCTTGCCTTCCATCAGTACCGCTAGAGACTCGTCAGTCAGGCTGTCGCAGTTCATCAAGACGAGGCGCTCGAGGTTGTTGCTAAGGAACAGCTGTTGCATAAAGTCGACATCTTCCCAGCCGCTGACTTCACCAGCTCGAATATCCTTCAAGTTGGGACAGCCTTCAACAACCTTCTGCAAACCGTGCGTGTTCACATTGTTGCACCAGGAGATATTCAGATGTTCGAGTTTGGGGCAATTGGACGCGATGATACGCATGGCGGAATTCGTCGCACCCGCGAGTCCAGAAACGTTAATGTGCACGAGCCTGTTGTTTGCATAGAGAAAGCTGTGGATGGCCGTCCGATCTATCCTGCAGCCCTCGAGCGAGAAGTTTTGGAGGTTCCTACAGGCATCCGAAAGGCCTCGGATGTGCCAACGCTCACGCAATTGTACACATCCACGTAGGTTGAGATCACGCACAAAAGGTCCGGCCTTGGTGATGATCGCGACTAGTGCGTCCGCAGGAATGTCTTGGTAGAATGCTGATGTGTCTAGGATGCTCCAAAGCTGGCCGTCGTAACACATTTGATGCCAGTCTTTCGATACACGAGACGAGCGAACGATCTCTCGAGGCTCGAGGTACGAAAAGATCTTCACCTTCATCTCAGAAGGCAAGTCGAAGAAGCTGAGTTGTCTACGCGGCTGAGTCTCGATCTTGGCTGCAATCGTTCGTGAGAAGTAGTCCTCATCAACCTCTGTAATCCCGGGTGTCGCCGTATTGGGTCTTGTCATCATCGTAAGACCCGAAGGGACCGCTGCAGAGCTCTTCTCGTCCAGGTTTGACACAGTCCTGATTCTGGCACGCTCATCCCCAGAGTGGACTCCAGGTGTAGTCACGGTGGATGTTGGCGCAGTACAAGGCCCATGCGAGGACTCGGATGTCAAAAGTGTCCCGAATGAAGTTGCATAGCTCGAGCTGGTCGAGTTGAGCGAAATGCAAGAGATCGAGCCTTTTCCAGTACCACTATATGTCCTCGCCCTCGCTCTTCCTACTTTTGCCAGGGACTGCGATGATGAGATACGCTGCAAGCTGGCGGCCAGTCGAGCTCGCCCTTTCAGCTTTGGTGGTTGTTCAGCGACCTGGCGTGATACCAGTGTCCCTTGTGATGTCTCGACTGTACCCGCAACCTCTCGGGTAGATGACACTGATGTGTCCGCCATGTTGTCGTATGTGTGGTCTCGTGAGATGGCGTAGGGCCGACAGAGTTTCTACAGGATTGGTGAGACAGTGACAGGCGTGGGAAAGGTCGCGCGACAGTCGCAATTGGGTTTCAGACCCGGACACGCATGCGGAGCGGTAGATAACAAGGTCCGTCGAGTAGGAGGGAGGTTGTTTGCCCGTTCGCTGCCAGCGCCTGTGCCAGCCGGTGCAGTGATGCAGTGATTGATGGTGGGATCAGCCGATCAGCACTCGTGCACGTTTGACTCAGCAGCTGCAGCCCTGCAGCTTGCTACTTGGGAACGTCCCGAAGACTCTTCTCGCGTGGTTGGCCTGTGGAACTCAAGGCAGTCCCAGTGACTGAGTCGAAGTTGTCGTCGTCGTCGTCTTCCACCAACCAACACCAACGAGATGTCTTATCGTTATCGAGTTATCGCGATAGTGAATTGGCCTCGGTCAGCGGGGCGAGAGAATGCGGAGTGGAGTCTGTGCGTGACCTGCACCGTTAGATGGAAGTAAGGCGCGTCTGGATTATTGATGGCCCCGCTGTAGTTCCTCTGTCGGTTGATATGGTCTGTATGGTGTAAAGAACAAGACGAGAAGTGAAGTGGAGAGAAGAAGAGCTCGTAGCCTGTCAACCGTCTCGACAGGCATGCCAGCCGTCTCTTCTCCATAGCTCCACGCGGATTCCGGATGCTACGGTACATATGTACCCACTCACCACCCAGCACACACGCGGCGCCCGCAGCAAGTCAGATCTCTCTGCTTGTTCTCGCTGCAGGGTCCCCAGCCTGCTCGATTCTACCTTATTTTTGCACGAGATCTGGGCCTTCTCCCGTCCTTCCAACCGCTTGCACACGACGACCAAGAGACGCTGCCGTCGAAGGATCTCTCATACCATTGGAAACGGACGGTGGCTTCCAAGCTGGCCTATCGGCTCTCTCGGTGTGTATGTAGTCAGAGACAACCGAGCTACCATTTCCTCCGCCTTCGACTGCGGCAATTCCTCGCCTCACAATCGCAGAGCGAAAAGGTAGGACTCCGGTGAACGCGGAATCTCCGAAGCGCAAACAAGGTTACCTAAGGTTTTGCATCAGAGTTGTGGAGAAGACCGTCCTCCAAACTTGAAGTCGCCGTGGGGGCGCCCAAAATACCGCAAGGCTGCCCGAGTCAAGCGCCAAAGGCATGCCTACATACCTATTGTACATTGTTATTGCTTGCTTTGCTTGATTACAGGGCCTTCGTCAAACCACGATGGAGAACCTGTTCATGTCAATCTCTCGACTTTGTCATGGTCATACTCTTCTTGTTCTCATGGATCAATTTTGGAGATTGGCCGCTTCCGAGGGTTAGGGTTGGGGTTAATTCGTCTCCTCCAATATATTTTTTCGGCCGCTGTATCGAGATAAAATGATGTTTTTCGATCGATATAGCATCTGGAGAGCTTGACATGATTGCTGGACAGCTATTTCAATTGGTGCGGGCGTTTTGAACCATGCCAGTCCTATTTTGTTGGTTGCGTGAATTGATCATGGTCGTTCGATGGGATTGATGGCTCACACAGCTTGGAGACCAAACCAACACCACGCGAAAATGCATCAACCGACCAACAGGGTGGTCCGAATGTGAGTTGCGGTGGCAAACACAAAAATTGGAACTAACAGTAACATTGACACATCAACTAAGTTGTATACCTAAATCCTGCCAATCCCTCAATGATGATTTCGCCCTTGTCCGCACGTCTGTTCTGCATCTTCAGCACCAATAACGACACTATAGCGAGAACCACTGCAAGACAGTTGGTAGCCATAACAGCAACAAGTCCAGGGATGTAATCAGGCGCGTCCTATTAGAAGTCCGGTTAGTGCACGCGCCACCTTGCGGGAAAAAAGTGTATGCCCTCACCTGCTGACGGAAAACCAACGAAGAGTAGATCCCGCCCACACCGCTGATACTGATCATAATAGCAGTCGCAACGGCTCTTTTACCATCGCCCCGCAGGTTATTCGCCATCCACGACATCGAAGTAACGACCAAACCCACAGCGCCAGCATATCCTAGGAACGTCCCGACGTAGCGTGGGATCGGGGTATCCAGAAAACCAGTCATGCACAATCCCACGATTCCGAGCAGACCTTGGCCGATCACCGGAAGACCTCGCACCCGGTATTTGTCGGCTAACCATGAGACAGTCATAACGACGATGACGGCGAAGCAAGGCGGGAAAGCGGTCAAGACGAACGACAGCTCGAGAGAGTAGCCGAGTCCTTGGCGGAGGATGATAGGGAGGAAGAAGGAGAAGGCGTAGACGCCGCTGTAGCCTCGGATCAGTATGTCAAGGCCAAGGAGACAGGATTGAATGGCCCTCCGTTGCTCACCTCGCACCGGCGAAATACATAAGGGAAAAAGACCAGATCTTCCAATCGAGCGCCGTACGTAAGATCACTGCAGCACTGATCTTGACGTGTTCATCTTCAGCACCGCGATCCTCGATCAATCGGGCTTGCACGAAAGCTCGTTCTTCTGCAGTCAGGAACTTGTTCGACTTTGATGCGGGAAAGTCGACAATGATAAAGTATGCTGCAACGGCTGCGATCATGGTGATCGCTCCTTCGATGATGAAGATCCAACGCCAGCCCGAAAATGAGCTGACGCGAGATATTTGGACCAGACCGAGAGCGAATATATTGGCAAATCCTGAGAGGGCCGTCGCAGTGGTGAAGAAGGCGGAGATCCGTTTCTGCAGTTCGTAGCGTTTGTACCACGAGGAGATGAGGTAGATGCAGCCCGGGTAGTAGCCCTGTCATCAGCAATCAGCACATGCGAACTCTTCGATCCAGGGAGATATGCACCGACCGCCTCCAATACACCAAGGAACGCCCTGATCGCTGTCAAAGCCTGCCAGGAATCGACAAAGCCAATTCCCAAGCTCAATGCCCCCCAAGCCAACGCAATGCAAGACAACCATATAGCTGGACCGACCCTCCTGATCACAATGTTTGAGGGTAATTCAAAGAGGATGTAGCCGACGAAAAAAATCTGGCTTCGAATCAGAATCGAGCAAGACAGTATGCTTTAAGGACTACTTGCGAGCAAGGCAATGGACGCGCGGTTGCCAACCTTCAAATCCAGGTCATCGTCGAGGCCTGAGATGCGCGCTACTGATATGTTTGTACGGTCGACAAGCGCAATGGTATATAGAGCTCCTAGAATAGGCAATAGACGGATGTCCACCTGCCAACGTCAGCGATTGATACTTCACGATTCGTCTGAAGTTTGGTCAATTACCTTCCTCAACACTCTTTTTTCCATATGCGGATCTTCGGTATCCAGCCGCTCCATGTACACATTGTCTGTGCCGTCTTTCGATATGCTCGGCACCGCCATGATGGTAGTCTGGCGAGTGACAGTAGTTGCAGTTGGAGAGGATGAGCTGATGGATGTAGTCAAGGGATGTTGACAGCAAACTCGTACAGAACTGTTAGAACGCGATCAAACCTAAGGGTAGCGATCTGCAGTGTTACCGGTGTCGGCTATCGGTATAGCATGCCCCGGAGAGGGGTTGATGAACTACAATTGGATAGGCTGACCCCGGATCGACATCTTATAGATCATGCTGCTATTATCAAAAGGTCTTAGAGTGAGATGTATCATGATTGGAGGCCGTTGTGTTGTGTATAGGAATCGCGAATGTCGGAATGCGGTGAATTTAACGACTCAAGACAAGCACTCCCTAACGGGACAATCTTGCACGAAGAGGCATGCTGTTTCCTATCAGGCGTATGTAACAAGGTCAACAATAACGGTGTTGTATGCATTGAGAATGTCCAAATGAGTCCAAATGAGTACAATAATGGTCGAAGAATTGACGGGTTGCCCTGATGCTCGGAAGACCTGGTCCTGGTCCTGAGTCCTGAGTTGCGTTCGTCCACTTTGCACGTCGTTGATATGCTCTCAGTGGACACGAAGACAGGGATAATTCAGTGGACAGTGGCAGTAGCCTGTCGCGATTTTGGTAGTTTCCCTTCTTTTCGCGGCTGTTACGACTGAGTTGCAACCAGGTCCACGGAAAAGGACGCGATCGCTCCGCCACGAGCACTGGGCCGAACCAGAAGAGCTATATATCCTGCTTGTGGCAATCTGAGGTTATATAGGTAGCGTAGTGGTATTTCCAACAGCGATAGGGGCAAGACCTCAAAAGGAGATGTGTGTTGTTCAAGTCCGGAGCCTACGTAGGAAGGAAACCACCAGCGAAACTTGAAGGTAGACCTAGATTGATGCCTGAGGACCCCGCGACTCGATGTGGGGAGCATGCGACTCATATCGAATTATTATCCTACACAGATCAGACGCCGCAAACCCTCCCGCAGCGCCCATATACACTCAAAATGCCTGGACAACGCGGTCCCGTTCCTGTGCAGCAGCCCAATGGCTCGCGCGATCTCCCTACCACCGTCCTCGAAACCCTCGAACACACCGACCCAATCCAGACTTCGACCACTTTCCCCGATGTCTCGCAGGCCGAGATCAAGGCCGCAATCGATCGCCTAGCGAGCAGGTCCATGGTCGAATATGACACCAACGACAGCGAGATTGTGGTCCTCACTGCTGAGGGCAAGCAGATTGCCGACGAGGGAAGCCACGAATACAAAGTCTGGAAGGTTGTCAAGGACAGCGGCAGGGTGTCGCTGAAAGAGCTTCCGGTATGAGGAATCTGTTTGGAGCCCGCATACTCATGGGCCAGGATTGAGCTGACGCGCAGCTGGAATAGCAAAAAGTCGCACCCGAATCCGCAAAGGTCGGCCAAGGCAATGCCTTCAAATTAAAATGGATCAAGAAGGAGGGCGACGACCTCGTACCGATCGCGGACACCGTTACCGACAGCACACAAGAGATCTTGAAGCATGTGCAGGACAACAACGCTGCATCGGATCCCAAGCAACTCAAGGACCTTCTCAAGCGCAAGCTTGTCTCCACACAAAAGTCGATCGCATACACTGTTCGCAAGGGCTCCAAGTGGGCAAAGGAGATCCCGGTGGAGCACACAGATCTTACCGCTGAGATGCTCGAAGACGGCAGCTGGAAGACTGCCAACTTCAAGCCATACAACTTCAATGCCCTAGGCGCTTCGCAGAACGCAGGTGCTCTGCACCCATTGAACAAGGTGAGGGAGGAGTTCAGGAAGATCTTCTTCAACTGGGACTTCGTTGAGATGCCCACATCAAGGTGAGTTGGGAAGTGTGTGCAGACCATATGAAAATTTCCAACAACTGACAACACCTAGATTCGTCGACTCTGGCTTCTGGAACTTCGATGCTCTTTTCGTGCCCCAACAGCACCCCGCTCGTGATCTCCAAGACACCTTCTACGTCTCAGACCCACCTACCGCTGGCCGACCAGGCCCCGATCCTCTCGCCGACAAGGCGTTGGACGAGATGGAGGCTGACAGCAAGACCTTCTCCGCCGACGGCTCAAAAGGCACAAAACTCGACTACGAGAAGTACTACCAGAACGTGCGTGCGGTGCACCAGGATGGCGCTTTCGGCTCCATCGGATACCGTTACCCTTTCAACGACGCAGAGACTGAACGCCTGGTACTGCGCACTCACACCACTGCCGTCTCAACATACTGCCTGCACCGCCTTGCCGCAAACCCGCGTCCTGCTCGCTACTTCTCGATCGATCGTGTCTTCCGTAACGAGACTGTCGACGCTACCCACTTGGCTGAGTTCCACCAGATTGAAGGTGTGATTGCCGACTACGGCCTCACCCTTGGTGGACTCATGGACTTCCTCGCCTCTTTCTTCAAGAAGCTCGGCATCACCAACCTTCGTTTCAAGCCTGCATACAACCCTTACACTGAGCCCTCGATGGAAGTCTTCGGCTTCCACGGCGGTCTGGACAAGTGGGTCGAGATCGGTAACTCGGGTATGTTTAGGCCTGAGATGTTGCTTGCAATGGGTCTGCCCGAAGACTTGAGGGTGTACGGATTCGGTCTGAGTTTGGAGCGACCTACGATGATCAAGTATGGTGTGGACAACATCCGTGAGCTGCTGGGTCACAAGGTCGATCTTGGATTCATTGAGCGCAACGCAGCCGTCCGTCTTGACAAGGACTAGAGCCGCAGCACGTGTGATGAGATAGATACCTATGTAGACGAGAAACATGTTTGATGTGCAAATCGCGAATATTTTCATTGTGCCTTGCCAAATTTTGTGACTATATACTACGTAATATGCATGTAATAATACTGGACCGCATTTCCATAGGCGCGGAGTGATAAGCTTCTACTCGGATGAGACACACCTGATCACAGCGAAGCACCTGACTGGGTAGGTACCTACTGTAGGCACTTCCACACCGACACTCTTTTGATACGCCTGGCTCGCTTGTCTTTCCCACCCTTCACTCTCTGGAAAGATACAGTGTTCGCGACCACAATCATGCCGCGCGGTCAGGAGCCTCTACTGGCGGGCAGCGAACGCCCACCATCCCAACTATCCGACGAACGTATCGCAGAGGAGGACGCTTTACTTACAGGACAATCTACTGGCAAGAAAGAAGCGACGACATACGCTCGCAGAAACTGGCGCGAGATCGGACTGGCTGCGTGGGCGTTTGTCGCAACAGCCGTGGTCATTGTACTTGCAGTCGTCTACCAACACTCGCGCGCCGAACATGGCGCACGCAAGGGTGCCGATATCCCCGAGGGCAAGAGGAATCTGATCTTCATGGTCAGCGATGGCATGGGCCCTACATCTCTTGCCTTGACGCGAGGCTTCTCACAGCATATCGACCAGCTCCCTTTCGACCATACTCTGACAATCGACCAGCACCTGATTGGGCAGAGCCGGACACGCAGTTCGAGCTCGCTTGTGACCGACAGTGCTGCTGGTGCGACCGCGTTCAGCTGCGGACAGAAGAGCTACAATGGTGCCATCTCCGTTCTGCCGGGCTTCGAGCCTTGCGGCAGTGTCATGGAGGCCGCGAAGAGAATGGGATACACTACTGGTCTTGTCGTTACGACTAGGATCACGGATGCGACGCCTGCTGTCTTTGCGAGTCACGTCAGGAGGAGAGAGATGGAGGACGATATTGCCATGCAGATGATTGGCGAGACACACCCGCTCGGTCGTGTAGTCGACTTGATGTTTGGAGGTGGTCGCTGCCACTTCCTCCCAAACGACACCGCACATAGCTGTCGCTCAGATGATACGGATGTTATTGACATCGCCGAGGAGAGCGGTTGGAACTACATCGACAACCGCGACGATTTCGATAGCCTGGGTACCAGCATCGAGCTTCCAATGCTGGGTCTCTTCGCGCAAGGCGATATCCCCTACGAGATCGACAGACGCTACCAAGACGAGACATATCCATCCCTAAAGGAGATGGCCACGACAGCTCTCAACGCCTTGAGCTCCGCAACACAGGACAGTGAACAAGGCTTCTTTATCATGATCGAGGGCTCACGCATCGACCATGCTGGTCACGCGAACGACCCGGCTGCCCAAGTGCACGAGGTCCTCGCCTACGACCACACAATTGCCGCTGTGCTCGACTTCATCGAGAGTTCCGACGTCCCGACTCTCATGGTCAGCACATCAGACCACGAGACCGGCGGTCTCGCCACTGCTCGACAATTGGGTTCTTCTTACCCCCATTATCTGTGGTATCCTGGTGTTCTGGCAAACTCTTCCCACTCCTCCTCCTGGGCAGCATCCGAGTACCACTCCCATCTCGATGCTATCGGCGCAGAGCCCAGCGAGCTCGATTTCGAGTCCAAGCAAAGCATAACATCATACCTCGAATCCCTCGTATCCAAGGGTCTCGGTATTCACGATATCACCGACGCCGAGCTCGACGAGCTTCTTACAAACCCAGACATCGCAGCCTACACCTTCGCCGACATGATCTCACGTCGTGCTCAGCTTGGCTGGTCCACTCACGGCCACTCTGGCGCCGATGTGAACATCTTCGCTTCCAACGCCGCCTGGGCGGAGGACCTGGTTGGAAACCACGAGAACACCGAAGTTGGCGAGTTCCTGCGCAGGTACCTGGGAGTTGAGGATGAGGTCAAGAAGGTTACGCGTGAGCTGCAAGAGAAGATGAACGTCAACCTGCTGGGTGCTGTTCCTGAGAACGGCGAGAGGCTGGACTGGCAGGACCATTTGGAGAGATACCATGGAAACAGTAGGCGATGCGATGTTTGTGGAGCATAAGAGTCCAAATCCTGCAGGGTTTGCAACTGGATTCAAGAGCGCTAATAGCATACTGCATTTGGAGGACTTTCTCGGCTGAAAGAGATTTGAAGCATTGCATGAACGGCATACCAGACTGATTTGAATACATGTCGAGCGGCGCCCGGCGTTCAACAGTTGAATTTCTGATTGCTGCACGTGGCAGTGCTCTTGACTGAGACCTCCGTCTATGCCAAAGTTTGTCGAATGGACAATCTCACTGGCACCAGCACGTTTAGAGCATACTAGGCCTGCCGATACCACCGCCTGAGAGAGCCTGATCCAGTGAGATCATGGTATTCGGATGCCGCTCTCTCACTGGTATGAAAGTGAGTTGGACATAAGGAAGTTGCTGATACCACCATGGATCGAATGAGTGACCAGGAATTAGATCACGGGCCGACTCGTCCTTCTGGAAAGTGATGACAACAATCCATCCCATACGGTAGGATATTCCGTGTTCCAAATGTGGTTTCCAGCTTCGGAGATGCAGGCGTTACTCACAGGCAGCTGAAGAGCGTTTGAGGAATCGCTTTTTGTGAGTGCTCTGAATCATACTAAGGTAAATTTGATTGATGTTTGGATCTAACGGTTGAGAAAATTCCGGCACAACGGGTCCAGCATGAGCTCACGTGCAAGGATTAACGCTCGTCATACACGCCACGACATTAGAATCAAAAGACCTGTTAACGATCGAATAGTATGGTACGGTAGGTACATGCAGTTGCACCGACTCGGTACTTGCACCCAGAGTTTACATTTATTTCATCTTGGGAGAATCTCAAATGTTGCATCGGCTTTATTCAACTTCAATGTACTGACAAGACTTTCTAGAATCGGACTGATACTCGAACATGAGGCTTAATTTAGAAGATCTGCTTCTTCATACATTGTTGTTACCCGTACCATCATCTTAACATCTTACGAGATGCTGCCGCAGTGTGCCGCATAAGACATCGCAGATCTTATTTCGACAGCGGGCCCGTTACGAACCGCAATCGATCAAACCGTTGATCTTACCTCGTCCAGCTTGTCTAATGTCTACAGACCAAGATGTTGAAGAGGCACCACTGAGAGACGATAATTGGCAATATGGTAAACTTGTACAAGTAGGCACGCTCTCTGCTCCAAGTTTACCATCATCCACCAACCACCACCACCACCACATCGACAACCTTCCACACTCTTTCATCACGATGTCTTTCTCCGCATTCAGATCTCTCGCGCTCTTCGGTGCTTCGGCACTGGCCCAACAGTACGCTGGTGAAGCGATTCAAAACAGTCTTCCAGCAGTAGCAGGCGCTGAGCTCGCCTACTTCCGCATTTCCGACCCTGCTGGAGCAAACACTGCGACCCTCCTCAACTACCAATCTCTTGGAAGCGATGGTCAACGATTGAAGGAGGCTAACGTTGAGAGGGCGGTGATTATGGTGCATGGCCAAAGGAGAGACGCAGATGTGTACGCCAGCTACGTAAGTCTCCTCTGCTGACAATCAATCATTCTTGCCTTCTGACATCGGTGACACAGGCAATCAACGCTCTCGCTGCTACCGACCCAGCCCTTGGCCCTACTAAAGACAATGTCGCCGTCATTGCACCAATGTTTACCAACGAGAAGGACCAGGGCACTGCCTACCCAAATGGAGACTCGAACGCTCTGGCCTGGACCGGCGCCGAATGGGCCTACGGACGCAACAACATCTACCCTGCGTACAGCACCAACACCAGTACATTCCACGTCCTCGACGAGATCGTGGCCTACTACCAAGATCAAAGCGTCTTCCCCAACATGCACGAGATCGTTGTCGCCGCCCACTCCATGGGTGCCCAGCTCGTCCAGCGCTACGCCGCTCTAACCGCCGTATCATCCTCCGACCGTGTGAAGGTCACCTTCTGGCCCTCTGACCCCAACAGCTACGTCTGGCTCAACAACGCCCGTCCCGCGGGCGACTTCGTCGACTGCGCCACCTACGACAACTACCCCGAAGGCTTCTCCAACTACGCCGCCGACAACCAGCAATACGCCACGGCCCTCGTCGCCCGCGGCCCCGAAGCCCTGCAGGCCAACTACCAGAGCAAGCAGATCTCCTACCTGCGCTCCACCAAGGACCAGGGCGACTACACCGTCACCGGATGTGGAGCCTACAGCACCGGCCCCGACCGTGACGTGCGCTTCCTCAACTTCATGAACACCTTCCCGCCCGCGTGCGACAACGTGTCCGGCGGTAACTGTGACACTGTCGACTACGTCGAGGAGGGTCACGATGCTGCCGCTGCTTGCTTGTCATCCCCCGGTCTGTCTAGACTGTTTTACGACAACTTCAACGGTCAGGGTGGTCGCGCCTACGACTTTGGTCCTAGGCGCACGGAGGGCGACAGCCCTTTTGCTGGACAGTAAATGCTGCATACCCGGTCTTTCACGGCAGGGCTGGTGTTTCGTCTCGATGAGGCTTCGCAAGCTCACTTTTTCGTATTGTCTCTCTCATTACTAATGTATATACTCTTTTAACATTGTTCAAATCTATTTTGATCCACTAGTTCACACCAATTCCAGAGAGCTGGTGTGAGTTCAAATTTTCTCAACTATACTGAGCCACCTTGCTCATACCTTTGGAGATTTGTGCTAATCCAATGAATTATTGCCGATGCCTGCGATAATCTCGAGCATACCTTCTTATATTCTGCCAATCTGAGGCACGGCGGTTGGCTTAGGGTTAGAGATACGCCAGGGGTTGGCGTATACACAACACAACAGCCTTTACGAAACAAATGCATACCGACTAATGCGTTCAATTGCATGACCAGATATGGTCGCTCTCATATCCATCTCAAGGAGCGAGAGAGTCACAACTGCCATTGGACAGGCCCGTCGGCTATCTTGTCTAGCTTCACATTGCGCCTACAACTTCGCTTCCGAAAGCATTCCAGAGATACACTCAAGTTGGGCGGCTATCTCAGGCTTAAGCTGATGCTGGGGAGCTGAGTTGTTGCAACCTTGTTCGCCAGGGCTGTCGATTGCATGCATTGGCTATGCTAGGACCTGATTGTCGAGACCGATATCAATGGAAGCATGCGGTCTGGTGTTGTGGAACAATATCAGGCCACCAACCTATCAAACGAGCGCAGGGCGAGGATGGCGAATGCCCTGCAGGAAGGATTATCGGTAGCAGCCACATCAATTTTTGACTCGCTTCCTTTCCGCCCTGTCAAGGTCCGGACTACGCTTCGCACTACCTCGATGACATGTCACCTCGACGTCGTCTCGTAACGTCAACGACGGAGGAAAATTGAGGAACAACGACATCCCCGTACTGGGGTGCCTATCAATCAATCTTCGCCACTGGGATCGCACGGCTTATCCGGGCCGGATTGGATACCTGCATCTCGCCTCGTCTCTTGATCAACAACGGAATCTCTTTGCAACCAGGCAGTGCACAAGCATGAGCAAATATCGGGCCTCTCACCGACAGACCAGACGAACGCTTCCAATGACACAGCCTCGGATCCTCTTCCATTCGACAGAATCCACATTCCAAAGGTCTGACTATCTCCTGCAAGCACGGCACAGAGACACAAGGTTGTGCGGCTGTCTACATCTGACTAAGGACGAGCTAGCCTGTAGGCATGGATCGGCCTGGATTGCTGGACGACTGATTGGAAATCCTCAATATCAGCTCTGCCTATATATTGAACGGCAAATATTACCAAGGCCATTGATATAGGCATTCAGTTCATGCTATGGCTTTCATCAGGAATGAGTCCTGCCGACCAGGGCGCGACTGCATACGATTGAGAGACCACATGGTTCGAAAGAATATGCGTGCCTCCAGAACGGGCAGTCATATATACCCTGCTCTCAAGGCGATGCCGGCGATCTTGGTTCAGCAGCGGCTCACGTCCATCCCTTGCGTACCCAGCTTCCCACCTCTATTGGATCCAACGACGATGTGAACCCCTGGATCGGGCCATCCCACGCCTTGATCCATGAATGGTGCGGTGACACAACCGCTCGTATGCACGCAACAGCTGCCTGACAGCAGTCTCCGCTCGAGCTCTCGACCATTCGTTACACCACATCCGATAAGCCAAAGGATCCACGTGAACACCCATCCCCACGCCGTCACGCTGGCGCGGAATTACCGAAAGAAGCCGGAGGAAATCTTTGTTCGGAGGCGGTGGATGTGACCACAACAGCATGCGGCCGGTCCGCACGCTTGCCCCTGAGACCCGGTGCAGTATGTTATCATGCCACAAGCGCCGCGTTTTGTGATGTGTCACTTTTCGAGAAGGCCTTCCAGACAGCCACTTTCTGTCTCGTCAGCCTATGAGCACATCCCTTCGTCGTTCGAATGAACTCGTCATATGGCAGCTTCAATTTCACTGGCGGCTGGCAAAATGACCAGACTGCAGAGTCGGCCGGCTACTTGGACAGCTCACTGCTGAGCCCTCCAGATGGACGAACTGATGCTGCTGGAAATTTCCCAGGGACCTGTCCCGTATCATCACCAGATGAGTGGCTTTTCGCACACCCTTCATGGCCACAGCAGAGCGCAGTGTACGATGGCTCGTTCACGGGAGACTTCGAAAACTTCAGCGCTTTCGCAGTCTATACCACAGCGCCGGGCTACGCCTACGATGCCGATATGTCAGCGCTGTCCGATCCGAGTCAGTGTCAATCCCAGTCGTCCTTCTCCGAGTCCGATTTCGATTTCGAACACCTGCACACCGCCCACTACGGCGGGACAGACTGCCGAACAAACAGCTTCTCCTCGCTGCCTCTGGCCTCTCCAACGAGAGAAGCCCTCTACCAACCTTCGCCAACAAGCGCCTACATCTCGCCAAGTCAGCAGCAGCAGCCACATCCACCACAACAACTCACCCAATACCCCGTCCCAAACACCACCTCCCACAACCAGCAACCGCAACAACCAACGAACGCTCCCCCATCCCACGACCTCCTCCCCTCCTCCCCCCTCCTCCCCCGCCGCCAACCCACCCGCTTCACCGGCGACCTCTACACACCCCCCTACGTCCGCGGCGACGGCACCACACGCGCCGGCTGGTGCACCCTCTGCTCCTCCTGGCACACGCTCAAAGACAGCGCCTACTGGTACCACATGCACTTCGCGCACGGCATCAGCTGCGCGACCGGGAAATCCATGCCAACGCCCTTGCGCTCCCGATTGACGGCGGGCGCTGCGAGAGGAGTCGGAGATTCGGAGGCGCTGTGCGGGTGTTGCGGGCGGTGGGTGCTGATCGTGACAGGCGAGAAGGGGAAGACGGCTTGGTGGAGGCATGCCTATCGGTGTAAAAGTTTCAAGGAAGGGGTTGGGGTTGGGAGTGGGCATGCGGCGGTGGTGTTGGGGAAGGAGAGGAGGAGGGGGAAGAGTGCTTCGCCAAGGAAGGTTGTGGCGAGGCCCGCCACTGCTGGGAGTGGGAGGTGTTGATGATCGATGATGGCTTCGTTCGGTCGGGGGGGATGGTGTTGGCCTTAAGATGGTTCGGAGTGGCGATTCGAGAGTCGACGGTTGCAATGCCTTTTTATTTCTCTTTTCTTGTTTGCAAAGCGAAGCGAAGTTCAGCTCGGGTCCGGTTTGTTTTTGTTCAGAGGCAATACCTTCTCTCTTCCTCCGAGTTCCTCATGGTTCTTTTTCCCGAACTCTTTTGCGATGCGTTCAATCTTTTGGGGCGATTCAGCGAAGGCGCAAAGCGGATGGATGGATTTTGCCATGCATACCTTCCGGCGAGCGAGGGGAAGATACAGTACCCGCTGATTTGATCTGAATATGTCGGTCGATTGATCGATTTGTGCGTGTTTGCCCGGCTGCGTGGTTTTCTTGGGCTTCTGATACCTCTGCGCGTTCATTTCCTCTGTTTACTACAGCCAGCTCTGTATTCGATGCTTGCAACTGCATCTCACCGGCTCATGATGAACCTAAATTCACCAGTCGAAGTAAGTTTGCTCAAATGGTTTTACTATGATACCGGAGTGCCTGTAAGCCAGTTCTCGTAAGTCTAGGAAAATGTATGCTCTTGTTACAAATCTATTTTCGATAGAACCAGTAAAGTGACCTTGCCCCAAATCGTTCCCACATCTAGACCCAGACCGAACTAAACCAAACCGGGCTCGCAATCATTCATCGTACTTGTACAAACGCCGCAAACCTATCCAGAAGCGCCAATTATGCCCTTTTGGCCTGATGCCTGATGTTCATCGCGGGCCTTGACACCGACCAACACCGTCGTTACAGAAAAAGCAGAAAGCAAAGCAAAAGGGACGAGAGAATACGAAATCTCCAGGTCGTGGTGCTCTCTCCTTGTACATACCAAGCGCTAGCAGTGGCAGCGCTTGAACAAATCGAGTCATATCCTCAACCGCGACGTTTCGGCATAGCCAAGGCGTTCAGCCTAGCCATAGTGATCGAAGCGGTCGACTTCTTCTTCTCATCCTTAGCGGGCTTAGCAGGGCCAGCGGACCCGGCCTTAGGCTTCACACCTAGAGTCGGCACCCTAGAGGGCTTCTTTGGCGCCGGCTTGGAAGAGGCACCAGCACTCTTGCTTGATGCGGCGACCTTGCTCGACGCTGTGCCCGACGTGGCAGTCGACTTGACACGCTTAGCCGGGCGGCTGCTCTCCTCGTCTTCGACCTCCTCGTCATCACCGCCTCCACCGTTCTCCTTGTCAGATGCACTGGCACTGGCGGCCTCGGCGGCTCTGGCTACGGCGCTGTTCTCGAATGCGAACTTGCGCTTCTTGCTGCCGGGGGTAACGGTCGGCGAGAGCTCGGTGGGGTTGGCATTGATCTTGTTTTCGAAATCGAACTTGCGCTTCTTCTGGCTTGCGGCGACAGTAGATGGCACAATATCGGGCTCGGCGGAGACGTGACGGATGGTCGAGGCGGCCCTGGCTGACGCAGGTGGGGCCAGCCTGTCGCCGAAGAGAATGCCGTCTCCAGCGCGGAAAGTGAAGTCGCCCGGCGCAACGGTCTGGCGACGACGTTCAGGTGTAGGGTTGACTACCGGACTGAAGATAGTGGGAAGCGTGGGATAGTTAGCCGTGACGGTGGCTGGTACAGCGGAAGCAACCTCCTGCACGGGCGAAGAAGGCTCATCCGACGAAATGTCCATCTTGATTGCATCGTGATCTTTCGTCGACGATGAAAAGTCAACGCGCTTTCGGACAGGAGCGGTGGCTGGTACTGGGACAGGCTTCTTCGAGTCTTTCGTCTCGCCGAGTTCGGGAGGAGTGGAAAAGTGGGTGCCAGCGGCGATCTTGGATGGATCGTTAGAGTAGAGGCGCTGGGGCGTGCGTAGGATGGATTTGATGGGAGATGCACGAAGCATGTTGAAGCGCCCAAAGAGGTTGCTACCAGTGCTCTTGACATTGGGTGTTTGAGCAACCGCAGATGTGAACGGGTTGTTGCTCTGTGATGCTTTTGATGGAGATTGTGAAAGGAGTGGAATGTTGGACTGCTTCTCACTGGGCTGCTCAGCCTCCGGGCCTTTAGCCACGGACATCTTGAGCGGGCTACGAGCGAGAAGTGGCTCCTTCTTCTGAGGAGATGGGCTATTGTCCTGATCCAGGCGCACATGCTTGTTCATACCAGCCTTGGCAGGTGTGCGAGCAAGTGCGGCGTCCATCATAGACTTTGGCTTCTCCTCGAGGGCGCTGCCAGATACGCCAATAGCTGTGTGGGTGTGAGAAAACAAGCCGCCTTTAGTTGGCGATCTCGACAGCAAAGGCATCGCGCCCTCTTGGTCGTCCTTGCCTGATCCCGAAGCAACGGGCTTTGAGGGTGAAGAAGGGTTTCCAAAGATTCCAGCCTTCACTGGCGACCTCGCCATCAGATTCGTAGCCTGCTTGGGAGAGGCTGGACTGGGCTCAACAAGGGTCGGCTTTGACGGGGAGCGCACGAGGCCGGGGATCTTGCTGACAACTTTTGTGGACTTAACACTACCTGCACGAGCGAGCGATGATTGTGTTGGTGTCGCAAGATGAGCCAGATTTGGGTACACCGGCTGTGGACGAGAGTCTTTGACGTGCTGCGGAGTTGACGGCAATGGCTTGTCCTTGTCACTGCTCGAACTCGAAGGGCGTGCGCTTGAGACGTCGTGAGTTTCGGTACGCTTCACACGTTTGGCCGGTGTAGCCTCCTCATTCGCAGGCTCTCGCAAGTTCTTCATGGAGGGTGCGCGGCGCAGCTGGCTGGCCGGTGCCGTGAGGTTGGGTTTGGATGTCGTGCGAGGAATGGTCCTGGAAGGCGTGGCATCGTTCTTATCAAGCTCAGCCTTGGACGGGCTACGTTTGAGGGACTTGCTCGGAGTCTGTACTGGAACCTTGGACCCCGGGGTTTGTGCGGCCAATCTCGAGGGATCCTTGCGGTACGCCGAAGCGTGTCCAGCGATTGAGTCCATCTTCTGGAATTGTGCATCATGCAGCTCGCTGAATCTGCTCTTCTTTCCCTTTGGCTGTGCGATCTTACGTCCCAGCGCATCTCCGGACATTTGTGCACCTTCTCCGTTACTCCTCATTTGCTCCTTGATAAGCAATGCCTCCGCGCGCTTCTCTTCCATCAATTGCTTGGCTTCTGGACTCAGCTCCAGTGACTGCTCGCGGCGGAAAGTAAATGTGAAGTCCGGAGATTTGAAGGCGTTATCCTGCCTGGTCGTCCTCGAGGGAGTCGCCTGAGCCTCGACATGTTTTGCGTTGCGCTTCGGCGGCTCAGTGGCCGGTGGCATATTTGAGAATCCGAGCCAACGCGCCTCCTCGCGCGGCTTTGCTGTGGATTGGTGGATGTGTTTTGGGTGCATCTCTTCAGTCGGAACCTCGATTGGCGCGGCAGCCACGGGTGTGGTTGCATCGGTCCTCTTGGTGCGTTTTGAGGGTCCAGTCGGTGTGTCTTGTTCTATGGGGGAGCCCGGGAATGTGCCTGGCATTTCATCGCTCTCGTGCAGAGACGCGAGTTTGGCGGGAACGGTGCGCGGTGCACGCGTGGATTGAGTTTCGTGGGAGAGGGAGACTCTCTTGACGGGCTATACCTGGGTCAGTGAATGCTCACGTGCAATGCGAGTTCGCGTGTTGATATACCTGCGGCGTGGCCGAGCCTCTACTTGAGAGGCGAGTTGAACGGCGAGCCATAGTGAGTAAGCCGCCTTCCGTCCGGTGTATGATAGTGTGGTAGTCAGAAACGGATGATGGAGTTGGCTTGAGACAATTCTCGATTGGCCAACCTTGGAATGTAACGGCTCGTTTAGGAAGGGCAGTCAGAGCATTGACGCGGTGTTGATGATAATAAGTTGGGGTCTTGACTTTGGGGCGCTTGGACGTTTTACTACAAACACGACACACCATGGCAACGGTGCAACAACCCCGCACGACGACAACATAGAATCGGGAGTGAATGCTGAAAGAGGAGATTTGAAATACATGCACATTCGTATTTAATTACGTTTTGGTTTCAGGGACAGTCTGGAAACATGATCGCTTGCTGGAACATACATACAGGTACCTTGCTGTATACTTTATCTTTTCATCCCTACAGGCAGACTACTACGTAGGCGAATGCTTAGTGTCCTCAGTGCTACACTATTGACCCTGTTACTTGCCTGAATCAGCAATCCTTCTACAAGGTACATGAGTAGTGCGCATGTGAGCGTAGTCAAAATGCTCAAGGTGGACTGTGGGTTCAACAAATAATCTCGCACAAAGGAAATTCCCATTCCGGATTCCATTAAGATATACTACATTAAGCTTAAGAATGATAGTTCTCCGAGACCTCCCAACAGGTGGCAAGTCAGTCGCTGACATGCCATTACCAGACACACTCCATTGCCCGAAACAGACAGGGAAGATTCAGAGCCACTTGTCATCGAACGAAAAGTCCGTTGACGAGATCGGGAATCTTTACGGGATGTGTTCGCATTCCTGACACTTCACTTGCGCACCTTGTCGAGGAAAGACGCCAACCACTCCTCCTGGCCGTCCTCGAAAACGCGCTTGGCTGGCTCCTACTCGGTTCGATAAAAGTTAGATGTTTGCGCAAGAAGTGGAATCAGATGCGAAAGAGGGGATGGTTTACCAAGTTCATGTGATGAGTGTCGCTAAACCAGCAATTTTCAGCGAAGCATCCTTTTCCGCCAAATTTGCAATGATGGCCTGATACACATTCAACGCTACGGCAACCGCTGCGTCCCGGGCAGGTGATGGAGCGTGCCTTGTGCTTCAAGACGAGCACCTCGCCTGGGCTGAGGCGCTCGCCGTGGTGATAGTCGCAGTACTCGCCAGCAGCGCAGGATCCTGTAAGGTGATAGCTGTTGCAGCACTTGCCCGACTCTTTAGTGCGAGCCAGGAAGCGCTTTTCCGCACCCGGATCTGCGCGCGGGAGGGGAGCATCGAGTCTTTCGTCGTCGACGTTGAGGGTGACACATCGGCGCTGCACTACTTTCTTCGGCGCGATGTCGATATTCTTCGCGCCGGAGCTTTTGCCGACGGTTGCCCACGAGCTAGAAGTGGCGGGTTCGGTTTTGATAGCTGCTGGGCTTGTAGCATTGCTGCTCGTATGATTTGCGCCACCCGTGCTTTGTGGGACAAAGGCGCTGGCTGCGACTTGCATGGCGGATTGGGTACGGATTGGCATGGGCCCTGGGGACGTCATTGCGATAGGCCTGTTTGGAAGATTCGTATCGCGGAAGACTTTAGGGAATTTGACTCTCGGGAAGCCGAGGGCAACGAAACCTGGCTCGGCCGGTGTCGTCTCAATGAGCGTGATACGAGACGAAGTGGTGGGATCGCGCTTGAAGGGCTCGAGGACCGGGAGATAGCCATTGTCGTGGCAGGGTCCAAAGAAGATATGCTTGCACTGAGGCATTGGTAGGAACAAGCGGAGGGTCTCGCGGATCTTGTGGTCGGCGCGTTCCTTGCCACTGCCAACATCTATGAAGTTGAAGAGAGGATGGGCCAAGCCAAAGGCTCGACCGAAAGCCGAGAGCTCGTTTGGGTTATTAATGATGCCACAGGCGTGCAGCTTCTGGCCTAGTCCTTGCATGTTAAGCACAACGTTGACGACGATGTTCCAGTTGGACACGTGAGCTTCGGGATACATCTGCGTGAGCTGATCTTTGAGCTCGGCGAGCAGCTGAGACGCGGCTTCAGCGCCTCCGTCTTTGCCTTGGGCGTACAAGTAGTTTTCGAACTGCAATATTGGTCAGCGGGAGAGTACCTAATGGATGCCGCAATGGGGTGAATGGACGACTTACTATCGCACCGTCTCCGTCGAGTATAACCATAGCGAAAGGATTACTTCCCTGTTGGCACGGTTAGCTTCGCGAGTCATCAATGAAGATACATGTAAGCCGGATTGCAACTTACAGACGCCTGTCGCAACGTATTGAGCTCCAATTCACGAGATTTAGCAGAGTTGTACCAGATACGGCGCGACTCGACCTCGTTCTCGTAGTCGCCGCATTTTTGCTGATACTTGACCTGCAATTCCTGGTACTTCTGGACGAGGTCGGCGACAAAAGCTTCGCGCTCTCTATCAGACTGGCGGAAAGCCTCGAAGCGCTCTAGGAAGCTCGGCTGGCTCGGAGCCTGCGCACTATAGGCATCGTGGCCGTTCATGACTGCGGCGATGGGTTGTGGTGCCTGTCTGATGCTCGGCACACAGAGCAGACTTTAGATGGTCAAAAGTCAAAATGGGAAGTGGGATTGAGAAAGTAGGTAGGAAGGACAAATATGGGTTCGTTTGTCGGACGTGGGCTGAGTTGTGCAGGGATGCAATTCATTCGTTCGCAAAGCTAAGCGCGTCTCAGGCTTCAAGCCACTCGAAAAAGTCTGGGGAAGACGTGGCGCACACCACCACCACCTACCCTCAGTTCGTGCTAAAGTATGTCTCCAGTCAGTCGATACGGTGGATATTAGCAACTTTCATGCATCGAAATCATCCTTATGACGATGAAACATTGGGTAGGACTCCCAACGATCTCATCAGTATGTGATCTCGCAAGTGGTGGTCCCAAGTAATTCCTGAACATGCTAGCACCATTAAGATCGTGTGTTCAACAAACTTCGGCATACACTGCGCAGAGTAAAGTCGGCGCTTCTCTTCATGCATTTCATGCATGCGCTGTTCCGCAGTCTGCACCATGCCAATCTCACTGGCATATGCTGTAGGGAGGCCTAATCATCATGTGTTCCATATTGAAGACCTGCATGTCGCCTGACGATGTGTGAATTGTTCGCGAATTCAAATGATGATTGTATATTTGATTCCATCTACATTGGAAGGCACGATAACAACATCATATTGGCGGAGAATACATGTATGTAAGTAACACGACAACGCTTCGTGAGAACCATCACAATCCAGCCAGGTAATCCGCGGCTCATCTCGAAAGACCCGCTCTTACATGTAAATCTAACATCTATCTCCCACAACATGCCACCCACTCTCAACAAAACGATCACACAGCCCGCTTCTCAGCCTCGAGCTTCCTCGACTTCTCCTTCGCAGCCTTCTCCCGCTTACCCAACTCCGCCTCAATCCCAATGCCGCCGAAAACACAAGCGACGCCAAACCACTGCATCGCACCCAGGCTGTGTCCAAACCAGACGACTGAGATGATCATGGTCAGCATCTTCCTCGTGACAGTCACGGTGACCAGGAAGAGCGAGCCGAAGATCGAGAGGGTGTAGACTGGCGAGAAACGGTCAGCAAGTGTACATTCGTGTCAATAAACATGGGTGTCAGGCAACTTACAGATGAAAAGCTGGCCGACCGCTCCACAGACTGCGAAGCCCAGGACGTCGTAAAGGATCGCAGGATGCTTCTCGTAGAAAGCCAATGCGCCGTAGAGCTCTCCAACACTGTTGCCCATCCCAACGTACGAGCCAAGACCAGTCTGGGCAACGTAGGGAGAGAGCAAGAGAAACACGCTGGTGAAGAGTGTCTGCATTGTGTTCAGAGCACACATCATCTGCTGGCCGGAATAGGGTTTAAAAGTCGCATTGATGTCGTCCTGGGTCGAGTTTGTGAGACCGTCGAAGAGGAGGTTGATACCAAGCAGCACCATTCCATACGTTGAGTTGCCGCTCTGGTTGCCCTTCTTCTTAGAGCCTGCCGGCTGGTGAAGGGTAAAGATAGCTACGCCGGCTGTCACGAGTGCGACCACTGCGTATTTGTAGAAAGGGTACTTGCGGCCATAGAGCGTCACGTGCAAGAACATGACTGGCAGGAGCTTGCATGACTTGGCGAGAATGAATGTGATGTAATCCACGTGGGCCAGACTTGCGTATCCGAAAGGCGATGACAGCGACGAAGTCAAAGATACCAGTGCCAGGGGCCAGAATATCTTCTTGGAAGGGAAGATGGGCTTGTCCGATTTGGACGTCCTAGTCTGTCTGGTGTAGATCCAACCAAGCGTGGCGGCAAATAGCGACTGAATCGTGTTGACTACAACGGGAAATCTGAAGACTTCTGGATTCGATTCGGTGCCGTAGTTGGTCGTGGTGATCCTTTCCTGAAGCACACCCCAGGTCAAGAACGCTGCGTAAATTCCCGAGACGCAGATGACGAGATTCATGAAGTTGCTGCCAGTCTTCTTGTCCTCAGCCTGAGAGATGCCAGCATCGTGTTGGCTTGCTTTCAAGATGCCATCGATAGACTCGGGAACTTTACCATTCGAGTTCCGTTGTCTAACACTGCCGTTGGCGACCATGGTTGGAAGAGCCCCTCGAATCAAAAGACGATTGTTCCAATGGGAAAGTCCGACCAACTCGGATTCTTGCTGACCGAGTCTTGTATAAAGGAGCGTAGAAACGGCGACAGGTCCGTAGCGATTGTGTGTGTCGTGTAATGGGAAGTCTGGATGATCCTCGAGGGTTTGATCGCAACTTGTCCCTTTCGGCCTCCGAGAAACGTCGGGTGCGCTTATTGGTCGAGCTTCACATATTACGTGCTCGTAGGGCCAACCACGAGCACGACCTACCTACATGTACATATTCACAGGGATGATCTTGAACATGCAGTTTTTGAAGAAAAGTTTACTTTTTGGTACTCGTATGACGTTCTGTATAAACTCTTCGCGGAGAATGGAATCGGGATCATGCGTCCCGGATATGGTATCTCGCCCCGCCGTTCCCCTGCCCTTGAACTCATTCCAACTCCACAAGCTATGCACACCACGCAATCCTGAAATGCCGCAGCAGGTATAACAACATCGACACGTCTAGAATGTCTCTTCCTCGGCAGGGAACTCGCCCTCGCCCTCCTGGGGAATCTCGAAGCCCTCCTTTATAAAATGTCAGCTGCTTGACTTTCCTATCTGTCGAATCTGTCGGTCTTCACTTACCTCGGTCGAGTAGAGAATGGTCTGGATCTGCTTGAGCAGGCTGTCCTCTTCTTCCTCGAGCACAGGGTTTGCCTCCATGGCTTGCTGAATCAAGAGCTCGATGTCCCGAAGCTTGCTGAAGTAGAAGTCCCTCTCGCGCTCCAAGCCCTGCACTGTCTCCATCAACTCTGTGTTCTTCGCCTGGAGAGCTGCGCTCGCGGCGCCACCGGCGCCGGCTTGACGGCTTGCTGTCCTGGGAGCGGTCGCATTGGCCACCGGCCTGCGCGCTCCACTGGTCGCAGTTGACGATCGTGCGGAACCCATGCTCGGAGGCGCAGCAGCAGCAGCGCCCTTTCTCCTGCCCACCGCGTCGTAGTCACCACCCGGGTAGTACTGATCCCAGTACCTCTTTGTCCACTGCAAGAACTCCAGGTTGTCCTGCATCTTGCATTTCACGAGCGACTCGGTGGGAAGCGGGCGGTCGACGGCATGTTTGCGGAAGGTGTTGGAGAGGATTTTGAAGTTTTCAAGGTACTGGTACTCGGTTGTCGCATTAAACTTCACCCGGGACATGGGAAGATCGAGGAAGATGCTGTCGTAGATCTGGCAGAGCGCAGCGCTGCGGGGGATGACATTGTTAGTTGACTGCTTGTGCGATTCGAATCAAGACCGGCCAGTCGGAGAAAAGTCACAACTCACCCAGTACCGCACTGCTCGACCTTAGTCACGTTGAGTTGCAGCAGACCGTTAAGCCATGCTAGCAGTTCCTGTCTGTCATTGCGCAGTCAGCTCTGGTCTGTAGCCCACGATAATTGTAATCGTCCATACCTTGATTCGCCCATCTTGGAATATGCTTAGGCTTTGTGTGTTTTGGCTATGTACGATCGTCAGAGCGCACGTGAACAGGCCTCTTCAGATTCGGTTCTCGGGATCAAGTGGGGTTCGGGAGCGTGTAAGAGGCTGAAGCGTACAGTAGGTAAGGTAGGCAGGTGAGTTGAGAGTCGACTATACTTTGGTGGTGTTTGTTGATTTGATGTTCCCCGCTGAGTGGGCAGCGGCAACTCTGCCGACAGGCGATAGTTGTGGAAATCACCACCACTGTAACGAACACAGTCACTCGACACCCGACCTTCAGTGACCGATCGAAGATGGAGGTGGAAACACATGTACCTGACTGGCTTGATCGGCGCAGTGTTACTGTTGCTGCGAAACAACTGACCTCAAGCATGTGTACCGCGATCCCTCGTGGGACTATCACTACTCGATCCTTGATGGCCTACCGAACACGCGAAGACGCTACTTCGCAGCCAACTCAACCATGAAACAGGTCCATGAGCAACACGGCACGCCGAGTGCAGAGTAGCGAATGTAGCGTTTCTGGTAGAATGACAGCCAAGACTAACTTCACGGTGGCTGGTAACTCGACTCGAGAACCACACAAACGCGCCTAATCTTTGATGGAAAATGACTCGCCACGGCTCATATGTTTCCCATATCCTTACGTTCCAGAAACATCTTCTTACCGACTCCGGCGAGCGACACCGGCCCGGGCAGGCGACTCTCGGCCACGTTGTCATTGGAAATGACATCGAAATTCCAGTGATTACCAGAATTTAATCAACCTTGACCCTGGAGATTGACTTTCGAGGGCTTCTTGACAGGTGGATCGACTTCCGAACCGCCGCCAGATTTTGCTAAAGGTGCGCTCCTCGGCTCTGCTCGGACACCAGCTCGGTCGGTCAGTCGGCCAACGCCGAAAATGGAAGACCCTCCGCACACAGAGTTGAGACATCAGGGTCTAACGCGTGCGGTTTGTGCATGCGGCTCTTCTGTCTCCCGGAAGGCAAACGACTCGCCTCATTTTCACGTTCGCAATGCGCAAGACGGTGTGCCAAATGGAGCCTCATCTTGCATACACAAGCATGGCAAGCATTCACCCAAGACTTCGTCAAGACTAGCCAAGCCGGGGACGGCCAGCTGCAGTCGAATTGCCGGCTACCTGGCGCGGTGCGGCGTTGTATCGGGCGATGCTTGGTCTTCCTAGAGGCACGGCACCCTAACCTTAAATTGTCAAATATCTCGTCTGCACGGCTTCACGATCCCTCTCATCCTGGGGCCAGCCTCGCACGGCGAATGAGTTTCTGTGGATACTGGCCCACATTCGCGTGGTTTGCGACCAAAGTAGGGCCAGATGTAGAGATAGCGGCAACGGATGCAACATCGGTCAACCGAGGGCGATAGGTTGGCGAGCCTCGATAGGGCGGTGGCGGCGCTGGTTGTTTCCGAGGCCTGGGGTTGAATCGATGTAAGTAAGGTGTCGTCCCAGTCATGGTCGGTCGTGTGACTCTCCAGTTCTCACCCTCCTCCTCCTCTGCCTCAATCCACTCGACCTTTCCCTGCCCTCGAGGTACACACATCGCACGATGGCACAGAACCACGAGGACGCAGCTGCTGAGCTGCATGCCACCATACAGCAGCAGACTTCGCCTATTCACCACCACGCGGAGGATGCGACCGGTGCTCCTCTACCGGTAGTTGAGAAGGCTGGATTCGAGGATGCCGAGTTTGGATCGGCATACTCTGGAGAGGAAGAGCCCACAGAACACGACAAGAAGACACTCCGACGGATAGGCGACAAATTCCCCGCGTCAGCTTACTTGATCGCGGTCGTGGAATTGTGCGAGCGCTTCACCTGTACGGACAAGACCTCTACCATTGAGATGGCTTTCACTGACAAGTGCTCAAGACTACGGATGCCAGGGACTCTTCCAGAACTACATCAACAACCAGCCCGACGGAAGTGATGGGCCCAAAGGTCTTGGTCTCGGACACGCTGGTGCCACTGGTCTCAACGTGTTCTTCCAGTTCTTCTGCTATGTCACCCCCATTCTTGGTAGGTCATCGCAAAAATCAATATGGATGCTAGACGCAGGTAGCTAATGCCTCTGGATAGGCGCCATTGTTGCGGATCAATATCTTGGAAAGTACAACACCATCTTGGTGTTTGCCGTTATCTACTGGTTTGTAAGTGAACGCTTTCGTATCTTTGCCCTCGAAGATGGCACTGACATACTTTGCAGGGCCTCGTGATCCTCTGGACGACATCTCTGCCTGTTGCGATCGAGAACGGTGCTGCTCTCGGTGGCTACGTCGCTGCCATCATCGTCATCGGCATTGGCACTGGTGGTATCAAATCGAACATTGGTAAGCCACTAATTCGAAAGCCAACACCTTGAAGTCCCAGTACGCTAACAAGCAATGACAGCCCCTCTCATCGCCGACCAATACACCCGTAAAAAGATGGCTCTAGGCACGGACCCCAAGACCGGCGAGCGTGTGATCATCGACCCCGCGATCACTTTCCAGAGGATTTACATGATGTTCTACGCCTGCATCAACGTTGGATGTCTTTCCCTCCTCGCCACGCCCTTCATGGAGATGTACGAGGGCTTCTGGACCGCATACCTTATGTGCTTCCTCATGTTCTGCATCGGCATCGTCGTTTTGATCGTCTCCAAGAAGTACTATATCGTCCGCCCTCCTCAAGGATCGGTCATCACCGATGCCTTCAAAGCCATCGGTCTGATGATTATCGCCCGCGACACCAACGCCGCGAAGCCTTCATGGCGCGAGGCCCACGGAAAGACAAAGCCTGTCCCCTGGAACGACCACTTCATCGAGGAGCTGAAGCGCGCACTCAGGGCCTGCAAGGTCTTCGCCTTCTACCCAGTCTTCTGGGTGTGCTACTCCCAATTCTCGAGCAACTTTGTCTCCCAGGCTGGTCAAATGCAGGGTTACGGCATGCCCAACGATCTGATGCAGAACTTCGACCCTATCTCGATTATCGTCTTCATCCCGATTTTGGACATGGTTGTCTACCCCATCCTCCGCAAGTTCAAGATCGAGCTCAAGCCCATTGCGCGTATTACGATCGGTTTCTTCTTCGGATCTATCTGCCTTGCATACGCCGCTATCGTTCAGCACATCATCTACAGCGCCGGGCCTTGCTACGGCAGCCCCTCAGACTGCCCCGGTGGAAAGAACAACGTCCACATCGCCGTGCAGACGCCTGCTTACGTCTTCATCGGTCTGGCTGAGATTTTCATTTCTGGTAAGTTTCCGCCGCAAACGCGACATTCCACTTTACGAGCACCCAGCTAACATGCATCCTCACAGTTACCGGTCTCGAGTACGCCTACACCAAGGCCCCACCAAACATGAAGTCTTTCGTGCAGTCCCTCTACCTCTTCACTTCGGCCATCGGATCCGCCATTAGTGAGGCCCTCGTGCCCGCAACCGGCGATCCTGCCATCATGTGGATGTACACCGGCGTCAGCATCTGTGCCGCTCTTACCGGTGTCATCTTCTGGTTCATCTTCCACCACTACGACGACCAGGAGGAAGAGATGAACGCACTTGAAGAGGCGCCCGTGAACGAGAAGCAGGTGGATTGATTGAGCATGCATGGTAGCGTCAAAGCGTGGCGTTTTTGTTATTACTGTACAATTAGGGTGTCATATTTTCTTTATATGATGATGGGAATGGTGTGACGATATTGCTGAAGTGGAATGACTGGGTCTCTCTCTGGGAAGAGAGGTCCTTTATACATATATAGACATAAAGTAGATAGATCTCCGACAACCAACAATGTTCAAAACAGTCGTTCAAATCAACGGCAATTCGGTCTCCCATACGAGCTCAAGAGCGACACATGAAGGATATGCAACGTGCATGCCAGTAAGCATGCAGACATCTCACCGGAGTACGATCTCGTAAGCGGTGCTACCAGCATCTCTAGGATATCCTAAACATGTCAGTGCCGGTGAGATCGTGCGTTCGACAAACTTCTGCATATACGGAGGGCGGCCGTGAGCTCGTGAGCTTTCACCGTCTCCAACTCCTCTGGACGTATAATCGCATGATCACATTCTGAAAGCGTCTGCCTGCTGTACAATACATTGCTTGCAACAACCTTCCCCTCCGACGCCCTACTGCAAATCCAGTACGACACGCCCCTTGAGCTTCTGCGCATGCATCTCCTCGAAAACCCCCGTCAACTCGTCCATCTTCGCAGTCCTGAAATGCGTCTTCACAACGCCCCTCTCAGCCATAGCAAGCGTCTCAACCGCGTCCTGACGATCGCCGACCGCCACGCCGACGATACTCAGAGCCTTCGCGACCATCACAGACGGGAAAGCGGTCGCGATGGGCTTCATCTCGCCCTCGGGCAGGCCGACGACGACCAGCGTGCCGCCGTACCGCAGCAGGCCCATGGCGGAGGCGTAGGCTGCGTTGGCTGCTGTGAGGACGAGCACGGCTTGAACGCCGAGACCGGATGTCTTGGCCATGACTTCTTCCTCCGCTTTGTTTTGCTCATGGTCAATGAATGCCTCCGCTCCGGAATCCATGACGAGGTCCTTTTTGCTGCCCGAGTCGATACCGATTACTCGCATTCCCATGCCGCGGGCAGCAATTTGTACGGCGATGTGACCGAGCTAAGAAGGAATTCTGTTAGTTTTACGCATCACAGGAAGAGTGAAGGGTGATTATACTCCGCCGCCAGCTCCGAGCAAAGCAATCCAATCGCCACTCTTCGCGCCTGACTTGCGCAGAGCGCTGTAGACCGTGACACCCGCGCACAGCATCGGCGCTGCGTCCGCACTCTCCAAACTCTCGGGGATAGGCGTAACGTAGTTCGCTGGACCAAGAGCATACTGCTGGAACGTTCCAGGCGTGTAGTAACCCGAGATCTTCTGGTTGAAGCATTGTCCATCGTGACCAGACAGACAAGCAGGGCAGTTGCCACAAATACCACTGAGCCACTTGATTCCCACGCGGTCGCCGACTTTGACGGAGCTGGTTTCGGTTCCGGCTCCCATCTTCACGATCTTGCCTACGCCTTCGTGGCCACCGACTTGGCCTGGTTGGGTCGGGTGGGGGAGTTGGGCCCAGCTGTTGGTCATGATGCCTAGGTCTGAGTGGCAGACGCCGGAGTGTGTGCTGTTGTTTTGTTAGTTTTTATGAGTTCTTGCTTTCGTTATAGCCAAACCTAGGAGTTTTTGGGCGATACGAACAGGTTGATGAGCACCTCGCCGGGACCGGGCTCGGGCATGTCAAGATCAACGACTTTGGTCGAGATCTTTCCGGGCTCGTCGTAGACGCATGCTCTGTAGGTGCTTGGTAGCTCAGACATTGTGATTACTTTCTCGTCTGTGTTTTGTATGCTCGAGCTTGACTAGAGCGGATGAGTGCAGGAAGGTAATTTGATCGTGGAGGGAGTTTGACTTGAATTGTAGTGAGATTGTATCGAAGGGGAAAGTGTATTTAAGTAATAGCAGATGGTACTTATGGTTTGATGGTGCATGGCAGACGCAATGCCGGTTCTTCGGGTTTGCATCATTAGGCGCATGTGCGCGTGGTAGAAGTGTGTTTACCGAGGAGCTCAAGGCAACGTGTGAGGGGCCATGGCATGGAGCTCATGTGGAGTGCTTTGGGAGCGGGGTCGACGAACGACAAGGGAGTTCTGGCCTCCGAGGCTCGCGGGGTACTGGTGAAGACACACATAAGCATCGCGTGTTGGTGACAAACCGTAAAACCGTTATAGCGAACTGGTCGACGCGTTCCAGGAACTCCTCTGGACCAGCACGGTAGCAAAAGATGGGCTGACGTTGGCATCGACTCCACCACCGACTTGAGATGTAGTTGACAGGGCGGGGAGTGGGAGCCGCGGCCACCGAAGCAGAAGATGAGACCTTGCAGTAAACGTTGATCCTAAAAATCGAGTTCGAAATCTGTGTTCAGTCAGCGATCAGTCCCATCGAACGAAAAACCAACAGGGTACTCGGCCGACCAGCCAGATCTCCACCATGCCAGCACCAGGCGTCACTTCTCTTACCTCCCTCCTCGCAACAATGAGCCCCATCCTTCAACCCAGCAGTTACGTCTTCGCAACCGTATCGCCATCAGACACCTCATTCCAAGAACGACTGCTCAAACCGCAGCACTCCTTCGAGATGCTTTTCCGTGAGAGCGAGGGCTGGACGCTGATAGCCGAACAGGCGACTGTCGATGCGATCGGAGGTTTGGAGTCGGCATTCCCATGCAGGAAAGTCACGTTGGGTGTTCACAGCAGTCTTGATGCCGTGGGTTTCATGGCGGCCGTGACGACGAGACTGGCGACTGCTGGGTTGGGAATCAATCCTGTCAGCGGCTTTTATCATGATCACTTGTAAGTTTGAAGCATGACTAGAAGGGTTGGGATCGGTTTGCTAATCCTTGCCATAGGTTTGTGCCTGATGGCAAGGAAGACCGAGTGGTCCAGATGCTGAAAGATCTGGCCAGCGAGTGCAGAGCTGAGATGTCTGAGGGCAATGAGACGCAGGGTGTGCAAACATAGCGATAATGCGATTCTTATTCTCTTTTAGCTGTACGAAATGTCCATCAAGGTGCCTGTTTATCACCTCGGGTCTAACAGTGCCGAACCTGCCAAGCTACCTGGGTATCATGTCCTTCATGCGCCTTGCCGAAACCAAACCAAATAAAGCAGATAGCGATATTGCCAGAGCAGAAACCTCAAGCAGCCACGTCAACCATACGGCCCAGAGCCTCATCGACGTCGATGCCGACACCAAACTGTTCAATGGTATCATGTGCTCTGGGCACACCAATCAGAGCGATGTTACGTGGGACCACGACATCGGCAACGTCGAAGCAACCAAAAGCGACCAACTTCTTCAGGGCGGGACAACTCTTGAAGATGCCAGCGATGACGACCGTGTCCACACGGCTGCAAAAGCTGACATTGATGTACTCGAGCGACGGGTACGATTCGCCTCCGTTGAAAACGTCGATGAAAGCGCCAAGATCGATGTGACGGCAAGAGGAGACGTCAAGATGCCTCAAATTGGAGCCGGAGTGCTTCATCATCGCCTTGAACCCTGAGCTGGACAAACCAATGGCGTTCTCCGGTCCGTCAGGGTTGTTGTTGTCGATGTCGCGAGTAGTGTTGAAATCAACAAACGAAAGCGGCGGATTTTTCCAGGCCGTGAAGAGTTTGGTGAAGCCCACATCGGTCGCCGTGTCATTCTCTGACACCCGCAATTTGTAGAGGTGGTGGCAATGGTCGTGGATTGCTTCCAGGACTGCATCGTCCGCATCGAGGAACTTCTCCAGGGAAAGTGTGCGCAAGCCATCGCCACGCTGCTTAACAAGATCAACCAGGACTTCCGCGGAGACCTCCTTGCCGATTTGAAGTGACAAATGCTCGAGTTTCGGCATCGTAGCGATTGCACCGATGGCTGGCTCGCCGATGCGACGACAAAGCTCTAACTTCAGACGCTTGAGGTTCGGGCAGTGCATTGCCATAATCTGAACCGTCTCGTCTTCAAATGCATCGTCGAGCCACTTGAGCTTGATGGTTTCGAGCTTTTTGCCAGCATCCATGAAATACCTCTCCCACATGTCGTTGGACACGAGGTTCGGTGCGTACATCTGCAGATGACGGAGGTCGTGACATTTCTCCAACATGTATGCCATGGCTTCGTCTTTCATCTGACAGGCATTTCCTAGCACTAGTTTGCGTACGTTCGGCACCACAGCGAAGATCTGCTTGTAGTCGTTGACCTCGAGGTAGGCGGCGTCGTGCAAGACGACGTCCTCAAGATCTGGGCGGAGGAAAAGTGGCAGAGTCTTGGGTTTGAGCACCCGCTTCTTGGAGAAGATCTCGCTTAGGCGTGAGACGATCGGCCCGGGCATGTCTCCAAGCTCTTCAATATCGTCGTGGTACTTTGCGACAGTCTCGATGCAGATCTGCTGCAACGTCTTTGCGCCGCCGGCTGCGAACCCATCCAGACGATCACTCTCCAGCTTGCGGCGCTTACGACCAGCGGGCTTGTTGGCGGGCTTCTTCGCCGCCTTCTCGTCTTTGGCCAACTCTTTGCCGCATGGTGTGCATAGCAAGCCACCGTCGGGACCCGTCTTGCTGTACGGCGTTACGGTGAAGCGTTTGCTGCAGATCTCGCAGTGCTCAAATTGTCCGGGTGCTGGTCGCGCCTTCTTGTACATCTCGTTTCCGAGCTCATTTTCATACTCGGAGTCGTCGTCCTCATCGTCAGGGTCACCCTTCTTGGGCTTCTTCTTGGGCTTTGCTTTCGCCTTGCCTTTGCCTTTCTTGTCGTCTTTCTTCTTGTTTTTAATCGCATCTATGGCATCCTTCTCCTCGCGCTTGCGCTTCTTTTTGTTTGCCTCAGTCTCTGGCGGCTGCTCGACGGACAGTTCGTCTTCCTCTGGGTCCGGTACTCCAGTGTCGATTGATGGCCCTTCGCCATTGTCATCGGCTTCACGGCGACGGCGTTCGTAATCGGTGCGAATCTGCGCGGCGGAAATGTTGTTTGCCTATCTCGGTCAGTAAGTGCAAATCGCAATGGCGCAAAGCGTTGAAGAAGTATGCACTCACAGCAAGGAAATCTGTCAGTGCCGATTGAGGCCCTCGGATTCGATTTCCGTTACGGCGTCCTGTCATGATTGCGAGTTGTACTTCGCGGCCTGATGGATGGGAAGGGAAGACGAAGGTGATACCAGGAGTCTGCACCGGGCAGTGTTGGATTGTGGTGTTGCAATGAGAAGCAGGGTCTAGGAGGAATATGTGTAGGAAGGTGGCGACAATCAGATAAGATGAGACAGTAAGATGGAGCTAGGCAGCTATTGTACAATAGGCAGTCGCGCTGCGGGGGAAGTCGCGTCTTCGCGTTTCAGAGTCAATTTGGATTTGTTTGCTTTGCTGGTGCTTCACTTTCACTTTCACTATCACTCACCTTCACTTTTCGCTGCCTACAAACATTCGATCCTCAATTGCGACATGCTAAATCACCATTTGGACAACCCAAGAACCAAAACTGGCACACGACAAGTCCAGACGCGCGTGTCTTCTGCTTATTGTAATATCGGGATCTCCGTGGCTACTCTACCAGACACTGCAGCGTATGGTTGGTAGATGCTTATCATGTCCAATGCTCTGAATCTTGAGCCAATTAGATGACTTTGCCATAATTTCAATGTGAGGGAGATGAGCGAGCAAAAGGTGCCAATTGATCGGCTGCTCATGAGTTCCATGCCCTTCAGGACGGGAACGTGAGACAGACAAGCATGGCAATCCCTTGTCCACTGATCAAGTTCAGTCCATGGTATCAACGGTTCCAGACGGCGTTCCGTCCATTGCTACAGCACGCCCAGAGGATGTTGAACAAGATCGTCGCTTCTTGGACGAAATGGTTGCGCTTCAGAGGCGGCACGAAAAGATGGATCGAGATGACAAGAACCCATCCGTACGAGCTCGAGCTACCTTGCACTCATTGTAGCAAGGTTGCGTCAAAGCGATGCGAAAATGCATCACTCAAGGGTGTGGTATATGCAGCCGAACCGTAGCTAGCGACGGCGTAAAAACACAAACTCTCCAAACACCAGGCTCCCCATGTGTAAATTTTGCGACAAGAGGTAAAACCATCAAACAGTGGTCAATTTGATAGCTGGCACATCTTGATGTCGATCAAATAACTCTCCGAGCCTACGATGCAATTCTCCGACCGTCACTCCAGTCTCGTTCTCGATGCGGACATCGCTCAAATCAGTAGTCTGATCAAGGTACTCCTTGGTTTCATCGCGATCGGCCCACACCATGGGTTCCAGTGCCAGCGCAGGTGGCTGGGAGAGCAGCATCTTGTCAAGTACCTTCTCCTGGGCACTTGTCACGGCACGATACCTGCGAATGTCATCCCGAGTGATGATCATGTACGCACAATATTTGTTGCCGGACGCCGCAGGGTCCAGGTGCCAGTAGCGGAAGTGATAGTTCGGGAACGTCGTTTGAGCGATTGGATTTAGTATGGGTGGCGATTTGAGTGCTGGGCAGCGGTAGAAAGACCGAAGAATAGCAGGGAGATGGCCGGCGGACTCGCAGCTCCAACTACGGTCAGGTGGATGGTCAGGGGCAAAGAAGAGGCCGCGTCTGAGATAGATAGAGGATGTCAAAATAGCATTGAAGTCCCGGTTGACGCGGCGGAGCGAGAGGATTTTGAGGAGTATGCTCGCGTTCGTGCGAGTTTTGGGAGACCTTGGATCCTCCCTTTCTAATGGTTCTCGTAGCTGACCCAGAAGAGGGAGTAGTATCAACTCTAGCAGTTCTGGAGTCGCCAGTACTCGGTGTGTTGGGCTCTCAATGGGCGCGTCCATATCCGCGGGTATATGTCGTTGATGGTAGTGGTTCAAGAAGAGTTGGCACCAGCCGGATCATATGTGCTAGATTGAATGTGAGTCTCCCCTCTCAGCAGACTCCTGAGCAGATTGGTCTCCTACGAACATTACATTACCGTCACCAAGCATGGCTTGCATTAATCATCGATGTTGTCAGGAACATTTGACTTGCGCTAAAGAGGCCCGTTCCCGTTCCGTGAGACAAAGAATCCACTATGACTTCACTCACCCTGCGCCGAGGCCGCATGGGGAGGTCAATGCGTATCTTGCGGCGCGCGTGAGCTCCCTCACGTGCTGCTACCTTATACCTTATCATCAGCTTCACCGACGTCCTTCTTTGCTCAAGACGAGAGAGAGAGACTGGTATGTACCTGCGAACACCGCAGCGACAACTTCTCACCAACTAGTCTCAACTCCCAAGCACAACCGCCATCATGTCGACCAAAGGCTTCATCCCGTTCCTGGTCGCAATGATGCTGTTGACTGGTGTCTGCAACACTTTGCTCACAAAGTACCAGGTATGCCTTGTTGAGGAAGAAGTATAGTCATGTTCGCTGCTAATACCTTTCAAAGGACATGCAATGTGTAGCCGACTGCGACACTCACCACCCCAAAACCTTCGAGCAACCCGTCCTCCAAACCCTCCAGATGTTCATCGGCGAGAGCGGCTGCTGGCTAGTAGTATTTGCCTCATTCCTATTCAAGCGGTACATCGGAAGCAGCAAGAGCACAGACGAGGCGGAATATACACCAGTTGGACGCCGCGACAGCAGCGATGTGGAAGATGAACTCGATGCCGCATCGGATGACATGGATGAGGACGTCGCGCACGGCAACTTGACCGCCTCACAAACCCTGATCGATCCTACAAACATCCCGACGAAACCTTTCGCCGACGCTGAGGTTCTTGAGCACGAACGCGAACCTCTGACTGGCTGGCGGGTGACAATTCTTGCCCTGCCCGCGATTTGCGACATACTTGGAACGACGCTCATGAATGCCGGACTTCTCTTTGTTGCAGCCAGCATTTACCAAATGACACGTGGCGCTCTCGTACTGTTCGTCGGGCTATTCTCTGTCATCTTCCTCCGCCGCCATCTGGGCGGCTGGAAATGGGCATCTCTCTTTATTGTAGTAGCAGGTGTAGCTCTCGTCGGCCTGGCGGGTGTCCTTGAGAAGGGCATTCCCCACCTACCAGGCGACAACGGGCCTGATCCTGACTTCCACGACAACCTCATCCGCAACTACGCACGCGCCGCAATCAGCTCTCTAGAAACTCACACTCCCGCCGAAACGATTCTAGGAATCACCATGATCGCCGGCGCCCAGATCTTCACCGCATCGCAGTTCGTTTTGGAAGAGTCTATCATGGAGCGCTACAGTATGGACCCCATCCAAGTTGTCGGCTGGGAAGGCGTCTTCGGATTCCTCGTCACGCTGCTCGGAACAGGAGTCATGCACCTCGTCGTCGGCCGCACGCCTGCAGGCAAAGGTGGCTACTTTGACGCTCGCGAGGGCTTCCACGAGATGTTCACCAACCGTACCATCGCCGTGACATCGGTACTAATCATGATCTCCATTGGGTACGTTTCACCCCTTTCCAAAAAGTGTCACAGAACTTTCAACTGACTTGTATTGTACAGCGGTTTCAACTTCTTCGGCCTGTCTGTCACGCGCCAAATCTCCGCGACGGCGCGCAGCACAATCGACACTTGCCGCACGCTCTTCATCTGGCTCGTCTCGCTGGGTCTGGGCTGGGAGTCGTTCAAGTGGCTGCAAGTGGTCGGTTTCGCGCTTTTGGTTTGGGGTACCGCGTTGTTCAACGAGATTGTCAACCCGCCTACCGTTGCTTGGCTGAGACGGAATTTGCAGCGTAGACCTTGAAGAGGAGGAAGGAAAAGAGATCTATCGAGATAGAGAGAGATAACAGGCATGCACAGATATCACAGGACGGGACAGGATGGGAAGACCAGGACAGGACATGTGCCCGGAAAGCTCAAGTCGATCCACGGCGTTAAAGGAGAATGGATAGAACACGGTCATCGGAAGCATTTGGAGCATTTGCATATCGAATCGTCTTTTGCTGCAAATACAATCTTAGTATCTTATTTACCTTTTCCCCTTAGCTTCGCATCTCCAGGCAACCTCAACATCTGCGACGGTTGGTCAGTCCTACGGTTCAAAATCACCCAAGCCTTAGTAGCTCCAAGTTATGAATCCTAAATTGACGGCGCCTTTCTTCACTGAAGTGCCCAATGCTCACGGCTCAAGAGGATAGGTTTAGGGTTGGTGCAAGCGATTCTAGCAGATCGGAGAGATTCTCTCCCGTCAAGGACGAACGGCATAACCTAAAGGGAGTCTGTAGAGATTAAAGGGTCCGCGTTTTTCGTAAGAGGGTCGAACTTCGTTAAGAATCGCGTTATACGAAAGAAGTTTGACGAAGATGTCGTGATTGTTGAGAGAAACTCGACCGTGAAATCGTAACAATCAGGACGTTGGTTGATAAATCAACCATGGTGGACCGACCCTAGTATTCACTATTTTTATCACATCACCACACATGCGTGATCACGGAAGAGGAAAGGAGGATTGTGCAAGTGTAAAACAAGTTTCTACTATCCCAGATTTGGGAGAAAAACCAAGCTAGTACCCAGACAGAGGTCACTACAGACAGACAGTACAGTACAGTACGTCCTACACTGAAAGCAAGCTCTTCGGGCATGATGCTGTTTAAGCAACAGCGCCGCCCGAGCAGTACGCAGAAACCAAGCAAAGACCGCCCTTGTTGCCATCCCAGATCGTTACAGCGTTGTGATATTTCATCCGTCCAACCCATCCTTCAGAAATCAGAAGAAAAAAGTAGTAAAAACAAGAAGAAGAAACTCCAATAGGCGCGAAAAGCAACACTTGATCCTACACCGGTCTAGTAGTGTTTTTCCCAATTTCGTTAGAACATCCTGTGTGTGTGTGTGTGTGTTCGTATCTCGAGTTGCTCGCTTGAAAAACGCAAAAAGTGTCCTGAGCACGAAGAGATGACCCCATTAAAAGATTCGCAGACGCCGAGGTGGGGAGAGCGCGATGGTATCGGGACATGTCCGAAGTTTCGCTTGCGAAGGAGAGGAAACAGTGGATTTAGCGCCCGAAGGAGCTGGCGCGTGGTGTTGGAGTAACGCCGAGAGGGTGCGAGTTACCCATGTTGTGCATGCTCATTGACAAGTGGTTGTGTTGGTGGTAAGAACCAATCGGTTGGAAGCCCCTGCGTTGCTCGTTAGTATACTGGTAAAGATGAATATTTTGAAGAGCATCGCTTACTTGGCGAGATCGATTCCCTCGTCATCCTCATCCTGTGCAGCAGCGTTCATGCCCTGGTAGGCGTGCTGCTGGTGCTGATGTTGATGTTGCTGCTGAGCAGGAGGCGGTGGCGGGGGAAGCTGTTGGTATCCGTTAAGACCACCATTTGCGTCCATGCCACCAAGTCCGTTGGTGATCATTGGGCTGGGTCGCAAGTGCGGAGGGGCGGTCATCGGATGGTTGTTCGGCAAGCTGTGGGAGAAACTGGACGGAGCAGTGGATTGCACATCTGCAGAGCCAGATTCCGAGGACTCGCTGAGCTTCTCTGCTTCCTTGGTGGCAGCGGCGAGCAGACTAAGGCCCTTGGAGCCGGAAGTTCCAGGACGAGCGATGGAAGGACTCTCCGCACCAGCAAAGTTTACTTCGCTCAGTTGACGGGGAGGTGACGAGGAAGGTATAATGGGGCTTTGACGGCGAATGGGCTTCTCTTCAATGGCCGACTTTGAGCCACCACTGGCGGAAGTGGGCGACTTGATGCTTTCAGCCTTGGCGGGGTTTGCAGCCTTCATTTCATCGCGATCTTTGTAGAGATCCTCCTCCCCTGCCTCCATGATAATCTTTCTGTCGTCCTCGTCCTCCATCTTTTCGATTTTTGGCTTCAACATCGGGAAAGGCGTCTTCAGGGGACTCATATCGTATGGCTTGAAGGGTGTGCTGCCGACAAGGCCCTCCATCTTCCAGAATGGTGCAGGCGATGAAAATTGGATAAAGTCGCTTGGGCGACGCAAAGTGCTTGGTGGTGCCAAGCGTGCAGTCGGTCTCAGAGGGAACGGTGTGTCCATGGGTCCAATACGGCCCTCGTCGTTGACGTAGAGAGCAGGCGGCGAACCAGCCGCATTAGCAGCAGCGGTCAATCCGTTGCGAGGGGTGGAGCGGAGGAAGTCCAGATTGTACGCTGCTTCCTGACCGGCAGCATCGAGCGCGACTTCGTTGATGCCAAGTCCCATGTTCGATCCTTCGACATTCTTCCTCCTTGAACCACGATCCGGTGTGAAAGCCTCTGTCGATCTCGGGTACGGCGGCTGGAACTGAGGCAGCGGTGGCGTAGTCTCGTCGTCTCTGCGCTTGATGCCCATTGCACTGCTCGGGGCGTTGCGGGCAGGGTGGAGGGGACTGGACGGCGAAGCAGCCGTGCTTTGGGGGTCGCCAATAGGGATCTGTATAGCTGGCCTGCGGCATCCCTTCATGCCTTGCTGAACAAAGGTGTCGAACTCGGTAGGCTCGATCATCCACTTCATGCCCTTTCCAGGCTCATCTGTGCGACGGGCAATCTTGGTGAAGGCCTTGTTGAGACTCAGATTGTGGCGAATGCTGTTTTGCCATCCACCGGTGTTGAAGCGGTAGAAGGCATAGTTTGCCATGATCCATTTGTAGATGTTGTTGAGCGTCATCTGTTGTTCGTGGGTAGAGAGGATAGCCATGCCAATAAGCTGGGCATATGAATGCGGCGGCTTCAGATCCTTTGCGGAGTTGGACGAATAGTCGATGCTCTCGGTAGACTCCATTGTAATACCGCGTGAGTAATTGGCAGATGGCGAAGACTTGGACATTGTGGCGGTGGTCGGGCGAAGAGGAGTGCCGGGAGGGCCGACTACCGAGCCGCTGTGTAGAGCTGCAGCACGCTGTGAGTGAGGATGTGTGCGAGGCTGTTGCTGCTGCTGTTGTTGCTGGCTGCCGTACTGTGGCGGCTGTCGGCTGGCGTCTTGCAGCTGTCCACGGTGCTGAGGGTGTGCGTGTGGGTGGGTGCCGTTCACCCTTGAGTCATCGTAACCATCATCGTCTTCCTCGGAGGATTTCTGTGCCTGCCTGATGATGGATGCGTCCCAAACAGGGCCGTCCCCGTCGTCATTAGGTGTCGTGATGAAAGCCATCTGTGTTTGTCCAATCTCAATGACGCTGCCATTCCTCAAGAAAGATTTGGAACCGCGCTTCAGCAGGTTGTTGTCGACACGCAGTCCGTTCCTGCCGTTCACCACAATGAACCAGCTGAGCGATTGCCCGTCATACGAGATGATTGCATGCGACCTAGAGACCTGACGATCGGGTCCCAGATCGATGTCCACAACAGTCTTGTGTGAAGGTGTAACTGCTTGTCCGCCAGACTCGTCGACAAGTAATCTATCATGCGCCTCCGGTCGGCCAATGTTGACTTCTACCTTCCTAATGATGAAAGTCCAATCCCGACCGGCGATCTTGCCGTAGCCCGGCACATTCTCGTGGCCTTCGAGCAGGTTGTTGGCGAAATCCTCCGTGGCATTGACGTGCCTATCTGCGATCTTAAGGCTGGCTACAATTTCCAATTCGCTCGGAAGAGCGGGTTCGGTGCCATCATCGCTGAGGTCCTGGGCCTCGGTACCCTCAGTGTCTTCCCTCTCGAGATTTCTCGTGTCTTTGGTCTTGCGTCGTGTGTTCCGGGCAGCGGGAGCAGGCGCGTCGGTGCCTCGGGCACGCTTCCTGGAGACACGCGAGGGCGTGGCGATGGCTTCTGGGGTGTCGACATCGGAAGGCTCATGTTGGGTTTCGGCAGCAGGTGGTCCACGACGCGCCGCGCGGGTCTTGGCCTTGCCGCGTGATGGCGGCATGTTGTTGTGTTTAGGTGTGTTGTCGGGTGAGAATTGCGGAGCCTGCGATGATCGGCTACAGGCGTCAGTGGTGTGGATTCAAGTCGATTCGTGAGCGCCGGCAGCGAGGGTGCTGGGTCAGAGGCAGGAGGCCAAGTGCATATGGGTCGGTCGCAGGAGAGGCAAGTATTTGTCGCGAGCAAATGAATATAGGTGGACTGGACGTTGTGGCCGTTGAAGCAAATACAGGACAGCGCAATAGTAGTGTAGCCCGCGTGGAGGAGTCAGTGCGCGGGTGCGGATTTGGGTTGGATCGCGCGTTTCAGAGCAGACGGACGAGTGAGCCGTTGGTGGAGGATGCGGGTGTGGAGAGGGGGGTGAGGTGAGGTTGAGGGAAGTGGAGTAGCAAGTAGTGAGAGAGGAAGCAGCGAGGTCGATAGGTAGGTAGAATGAGGCAGATGGGGTTCGACAGAGACTTCCACAGTTGTTCGGGTTGGCAGGAAGTGTGTATAAACAGAACGATCCCAGACGCGCGAGTGGCGCAACCGGTCGGGAAGCGCCAAGACTCCCGCTTTTTCCTCTCATGCATAACGTATGCATATGCCCGCAGCCAGTTCGCATCAACACAAATGTCAGCGTTGCCGAAATCGTCTGGTTTTTCTTCACTAACCGAACACATACACATAGTGCTTGCACCTGACTCACTTAACAATGCCCCTTCCAGGCCTCCAGTCCTCTCATCAACATGGATGTGCTCACACGAGGCAGAGCAGATGACGTCGACAAAGTAAACATGACGGGATACATGGACACTTGATCGCGCGGTAGATCCTCTAGTCTAGGGCTTGATAAACGATAAACGACGCGTTCATATCCGCCCGGCCTGTGCTCCTGCGCTCTCCTGCCACCTCGGCCGCTTGCAACGTGGAACACCCTTCTCTATCAATCAATAAGGACATGACACGATCAGTCACTTCCACCTTGCCGAGCCATGCCGTACTTGCTATGAGCTCTTTCACGACCTTGACCAAGTCTACACGTGCTTGGCCGTGACACCGCAACGTGCAAAAGACTTTCTCGCAATTTGAAAACACAAACAGATTCTCGTCTAGCATGTTTAGATACTCTACATAGTATTTTACATGCTATAGGATGCACTGCTAGCTCGCAGTATGCAAGCAGATATTCCGAAGGTTTGCGACGCTTGAGTGTTAAAAACATTACCATGTCAGGAGAAACACATTACTAATTGCACAGGACTGTACCAAACTGACATGTGGTTTAAATGATATAGGCTACTCTGTCATGGATCAAGATGAGAAGTAAGACTCTTTACTTTTTTCACAGGCTAAACATGGTAGTGTATATCCTAGCTCGCTATCACCCGATACTACTGACATGAACGATTGACTGACACATGAAGGAACACTCTTAAGTGTCTTATGAACATGTTTGCTAACAGCCTAGTGTAGTAGTGATGTCAAGAGGTGCCACTCCGCTCCTTGTTACGATACGCATTGGCTAACCGTCTAGCACACAACATATTTTTTTACTCAATCCCCCTCGACCAACTTTATTGTTCACCTATCGCTACACTGCAAGGCACTCGGCCTGCGAGGCCTACTTCGAGATTAGACTGATACAGATGATTTCTATATCGTAAAGATGATTTGGGTTTGTCTTTTCGCGTCCTTGATCGCCGCCAATGCAGGCGCCACCATCATAACCAAAACGCACATCACTACCACGAAAATCGCTGTGAGCGCTCAACTCGACACTCATCCGTTGGAAAATGATTTCTCCGATACCAAGATCACCACACCCAATGCTATCTCTATCGGTGTCTCTACCCCTGGAATTGGCGCAGACAAGAGGCAGGTCTCGAACAACACGACCGCAAGCATCATACGTTCTTCGAACGGGACTTCTACGAATGCAGATCTCGGCCCAGGCATTGTTGATTTGACTGCGTCGTCTGCGACCTCGAATCAGACGGCGCACTCGAGAGGCAGCAGTACTACTGCTCCAACCGTGTCAGTTGGCCAGAGCATGTCCGCCACCGACGGACAGACAAACGTCGCGACTTCCGGTGGCTTGATTGTGTCAAAATCCCTCATTGAGCCTATCCTTTGTTGAAACTTCTGGTGTAGGTATTCAGCCTCAGCATCGATCGGGAGCCAGCTCCATAGAGACCATGTCCGGTCTCGTCGGTTTGTCGTCTGCGCCGAACATGTCAGGAGGTCAAAACATTGCCGGTACCGCATCAGGCATTGCCAGTCTCTCGAACCCCCAAAAACCTGCATTCACTTCAATCACGAGAACCAGTCCATCCGATTCAACGGCATCTGACGGTACTCCTAAAGTCGCCGGCTCTGTATCACTACGAAGGAGCACGTCCAACGCAACAACAGGTCCCGCGACTGATTTGTCAAAAACAGCGCAAAACTCATCTCAAGCAATAATCTCTACCACAAGGTTGGCAAATACGACTGTCTTCGGGGCTGGGGTTACGACATCATCGAGCGTTACATCAAACTCATCTTTGATCGCACTGTGCATCTTGCGACACACCATTCCAAGCTCCCCGTCCGCCAGCGATACCAACGCCCGCAGCTCGACACAGCTGATAACGACCAACGCTCCTGGCAAGTCCATTTCCGCCTTCTCCCCACCGTCTAGTGGTAGTGAAGACATGAAATCGACCTCTACGAAGAGCACCCTTGAAATCTTCGATTCACTTCGCTCCAAGGGGTCTATCAGCAAGATGCCTAAGCCCACGGCCACGGACACTGGAAACCGGGCTACCACGACCAAGCCTAGCAACTCGGGTGGCAAAGTCTCAGTGATCACGTCTCAGTCCAGCGACACGAGCGGAAACCTATTCAACCTGCCTCATTTACAAGAAGAGGTGACGCTGATGACGATGTTTTGGCGCCACTCTGCCATGTCCCTGGAATGCAAAGCACCGTGTCAGATGACTCTCCCGCCCATCCCGCTCGACAAACCCGCGACTCTTACGTACCCCTACGTTACAAAATCGGTCTGCACAAAGCTCGGTGGCGTAGTCTATCGATACGTCTCGACCATTTCGGCGACTCCTGTCACTATAGAGGCGCTTGAGCTGAAACCTATATCTGTCAAGCCCTTGTTCGGCGGGCTGCTTTCCTCGACCGCCGCAGCAGAGCCACTCTACCCTCTTGGATCTTGTAGCATGGCTCTACCCGACGGAGACAACTGCAAGGGATCCCCATACCCCCCAAGCGACAACAATGGTAGATGCGGCCCAACCGACAAAGGCGCGAGAGGCTGCCCAGACATGCAATGCTGCGGTCCTTCGGGAGTTTGGTAAGATTGACGCAATCAGCAATGACAGAGTCGTACTAACATTTCTCAGTGGTGTTGGCGCAGGAGCATACGCCAAAGAAAGCGGATGCCAGGGAGGATTCGGTCCCTGCTGGCCTTCAGGACAACAGAGCTTCCTCCCACTACCAGAAGTCTTCGCAAAGACAGCAAAGTCAAGTTCGCCCTGTGGTATCTTCGACTTACCGACAGCTCCGATTGCGGGCCCTCCGATCGCCGGAGCTTCTTCTGGGTTCGTCTTACCGACTGTGCCCATCTCGACTTCATTTGCCTTACCCTCGCCAATGCCTGGGGGTACTTTAGAACCTGTACCTGGCGGAACACTGGCACCGGTGCCTCCTGGAGGAACAGGCACAGTAAATCCTCCGCCACCTGGCCCTGCCCGGACAATCAATCCAGGACCGCCTCCCGGGCCGCCGGACATCAACATGCCACCAATTCCACCTCTCCCTCCCCTCCCGGGTCCTCCACCCGGCCCAGGTCTTGCGCCGCTCCCACCTCTTCCACCACTCCCACCACTTCCTCCCATGCCCAAAATCCCTAGCCTATGCGGAGATTGTGGCGGAAATATACTACCACCTTTCAAGTTGAGTCTAGACCTAGGTTGCAAGGGAGCAATCTGTGATGTTCTGAAGCCCAAGGGTGGAGGCTGTCTTGGTCTTCTTTGTGACCTTTTCAACTGTCATATTGGCTGCGACGGGGGGACGACTGAAGATGAAAAGGGCAAAAAATCTGACGACGATGATGATGACGACGACGACGACGACGACAATACGACCGATGACGATAAACCTGGTGATGAGAAATCGGATGACGGTAAACCTGACGACGACGACAAGCCAGAGGATGACAAACCTGATGAAGACAAACCGGACGATAGCAAGCCGGAAAAGGAGCCAGAAAACAATCAGAGCTCCTCTCAAAGCGAGTGCGAGACCAAGACTGCAACACACATCACCGCCTTCTGCAATATCGTCACGCAAGTTGCAGGGCCCGCGAATGGATCTTCCGCCGCATCGGCGCCTCGCACTACCTGTACTTCCACGAAGGAGCAAGTCACGCAAGGCTGCTCTGTTAGAGGGATCACTACCTCCAAATTCGACAGTTGTTCGCAGACGCAAAACGCTACTGACCTCACCAAGTACTGCACCGAGTCGGTTTCGGACGGCAAGACGTACACACCCTGCACCAAGACGGTCAGTACAGTGTTTGAAGGATGCTCGGTCACTGCGACTACCTCATCGGTAATCGACGAAGCGTGCCAAGCCATGGTCACTTTTGCACCCGACGATCCACAAGGTGAGTTTGGAAGTATGCCTCAAAACGACACGTGCCCGTTGTTTTCCAGTGTCGACATCAGTCCAAGCGATGACCAAGGGCATGACGGAATGAAAGGAAACGGCACTTGCCCCATGTGGAACGGCACGCGGCCGTCGTTCGACGACGACCAAGGGTCTGATGAGCCCAAGACATGCAGATTGAAGAATGGGACTGCAACACATGGCAGCGCTGGAGGATCATGCCCGATCTTGAATGCCACGCTGATCCAGGGTCCTGATGGCGCAGAGGATGGCAGCGAGTCTTGTAAGATTTCGAACGACACCACGGTATTGGAGCTAGGATTTCTCGACCAGGGCCAGGACGGCTTCCTCAATCAGTCTTGTCCAATAGGCACGAACTTGACCATGATAGTTGACGCCGAGCAAGGGGAAGACGGAAGCCAAGAGGAAAGTTGCCCTGCCATACCCGAGGGCGTTATCATCACACCGTTGGCCGATCAAGGCACTCACGAGTTGACAAACGCTACTTGTCCTCTCCTTGATCCCAAATTCCCCATCTCACCGATGGACGAACAATCCGATGATTGGCACCCGCAGGTCAACGCTTGTCTTGCACCGAACATCACGATAGAAGAGCTGCCCGACGACCCTCCAGAGACGGGCTCTTCCAAGAACACCTGCGTCCCACCAACAAGCTCTGGACTTGGTAAGTGCTCGACTGTTGTACCCAACAAGGTACCCCTGCAAGGTACCCGAGTCTTCGACATAAACAGGCTCATCTCTTGCGCTTGTGAATCGCAGACAAAGGGCCAAACTATTAAGGTCTCCGACGTGTGCGGCACGCCCATGTTTCCGAACAGTGTCATCACGCGAGCGCCTTCTATAACCATCAGCTTCGCTTCTCCGAAACCGAAGCTCGTTCCTTCCGATCAGCCTTCTGAACACACCTATCCTCCAATAACCTGCAACTGCGACGTCTCCGAGATTCCAGAATTGGGCGCGTGCAGTCGTAGAGTCAATCACGGAACCCCAAGGCCTGGAAATAATCCCATGGCATGGGGCGCCCCCATTGACGTCACCTTCTGTGGTTGCGAGTCGGGGAGTCACACCGGCCTAACCATCTGTGACTAATTCGCTTGCCCCAACGGACCGAAACCCACGACGCCTATACCATGTCCTGCGGGCTTCTGCGCCTGGCCAACGAATCCAAGTATGGGGCAGTGCACACCTCGTTCCATAACAGTGCCCGCGGGCGACGATCCGGTCGACACTCAAGTACACAAGTACTGCTTGTGCGCCGGCCAATCTACCGCAGTTCCCATGTTGACGGGCTGCGAAGGCTCTCTCGTCTGTCCAAACCGAGTCGGCCTCGTGACCGACAAGAAGGCGTATGACGCCGCCGCAGGCTCCGGTTGCACGCAGCAGTTGCCCAGCATGTCTTTCTGGGACACTTGCGTTTACACCTCGCGCACCCTCGTGGTCTTGGGATCCATGTTGGTGAGTACTGAGAGCTGCCTGTGCAATCTTGCGGACAACAAGACAGTGACGGGCACCTGGGATCCCGTCGCCGTTGATTGCAGCAGGAGCCTCTGTCATAACTCGGTGCCGCTGAAGCGCAAGGCTGTCTTCCCAGAACACATCGATGAGGCCCTGATCCTGCTGCCGCCGAGCGTCGTCACAGCGGTGAAGCCTTTGATTCCGATCACAACTGAGGCGACGCCGGGTTCTCTACCGACGGCCAATCCTGGTCCTACGAGCGTTGCTACTTCCGGTTGATTGGGTTTTCAGCCCGAGCGGTAGGTGAATTGGTTGGGTTGGAAATTTGAGGGCGAGTACTCCACTTGGCATTCCTCCTCCTATCGAGACAACGTGTCACTTGTCAAGAAGGCCAGCTATACGAACGGACGTAGGAGATAGAAGAAGACATCCATGCTTGACACATCCCACCACTAGCGATCGAGATTCTTTGGGCCTGTTCCAATCAATAATGCCAAACCACTCAACCAGATTTCGTCTTTGGATGGATGCATAGTACGCCATGGTACGCTTCCGACGAACACGCAATCGTGGGCCGTGTCAATCGAACGATATGTAGCTGGCAGTAGTAAGCAAATGTATTGCCATTGTATCCCGCATCAATGCTGAGCGATCCTGTCTGCCTCTTCCCGCGACCCATTGGGATGCATGCACGTCTTACACGCAAGAAATCAAGGAAGTAGGATCAATATTTTACCCCAGCAGCACCGGGTCCGCCTGCGGCCAGTCAATAGAGGGGTGCAGGACTTCCTCTCCGGGATATGCGGTGCGATGCGATCGCATGACAGTTCACAGGTTGGGGAATCTATGTTACGTTTGCGGGGAAGATGGGGTCTCGTTCGACGATACCGTCACAGTTTTAAACAGCGTGAGCTCGCGTAAGAACATATTGATGGTAGATTGTCTTTGATTTGATGTACGAAAAGGTAAAAGTGCAGCGATCTCGGACTCTAGTCCCCATAGTAAGGGAGTTCAGCATTCGAGAGACGTTGCAAAGCTTTTTTTTTTTTGAAAAAGGGAATCGCATCCTTGAAGATATCGATCGATCGATTCCGAAGAAGAGGAAGAAAGAAAGTAGAAAACGAAAGTGGTCGTGAATTTTTTGGATATCCCTTTTTTGTAACCTCATGAATGTCGTAATCCCGAAATAGGGGTGAGAAAGAGATCGTAGGCGTGAAGGCTTGCTTCACAGCCGTTGGGCAGTCTCTATCGATGGCGTCTGGTGTCGTAATCTGGAAATCGCGACGGTCTTTCCGCTAAGCATCTAGCTCGCTGGAAAGAAAAGGAGTGCGTGCGAGTTTCCTTTGTCTTGTGCTGGTGTTGGTTCGTTTGATTGTGCCATTGTGTTCTCAGGATCCCGCCGAGTTTGTTGGTGAGGCGTGTGTGTTGTTGCCGTCGTGGCTGTGGAAAGGAGTGTGGGATGGGTGAATTTACTGCTTGGCTTCGGTGACAACGCCGGTGCCGTATGCGATGTTGCTGACTGCCTGGCCCTCAAGAAGGGTCTGCAGACCGAGCTGGTGAGGGCAGGTGGGCTGGTTGCCCTTGGTCAGGTCGGGGTACTCGCACCTCTCGTCAAGGCCCATGGTGCAGGCGCTGTTGGCGATGTTGAACATGGAGAAGTGGTTGCCGACCCAGGAGTTGGACTCCTTGCAGCTGGTGACAAAGTTCATGGCGTTGGCGGCGGTGAAGGCGAGGGTCTTGTCGTTGGTCTTGAGCAGGTCCGCGCACTCACTCATGTCGACATCCTCGTAGGTAGCTGTGACGCCGCCGCCTTGAATGGGGTTCTCTTCGGCACCCTTTCCGGTGACGAGGTAGTTGTAGGCATCGTAGGCGATGTCGTAGGCTCCGCCGGATTGGTCGATCTTGAGCAAGTTGACGCTACGGCCGTTGGCACTGACCTTGACGCACATCTTGTTGCAGTCAACAGCGCTGGGCCAGTAGGCGACGCGGTTAGTGTCGATCTTGCAGCCAAGAACACCGACAGAGGAAGAGAATTCGGCGTGAGGAGTAATGGAGATGCTGTTGTCACGCTTGGCGGGGATGGCCAGAGCGGCAGTGCTGGCCGCGAAGGCTGCAACGGTTGCGATGGAGAAGTACATGTTTGTTGAAGGAGTGTTGTCCTGGTTGTTTGATCGTGATCGTCAAGTGAGTGGTCTTCTGCTGCTGCTGGAGCGCAAGTAAGAGAATGTCTGATGGGGTTATGAAGGGACAGTTGGATCGCAGATGCGAAAAATTGAGGGAAAGACTGGTGATGATTCTCCTGGAATCCAAGGGGACGATACGATGTAGGTAAGAGGACGTTGATGTGAGGACAATGTGATTACCTGGGGGGAGATTGGGGGGTTAAATACATGTGCGCAACACGTGCAATCAGACACTGGGTCGACTCAGAACCTGGCGCATCCAACGCACCTCGATCGCACGGCGCAAGACGTGACATCGGTTCATGCACAGTGAGTCGCTCTCGTCGAATGGGCGCCGGGGGTGTGGAGTGACATAGACGGTCCGCGGGTGCCATGCAGTGCGCGAGTACTTTCCCACATCGTGTGCGATGGCTCGGTGGATGTCGCTGTGCATCTAGAATCACAGAAAATGGAGCAGACAAGACTGCAGTGGTCCACCTCGAAATCGCGAACGACTGTGAATGGGCAGCTGCAGGTACGGAGTCTAGCGTGCCATATGCTGTGTGAAAAGGTTGATGTGCGGGACAGACCAGCCAGAGGTGATTGGCTGGGAAAAGCAGACTTGCCGGCAGTACCTGGACGAGCCGCGTGGAAGACCGTTGAGAATCGGCCACCGAGTCGCCAAGGCACATTTAAACTCGGTCTCAGTTGGCGCTTTGTGCGTGCGGAAGCATGGCAGGTGGATTCCACCGACAACGCCTTACCCGCTGTATGGACCAGGTTATGATGATGATTAATTAATGCGACTGCGGCTCCACGCAGGTGATCGCTCGGGCGAACACCTCCGACGTGCTGGAGAGCCTGGCTGCCTCCTCCCTGGCATAAGCATGAATAAGCCGTTGGGTCGCGAGTGATGCGGTCATGGTCGAGTCGGACCGGAGTAGTGCTCTTGCAGTGCAGTAGCAGTGATTCACTGTGCGCGGCGATGGAGACGATGGAACTGGACTGCCATGAGGTGCATCTCAACACACGTTGGAATCGCAGATGCTGAGCTCGACGGACCACAGAAAAGCGATTCTTCCATGCATCCGGACGGCGCAGTGCAAAGTGTATTCTTTACCAGCCGTCTGGCATAACCGAGGAGTAAGTGAAGTCGTGTACTTGAGAGGTGGGCGACAGATGGTCGAGAGGTCAGCGGCGGCGGCCAGTCCGTACTGTAATTCACATCAGTGCTGGAAATATTAATGTCGTGGATCAGAGTCAAGTGTCAAGTGTGACGATACGACACGCCAGACCGCAATTCCGATGCTCAAGACAGTCCACTGGACCGTGGACTACGGCTGTCATAGACGCCGGAACCCGCAATTTGTCAGTGTGCTCGGGTATGAATGCCTTACAAGCACGGAAAACATCGGCCGACGTGGCCCGTCTCGAGCCTCTGCTCCTCTCTGGGCGCTGCTTCTTTCTTTCCATCTCAACATGCCCCCACGAGAGTTGTCCGGCAATTCGGAGCTCGTCGCCGCCGGCTCTATACCCCATCGAGGCAATCTAGCGATGAACACGTGACCATGTTGCAGACTGCAGTTCAGCTCGCTGTGTCCTTTTCCAAGCCCCCTCAGCTATCAGCCATTCAAGTTGTAGCTGAGCACACATATCGCCGTGCGTCGGCTGCTGAAACCTCCTACATCCGGCATCCTACAGGTAGGCGATCTCCTCGTATCTCGATATTTAGGTAGGATTCAGAGAGCGCTTCACACATACTATATCTCACGTACTCCATCTCCATATCCCGAGCCAGGCATCCATACTGCGACTGCACCTTTGTGTGCATATACGGACTCTTCCACCTCCTCCACTGTGCTTCGAATCTCTTCCTCATCTTACGCCATGGCAGCCATGTTTGCACGACGACCAACATTCACTACTGCTGCGGCCACGGCCGTGATAGGCAGTGCCCTCTACATGTCGCGCCTATCACCCTTACGTCTCGATTCGGCATACAGAGAACCAAGCAAAACACTATCATTCCCAAGCTCCATGCTCTTCTCCCGCCAGCTCAAAGTCAAGCACATCGAACAGGTCAACCACGACACCAAACGCATCACCTTTGAACTCCCTGGTGGTGAGACTGAAATCAGCGGCGTGCCAGCTTCATGTATGCAGAAACCTTGAGCATTTGGCATACTACCACCAGCTGACTCCTTGCTCTTCTCAGCCGCCATTCTCACCCAACACACAGCACCCGGAGCCTATTTTCCCACCCTCCGCCCATACACTCCTATCTCACCACCAAGCCAACAAGGTACTGTCGACCTCCTAGTGAAACACTACCCGTCTGGCAAGGCTTCCACCCACATGCACAACCTGCAACCAGGCGACTCACTCACTGTTCGTGGACCTATTCCCGGCTACAGCTACAAACCAAGCCCTTCACAGCCGCGCTCTGTCGTATTGGTAGCCGGCGGCGCTGGTATCACGCCGATCTATTCTCTTGCCCGCGAAATCTTGACCGACGACGACAAAGACCAGACAGCCGTGCAGCTTCTCTGGGGCGTCAACGGTTCGCGAGACATTGTCCTACGCCGTGAGCTCGAGGCTTTGGAAGCGCAGTTTCCGCAGCGCTTGCGTGTGACTTATACCGTTTCTGGTAATGGACCTGAGGAGAGCAACGGGGAGAAGTATCGCAAGGGTTATGTTGACCGAAGGCTCTTAGAGGAGGCTATTGCGAAGTGTGGTCCAAACCTTGGTGATGAGAAGGGTACCAAAGTCTTCCTTTGCGGTCCTCCGAAGATGGAAGAGGCGGTTGCTGGGAAGAACGGAGTTCTGGCCGAGTTGGGGCTGGCGAAGAAGGAGATCCATCGCTTTTGAATGAGTGTATATTCATTGGTTGTAGTGGTGCGTGGTATTTGTATATCTACATATATCAATGCGTCTGGGTCGCAGTCTGATGTGATGACTTAATCACATGCATGGGGTGCAGACATGTCGAGGCATGTCGAGTAAGTCTCTCTGGTCTCAAGGACATCAACTCACATACTTGACATGGCAAGGTTTCACACTCCATGTAATCCCCTCCCGTTGTTCCTGTATATTCAATATATCAATAGGATGAGCCCAGACTCGGGAATCGCTATGAGTAGCTAACGTGGTATGTAACAAGGTGTCGGGAATCAGAGTTTCCAGTAGGGTTAGTGTTGGGGCACCCACCGCGTTGGCTATCGCGCCTGCGCCGCAACATGACACACCTCATCTTCCCTTGTACCCTACAGTACCCAAATCATGACGAACATCAACGCATTACCAGAAGAGCTTCAAATCCTAATCGTCGGTTTCCTAGACTCGCCTTCGCCCTCATCACGCAAGCTGCGCCTGGAGCCGTCTCTGTCACTCACAGATAGTTCAGACTGTACACTGAAACACTTATCTTTAGTGTGCAAACGATGGCGGCGACTTGTTCTGCCTACTCTTTTCATCTATACTCGCCTTCGTCTTGACGCTCCGCCAAGTCCCGGATGGAATACCTGTCGAGTTTGTGATGAACTTGCAATCTTCACTGCTGGGTTGTGTGCACCACGCCAGCCTGAAGGCAATGTACCTCCAGCTGACGAATACCACGGTGACATGGTGACTGCCGCAATCGCGCAGTGGAACGACAGTCTCCGAGCAAGTCGGTCAGACGATGAGGCTCAGCAGATGGGCGATGTTGCCTTTGCTACCAAAGAGCGATTACTGCGATCAACAGCACTCGTGTGGATCCCCAAATTTTACCATCGAATGCTGGAGTTCATACGGTTTTTACAGGATCATGATCTTACAAATATTGTCGACAGCTTCGTACTGTATACCGATGAAATGCTTACGAGGAAGCTTCACCGGTTCCCACACGAGGTCGCGGAAAAGGACTGGCGATTTCCAGCCAGCGCAGCTTTCTGGGCTCACCTTCTTACCGTGATCGATCCATCTACTGTCACTATCTTGGCTCCACCGATTGATCTCGCATGTCTGACCAACTGCGCCATCGATACATTTGGAGACTGGGCTTTCAGCGAGATGGACTTCCACATTCTGTCCCTCCGCCAGCTTAGTCCTTGTTCATCCCGAAACTCCTCTTGCATCCCTACATACGCTTCTCTCCAGCCCATCCCGACTACATATCCTGCTATCGCATCATCGAGTGTTTTGACGCTTCGTCCTTGGACGCATCTGAGCCTCAACGAAGGCCCCTTCCTCAAGGCCTACGGCACTTATGAATTCTTCGAGCGTGGTCCGCCTTCGCTGGTTTACTCCATCAAGGATAGTATCATCCGTAACCGTCCACAGCCAGAAGCGACATGGAGTGCGAGCAAACCTCCGACTTCCAGACGGCCACTCTCATCCCTGACAAGCCTCGACTATACCGCTGTCTTCCCTTTTGCCAACCACGCCGACTTCTCACCCATTTTGCACCAAATTACTCACCTCACCCTCCAACTAGCCCCGGACGCCCAGTCCAACATCCTTAACGACCGTGCCCGACTCGGCAAAGCAGACCTGGCAGACTGCTGGACTGAACTGTTGACTACGTACGCCGAGTTGGTCGCTCCTCTGGCTTCTGTGCGACGCCCTATTGTCGCTGCTGGTGGCGGCCCAAATTCTTTCACAGGGGAATTCACCTGGGACACCAGTCGACGCGGCGTTGCTGTCCGAAAACTGGAGGCTTTGGATTTCAGAATCAAGGCCATGCAAGAAGAGCTGGATGAGCTGTTCATCCCTCTTTGCTTGCCAGTCTGGGTGGAAGCTGAGGCGGGCGTGTTTTCGAGGCTGGAGGAGTTGGAGGGGTAAGATGTAGTTGTGCGGCACAAGATCGAGCCTAACGCCACGGATGGATTGCAGATGTTCTTCACGAACACGTCTTGGAGATCCCTACCCATCATGCGTCGAAAGACCTTGTGTGTCAAAGGATCTGAAAGCATCTTGATGTCTTCCATTACGCATGTGGTTACTGCTCGTAGGCCATGCCTTTCGTGAACGCCGAATTGATTGTGTAGTGTGGCATTTGGAGGGGAGAAGATGTTGTACAGTAGGTCAATAAGATATCATACAACGATCGCAAGTTGTATAGGCGCCAAAATTGCGGCATTTTTTGCGTTCAAACTACTCGTGGACAAACTAGACGAGACTGAACGAACGAGGATTCACTGCGAGTTTGCGGAAGCTGTGAAATATTCGATCTCTATATAACATCTGATCTTCTAGATTAAATAAGTAAGGTAAGTTATCTCTTAAACCGAAAAACCTCAAGTGTGAAGCACTTTCTCTGATGCGGACCTTCGGTATTACACATGACATATAGTTGTTGTCTTGCTTCCCTCCTATAATACTCGCTGATATATGCATACCTCACCAACCACGACGATACCGTCTTATCGGAACTCACGTGTAAGCGTGATACAGCGCGAGTGAGTTCTCCAAGGGTTCGAAGCTTTCGCGTTGCACCCGCCTTTCATCTCGCCGGCTTTTGGACTGTTGACCCTGGAGGTCTTCTTGCAAGGTTGGTGACATTGCTCATTGGCAATTGTGCTGAGCGAGGACTCTTGACTGACAGAACAACAGCGGTACATCACATCGTGAAAGTACAAGTCCTTTCTGGACGCACCGCAGCCCCAGGCCCCAGGACACGCACCGCAGCAGCTACCCGCAAACATGAACACGCCCTACTTCCGCGGGTCAAACGAGGAAAATGCTATGGCGACCAGCCCTTTGGCGCCTCCTCACACCGTCAATGCCACTCCGAATCGTCGCGTGCTCGGCGATGTCTCGACGAACCCGCGTGTTTTCAGCTCACCCGCCACGGGAGGCTTGTTCAGTAAGAAGGTCATGATGGGAAGTCCACTGAAGAGGAGCTTTACGGCCGCGGTGGAGGAGGGATACGGGCTGAAGTATCTGAAGAAAAGAAGGATGTCTGGCGAAATGGGGTTCGGTCCGGTGGAGCACAGGGCTCCCAACAGAGTACGGAGGGACGATGCTGGAGCCATGTCAAGAGCAAGATCGGTGCCGGAGCCTGCGGTGGTAAGAACATGTGCTCTTCAATGGTGCTCTGGGACAGATGGCTGACGAGTGCGCCGCGTTCTTAGACACATCCCGAACCTACAGGCGACTTCCTTCAATCGCCGACAGAGCCCAATACCCCCTCGGACAGCGGCGGTGAAACACGAGGCTCGTTCTCGTCGTTGATCGACTTCGACCCTTCTTCGCAACATGCAGCCGCACCGCAGTTGAGACATCAACAACACATTTATCACCACAATCAACCAGAACTACTATCATATCAAGATCCACCACAGCAGGATCAGGAGGAGGAGGAGGAGCAACAGGAGGAAGAATCACCAAATCCTGTGTTTAAATCCATCAGTCCCGCGGAGACTCTACAATTACGCCTACGGGTGGCCATGTACAAGATACGAACAAACCAAGTTCACGTGCCATTCGCCGAACTCCAAATCGAACAGGACGAACGGACGGAAGAGATGAACCACCGCAGGGTCAACGAAGCCGTGGAAGAAGCCGTGGCGACGATGCGAAGAGAAGCAATGGAAAGTCTGGAACGAGAGCGAAAACGCAACCCGGCGCCCACGCTCATCCCCGGGCCTCTGTTGCATCCCACGGCTTACAGCAGCCGCACCATATACCAACCCGAACCACAGGCTCTGGGTCCGTTGGCGGCCGCATCGCTGTTCATGTCCAACCAGCAGATGCAAGGGTCGAGCGCGATGGGGTCTGCTAACGACTTCTGAAGCTTCTGGAGGCTTGCAGAGGCAACCCCCCTTTGAGTTGGTGCATTGACTTCATGTTGTTGTTGCTGTTATTATCATTATTACTACTATTATTTGTTTCGGAGGAAAATTTTCTGCGCCACGAAAGGCTACGGGGAGGACATGGTATCTTACGTTTATGATGGGTCGGTTATTATACCAACTGGGCTGCGGTGCTGTTCTGCGAGTATCAAATACAGCATACATTCTGAGATGTTCTTTGCTATACCTAGATATCTAATATATCTCAACAAGGTCTTCTTTCCCCTGCAAGTGCACGTCGTTGCTGTAAATGTAGTCGTGCTTGTGATCTAACCTCTGTCACCGCCCCGATGTACATATAGTCTTCCATGGAGAGGAGAGTAATGTGACCAATTGTTTAGACGACAGACGATGGTGGAAGACAGGTGTTGTAGGTGTAAGGGACCCAAGGCATTAATGCAGTACACGACGCCGGTAAGTTACATGGGATTAGCTCGGGACTTACATAAAACCTTCCGCCACCTCGCACCTAGAAGCCCGCGACTGTACCGACCTGCGACAACCACCATCAGTGTCAAATCTCGCGACAACACAGGAAGCATGCCACCGGTGTCAGAGGCGCGCAACGCAACCTGACACAGGCCCTGAAAGGCACCGCCGTCCAATAGGCATTGTTTCCGCACTGACTTCGACCGCAACTCCGGACCAGCGCGTTTCGGCCTCTGGTGCGTCGCAAATATGGTGGAAAACCATCATCATGTCGAAGACATCGCCCGACAGGTCGCAAGCTCTATCTCGGAGCGCATGCCAGAAGCTATCAGTCAACTCCTTCAAAGTACAACACCTGGAAATGCCGCCGGCCTGCGTCTCGAATGCAATTTGATCCTTGACAATGCCTCTTCCCCGGGCTCAGATCCTCCCAGGCAAGTCATTTCTGTCGATGTTGCGCCATTCTTACAACACTTTCCCGGAGCGAGAGAGACGAGTATTCCACTCGCTCCTCCTTCTTTCGACCGTGCAGCGTTGCCGCCTCTCGGGGCTGTCGGAACGCCCTCTTCTGCTATCATCGAGACGCGCAACTTTCGCCCGCGCTCTACATTGATTTCACCGGCACCTACGCTGGAAGATCTGGATGACCACCCGTCGAAGATACGCAAAGCCACTGGAGGACTTCGCGTCAGAGTAGATGCGAATGCGGAACCGATCTCTGGCCCTACCGAGAACACCGCTCGTAGATTGGAAAGCGATGGCAGAGTTTTCCCCCAGCGCAAGAAGAATGTCGGCGACAATCCCGTCTTCCAGCCTTCCTCTTTGCAGAAATTTGTAAAGGGCGTCTGGGAATCAATATTCTCCTCGATCCGCATGGACCCAACGGAAGTCATTGAGCAATGGCAAGCAATCGAGTCGAACGGTCAGCCGAAATTGCTCACCAACACGGACAGCGAGATCTTCAACCGGGAGAGCTCTCTCGCGTGTGGGAATTTTGGCAGGATGAGTATTCTGGCCCGCAAACTCAGCCAGACCAGTCGAACTTGCAGATCGCTGGAAGTCATCGTGCAAGCGAGATGGGTGCAGCTGTTCGATGACCGTGTGCACCAATTGACGGCCACCACGACGAAAGAAAAAGCGAAAAAAGCCACCATCGCCGAAGCCTGCTTGGACTTTCACTGGACTGAGAAGGAGCTTCGTAACAAGATGGGCGTGTGGCGAGGGTATCACGACATCCAAAAGGCGGGTGGTTGGGCAGCTCTCGTATTCGCAGGCATGGGTCTCTACCGCTTCTGCAAGTACCGGGTGTCCTTCAACGAGGAGTCGTTCCAAAGTTTCCGCGCGCTCAAGCATAGGTTCGAAGTAGCTGCGGATACCCTCCATCCTCGATGGAGACAGCTGCTCGGCATCGTCGGCGCTTCGACGGAGCGCAAATACACTGGACATCCGCATGACTACGTGATCGGTGCTGCCAACAACGAGGCAATTCCGCTTGCCACCACGTACCACCAGTGGGATAAAGACTTCAGCTACACGCACCTGGACACCTGCCAGGTTGATGAAGAGGCCTGGGGCCTGTATGATCCACGAGTGGTCCAAGCTGCACCCACACAGGACTCTCACATCTGCCAAATATGTCACGAAAGCCAATCAGATGATCCGCCACAAAACAACTGCAATTGCTTTCCCAACCTGTACCCTCAGACAGGCCCACACATTGCCCCTGTGCAGGTCTACCGAACACCAAATGGACGTAACAACGGCCTCATTGCTTGTCTACCGTTCGACCGCGGGACCGCAGTGGGCGAATTCGTCGGCCAAGTCACGTCTGGTCTGTCTGGCCTCGATGTCATGGTCGGACAGACTGAGTCCGATGCATACCAGATCTGGCAAGGTCGGCAAGGCAACTACACACGCTTTGTTAACCACTCTTGCCAACCGAACAGCCAGTATGAACGCTTCATGTGGATGGGCACCCAGCGAATTGTGTTGGTGTCGAAAGGAATCGAAGCCGGTGATGAAATCACGGTGGATTATTCCGACACGTACTGGAAGGTAAGTTCATTTTTAATTTTTTTCACTGGCTGATCTGAACATGCACGATCCTTCTCAGTGCGGATCGAGTTGGGTCTCACGATGGAGCTTCTTGCGTTGAAAGACTGTCGGAACTTATGGAGGTGTGAGCGATTTTACTGACTGCTTCTACAGAATCTAGACAAGAATTGCCTTTGCGGCCAGCCCAAGTGTCGATATAAAAGTCGACTGAAAACATTGACGCCGCCGCTAAGCCGTTAGGATGTCATTATATCGATCATGGCTTCTTACCAAAATGTCTCTCGAGTCTGTTACTCGAGAATACCAATCCGGAACTCTTTCGGTCTACGCTAGGCTGTCACGCCTCGAGTCGGCTGGTACGGTCCTTGGCTTGAATTTTGTGTGAAAGTTGAGCTGCCTCACAAACCAGGCATTGAACGTCTGCCACTCGGTATCTGGCGTCTCAAGCTCAACTTCAAAGTTTCGGAGGAACGTGGGCACAAGCTTGTAGATCTCAAGCAGACTAGACGAATCGTTAGCACGCACCAGAGGCTGAAGATCTATGACTCGACTCACCTGATGTTCTTGCCAATGCAAGTCCGGGCTCCGGCACCGAATTGGAACATGGTCGCCTTCATTTCCTTCAGCTGCGCAGGAGATGCCTCTAACCAACGCTCAGGCCTGAAGACATCTACGTCCTCGCCGAAGATTTCTGGTCGGCGGTGTACGACCCAGGCATTGCAGCCGACGATAGTGCCGCCAGGGATATGTTCGCCCAAAATGTCCATTCCTTGAGGTGGTACGACACGCTCAAGAATGAGACCAGGTGCAGGATGAAGTCGGAATGATTCCTGAATCACGGCGTCCAGGTATGGCAAGGTCTGGCTTTCCTTCCAGCCAACCTTGCGATAGGCCTTTTCGGTGATTGCGCCAGTGCGGGCGGCATCGTCCAGCTCTTCCATCAGCTTCTTGTACGCCTTGGGGTGCTTCACCAGGTTGTAGAAGACGCTGCTCAAGCTGATCGCCGTCGTTTCTGAACCGGCAAAGACCATGCTGTTGCACGACGCCAGAACTTGGTGATCGGTCATGAACTCTGGGTGGTCATGCTGGGCTTGTGTGAATTTAGTGAGCAAGTCGACACCCTTGCCGCTTGTATCGTCTGCTTCGCCGGTTTCCCTGACCTTCTTCATCTCGGTCTCACGAGCAGCTGATTGCTTCTGAGCGAAGTGCGTTACCGGGAAAACGGTCTTTGACAGACCGAATCGCTCCATTGCGAGCCTGACAGGGTTTTTCTGCCACACCAAGTCCAGCAGAGGCATTTGGCCCACGGGACCAGCGTAAGCGAGGAAACGGCCGATGAACTCGACAATGCCATCGACGTCTTGGTTCTTCTCGACGAATCCCAGGCGTTTGCTCCAGGTCAGATCGCCGATAACGTCGAAAGCGAAGAATTGCAGCCACTGAGCAAAGTCGCACGTCTTGCCGGTTTCCAAATAACGCTTTTGCGTCTGCTCGATGAAGGCGTCGGTCGTGCTGTCGACTAGCGGTTCGTAGCTGACTAGCGAAGACATGGAGAAGGCGCTGTTGACGCATCGGCGGTACTTTGCGTGGTAGCCTTCGTCCGTTGTGCTAAACAGTGAGTATATGGGTCGGCCTTTTGCGATGGCCGTTTGGACAGGGTAGAACTCGGACTGCAATGATGTTAGGGTCATGCTGTTTGATGCGTGGAATGGTGAAAGATGCCTACCTTGGTCATGCCTTTGTTGAGGCCGTAGATGATCTTGATGGCACGCGGATCCGCAAATGAAAGCACATTCGGGCCCAATCGCACTATGTCGCCGTGTTTCCTGTGCAAGTCGATGTGCGTCCATTGCGCTCTTCTGCCTCGCACGTCGAAGTACCTCCACCAATTGGTGTAGGCGGCGAGAGCATTGCCGGGGTACTTGTTCAGGCCGTTGTGGTATTTGTTCTGTAAGAGTCGGATCACCACTCCGGCGAGGAGTATCACAGGCCAGTAGGCACTGAGGATGGGGAGGAGTCCGCTGGCCAACATGTTGAATTGAGGCTGGCTTCGGGGGAGAGTTGAGATGGGATGGGAGTGTGTAACAAAGAGAGTGGCTACGGGAGCATACAGTAGGTTATATGCCTTGCCTTGCTTTGCTTATCGGGTCACGGCACACCCACCTTTCCGCCGTCTGCGTTTCTTGACGAGGCAACGGCAGATAGCAAAGGCCGGCACATCGGTTTTGGAGAGTGATGAAAGCGAGAAAGTAACTGTATCGGACGGCATTTGATGGTGAGGCCAAGGCTGCGGCTGATTCGGAGTAGTTAGTGCATGACTTGCAGTACTCGGAGTGAGGTGAAATCTCGCGATCACTTCGCAGACGGCCCACGGTACTTCCATTGTGATTCCGATTATGAGATTTCTCCAATGTAGACTCGTGAAACGAATGCAACAGACTTGATCCTCTGCTTTCCGACCTTCCAAATGGCGATGACGGACATGTCGTAGCATCAGGGCTTCGAGGGCGAAGGAGGTCATATCAACTGCCGTGTCTGAAGCAAGGCCCTTTGACTTCCCCATGGAGAAATAGGAATCTAGGATGGAGCGCCTTGAAGGTCCACTTGCACATGTGACGCGAATCTTCGGCAAGTGTAGAGAACACATCTGCCGTCCTCTCGTCTGGAGTCTGGATGTTGCTCACAGAAGTCGTGGCTGCTGGTCGCGACTTCCGCCCACGACTCTGGCTGTTTGGCGTAGCAACAACAACTCCGAAAGTAAACAGGCCGAAACACATCAGAACTAGCATGGCCCAGCGAGAATACCCACCCTGCCCACGTTCATACATATATGTAACTGCTGTTGCGACTGATACAACATATCAGTGAGTTGACACTGCAAAGACCTGCATGTGGCTCTGACCGGCCTTGGGCTCCGCCCGAGATGGATCAACATTCCTTTTTCTCACCCTCCACGTGCTTCACAGTGGCCTGTGTCGCGTTCTCATTCTTTGCCGTGTCCAGCGTCTGGAAGGGTAGCGCTGAGCCTGAGAAGATCGAAACTCAAGAGACCCGCCCGCGACCCCGAAGAAGAGTCGCCGTCGACAGCCTTTATGCCGAAGCATCGAGTTCGAGTAATGGCGAGCCGGAGTCGCCATTGTCGGTATTGGCAAACCTCATCAGCTCTTGTGCGAAGCTCTCAGATCGGCTCCGAAAACTAGGTACCGACTACACGACGACAAGTCTCTTGACGGAGTTGTCGCTCATTACTGCGAGCCTTTGTCAGCTGCAAGCAGCTGTATGCAACAACACAGGAGCTGTCGCGCCAGGTACAGGACCTGGGGCCTGTTTCACGGCATCAGCCAGCTCGCTAAACGCCACTCTCAAATTTATCGGCAGGCATGATGTACACTCATCGACCTCGGACGACACGAGGCCACTGAAGGAGGGGCTGGATCAGCTCAAAGCACAAAAGCCTGCTCTGGATTTCCTGTTGACTACTCTCAACACGCCAGGACTCCCGCCAACTCCACCTCTCGATCAATCAAGCGATCACTTCCTCAATGTCTCCGAGGCAGGCATGCTGCCCACTGGCTTGACTCCTGGTACGGATTCAAGGGATTGGATAGAGCCTCCCCCAGAGTACAGCCCTTCGTCCAGCTCTAGCACTGTAATTCTAGCAGAGAAGTCAAAAGAGAAGACGGAAGCCGTCGAGGAGCCCAGCTCGCAGCCACAGATCGAGAACGCTGCTGGAGACGTCAATTCAGAGGCACTGTACCAGGCTGTAACCGACGACGATGTCCGAGTGCTCTCTGATCTCCTGGAAGCTGGTCTATCCGCAAACGAGGCCTTTGGAGAACTGCAGCGCACACCACTACACCAAGCTGCTCACCTGAACTTCTGCACGTGCCTGTCTGTGTTGCTGCAACACGGTGCAGACATGAGCGCAGAAGACACAAAGGGCGACACGCCTCTCCATCTGGCCGCATGGGCTGGCAACGTCGAGGCTCTCGCTTCTCTCCTGACACATGGCGCGGACGTGGACTGGCTGAGTGGGAGAGACGGTTACAGCCCGTTGTGGTGTGCCATCAGCGCCAACCACATTGATGCTGCACGCCTTCTGTTGAAGCATGGCGCGCGTGTTAGCCTCCGTTCAGGCAGCGGACTCATGCCTCTCCACCAAGCAGCTGTTACCGGCCAAAGCGCCATGTGTGAACTTTTATTGGACCGCGGCGCCCAAGTTGACGCCAGAGACGACGACGAGAATACGGCTTTGCATTATGCCGCTGCTTCCGGATCGAAGTCCTCCGTTCTGGTCTTACTGCAATCTGGCGCGTCTGTCACGGCGCAGCAAGCACAAGGCTTGACGCCTCTGCACTGGACTGCTCACAAGGGCCACGTCGATGCGCTCGCTCTACTCTTGAACTACGGTGCACCTCTGAACGCCACTGCGATGGAAGGGGCAACACCGTTGCATGTTGGAGCGAACCGAGGCCATCTCTCCGTTGTGAGGCTGCTCCTCGAGAATGGAGCCGATCGTAGAGCTTTGGCGATATGGGATGGCGTCGAAGGTACTGCTGCCGAGATGGCTAGGGCTAAGAACCACGCCAGAGTCGCCAGGACTATTCAGGCTTGGCAGAATAACTGAGGCCTCTCATCACTTCTATTTCTTCCAATTTCGTTACGTGTATGGCGCCGGATTTTGTTTGGCTGGGATTCCCTGATTTGTGGGCGACTTGTGGTCGGGCATATACCTTTTTTTTTGTGCGATTCTGCACTTTACTACATAACCGCCATGCTCTCGGTCTTATCGATCCGGGTTCGGATAATGTCATTGAACTTCTTCCTGATCTCGACGGGTCCGACGTGACCTAAACCTTCGTGGAAAGACTTTGTCACGCCACCTTCCTCGCCCCCGAGCTCGCGAAGTAGCATTTCTCCATGGACAAACTCGACCATGTGGTCGCCAGTGCCATGGAACACCAAGATACGCTCACGGCCTACAGAGTCACCAAGCTCCTTGAGCTGAGCGGCGCTCTTGTGGTGGAAGCCTGCAGCGTAAAGTTGACAAAGGAAGCCCGTTTTCGTGAAGACGCCAGGGGATGAACGTTTGTTAATCTCGGCGGCGGCGAAGCGATCACCGTTCGTTGGGAAAGGCTGTACCGTAGGCTCGGTCTCGTCAGGTCTCGCAAGCCATTCGGCGGAGTAGCAATCAGCCTTGACGTGAGCAATCTGCACGTCAATCGCTTTAGGGATCATGAGGTTGATTCGGTTGCGGACGTTCTCTAGGAATGGCTTCGTGCGGGTGATGCGTGGCGCCGTGGAGATGAGGTTGAGACTACAGATGCGCTTTGGGATGAGCATGCCCTGTGGTGATCGAGCTGTCAGTGGAGTGATCGCCGCGTACAAGCAGTTTGAGACAGATGAAGATGAGACATACGAGCTCCTGTGCGATCATGCCACCCATAGAGATACCGATGACGTGAACACTGCGGTCTTCGGTCCAGCCGACGTGGTCTAAAAGCTCGACTAGATCTTTTGCCATTTCCGAGGTGGTGTATCGGAGGAATGGTTTGTCGCTCTCTCCCATGCCTCTGTTGTCTAAGACGAGCGTGGTGTACTTCTCTGCTTCTGTGTGGCCGAAGTCCTTGAGTTGCCTCTGCCACGCTTTCGTGGTGCCGCCTAGTCCCATGATGAACTGCGAGAGAGTGTCAGAACATGAGGGAAATATGTCTCACTGCCACGCCGCTTGCTACGGAGGCTGGTAGATAATGGCTAAAACGCCATGACATACCACTATCTTGCGAGGGCCATGCCCGTGAATCTCGTAAGCCAGCTTCAAGGGACCGCCTCGACCGGCCGCCACATCGATCGTATCTTTCTTTGTCGGCTTCAGGTCCCAGTATACATGCGGGTATTCCGGATGAGCTTGGATCTCGGCTGCCGTGAGAGGACTGAAGCCACCGTCAGCCAAATGCCGCACTTGTGGCATCCATCGGTGCCAGTTGGGTAATTCACACATACGCCATTTTCTCAAGTGCTGTGAGGGAGTGAGGTATTCGGTAGCGGGTCCGACTTTGACAAAGTGAGGTGTAATCAGAGAGGATATCGCGTAATGCGTGTTGCTCTATGTCTTCCAAGCGGGTACACTGTAGTAATTGTAAGAATGTTTGAATGATGTAATTTAGGTCAAGTAATCTCAGAACCTGAAAGACAGATCGGCTCTGCAGATCTGCAGATGTGGAGCCTGCCTGCCTGCCTGCCTGCCTGCAGCCTCCCGCGATCCGACCGGCCTGACTTCAACTTCTGAACTCCGGCTTCCTTTCTTTCCATCTTACATCCACCTCCACTTTTGCTGGACCAAGACCAAGACCTTCACATCGGCTCATCCACCAAAGGACCATGCGGCTCTCGATATTATGAGGTAGTGCTGTACTAGCTGCACCAAAGGCAAGGTTACGTCTCCTGAGACATGCCGGCCGTCGTTCAATCTAGCAGATGAGGCGCCGACTATGGGAACCACCAACACCTCTTACCCCTGATGTGTCCATCATGTACACAAAGAAAACGACATCCCTCTGAGGATATGGTCGCTCGGTGGGTGAAGCACAGCGGACGCCTCGGCAGTCCTGTACCTGCAGCGTACAACGAAGGCTTGTTCGCCCTGCCTGGGTAACATGCTCTTCCTCGGCAGAGGAGTACGGTGCCCGTCTTTGTACTCTTCTCCATCACAGCCTGGCTTTCACACAACGCATTTCTGTCCGCAGCCGTAATCAAACCAGCGGTCACAGCAGCTATGCTATGCTATCCTTTTGCGTTCAAACGAGTCTGACTCTTGTCGTCTCGGGCCCTTCGGCGTTATTATCAAACTTGACAAGCCATTGCGCTACAGTCCAGATACTATACCACGGTTTGTATAAATACAAACGACTGTTCTTTTCCACCACTGGTATCTCATCACTACTCACTCTCTTGCTGTCCATTACACTGCGACATCCGAACGAAGTCATGTCGTCTCTGATACGTTTGTTCATCCTGCTCACTTCAGCCGTGGGTATCGTCGCAGCACGAGATCAGCGTTGGGATCGAACTCCGATCTGCATTCGCGCCGAAACCAAGGATTTCTCCATCCTCAAGAAATGCTACGACACTGCGAGCTTGGCGGTCAGATTGGTCGCCGGTACGAACGGCGATTTTGACAGAGCACTCGAGGAAGCGGAGACTTACGATGATGACGATGAGTCTGATGTCGACAATTACTTCCTGTGGTACCTGATCGAGGGAAACTTCAACGGCCAAGGTGTGTTCTACAGGGACACCGCGAAAACTCTCAGCGATCTGTCGCTTGCTGTCATTGCTCTCGGGGTCGCTGAAGACGACTCGACCAATGCGGCACTGAGGATCATCTGCCCACAGCTCAACCTGGACGTGTACCGTCAATTCCAATTACAATCCAAGACACTGTACGATACGGCCTGCGGTGGTCTCTACATTCCATCGCCTTCAAGCAGCGCAGCCTGCTCGACCATGTCAACAACTTCAACGCGTTCCTCCACCTCCTTGAGTTCGTCCGGCTCACTGACGCTGCCGCTGCCCTCCTCAAGTGCAACATCTTCGTCTAGAAACTCACTTACTACGCCCCCTCCGGGTGCAGTCATGACATCACGGTCACCGTCGTCAACTACATCTTGCACCACCAGCGCCAGTGTCAGCGTCCGCGCTAGCGCTGTCGCCAAACGACAAGTGAGCGGCTCTCACGAGCTTGATGAGCTGTTCATTTTTCTGATCAGAAAGGTTGCGAGTGCTATCTTCGCCATCACTCTGATAGAGAACAACCAGGATGACTTCGAGTGCCAAGCTGATAGTTATTGGGTGAGATCGTACAATCAGCTAGGATACTACGGACCCTACGTTCAAGACCTTATGTGAGTACCCGCGACACAATGCCTCTGACCTGTACGCACTGCTAATCTGCAAATTAGCTGTGCATATGCTGGAAACAATGATCTGTTCCCAGGCAAGACACTGACTGAGGTTCGTTCTGATCTTGTCACTGCGTATCGTGGCCTCGGATACGCGCAGATGGACTCTACCAACGAGAACCGGCTGATTAGCTGTAACAATCTCGACTATGCTACCCTTACTATGGCTTATCTCGACGCGGCAAGAATCGTCAACATCATCTGCAACACTCCATATCTCTCGTCTTCTTCCTCCACGGTCGGACCGACAAGCTCTTCCTCCGCCATCGGATCGACAAGCTCCTCTTCCGCCGTTGGAACGACAAGCTCCTTTTCGACCCGTGGATCAACGAGCTCCTCTTCTGCCAGCCGCAGCAGCATCGGCGTATCATCGACTTCAACTGTTGGACCGGCAAGTTCCTCTTCGAGCAGCAGCAGCAGCAGCAGCATATCTTCATCTTCAACCATTGGGTCGACAAGCTCCTCTTCCGGCAGCAGCAGCAGCAGCAGCAGCAGTAGCGGCGGCGGCGTCGTTTCAGCTTCTTCAAGCATTAGATCAACGTCTTCGCTTTCTGGCATCAGCGCATCCCCTACAAGCACGACAAGCGGCTCGACTTCCTCGGTTTCTGGCAGTACCACATCGTTCTCTGCTAGTGGAACATCTGCTTCAACAACATCAACAACAAGAGGAAGAGCAACACGCACTAGGAGCCGACGCCCTAGACCTTCATCCTCGGGTAGCTCGTTCTCTTCGCCATCTAGCAGTGCCACCTCGCCCTCCAGCACTGGCTCGATTTCTCCGACTTCTGGCAGGACGCCCTCATCTTCAAGCTCGGCAACAGCTTCTGGAAGTATCACGTCGTCTTCTGGCGGGACTTCCTCGTCTTCGAGCACCTCGACGACAAACTCTGGCAGTACCGCGTCTTCTTCAACTACCGTGTCTTCGCCATCTAGCAGCACAACGTCGTCTACACTCACGACCACGGCGTCATCGAGCAGCACCACGCCCTGTGTTGGCTACGGCTGCCCGACTTCGCCAATCACCGGACCGACAGCTTACTGACGTGCCAACGTCTAAAGCGGCGGCAAATCTCAGGACACGCCATTGTGCTGACAGGTGCCATTAGCAGTGAAGATTACCTTGTTTCCCTCCTTTCTTGTCGGCTGGAACCGGCTTTCTCTTTTGTTCAATGACTGCAATGTGAGTGTCACAACTCTCATGATGCGCAGGACTGTATAGTTACATGTCATAAATTCGGACGTGAGAAGTCCATCACAATGGTATTCCAGTATCATTTTCGGGCTTCAGCTGAAGCAGACTTCGCTTCCGTGCCATCATCCTTTGCTTCCAGGACCGTCGTGAAGTGTAAACACGAGCTTCCGTTTCATCGCAGATCAAAGTCGCGGGGCTGTCCAAGGTTCGTAGCATGGCGGCCTGTGCGAGCAGGAACGCGTGTTCATTCGTCGACTGCAGCCCAGGGTTGAAAAGCCGTCATCAAAGGAGTTTGCGAAACGAACATCTCGCCGTGCGTGAGTGTATCATGCGTGAGCTCGAGTAGCTCTGGTACCATAGGGCATGACGGCGATTCTGATTAGTCACGGAGGCTTTCCAGCTGCTCCACACGAGACGGTCTTGACACGGTCTAGACGAGCGACGTTGGAAAGATATAGGCTCGCGCCGGAATGTTTTTGAGCTGGCTTCCTTCTTCGGCATGTCCTTGTCTCCGCTTCCGTCCGGCTGGCAAAGATGACGCACAGGCAGCTGCAGACGGGCTCAGCGAATGAGGGTTCAGCGCTGCCCATCGTCTTTTACTTTTGCAGCACAGCACAGCACAGCACAGAGGTCGGTGCGAATGCGAGAGAGTTCGGTGGTCGGCGTGCAAGTGAGGTGGCTACTGACCTAATACCCAGGGCGCTGTCACTTCTGACCACGGCACTCCCCTCCTTTGTCGAATGCACACTCCAGTACCTCCATCCTCTACTCACCAACGACTTCTGGACCCGTGAAACCGGTCAATTGAGACCCTGTCAGCAGTGGAAACAGCAGCCGCATTTTGCGGAGTAGTCGATGACGGTGCGCAGCGACCCTCTCTCTCCACGCCGTACATCAGCTATCTAGCCACGGAGAGGCAGCATTCGCTGTTAAATGGACAACCAGATGCCAGGCGGCGGTGCACCGGGCATGTCGCACAACACCCCGCCCATGTTTGGTGCCGGCATGCCGCCCATGCCCCAAGAGATGCGTGCCGACTTTGCGCAGCAAAACTCCCAATGGTATCAGAACGATGACTACGGATACGATGACGGCGACGGAGGTGCTATGGACGACGGCGACGGCAACATGCGCGATTCGAAGCGCAGACGCATAGCACGCGCCTGCGACATGTGCCGTAAGAAGAAGATCAAGTGCGACGGGAAGATGCCAAAATGTAGCCATTGCGAAAATTACAAGACCGAGTGTATTTTCACGCAAGTGGAAAAGAAGCGCGCACCACCGAAGGGAGCCAAGTACATCGAAGGACTCGAGAACAGGCTTGGGCGGATGGAGAGCTTATTGAGATTGAGTGGATTGCTGGCAGAGGACGATGGCGGAAGAACGGACCTTGGAACGCTGGAGAAGAGACTCCAGGAACGCAGCCAGAGCGCCACAAGGAGTAATGCAGCCAGTCCACAGTCTCAGACTCAAGCATCGCCAGCAAATGCAGGAGGCAGACCAATGAGTAGCCCAAATACGAGCACGCCTCAAAACCAGTCGGTGATGAGCCCCGAGACTGGCAACACTACGTCTACGGAGGACCTACCAGCAAATTTGTCAGCATCCAAGGACCCGAAGGCCAAGGAGAACGTAGACGCACTAGCGGACCAAATGTGTAGCTTGATCACCAACACCGCCGGTGAAACGAGATACATCGGTAGCTCGTCGGGCTTTTCGATATTCAGCCCAAAGGGTATACAATGGGTCAACACCAAGACTGGCGACAGTTCGTTCCAACACATGATTGCGGCAGCTGCCGAAGACGGCAACAAATTCGACCACTGGAAGCCAGAAGTATTCGATGATCTATTCAGTCGACGCGTGTTCAAGCCTCTGCCTGGGAAGCTGGAATGCCAAAGTCTTCTCAAGGACTTCTTCGAAAACTTCAATGTCATGTTCCCGCTGTTCCACGAGCCCACGTTCATGCACTTGGTCGAAAAGCACTACTCCCTGGATCCGTACGAGGGCAGTGGTTGGTGGGCTTCCCTGAACGTAGCACTGGCGATCGCGCATAGACTACGGGTCATGAGCAATGTCGTCGACTCGGAAGAAGACGACCAGGCTTGGGGCTACCTCAAGAATGCAATGGCCGTCATGACCGAGCTGACGATGCGAAATACCGATTTGCTCTCAATCCAAGCGCTGCTGGGCATGGCTCTCTTCCTTCAAGGGACACCTAACCCGCAGCCATCTTTCTTCCTAGTGGCAGCAGCTACACGCCTCAGTCACTCCATTGGGTTACACAAGCGAGGATCGGGATTCAATTTGAACGACGTCGAGAACGAACAACGCAAGCGAGTTTTCTGGATTGCGTACATGCTGGACAAGGATATTTGCTTGCGTTCGGGTCGACCTCCCGCACAAGACGATGATGACATGAACGTTGAGCTGCCGTCCGAAGAGCCGCCAGACAACGTCGGCACCATACCTCTGGTGAACGAGTCGCCGGATGGCAAGAAGACGATGAACCTGTTCCGTCAGCTGTGCACTTTTGCACAGATACAAAGCCGTGTCTACAAGTCGCTATACAGTGTAAAGGCTTCTCGGCAATCTGACGGCGAACTACTCAACACGATCGGCGACCTTGACCAGGTCCTCGAGGAATGGAAAGACAGCATCCCACTTGACTTCAGGCCAGAGCATGAGATCAAAGCCAGCAATACTCCTCTAATTCTGCATGTGGTGGTCTTACATTTCGCTTACTACAACTGCCTGACTACAATACATCGCATGAGCGTACATCACGGTTACTGGAGCAGCAGACTTAGCGACTATGCTATCCAAGGCCTCAACGCGCGTCCTCTGAATCCACGAGTTTTCATGAGTGCTGCACTATGCGTCAACGCCGCGAGGACAAGCATCGGCCTTATTCGTTACATCCCACAGGGCGACTATGCTTGCGTGTGGTAAGTTCATTTTCGATGCCCATTGATCAGCCGATCGCAGCTAATTCCCATAGGCTCGTCCTTTACTACCCGGTCTCATCACTGGTGACGCTGTTTGCCAACATCTTACAGAACCCACAAGACGCCCGTGCACGGAGCGACCTCAAGCTCATGTCTTCGGTTGTCAGCTTCCTGACAATGCTTGAGCGCGATATTCAGGAGTCGAACAGCCAGGTCCGTCGTATGCTGTCCGTGTGCGCTGAGTTCGAACGCATTGCAAAGGTGGTGCTCGATAAGGCGGAACGTGACATGAGAGGTCGCGGTAAGAGAAAGCAGGCTGAGCGGGAGAGGGAAAAGGATCGCATGAACGGTGCCATCTCCGCCGAGCTCGAGCAAGGCAAGACATTGGAGCAAATCCAAGTCGAGACACAATCCTCATATCGTCGTCCAGTGCAGACGTCGTCACTGCGCGCGGGTATGTCACAACCCGGCAGTGCAACTTCTGGGAGTCCGGCAAGTTGGGGAGGAAGCCCTGTTGGAACCAACTACAATGGCCCGGGCAAACATCACCTACAGGACCAGCAAGGCCCACAGGTGGCGCCACAAACGAGCAATGGCCAGTGGAACCCGGCACCATTTACCATGCCTTCGGCAAGTAGCAGCACGCCCAATCTGGGCAGCTCAGCCCGCGACATGCACGCCAATCCGCAACCTGGCGATTTCGCACAGAACAACTTCCCCGACAACTTCAACACCCCGAACATGGCCGATCCAATGGCTGATTTCGGTATGCCAAACGCATACACCTCTCCGACAAGCAACAACGGCAACGGCAACGGCAATGTCAACGGCTTTGGCTCATTCCAACAGCCATTCGTACCACAGGACTTGTGGCAGATGCCAATGACGCTGGAGTGGGACTGGGCAGAAGGACTTGGGATGGGAAGTTTCACTCCAGGCCCGATGTTCAACGATCAAGACGGCTTCCTTGCGCAGTCGGGTGTGGGTGGCATGTTTCAAGGGCAGGGCGTGCCAGGTCCACATGTCCCGAACCAGGGACAACAGCACGGCATGTGAGGGGGTAGACTATCCTCCGCCGAAATCGACACAATTTCGACATGCGAAAGTTGCCTATACCACAAGTACTGCACTTTGCCTTTCTCACTGGTACTAATACGATTTCAAGCACGAAAGTCGCCGATACCACGTTGCTTCAAGGAAGCTACGCTCTCTCAATGGCCTCTCTACTTTTCCTCGTAAGAAAGCACCACACGGAGACACTTGGATCTGCGGGATATTACGCTTTCAGCCACTCTGCTTTCAGTGGCCTCGCCATATTTTCTTTGTTGCTGTATGCTTGTGATGGGCCACGTTCATGACGCGGACGCTCGAGCGAAGGATAGATCACGGGGCGGCTGTATGATAGACAACGATTGTCCACTCTACGAATGTAAGACCATTTACGACTTGAGAAACGTGACAGGTGTTGTATGTAGACTTAGATGTACTACTGTATGCATGCGGCCTGGCTCATGCGAGGGACTGCAGTGGGCAGTGGGTGTGGCGGGAGCAGCCGGCACTAGCAGCAGCGTTATTGCCCTGCCTTTCCTTACAAGCATAGCAGCGGCCATTGCGACTGTGTCCCACTTGCTTTGATTCCCTCTCTCTCCTCCTCCCTCCCTCCCTTTCCCTCCTCCTCTTCCTCTACCCACCCACCCACCAGCTCCAACAGTCCGCCCGTCCCATGTTCCACAGCTCGCCATAGTCCTCCCCTCACTCACTCTCCGCCGCCTCTCCTCCGCCGCCGCCTCTACTCTCTCGCGACCGTCTCCACCACTTCTCGGTGCGTACGCGACCCTGCCCCGCCTTCCCCAGCGCGCGCCGTGTCTGAACTGAACTGACGCCCGTATAGCTTGACCGCCAACACAAACCCGACAACTCTTCCCTCCTCTTCCACCACGCCCCGACCTCACTTCCTCCACTTCACCCCACACTTATCACCCACTTCCACCCTCCATCCAACCAACCATGTCTTCCGAAGACGTCCAGTCCCCGCACGTTGACGGCGGTGTTGACAACATCGCCGACCAGCTCGGCTCTCTCAACACCGACGGCGCCGAGCACCCTCGCACCGAAGAGGAGTACAACCAGGCTCAGATCACTCTGCGCGCTGTCGTCACCTCCAAGGAAGCCGGCGTGATCATTGGCAAGGCCGGCCAGAACGTCGCCGACCTTCGCGACAAGACCGGAGTCCGCGCCGGCGTTAGCAAGGTCGTCCCGGGCGTTCATGACCGCGTTCTCACCGTCACTGGCTCGCTCGCCTCCATTGCCGACGCCTACGGCCTTGTTGCCGACTGCCTGGTCAAGGGTGCGCCGCAGATGGGCATGGGCGGTGTTGTCGCAAACCCCAACACTCACCGTAAGTCAAAGCAGACAGTGCTCGATTAACTTGTCAAATTGGCGTGCTGACCCTTCTGTAGCCGTCCGTCTTCTCATCTCGCACAACCAAATGGGAACGATTATTGGCCGTCAGGGCGCCAAGATCAAGCAGATCCAGGACGGATCCGGTGTCCGCATGGTCGCGCAGAAGGAGATGCTTCCCCAATCAACTGAGCGCATTGTCGAGGTTCAAGGCACCCCGGATGGTGTGCAGAAGGCCGTCTGGGAGATCGGCAAGTGCCTTGTCGACGACGAACAGCGTGGCTACGGCACCGTTCTCTACAGCCCGTCTGTCCGCGTCCAGGGAGGCAGTGCTGCCGGCGCTGCGAACGGTACTGGATATGGCGCACCACGCAGCTTCAACCGCACCGGAAACGGTGCCGACTTCACCGCTTCTTCGCCTCCCTCCTACCCTGCGCGTCCGGATGTCGGTGCCGGCGGTCTTGGATCGCCAACCGTCGAGGAGGGTGAAGACATTCAAACTCAGAACATCTCCATCCCAGCCGACATGGTTGGTTGCATCATTGGCCGTGCTGGTAGCAAAATCAGCGAGATCCGCAAGTCTTCTGGCGCCCGCATCAGCATTGCCAAGGCTCCTCACGACGAGACTGGAGAGCGCATGTTCACCATCACCGGCGGCCCCAGCGCCAACGAGAAGGCGCTCTATTTGCTCTACGAGAACCTCGAGGCGGAGAAGATGCGCCGTAGCCAAATTCCGGAGGCCGCATAGGCTGCTGGCACCTTTCATCTGTCACACCCGATACGCTGAATTCCGGATGCTCTGTCGCACACGCAGCAGTGGTCCTTTGCTTTCGGGGCGTTAATGCAAAAGCGACTGCTTCAAATCGTCAAAGTTCGACCCTCTCACCACAGGCACATCTTTCATGACGCATAATGATTATGACAACACGCATGTTTCTACGAGAAACTCCCGAGCAACTCGAATTTCTCACTAGCCGATGCGAGACGTCACACTCTTGCTTTTTGGTTCGAATGCATCTTGGTAAGCGGACAGCGACAACCGCTGCTTGCTCTTGCTCACCTCTGGACTCGGATCGATAAACGGCATGACTTTCCTCTGTGTTTCTGGCTTGGCCTCTGCTTGTTGGCGAAGAGAACGTGGCTTTTCATAGCACTATACCATTTTATGTTGCTTTCTGGTGGAATGTGGCAACAACGGTTAAGCGACATGTGTAAAGCGTTCTATGTTTTGCTTTGTTTGTTTCCTCAATCTTCGAAGATAGGGTTTAAGCTCTCAGTTTCCGTACTGAGATTATACAAAAAATTCAAATGATTAGGACATTGATCGACCGGACCTTTCATTCTACGGATTTATAAGACAGCATTTGCAACTTCGATCATTCGTTCGTGTCTCGAACTCTTGGATGCTCTCGACGGCTCTCGCACATTGTCGACCTAGGTAAACCAATGTATCTACCTGTTGCTGCTCCGGTAAGTCATTCCTTCTTACTAGTCCGTTCTCCATTCTCCACGCATGGTACACTAAAACCCGAATTTCCACAGGGTGCGGCGCCACAAAGGAAATAAAAGGCTTGCTACTACCGCTCCGCAGCTGTCACCTGCCTATTGTGATGGATACGAAGTATGAAGACAGATCGACGCCCGTTTTCAGGTACGAGTCTACACGTTGTACCGTGGCTCGTCGTGCTGACCTCTCGTCATCCATGTCGGGCCTCCGTCCCTTTGTTCAAAAAACATGCCTTTTGTCCTTACTTCGTCATCGCACAAGGGCAGGACGGAATATCACTTGCCTCGGCGCCGCGGTCTGGATTTCTGGCGGGTTGGTTCGTTGAGTTGCAGGATCCAAAGAAGAGAGAGAAAAGTAGTTGCCTACCAAGCAGCTTCAAGGAATGCTCTCGTGTGGAGTTGTATTCCGCGTGGGCGGCCGTGGCTCAAGCCTTCCACAAGACTGTCCGCTCTTTGCTTTCAACAACACACAAAGATGATGTAGGTAGTGTGTGAGCGGCTCTCTTCCGTGTAGTGTTTTTAACTTCCTTCTCACCTTCTAGGCTCTGTATAAAGTAAACTTTTTTTCCCCTTGGGAAATTGCGATGTTACAAAAACACGGCACCACGCCACGTGGGCGTGAAGAACGGCGACCGGTAGCTTTTTGGGCCAGGGCCGTTTTCTTTTTTTTTTTCTTGGAACGGTTGTGATTGCTATGTCCATTTTGTGGACTACTTCTGGCCTTTCTGAGGGGATCTATAGGATGCCTACGGCGGTATACTAACGGGTGTCTGCAGATGTCACGTTACCATGGTTCGGAAGGGAGGTTGCGGTTTCGAGGACCGTTCTCTATCTCTTTTTAAATAGAAACGATTGTAATTGCGTTCCCGATATTTTTTTTGTGGATTGCTTTCCACTCAGTTGGCCTGATCATAGGGTGCTTGTCGCGGAATACTAACGGGTGTCTGCAGATGTCACTTTACCATGGTTCGGAGGGAGGTGCGGTGCCATTCTTTCAATGAGCGTTGTGGATCTTTGGGCGAAATTCTTTGGGCATGAGGAAGAATGGTGTAGGTTGGTAACTTGCTAAGGGGTGGAGGTGGGGAGGTGTGAGTTTGGGGACGGTGGCGGGTGGTGATACTGCTGAAGATGGGTTTTGGAGTATAGTATGTAGCAATGTATAGTGCTATAAAGGTAGTGACTGATGTTCTTCAAGACTACTTCTCACCATGCCATCCTGGCCTAATTTGGGACTTCGTGTCGGTTTGATGTATGGTGCCGCTGAGGGCGACATACTTAGAAGATGTGTACCTACAGAGGTCGAGTCGGTCTGAACCTGGCGTACCACGGAGAGAAAGACGTTCTGTTTCTTCTTTACCCAAGAGCTCTGTGATATCGGCAGACGTGCGACACCATGTACTTCGAGGCCGCTCGTCCTTTGAGCAGCGTAGCCGTGGAAGCTTAACCTTCTTACTCGATCTTCAACTTCGAGCTCAAACCCTTGCCGCTTGTACAAGCGTCTCGCTTTGGGTTTCTCGTTCTGGGTGGTGTTCACCACGACGAAGCTTCGCTCGCTTTTCCATCGTACAGGTGCCTGTAGCCCAGGCCGATCACTAAACAATGTGATGAACACATGTATGAATCTGTCCCGATTCCGCTGGGCGGAGATTCTTTGCTGCCATGGCTTGAAGATTGTTGGTAGCTTCTGGCGTGCCAGAAAATATACGGCCGATAGACAGGTACGATATACGACATTCTCGGGACCAGTCATGTCGTTCTGAAGAATGCCGATGTTAAGAGGAAAGGGAGATTGCTCCGATACTGAATCGGAAAGATGGCTAGTTTCTTCATGTCAATTGTGCGGGATGTATCAGCTCGAAATTCCAACCATGGTCTGTCAGGCACCTGTCGAAATATTGAACTCGTGAGCTAGTGCAGTAGGCATGCGACACAAGCTCTTCGGAGAGCATTGTCTCTTGATAGGAGTCGAGTCTTACCGTGCTACAGGGGCCAAAAGTTCTTTGCGGTTGCTGATCCGAAAGACATTGGTCGCAAATACGTCGTACGCTCTTGTCTCGACAACACGTTGGTTTGGGTGAAGTAGTGAAGAGGAAGAAGGCCTTGGGCGATGCAAGAGTTCGTGCATGCAGGAAGCTTCAACCTGTCTGGGGAGGGGGAAAGCTCTTGCTCCACCAGCTCCACTCAAGCTCGGTCGACGCCAACATGGACAGTGGTGGTGACTAACACAACTTTTTGGATCGTTAGCAAGACTCGATCTCGTGTGCCAACTCAAAGAGTCAACTGTCTCTATTGATACAGCAGACAAGCGTCATTGCCGCAACAATGCCATCTAAACCTCAGATCGAGGTATGATCTCCAAGACGACAATGATGATGGAGGAAGCATACTAACCATCTGTAGTATGTGTGATCACGTCCGGTTCACCGGCTGACTCTTGCCTGAGTTGAAATCGCTTAGAAGCAGCATGGCGCTCGATCTCAAGATTTTATCGTTGAATGAAACATACTAACAGTGGATGTTCGTAAAGTCACATCATCATCCTCGTCCCATACGAGCTACTCACCTCGCCGCCCTCCTGGCTGACATCGGCCTTTACAATCTCTCCAGGCGGTCGCCATGCGGACAATCGCACCGAGAACCGCCTGATTCTCCTCGCCGACGGCTCGTACATTGAATTGATAGCTTTCATCAAGGACGATCCGGCTCTGCGCAAAGGCCATTGGTGGGTGAGTAGCAATTTGGAAGAGAAAAAACATCGAGTCTCCTCCGCGAACGAGTCTGACCAACGTATCTTCCACTACCACAGGACAAACCTTACGGCATCGTAGACTGGGCGTTGACGTCGACGGACGAAGAAGAACCCGACGTAAAAGCCATCAACTCCCGACTGGAAAACAAAGGTTCCCCAGTGAGATACGCAAACCCGATAGCAGGCGGCAGGAAGCGGCCAGATGGGGTGGAGCTCAAGTGGAAAGTCACCTTCCCCACTGGCGTGGAGCGGGGAGTCGCTCCGTTCTGGTGCCATGATGTTACAGCGAGGGAGAAGAGGGTGCCGATCTCGCCAGAAGCCACCAGACACGCCTCCGGCGCATTTGGAGTGGCCGGTGTGAGGGTCTCGGTCGACGAGGGCAGGGTGGGAGCGGTGAGGAGCTCAGTCCAAGCCATCACTGGGGACGACGACGAGTGCGTGCTCGGCGCGCCAAAAGCGGTCCAGGGACTCAAGGAGCCTTGGGTGCGAGTCCAGGCGGCAGCAGCGGAGGGGGTGTTGGAGGGATCGGGCAGCGTGCTGAAATTGGCACTGGTATTGCAGACGGCGGGCGGAGGCGGAAGCGATGCACCGCGTGACATTCGTCAGCGAGTCGGCGACGGCCAGGTGGACATACTGTTTGAGGAGTGTTGAGGACTTGGTGTTCGCGTCGTCGTGTTGCAGGGGCTATAATAGGCCATGTTCAGGCGAGCACAGGTTGCCCTGGGCGCAACGGTGTGATGGCCAGAGGAGATGGAAAATTCGGGCTGTGGCACATTGTCGTTGACAGCGAGTCCCTGCCGGCGTTCATCTTGGCTTTCAAGACACGGCAGACGCCTCCTGTGCTGTCAAAACCCACTGTGGCGGCAGTCACACGATCTTATTTCGGCATCTGGCGTTGCACAGCGTTGAGTGGTGCAAGGTTGATGCAGCAGGTGACAGCTGCAGGTCGACATCACTGGGGCATCTTGTCAATCTTGATCCAAGATCGTGTTACAATTTGAGTGGTGCAGCCGCTCTCGGGGGGACAGGGCAGGCTGCTAGGTACCAACGTCGACCAATTCGATCCATGTCATTTTGTTTACTGAGAGAGAGGCTGGAGTGCACAGTTGAGGCGAAGTTCAATCTCCATTTTTTGTTTCCAATACACGAAGAAAGTTGCAGCTATGGGTATCTGTGATTACAACGAGAGAAAGAAGAAAAACCCCAAAGAATGAAACCCGTAGAACCGCGGAGTAGTAGTCTAGATGCCGCCCACCTCTTCCATTAAGCTCACTGGAGCGCCCTGCACGCCAGTGGGCAAGAAGCAGACGACAACGCCTGTGATCAGTCCTGCAATTTCTGTGTCCGACCGAAAAGATCATCGTCCTGATGATCCAACGTTGCCATGTCAGGCAATCTGTAGCCAGGACGCCGAGCTGTGGTAGTATGCCCAAAAGTAATTGTACAGGTGATGACGAAAAGAAAGTGTCCCGATAATGCAGATTGCTCTGCGTGTGCCGTTGTTCTATCCAAGAACCCCAGGTGTCGCCACCGCCATTTTTGTTTTTAGGAAGCCCAAACGCCGGTGCCGGAGGAAAAGTAGATTTTGTGTTGCAAGACATTGCATCGGTGGTGAGGTGTAACGCCGGGTGTTGGAACGAGGAGCACCGCGCGGCAGTGGACCGGGAAAGCAGAGTGAATGATGTCGCTAAGAACGCTTGACGAGATATTATGCAAAGCCGAGAGAGAAGTCGAAGGCTGGTAGTCGGTAATTGATGAGAGAGAAGCGAATGTGTGCGCCGTAGTCTAGACGGTGCGTGGTGGTGGTGCTGGCGGAGTGCGTGCATGAGATGTATGCTGGGGAGTGCGTTAGCTTTAGGCTTTCGGCAGTCTGGGGTCGGGGCATGCATGCATGCATGCAAGCTCCCTGGAAGCCGAGTGGATACTTACAGGACTGTCCTGTTGAATCCTCCAAAATGCGAGCTGTAGTGCCGACAATACTTTGCGAAAGTGATGGCATGCGTCCAAGAGAAAGAAGATCTTTGGCAACGATGCGGTATGTTGTGTTGGAAGCCTTAGCGCTTCTTTGGAGGCGGCTTCGGCTTGGGAGTGCCAGTGGTGTCGTATGCGCCGCGGCCCATGATCATGTCGGTGGTAGTAGACTCCCGGGTGATCATTGTCGTGAAGGATGTGAAGGACTGGGAGGCGGTCAGTCAGCATATAATGTCCAAAGGGGCTCCGCTCGGCGGAATGCAAGTCGCACAAGGGTTGACTCACCTGTAGCAAGGGCGGCGATGTACCGGGGTTGGGCAAACAGACAGCCTATGTGGGACAAACAGGCTCAGGGCGATTGCGCGGACGGAAGGCTTGCTCGGGTTGGCTGATTGCGCAGACGAGTCGTCGGTTGGTGCTGGAATGCGGCGCGGAGTGAAAATCAGGCGGCGCCTTGGTGCGATGTGCAAAGGAGTGTAATGGCCGGATGGCGCGCGGGAAAAGGTCGTGTTGGAGAGAAAGGCCGGTGACAGCGAAGTTTGGGTTGAGGCGAGGCTTCGAGAGGAGAGGTGGTATTGGGGGGGCGTTGTCACAGGGCGAGGGCGAGGATGGGATGGGATGGGATGGATCTAAGAAAACGGAAGGGTTGTGGACGAGGCGCCAGCAGGATATGTATATTCCATGTCAGCCGGTGGCAGATGGTCCCAAACGCTCCTCTGCCTCCCTCTGCGCGCCCAATCTGCGGCGGCGCGCGGACATATTTTCGACCCCTGGACAAGCGAGCAAGACAACAATTTGCAGTGGCAGTCGCGGGCTACGTCAGTGCGCGGAGGCTTTGGACGGTGTGAGCGGTGTTTCGACGGGGAAGAGGTACCGCAGAGGTGAAACACCCCTTTCTGCCCATTATTCCAACCCGTCCACTCCGCCGATCGACGCTACACTACCCGTCCCTTGTCCGAAGTACCAGGGAGGCCTTCCACCCGGTACTCGCGAACCAAGCTAACGCAGGAACACGGCGAGCTTAAAATGTCGAAGCCGCTGCGAACGATGCAAGCCAGCGAGCCGCCCGCCGTCGCACCACGCGCCTGTCACCAACTGGGGGCACTACGAAAGAGCCTCCAACCTGGCCAACGGGACCATATCTGTTTTAGCGTTATGCACACTGCATGTATGTACATGTATGCATGCATGCATACATATGTACATACATACGAGTACAAACATAGATATGATATAAGGCGTGTGCATCTTACGCTTACGTCTAGGTATTGATGATACCATGTACATCATCATCATCATCGGCAGTCATCACATCTCTCTCTCTGTCTCTGTCTCTTCCAGGTTCTCTCTCACTCTCTCTCTCTGTGCGACTCGCCTGGCGCACCCTTCTGTGTCATGGCAGCATCCATCCAATTTGCCTGCCCAGCTCGGACCTTGAAACCCAGCACCGCCCTGCCTTCTTTTCTTCTCAGCCCAGACGGGCCAACGACTCGTGCTTCACACACTAGAAGGCCACCAGAACAGCAGAAACGCACTGTTATGTCCATCGCCGTGTGCTTGGACCGAGGGAGTGCTTCGAGTGCTTCGAGTGCCTGACCCCCCCGGCCTTCGGCCCACGTCTCCCAGATCGGCGCAACACGAGGCCATCCTATACAATCCCTGGTCCTTTCTGCCGGAATTACACAGCCCGCAGCGCCAACTCCTTCCTTCGAGAAGCTTTCTGGCCTTTGGTCTGGGCAATCCCTACCTGCCACGCACACGCGACCCGTCATTCCTTGCAGCGCACGAAACACAATCACCACCTTGCTACTCCATCGTCGTGTCGCTGTCACTAGTACCGCAACTCTCACTACTCGCTACTCTACATGTAGACATGTACAGTACATCAATCAATGTACCCTTTTTCCCTTGTTCTTCCACCTTCCATCCCCATCCCTGTCCTCCCCCAAGAAGCAACAATGCGGCGTCGCGGCGTCGTCTGCACACCTGTGTCGGGCTCAGATCGCCCAATTGACAGTCCGCCTCCAAATCGGGATCTCACTGGCCTGCCTGCATCATGTAACCCTGCCCCAGCTGTCTCTCACAAGGCTGCAGAACAAGGCACGCGAGTCCGGAGCCCATCTGCCTCTGCCGAAACGCCCGCTCCAATTTCACCCAAACGAGCATCGTCTACAAACTAGAAACACGCCTGCCGAGAGAGCCAGCCAGCTGCCAGGACCTCCCAACTCACCATGTGTTTCCATTTCGTGCTTTCTGTCCTGTCCTGCCCTGCCCTCACCCTCGCCGAGTTTGTCGCAAACCCTTCGAACCCTCCCACTAGAACAAAAAAGGCACAGGCCCGTCAGCACCAGCCATTGTTGGGCTACCTGGTATCATCGCAAAACACAGGCGTTTGCTGCTGCTTTTCCTGCTGCGAAACTTTTGTCTATTGGTGGTCTGCCCTTGCCGCCTCCCAAACGAGAGATTGGACCGCCCTCTCCGACCCATGTCTGTTGCTGAGTTTCTTTATGCCTCTCTGCCCTGGTCTGCCTCGCCGTATCTTGCCATGTCTTGTCTCGTCCTGTCTGTCTTTGCTTTGACGTCTTCCATGCACCGCAGTGCATCGCGGCCAGCGGAAGTAATCGCAGCAACCCGCGCTCCTGGGCGTGCCTCTTGTCCCACCCGATCGGCACTTCTTCCGTCGCATTAGCGTGCGTTTGCCAACGGCCGTACATACAGCAGGAAGGAGGCGTTCGCAGGCGCGGCTCCGCGGGTGGTGGGTTTGTTCTGCTGTGAAACGTGAGTATCCCGGGGTTTGGACACTGACTCTAGGAATTATCACAGCATTTATTTGTCCGCGCCGCGATGCAGCAGCGGCAGTCCTGCAAACCTACCGTACCTGACTTTCAGCGGATCGCCCGGCCAAAGTGTTACTATGTGCTGTATCCAAGCAGCTGCACACAGATCGGTCCAGACGGACCCTTGCACTGTCGCATCATCACCGTCTTCTTGATTGCATCTGTTGCATTCTCCCGGTGCCCGCTTGCCTTTGGCTTGCCTTGTGCCTGTCTGCCTCGGCTGGCACGCTAATTGACACAGCAAGCTCCGGTTGAGTTCAATCTGCGTCTGGGATCCTTGCCGGACCACGATTTCCGCATCCCTTCCACGCCTAGCTGGGCTAGAAGACGTGGTACATACCCCAAAGGTCAAGATAACGGCGAATTAAGCCTCATCAGGCTTGCTGTGCAGGCGGAAGAATCGAGCCGCACCGGCAATCAACCTTCGGCCCGCGAGTCGCGCGTGGACCGAAGAACAACAGAAAGCCTCTCCAGAGGGCTAACGCAAGGCCCTGCAGCAGTATCAAGGCGCGGCGGCGGCGGGACCAGTCGGTTCGTCTGATCACAGCAATAAACCGACCAGGCGCCAGCGTCAGCGGCATGCCCGGCTGAGCTTCCGAGCGTTGGAAGGCGGAAGCTTCTTGGCCTCATCGTACGACGGACTCTCTCGTGCGAACCTCGAAGACAACGACAACAACGACAACAACAGTGCGCCAAAGCCTATCTCGCGTTGTCAGTGAGACACTGCGCCGCCCTGCTGGGTTTGCACGGTGCGATGTTGCTGTTGGTGGTGATGATCCTGATTAACAAATCTGCAGAGGCCGGCCCAGACGACTCGCGGCCTGGTCAATATCTCGTTGATCCCATCAACTGATGCCGTCGGGTTGCAAGATACTGCGCTCTCAGCACCGAGCTGTTCCGAGGAAACTGACGTGTTTTAAGCATGTGTATATTGCAGGTATGTACGCAAATCGAAGGAGTCTACTGGAAGAGTAGGTATCCACTCCTCATGTCAGGAAAGTAGTTCGCCCGCCTCCCTCCCCCAGACTCCACCAAAACCGGCTCTTCCACACGCCACACGATCCAAACTCGGAAAAAGTGTATATCAAACGTGCGTCTCGCAGGCGCCTCGCCGGAAACACATCCGAACAGCATGAAGCAACAGCAGCAGCGAGGAAAGCAAAATACCCACCCCCTCGAAACCCCAGTTCCAACCACAGCACCACCAAACAAGGACCAGACGATCTGATACATGCTCAATAAAACGTGCCAGCCTGAAACGCGTCCATCTCTTTTGCGCGGAATTCCGGCTCCAGCCCTACGAACGAAAACCCACAGCATCGGACGTCGGTCCGTCACGCGCCTATAAGAGCAACATATGCATCTATATAGGCAGGCATGCGACGCAACAGAACTGTCAACAATCATGCAGTCTGACGCCGTTTTCGACGCCTCCTCCTTGGCCCTGCGCACGCCGCGATCTACAATACAGCTGTTGCAAGCAGCAGCTATCCCGGGAAACTGGGAATTGTTGCTCGATCCAGTACATCGTACTATGTACTCCCCAATCTTGCAGCCTGAAGGCCAACTCTATCGGAGTAGGTCCGTAGGTTCGGTACGTACCTTCCGCTGCTGCTACTCACTACTCGCTCGACTTTTCTTAGACACGCTACTGCTGCATATTCACAAGCTGTCACAGCCCTGGCCCTGCGTTTCAGGATCAAGTTGCTCGAGTCGTGTGTCTAGGAGATTGGTTTGCTACATTCAGTATTCCGATGACGATGATGAAGTGGTGTATGTGAGTATGCGTACCATTACAGGATCGCGAAGCCTCCCACGTGGCTCCGTCATCAAAGTAACCGCTGTCATCATCATCATAGGTTGAGTGCCGTATACTCGAGAACGATCTCAGCAATCAGTGCTCATCCAATTCGTTCGCACATCCCTCGCGTCCGAGAAGGGGAACGCCCAAAGAAAGACAAATAGGGAGAAAGAGGCAATGCACAGAAAGGAAAGACACATGGCCGTTGCTCATCTTCAACCCTCGCCGTCCCTCGTCTAGCACAACCCTCCCGCCTCTTCACCCTTTTGTTCCCAGCCAGGTCACCCCAAGACCACGGCACCTGTCATATCTCGGCGGACAAGGTCGGGGTACTCGGGAATCCCCTCTTTGACAGACAGGCAGATCCAGGCTGGGCCCGTTGAGTTGGGTTTGAGATGGTCAAGGTACCATGCACCGGTAAATTTCCCCCGGGGTTTGTAAGAAGGGCACTAACTGCTGGGAGGTGCCAAATCGACAGGAAAACCACGTGCGATCAAGATTGGAAATAATCCATCCCGTCGGTTCACTCCGCGTGGGAAATGTCGCTCGCGCGTGCGCGCTCGTCACGCGTGTCGACGTTTTGACCGTTGCTTTTCGCTTTCACTATCTCTCTCGCTCTCTCTCGCTCTCTCTTTCTCTCTCTTTCTCTCTCTATCTCTCTCATTTTGTTGTAAGACACGGAGAGGTACTTGTCCCTTTGTACCTGTCTGCTTACCCGCCCACTGCAACGCTGATGAGAATCGATCGATCATCTTGACGGGGTTTGCCGCGTCGCGTCGAATGCATGGTGTTATTCTGGTTCGATTCTCAAACGATCAACAAAAGGGCAGGCAGGTAGGCAGGTGGGCTATCGTTGCGTGTGAGTGGGCTGACGCCATCGCGTGTATGACTTACGATCAGCACACGTGGTTAGAGTTGATCGCGAAGATCAAATGACAGGAACAAGTGCTACTACCACTAGCCCTTCGCCGTAAAAATATGACATCTGTAATGCAGGTCTTAGGTTTCAATGATCCTCGGTTGCTTTCCTCTATTTACAACCCCATCGTTCGAAATCCCGAAAGTAGACAACAGAACAGCAGGCACATGAGCGATCTGCGAGTTTCGATATATCTGCCTTCTTCGTATTCATCCCCAGGCCAATCATTCGCTTCGTGAAGGTAACTCAACAACTACCTGGAGACGTGATATCTCTCGGGCTCCATGTCTGAGTCTTTCTTTTGTCTTAATTGTCCGCGCTATATCTACGCTCTTTCCGCAACTGACTTTTGATGCATGTCTTTGGACCCGATCGACGCGATAGAGGGACGAAATTTATCCCAATACCTCGACAAGCACCCAAATCTCTCCATTTGATTTTTGGCAGTAAGTGTCATCTAACATAAATCACAACAACAAACTCACAATTATCTAACGAGTTGAACCTGATGATTACCGACCTCAGTTCTCTAGACAGTGAATCGCACTAGGGTTCGGGTTGGGGTTAAGTTCACATCTGGGTTTGCATGTTCAGTTCTACAAATCCATGGCCGAGAGAGAGAACGAGGGTGATGACAGCTATCCACTGTGACGATATGCTTTCATTGCCGTTGCCGTTGTCCTTTGCCGTCGAGAGATTTGTCGCATGGTCTGCATTTGGAGGGATCGCAACTCGTGCATTCCACCGTTCGTCCCTACCATGCTGTACGCATGATTTTACCTTTCTTCATAGTCGAGCGTCATCGACAGCATCGTTCAGCATAAGCCGACATGAACATCTGGATGCTTCAAGTACAATACAAGCGCTCGGCACTGCACGTAGGCCGCGATGAGAGTGACACGATTGAATGTAGTGGTGAACGTATGTTCCTGACGAAAACTACGTAACTAGCTACTTATCCTAATTGACGGGGCAAGTTTGCAAGAGACCTCGCGAGCAGCCAGCCTACCAACGGCACATCCCAAGAAAGCTCCCAGACGTAATGGACGGGTCTCGCTAGCCGGTGTACCAAACCAATGGGACCGCTAGCCAAGACCTGCCATCAACCGGAACTGACGTGTAGATGCACCTAATCAGCCGAATCCGCTCGCTCGCTCCGAGCCCAGATACCAGTGGTAGACGGAAACGTCATCCAACTGGAAAGAAAGAAGAGAAAAGTTGCACCAATACGTGCGGAAAAAAAAGCGCCGGCGGGATCCGAGAGCAGAGACAATAGGGATGGATAACTCCATCGTGCTCAAGCGGGCTTTGTTGTGCGGCCGCGAGCTTATCGTCATCGTTGCCATCCTTGGTCAAGCTTCGGTCCGTCCAGCTGTGTAGAAGGGGAGAAAGTAGAGTGAGAGTCATGATGCACGTTCCAGCCCATGCTGACTGTCTGTGGTGATGTTACTCCACCTCATGAGTTTTTGTGACCGTGTAGTAGGTGCAGAGTGCCGACTTGGTCACTCGGCCTCCTATACGGTGGAAGCTCGTGTCGACAATGTCTGCGTGTGGTTGGTGTGCTGTTCTCCGCCACAAGATTCGCATTATGCAAGGGTATAAGAGAGAAAGCTAGTCGGGTCCAGATAAGTCCAGACCAAAAGTTGATGTGCTTGGGGTATCATAGAGAATAGAGCTGTTGAGTGTGAACGCCACCCATGTCAATCCAGGTTCTTCCGTCAGCACTTGACTTGCGAAGACTGGTGCCCAGTACCGTTCGTTAAACAAGAGATAGAGAGATATGTTGGGTATCGTTGTCGTAAAG
>Ga0265798_10000185_pt1 | contig 118524 bp, 108 predicted proteins | sample P3T30metagenome_FD_192430 | JGI IMG/M metagenome (GOLD analysis project Ga0265798, IMG submission 192430) | Plant litter microbial communities from East Loma Ridge, Irvine, California - P3 T30 | ecosystem: Environmental > Terrestrial > Plant litter > Unclassified | place: USA: California...
CCTGTTTTGCACGTTTTTTGGCGGAAGGTGTGTTGGCCACCGTCGAGCTCCTCGAAAGACTTTGTGAAATAGCAAACAAAATAGGCCGCGAATCATGCCGATGAGTTGAAGTCTTGTCAAGGGCAGTAAAGGTGTTCCGCTGAGTGGTCGCTACATTTTTCCGGATGATTTATTTCCGGCGCATGACCTGTAAACTCGCGGCCTTTGGCTTCGGGCTTTTTAGCGGCGCGAAGTATCGCATAAATGGAAGGGTTAATCGCCCCATCCTTTGACAAGGCACACATTCTTTCAATGAACTTACTCAAGTCACTTGCCGCCGTCAGCTCTATTACAATGGTTTCCCGGGTTCTTGGGTTTGTGCGAGACACAATCATTGCGCGTACTTTCGGGGCCGGAATGGCAACCGATGCCTTTTTTATCGCCTTCAAGCTGCCCAATCTGCTGCGCCGGATCTTCGCCGAGGGGGCTTTTTCTCAAGCATTCGTGCCGATTCTGGCCGAATACAAGAGCCAGCAGGGCGAGGAGGCGACCCGAACATTTGTCGCCTACGTCACGGGGTTGCTGACGCTGGTACTGGCGCTGGTAACGCTGCTGGGTATTGTCTGTGCGCCCTGGGTGATCTGGGCCACGGCGCCGGGCTTTGCCGATACGCCTGAAAAGTTTGCGCTGACGTCGGATCTGCTGCGCGTGACCTTTCCTTATATATTGCTGATCTCGCTGTCTTCGTTGGCCGGGGCGATCCTCAACACCTGGAACCGCTTCTCGGTACCGGCTTTCGTCCCGACGCTGCTCAACGTCAGCATGATATTTTTTGCATTGTTTCTGACACCGTACTTCGATCCGCCAGTCATGGCGTTGGGGTGGGCGGTATTGGTGGGGGGGCTGCTGCAATTGCTCTACCAGTTACCCCATTTGAAAAAGATCGGCATGTTGGTGCTGCCGCGGCTTAATGTGCGCGACACCGGCGTCTGGCGGGTGATGAAGCAGATGCTGCCTGCCATCCTGGGTGTGTCCGTCAGTCAGATTTCTCTGATTATCAACACGATATTCGCCTCGTTCCTGGTCGCCGGTTCCGTATCGTGGATGTACTATGCCGACCGCCTGATGGAGCTTCCATCCGGTGTTCTGGGCGTTGCACTGGGCACCATCCTGCTGCCGATCCTGTCGAAAACCTACGCTCAGAAAGACCGGCAGGAGTATTCCCGGATTCTCGACTGGGGGCTGCGCCTGTGTTTTGTTCTGGTGCTACCGTGCACACTGGCATTGGGGCTGCTGGCCGAGCCGCTGACCGTGTCGCTGTTCCAGTACGGCAAATTCGATGCGATGGATGCGGCGATGACCCAGCGAGCGCTGGTTGCGTACTCGGTCGGGCTGCTCGGTATCATTCTGATCAAGGTGTTGGCGCCCGGGTTTTATGCGCAACAAAATATCCGCACCCCAGTGAAAATTGCGATCTTCACCCTCATTGTTACTCAACTGCTCAACCTGGCGTTCATTGTTCCATTGCAGCATGCAGGTCTGGCTTTGGCGATCAGTGTGGGAGCCTGCATCAACGCCGGGCTGTTGTTCTGGCAATTGCGCAAACAGCAACTGTTCCAGCCGCAGCCTGGCTGGGCGAAATTTCTATTCAAACTGGTGATTGCCGTTACGGTGATGTCCGCAGTGCTGTTGGGCTTCATGCATTTCATGCCAGCCTGGCAGGAAGGGCAGATGCTGGAGCGTTTCCTGCGTCTGGGCGCTCTGGTCGCCGCGGGTGTCGTGACCTATTTTGCAATGCTTTTGCTGCTGGGGTTTCGTCTTCGGGATTTTGCCCGCAAGGCCATTCTGTAGGCAGTGTTTCAAAGGTGGGCTGTCGGTTTCTCGCTGTGCGGGTCGTCGGCCTTGATCAGGTCTTGGCGTGTTGCCTGTCGTCCAGGGCCGTGTGTGGTTATAATCGGCCACTTTACGAGCAAGAAGTGCGTTATGCAGCTGGTTAGAGGTCTTCACAACCTGCATCCCCAGCATCGGGGCTGCGTCGCCACGATTGGCAATTTTGACGGTGTTCACCGCGGCCACCAGGCTATTCTGGCGCGTTTGCGTGAACGGGCTGTCGAGTTGGGTGTGCCCAGCTGTGTGGTCATTTTCGAGCCGCAACCTCGCGAGTTCTTCTCGCCACAGACTGCTCCTGCACGTCTGGCGCGGTTGCGCGACAAGCTTGAGCTGCTGAGTGCCGAAGGCGTGGATCGGGTCTTGTGCCTGTCCTTCAACGAGCGCCTGAGAAAACTCAGCGCTGCCAGTTTCGTCGAGCAGGTGTTGATCGACGGGCTTGGCGTGCAGCATCTCGAAGTAGGCGATGATTTCCGTTTTGGCTGCGACCGGGTCGGTGACTTCGACTTCCTGCAACAGGCCGGAGCGACATACGGATTTACAGTCGAAGCGGCACAGACCGTTGAAATAGAGGGTATCCGGGTCAGCAGCACAAAGGTGCGTAAAGCCTTGGCTGCCGCGGATTTTACCCTTGCCGAGCGCATGCTCGGCCGCCCGTTCCAGATAACCGGACGGGTCTTGCATGGCCAGAAACTGGCGCGTCAGCTGGGTACGCCCACCGCCAACGTGCAACTCAAGCGTCGTCGTGTGCCGTTGACCGGGGTTTACCTGGTCAGCACGGACATCGACGGCACCGCCTGGCCGGGTGTCGCCAACATAGGCGTGCGTCCGACTGTGGCAGGTGATGGCAGTGCCCACCTGGAGGTGCATCTTCTGGATTTTGCCGGCGACCTTTATGGCCGGCGTTTGACGGTGGCTTTCCACCACAAGCTGCGTGATGAGCAGCGTTTTGCCTCACTGGAGGCGCTCAAGACGGCGATCAATGCGGACGTCGCCGCCGCCCGTGCCCACTGGCATGGTCAACCGCTAACCAAGAGCCTGAAATGACCGACTATAAAGCCACGCTAAACCTTCCGGACACCGCCTTCCCGATGAAGGCCGGCCTGCCCCAGCGCGAGCCGCAAACTCTGCAGCGCTGGGACAGCATTGGCCTGTACCAGAAGCTGCGCGAAATTGGCAAGGATCGTCCCAAGTTCGTCCTGCACGACGGTCCTCCGTACGCCAACGGCAATATTCACATCGGTCACGCCGTCAACAAGATCCTCAAGGACATGATTCTGCGTTCCAAGACCCTGTCGGGCTTCGACGCGCCTTATGTGCCGGGTTGGGACTGCCATGGTCTGCCGATCGAACACAAGGTCGAAGTGACCCACGGCAAGAACCTGTCCGCCGATCGCACACGGGAACTGTGCCGTGCCTACGCGGCCGAGCAGATCGAAGGCCAGAAGGCCGAGTTCATCCGCCTGGGCGTGCTGGGTGACTGGAGCAATCCGTACCTGACCATGAACTTCTCCAACGAAGCCGGGGAAATCCGCGCGTTGGCCGAAATGGTCAAGGGTGGCTTCGTCTTCAAAGGCTTGAAACCCGTCAACTGGTGTTTCGATTGCGGCTCGGCGCTGGCCGAAGCTGAAGTCGAGTATCAGGACAAGAAGTCCTCGACCATCGACGTCGCGTTCCCGATCGCCGACGACACAAAACTTGCAGCGGCTTTCGGCCTGTCTTCGCTGGACAAGCCTGCGTCCATTGTCATCTGGACAACCACGCCGTGGACCATTCCGGCCAACCAGGCGCTGAACGTCCACCCGGAGTTCAACTACGCGCTGGTCGATGTCGGCGACAGACTGCTGGTGCTGGCTGAAGAGCTGGTCGAATCATGTCTGGCCCGCTACAAGCTGGAAGGGACGGTTATCGCGACTGCGGTGGGTCAATCGCTGGAGCTGATCAATTTCCGTCACCCGTTCTACGACCGTCTGTCGCCTGTCTATCTGGCTGACTACGTGGAGTTGGGGGCAGGCACCGGTGTCGTCCACTGCTCGCCTGCCTATGGCGTAGACGACTTCAACATCAGCAAGGCCTATGGCCTGAGCAATGACGACATCATCAGCCCGGTGCAAAGCAACGGCGTGTATGTCGAATCGCTCGAGTTCTTTGGTGGCCAGTTCATCTTCAAGGCCAACCAGAACATCATCGACAAGCTGGCCGAAGTCGGCAACCTGATGGACACCGAAACCATCAGCCACAGCTACATGCACTGCTGGCGTCACAAATCGCCGCTGATCTACCGCGCTACTGCGCAGTGGTTCGTGGGCATGGACAAGCAGCCAGACACCGGCGCCACCTTGCGTGAGCGTGCGGTCAAGGCCATCGAAGAGACGCAGTTCGTTCCGGCCTGGGGCCAGGCACGCCTGCATTCGATGATCGCCAACCGTCCTGACTGGTGTATCTCGCGTCAACGTAACTGGGGCGTGCCGATTCCGTTTTTCCTGCACAAGGAAAGCGGTGATCTGCACCCGCGCACCGTTGAACTGATGGAAGAAGTCGCTCAGCGCGTCGAAAAGGAAGGCATCGAAGCCTGGTTCAAACTGGACGCCAGCGAGTTGCTGGGTGACGAGGCTGCCAAGTACGACAAGATCTCCGACACCCTGGACGTCTGGTTCGACTCGGGCACCACGCACTGGCATGTACTGCGCGGTTCGCACCCGATGGGTCATGACAGCGGCCCGCGTGCCGACCTGTATCTGGAAGGTTCGGACCAGCACCGTGGCTGGTTCCATTCTTCGTTGCTGACCGGCTGTGCCATCGACAATCACGCGCCTTATCGCGAATTGCTGACCCACGGGTTTGTGGTTGACGAAAATGGTCGCAAGATGTCCAAGTCGCTGAACAATGTGGTTGCGCCACAGAAGGTCAACGACTCGCTGGGCGCCGACATCATGCGTCTGTGGGTATCGGCCACCGACTATTCCGGTGAAATGGCAGTGTCTGACCAGATCCTGCAGCGCAGCGCCGATGCCTATCGACGTATTCGCAACACCGCACGCTTCCTGCTTTCCAACCTGTCGGGCTTCAATCCGGCAACCGACATCCTGCCGGCCGATGAAATGCTCGCGCTGGACCGTTGGGCGGTTGATCGCACCTTGCTGCTGCAACGTGAGCTGCAAGAACACTACGGCGAATACCGCTTCTGGAACGTCTACTCCAAGGTTCACAACTTCTGCGTGCAGGAGTTGGGTGGTTTCTATCTGGACATCATCAAGGACCGTCAGTACACCACGGCGGCTGACAGCACGGCGCGTCGTTCCTGCCAGACCGCGCTGTTCCACATCTCCGAAGCGCTGGTGCGCTGGATCGCGCCGATCCTGGCGTTCACCGCCGACGAGTTGTGGCAGTTCCTGCCGGGCGAGCGCAACGAATCTGTGATGCTCAACACCTGGTACGAAGGCCTGACAGAAATGCCCGCCCACTTCGAAATGGACCGCGCCTACTGGGAGCGGATCATGGCGGTGAAGACGTCGGTCAACAAGGAAATGGAAAACCTGCGGGCAGCCAAGGCGATCGGCGGCAACCTGCAGGCTGAAGTGACCCTGTATGCCGAGGAATCACTGGTGGCTGACCTGGCGAAGCTCAGCAATGAGCTGCGTTTTGTGCTGATCACCTCCACGGCCAGTGTCGCGCCGCTGGCATCGGCTCCGGCTGATGCGGTAGTGACCGAGGTTGCGGGCTTGAAGCTCAAAGTGGTCAAGTCCAGCCACGCCAAGTGCGCCCGTTGCTGGCATCACCGCGAGGATGTGGGTGTGAACCCGGAGCATCCGGAAATCTGCGGTCGTTGTGTGGACAACATCAGTGGTGCAGGCGAGGTGCGTCACTATGCCTAACCCTGGACAGAGCCGTTTCGGCCGTCTGAGCTGGTTGTGGGTGAGCGTGCTGGTCCTGATCATCGATCAGGCCAGCAAGTTCTACTTCGAGAATCGTCTGGGCCTGTATGAACAGATCGTGGTGATCCCCGATTACTTCAGTTGGATGCTGGCTTACAACACGGGCGCCGCTTTCAGCTTTCTGGCCGATGGTGCCGGCTGGCAGCGCTGGTTGTTCGCGCTGATTGCGATAGTGGTCAGCGGCGTGTTGGTGGTCTGGCTCAAGCGTCTGGGCCGCGATGACACATGGCTGGCCATTGCTCTGGCGCTGGTGCTGGGTGGCGCGCTGGGCAATCTGTACGACCGCATCGTCCTGGGCCATGTCATCGACTTCATTCTGGTGCACTGGCAGAACCGCTGGCATTTCCCGGCCTTCAACGTGGCCGACAGCGCAATCAGCGTGGGTGCCGTGATGCTGGCGCTGGACATGTTCAAGAGCAAGAAAACCGGAGAGGCCGCACATGACTGATCAATTGTCGACGCAGGGCTCCTCAGACGAGCTGCGCATCGGTCAGAACACACAGGTCACCTTGCACTTCGCCCTGCGTCTGGAAAACGGCGACACGGTCGACAGCACCTTTGAAAAGGCTCCGGCCACGTTCAAGGTCGGTGACGGCAACCTGTTGCCCGGTTTCGAAGCCGCTATTTTCGGCTTCAAGGCGGGTGACAGAAAGACCGTGCAGATTTTGCCGGAAAACGCCTTTGGTCAGCCCAACCCACAAAACGTGCAGATCATGCCACGCTCGCAGTTTGAAGGTATGGAGCTGTCAGAAGGGTTGCTGGTGATTTTCAACGATGCGGCAAACACCGAGCTGCCTGGCGTTGTGAAAGTGTTCGATGACGAGCAGGTCACCATCGACTTCAATCACCCGCTGGCAGGCAAGACGCTGAGCTTTGAAGTGCAAATCTTTGAAGTGAAGCCGATCCTGGCGTCCTGAAGCTGATACGTCTTTATCTGATAGTGAGCCCGGCTTCGGCCGGGCTGTTTCGCACGTAACCATGAGGCACAGCATGCAAATCAAACTCGCCAACCCCCGCGGCTTCTGCGCTGGTGTGGACCGCGCGATCGAAATCGTCAATCGTGCGCTGGAAGTGTTTGGTCCGCCGATTTATGTGCGCCATGAAGTTGTTCACAACAAATTTGTCGTCGAAGACCTGCGCTCCCGTGGCGCGATCTTCGTCGAAGAGCTGGAGCAGGTGCCTGATGACGTCATCGTCATTTTCAGCGCCCACGGCGTTTCTCAGGCGGTGCGCACCGAGGCAGCCGGTCGCGGCCTGAAAGTCTTCGACGCCACCTGCCCCTTGGTTACCAAGGTGCATATCGAGGTCGCCCGTTACAGTCGCGATGGTCGCGAATGCATCCTGATCGGTCACGAGGGCCATCCGGAAGTCGAAGGGACCATGGGCCAGTACGACGCGGCCAACGGCGGCGCGATTTACCTGGTCGAGGATGAAGCGGATGTTGCGAGTCTTCAGGTGCGCAACCCCGAGGCCTTGGCTTTTGTGACTCAGACCACGTTGTCGATGGACGACACCAGCCGGGTCATCGACGCACTGCGCAAGCGGTTCCCTGCGATTGGTGGGCCGCGCAAGGATGATATCTGTTACGCCACGCAAAACCGGCAGGACGCGGTCAAGCAGTTGGCCGACGAGTGTGATGTGGTGCTGGTCGTGGGCAGCCCCAACAGCTCCAACTCCAACCGTCTGCGCGAGCTCGCCGAGCGCATGGCGACTCCTGCCTACCTCATTGATGGTGCCGAGGACATGCAGCAGAGCTGGTTTGACGGTGTCGAGCGCATCGGTATCACGGCGGGCGCCTCTGCGCCGGAAGTGCTGGTGCGCGGCGTGATCCAGCAATTGCATGCGTGGGGCGCGACCGGTGCCGATGAACTGGCTGGTCGTGAGGAAAACATCACGTTTTCGATGCCCAAAGAGCTGCGGGTCAAGTCACTGCTCTGAGGTTTTCAGCGACACAGCCTGGTCTCACGTGTTGCGTCCTCGATTCTGACCCTGCCGGCAGGAGCCACTATCACCCGATAGCGGCTGGCCGGCTGGTCTTTCAGGCACATGTGCAATGTACCGTTGGTTCTGTCTACCAGGCCGCCAAGCCCATTGAAGCTCAGTTGCTCAGCCAGCCTGGTGTTGCCGACAATCCGCGTCTGGTTGCTTCTGGCACGCTCGACAAGGAGCGTATCGTTTTTGTCCGCGCCCTTGCTGCCGGTATCAAGTACGATGCGCCAGCCGTTACTCCAGTCTCCTTCAATTGCATGAATCGTGACCAGCGCATTGCGGGTGATGGCGGCCACGCGGGTTGCCCGTATGCCACTGGCCAGTTCCTGAGCGGCTACGAGCCCACGGTGGTGATCGATCAAACTGTTGAACGAGGGCGCCGCAACGTTGGCGAGTATTGCAACCACCGCCAGCGCGATCAGTAGCTCGATCAATGTGAAGCCTGCCTGTTTCATGTGCTTTCCCTCCCTGGAAAACGCCGTTCCAAACACGTTGTGAGCGTTCGTCGTCGCAAAACAACCGTACGTCCCGCTGTAGATTTTCCAGCGGCGTTGCTGCCTTATAGTCGTAACGTCTAGGAGACACTCAATGCGTCATATAGCCAAGGGATTCAGCCTCATCGAATTGTTAGTCACTGTGTCCGTAGTGGGCATCCTGGCTGCTATTGCCATTCCCAACTTCTCCAGTTCAATCCAGGGCAGTAAAGCCGACACTGAAGTCAATGATTTGCAGCGGGCGCTCAACTATGCGCGTCTTGAGGCGATAAACAGGGGAGTGACGGTACGTATTGCGCCCACTACCGGCACTGCGTGGAACACCGAGTTGCAGGTGTATCGGGCGTCCGACACCGCTACGCCGCCCACTGTGTTTCGCCGGGTGGCCGCCATGAGCAGTGGCGGCACATTGGTCGCAGCCAACGTCGCGGCAATCGATTTCAATAATCTGGGCGGGCTCGTCAATCCGACCGCAGCGGTGACGATGACTTACACCCGAGGCTCGATAACCAGAACCATGAATATCTGCCTGACCGGTCGAATTGTCCTCGGTGGGAGCTGCGATGTCGTCCAATAACGCCCGTTACCGCCAGACTGGCCTGACCTTGATCGAGGTGCTGGTTTCGGTGCTGATACTTGCCATCGGCCTGTTGGGAGCGGCTGCGATTCAGCTCAACGCCCTCAAATACACCGACAGTGCGACGATGACCAGCCAGGCCAGCTTTATTGCCTACGACATGATGGATCGCATCCGGGCGAACGTGGACGGCAACTCAGCCGCCAATGGCTCGCAAAATGTGCTGGCCACTTATGCGCTGCCGAATCTGGCTGCCGCTCCTGCGGCCAATCTGAACAATGCCCGAGAACAGGACCTTGCTGATTTCTCCGCAAATATCACCAGTTTTGCAGGCGCGACCGGCACGGGCGTTATTGACGTCAGTAACGCGCCTGCGGTGACGATTACCATCACCTGGACTGACACGCGCGCCGCCGCTGCCAGTACCGCGGCACTTGCCGGCACGTCTGCCAACCAGACCGTGCAGACCTTGACCGTCACGTCTCGAATCGGGGTCAACCCATGAAAAAGCATTCAAGAGGCTTTGGCCTGATTGAGGTCATGGTGGCACTGGTGCTGGGGCTGGTAGTCAGCCTGGGTATCCTGCAGATTTTCACGGCGTCCAGAGCCACTTACCAAAGCCAGAACGCCTCGGCGCGCATGCAGGAAGACGCACGTTTCATACTGAGCAAGCTGACGCAGGAAATCAGGATGACCGGTATGTACGGCTGCCTCAATTTCAATGGCTATACGCCCACGTCGCCCGCGATCCCTCGGCCTGTTGTGTTTGATAACCCTATCCTCTGGGACAACGCCAACAGGACGCTGACACTGGTGACAGCCGATATTGGCACTGCCGGAAGTGCGCCAACCTGGACCATCGTCTCCGATTGTCGAACGGTCACTCAGATTTATACAGGGCAAGTGGCGCCCGGGACGGGGCAAACTGCTTTTCCGCTTCGGCAACTGGTTTACACCCTTACAGGCACAAATTTGACCATCAGGTATGGCGCCACAGGCGCTGTACAGCCGCTTCTGCAAAATGTCACGGCGTTTAACGTCGACTTCGGAGTCGTCGGTAACCCGATGACCTATACCTCCGCCATTACGGCCGCCAACTCTGCCGATATACGCAGTGTCCGCATCCGCATGACATTGCAGGATGGCGAAGGTGGCAAGGTACGGAATCAGCCATACAGCGTCGTCGCCTATTTGCGTAACCGCTTTTGAACGGGCCAGGCATGATGAAAAACCCACGACTTGATTCGATGCGGGCGCCACCTGCTGGCCAGCGCGGCATGGTGCTGCTCGTCAGTCTCGTCTTTTTATTACTGCTGACGCTTCTGGGGATCTCTTCCATGCAGAACGCTACCTTGCAGGAAAAGATGGCGGGCAGCGTGACGGTTCGTAATCAATCATTTCAGCTTGCCGAGTCCGTTTTGCGTCTGGGCGAAACTTCAATCAGGACGGGCTTTGTGCTGGCCGCTTGCACCACACCCGCCAGTTGCGCTCCGCCCGCTGAATCCACAACCGTTATAAATGCCGGTAACGGGGCCTCAGGTGCTGTGTGGGTTGCAGCAGGCGGAGGGCTATATGCGATTCAAAACCTGGGGACGACGGCTGCGCCTATAAAGCCGGCCGGTACCTGTAATTCCGGCATTGTCACGATGTATCGAGTGACGGCTGTAGCTAATCAGAGCGGACCATCGCGAACAGTGCTGGAGAGTATTTATGCCGGTTGCTAATGTGTTTCGCCAAGGTTTGAAGTACGTCTACGGCCTGTTGCTGGCCCTTTATCTGGCCAGTCCTGTCTACGCGTTTACTCCGGCGCAGGGGCCATTATTGAGTGCGCCGGCTGTGCCGCCCAACGTGATGTTGCTCGTGGACAATTCAGGCAGTATGTACAACATCATCTGGGCATCCGGATTTGATCCGTCGGTCAATCGTCCGGATATCAGTTACTTCTCCACGCAATGCTTCAACGGCTTTTTTACCGTTGTGTGTCCCTTCGCGAGCACCATTTCAGGCGATGACACCTTGGCGGTGGGTGATATCAATGCCTCGGGTGTAATACTTGGGCTCTCTTTGTCGTGTCTGCTGGGCGGTCGTCCGATTTTTCGCAACGGCCAGAAATATTGTGTCGTCCTGCCCGATCCTGCCGGAAACGGGCTGACACGCTATACCGCAGACTATCTCTCGTATCTGATCGATCTGGTCACCCCTGGCTTGCTTGATCTGGGGGTTCGCAACTACAACGGGGTTATCCCTAACGATTACCGCATGAACGTAGCCAAGACGGTGGCAACCAATCTGGTTTCCAATAACCTATCGCTCAGAATCGGACTGGCTACCTTCAACGATCCCAATGACTTTGATCTGGGACCCGGCGGCAAGATATCCAGAGTCGTCGCAGATCTTTCTCAAGTGCCGGCTACTACATATCTGCCCGCCGGAGTCACGCAGCAGCAGGCCACTAACAATGTCACTTCCCTCAAACAGGCGATTGCTGCGCTGACGCCCTCAGCCAACACGCCACTGGCAGAGACCTATTACGAGATCACCCGTTATTTCCGTGGCATGCCGCCTTATTATCAAGGCGGAGCGAACTACGTCAGCCCGATCCAGTACCGTTGCCAGAAGAACTACGGCGTAGTGGTCACTGATGGTCTGCCGACCTACGATCGGACGTTTCCGACCAACGACCCAGACGATGTTCTGGACACGACTCGCTCCCTGCCCAACTGGGATTTGAATGCTGCCAACGATGGCGACAATCCAACCGGCGATGGCGAGGGCGACCGACTTTATCTGGATGATCTGGCCAAGTTTGCCTACGACATTGACCTGCGCCGGGACGCAGTAGCGCCGGGCGGCGATTTGACCGGGAAAAGTTGGGACACCGCCGGCTTTCCCAAGCAGAACCTGAGTACCTACACGGTGGGTTTCACGGCCTCGAACCAGATGCTGATCGATACGGCTGACAATTCTCATGGTCGTGGAAAATACTTTCAGGCCAATGACAGTTCCGGCCTCAGCTCTGCATTGAACCTCGCATTGAGCGATATCTACGCCAAGGCAGGGTCAGGCGGTGGCGGGGCGGCGAATTCTGCAAGCCTGCAGACAGGAACCCGTTTCTTTCAGACGCTTTATGATCCGTCGGACTGGCACGGCACGGTCAAGGCTTTTGAACTGGACGCAATCACCGGCGATGTCGGCGCGATTGCCTGGAACACCGATACCACGATCGCTGCCGGTTCGACCACGCCGACCTTTGAGACCTGGAACACCCTTTCATCCGCTAAAGTTCTTCTTGATTTCACTGCTCTGTCCCCCGCTCAGCAGACTGCAGTAAACAGCACGCTTCCCTCTGGCGTAAATGGCACTCAAATGATTGCGTGGGCCAAAGGGACTGCAAATGCCGCGTTACGAACCCGCACACGGCTGCTCGGCGATCTGATCAACACCAATCTGGTCGTCACTAACGCTACAGAGAAGACCTCGACCAACTTTGGTGCCAGCACGTCCTACTCGGATTATCTGGTGAACAAGGCCGCGAACCTGACCGCCAATGTCCTGGTGAACGCCAACGACGGTTTTTTCAACGTCATCAACTCCGCCAACGGTAAGCGTGCCTATGCCTACATGCCTTCGACTGCCTTGACCTCGTTGGCTACCGTGTCTTCACCGACTTACGGTTCAAGCGCGCATAAATTTACGGTGGACGGGCAAATATCAGTCTTTGATACCCAGGCCAATAGCGGCGCTGCATGGCGTACTCTTGCTGTGAGCGGCCTGGGTGCAGGCGGTAAAGCCTTTTTTGCCATCCAGCTGTTTCAAGGCACCACTAACAATGTGAGTGCACTTTGGGAGGTGAAGGCTCCTGACACTGCTGATACGAAGAACAATTTCAACAACCTGGGTTACAGCTATTCGAAGCCTGAAGCTGCCCGTATGAATGACGGCACCGGGATAGTGGTGGTTGGCAATGGCTACGGGAGTTTCACCGGTCGGGCGTCTCTGTTCGTATTGAACGCCAGTACAGGTGCCGTTATCGCCGAAATACCGACGCCGGTGATTGGTAATGAAACCGACAATGGCCTGTCCTCAGTCAAATTGCGGGTCAATGCACAAAATGTGGTGCAGGCCGCTTATGCAGGCGACTTGAAAGGCCGCATGTGGAAGTTTGATTTGAGCTCTACCGCGTCAAGCGGCTGGAAGGTGGCGTTCAATGGCGCGCCATTGTTCACGGCGGCAACGGGCGCGAGCCAGCCCATCACGGCTCAGCCGTTGATTCTGGATCATCCTCAGAACGGAAAGATAATCTACTTCGGTACCGGAAAGTTTCTTGAGGTCACAGATAAACAGACTACCGGCCCGCAGGGTTTTTATGCCATTTGGGATGCTGACGGTGGCGTGGGTAATATCGTCGAAGGCAACCTGCAACAACAAACGATAGGGCCTGCTGTCACGGGATCCGGGGCGACGTACTTCACGTCATCCACCAACAAGGTGGATTGGACTACGCAAAAGGGATGGTACCTGCGGCTGCCTTCGGTTACCCCTTACTCAGGGGAACGGATAATTTATCCTGCACAAACCATAAGAGGGCGAATCGCATTTACTACCGCAGCCGTCAATTCCGCTGACCCTTGTGAAAGTCTGGGTACAGGACGGCTTTTTGAGCTGGATGCGGCAACAGGCGGCATGCTGGCCTATCGCTTTTTGGACACTACGGGGGATGGGTCTATCACTGACAGCGATGCTCTCGTTTCCGGCATGAGCTTTGGCGCAGGTATTCCGAGCCTGTCGTCTGTCGTCTCTTCGAGCGGTGTACTGTCCACTTTGGTGATCGACAGCTCTGGCAATCCTCCTACTGCGCTTAAAGAGCCCAACTCGGCACCTTCTTTCAGGCGCATCATGTGGCGACAAATCCAATAGGGAGATAATCATGCGAGCAACCTCCAAAGGCTTTACGTTGATCGAACTCATGATCGTCGTTGCGATTGTCGGTATTCTGGCGGCAATTGCGTACCCCAGTTACACCGAGTACGTGAAGCGCACCCACCGTGCCGAGATCGCCAGCCTGTTGTCCGAGCAGACCCAGGCCCTTGAACGGTTTTATTCGCGTGGTGCTGCAGGGTCAACAGCGGGTACTTACGTTGGCGCTCCAGGCTTGAGTGGAGGCAATACCTATTACCTAATAACCTCCACGTTGAACGCCAACGACTTCACGTTGACGGCGGCACCCCAGGCTGGCGCGATGATGAACGGCGACAAATGCGGCAGTTTCGTCATCGACAACACGGGCCAGCGCACCAATACCGGTACATCTGCAGGGGTGACCGCCAAGGATTGCTGGGGCCGCTAAACACTTTTTTCTGACGTAGAGACCGAAATGCCCAAGCAACAGGTAGTGATCGTCGGTGGTGGTGTTATCGGCTTGCTGACAGCGTTCAATCTGGCGTCTGCACAGGTAAACGTCGTGCTGCTGGACCGCTCCGGCGTCGGTCTGGAGTCTTCATGGGCGGGCGGCGGGATCGTTTCGCCGCTGTATCCATGGCGCTACAGCCCGGCTGTCACTGCGTTGTCGCACTGGTCGCAGGACTTCTATCCGCACCTTGCGCAACGCCTTTTCGCGCAGACCGGGCTGGACCCGGAAGTCCACACCACCGGCCTGTACTGGCTGGATCTCGACGACGAGCAGGACGCACTTGACTGGGCAGTGCGGGAAAACCGGCCGTTGAGCAGCGTCGATATCTGCGCCGTGCACGATGCAGTGCCCGTGCTGGGTGCGGGGTATTCACGCGCCATCCACATGGCTGACGTGGCCAATGTGCGTAACCCGAGGCTGGTCAAGTCACTCAAGGCGGCCTTGCTCGCGCTGCCCAATGTCGAGATTCGTGAGCAGTGCGAGGTCAGCGGCTTCGTGCGTGAAGGTGGTCGCGTGCTGGGCGTCAGCACTCCATCCGGCAACGTAATGGGTGACCGTGTGATCCTGGCCGCTGGCGCCTGGAGCGGTGAACTGCTCAGAACGCTGGGGCTCGACTTGCCGGTCGAGCCGGTCAAGGGGCAGATGATTCTCTACAAGTGTGCCTCTGACTTTCTACCCTGTATGGTGCTGGCGAAGGGGCGATATGCGATCCCGCGTCGCGATGGTCATATCTTGATCGGCAGTACGCTGGAGCGCGAAGGCTTTGACAAGACACCAACCGATGTCGCGCTGGCTAGCCTCAAGGCCTCAGCCATCGAACTGATTCCCGAACTGGCGAATGCCGAACCCATTGCCCAGTGGGCGGGCCTGCGTCCCGGCTCGCCTGAAGGTATTCCCTTCATCGGGCCGGTCGCTGGTTTTGAAGGTTTGTGGCTCAACTGCGGGCATTACCGCAATGGTCTGGTACTGGCACCTGCCTCGTGCCAGTTGATCACCGACTTGCTGCTGGGGTGTGCGCCGATCATTGACCCTGCGCCGTATGCGCCTGAGGGGCGTGTGGCGCCGCTGGTTCTGGTCTGATCTTGAACCATATTGCGTACATGGCTGGCAAAAACACCAGGGTCATGACGGTGCCGGCGAAGGTGCCGCCGATCAAGGTGTAAGCAAGCGTGCCCCAGAACACTGAATGGGTGAGCGGTATGAATGCGAGAATCGCCGCCATTGCGGTCAGTATCACCGGTCGAGCCCGCTGCACCGTAGCTTCGACTACCGCCTGAAAAGGAGCCAGCCCTTCCTGTTCGTTGTGGTGTATCTGCCCGATCAGAATCAGCGTGTTGCGCATCAGAATGCCGGACAGCGCGATAAGCCCTACCAGCGCATTGATGCCGAACGGTTGCTGAAAGAGGATCAGCGTAGGCACCACGCCGATCAGGCCCAGCGGGCTGGTCAGAAACACCATGACCATGGCGGAGATCGAGCGAACCTGCAAAATGATAATGATCAGCGTCATCGCCAGCATGATTGGAAACAGCGGCAGCATTGCCGCCATAGCCTTGCCTGACTCTTCGATCGAGCCCGCTTGTACGATACCGTAGCCGCTCGGCAGTTTTGCCATGATCGGCTCCAACTGCTGGCTGATCGCTGTGGACACATCCGGCGGTTGCAGCCCGTCGGCGATATCACCGCGCACGGTGATGGTCGGCATGCGGTCACGTCGGCGCATGATCGGCTCCTCCATGCGCACCTCGACCGTGCCGACCTGCGACAGCGGAATGCGCTGGCCGTCAGCGCCAGCCAGCGTGAAGTCCATGACTCTGGCCGGATCGAAGCGGATATTACCGGCCGAGCGCGCCACAACCTGCACTGTGCGAATGTCTTCACGCACAGCCGTCACTGGCAGGCCGCTCAACAGAAACTGCAACTGCTGGGCGACGTCACTCGATGTCAGGCCCAAGGCCTGAATCCGGTCCTGTTGCAGCGTGAAATGCAGCGTTGGCGTGCGCATCCCCCAGTCGGTGTTGACCGTACGCATCATGGGGCTGGCTGTCATGACCTGCTCCACTTCCGCAGCAATGCTGCGAAGCGTGGCCGGGTCCTGCCCGGTGACGCGATAAGCAACCGGGAAGGGTGAGTAAGGGCCGAATACCAGTTGCGTTACCCTCACTCGAGCCTCGGAGGCCAGACCGTCGGCGATGGCCTGACGCAAACGATGTTTCAGTGTTTCGCGCTGTTCCTGACTGTCAGTGCGGACGACGATTTTGGCAAACGACGGGTCGGGCAACTCCGGGCTTATTGCCATGTAAAAACGCGGCGCACCCTGGCCAACATAAGCGGTGACGATTTTGGCTCCTTCCTGCCCCGTCAGCCATGCCTCCACTTTGGCGGCTGCAGCGCTGGTCTGAGCGATTGACGTGCCATAGGGCATTTGTACTTCGACCAGCACTTCGGGGCGATCGGACACAGGAAAGAACTGCTTCTTCACCATGCCCATGCCGAGCACCGCCAGAACAAACAGCCCGGTGACCGACCCTGCCACCAGCCATTTGCGCTCGATGACACTGCCCAGCAACCGACGAAAGCGGTTATAGCGGGGCGTGTCGTAGAGTGCCTCGTGACCGCCTTCGACCTGTTTGACCTCAGGCAGCAGCTTGACGCCCAGATACGGGGTAAACACTACTGCGACGATCCATGAAGCGATCAGCGCGATGCCGACGATCCAGAACATGTTGCTGGTGTATTCACCCGCCGTAGAGCGTGCGAAACCGTTGGGCATGAAGCCGACCGCTGTCACCAGCGTACCCGAAAGCATGGGCGCGGCCGTGTGGCTCCAGGCATAGGCAGACGCGGCAATCCGGTCGTAGCCTTCCTCCATCTTTACCACCATCATTTCGATGGCGATGATGGCGTCATCCACCAGCAGGCCCAGTGCCAGAATCAGCGAACCCAGGGTGATGCGGTCGAAGTTCTTGCCGGTCATGGCCATGATCACGAACACCATCGCCAGCGTCAGTGGCACAGCGGCCGCAACCACCACACCAACGCGCCAGCCCATGCTCATGAAGCACACCAGCATCACCACCAGCAGGGCGACGAAGAACTTGATCATGAACTCATCGACGGATGAGCTGATATTGGCGGACTGATCGGTGACCTTGCTCAGGCTCATGCCCAGCGGTAGCTCGGCGTTTATTGCACCCACTTCACTGTCCAGCGACGCGCCCAGATCAAGACCGTTCCAGCCATCGCGCATGACAATGCCCAGCAGCAATGCGGGTTCGCCGCCGCTGCGAATCATGAAGGTCGAGGGGTCTTCATAGCCGCGCTTGACGGTGGCGATGTCGGACAGTTTCAACGTGCGACCCTGGGCAATAACGGGCGTGTCACGAATCTTCTGCAACTCGTCGAACGCGCCGTCCAGGCGCAGGAACACCTGTGGTCCGCGGGTTTCAACGGAGCCAGCTGGCGTCAGTGCGTTCTGGTTATTGAGTGCGGCGAATACGGTTTGCGGGCTGATGCCCAGTGTCGCCAGGCGCTCATGAGAAAACTCGACATAGATACGCTCGGGCTGCTCACCCACAATGTTGACCTTCTTGACGCCCTGCACGTGCAGCAGTCGCTGACGCAGCTTTTCCGCGTCGCGCACCAGCAAGCGCTGCGGTTCGCCCTTGGCCTTGAGTGCGAACAGAGCGAAGGTGACGTCAGAATACTCGTCGTTGACCATCGGTCCGATCACGCCAGACGGCAGTGTCATGGCCTCGTCACTGATCTTCTTGCGTGCCTGGTAGAACTCGTCTGGCACTTGCGACGGCGGTGTGCTGTCGAGCAGTGTCAGGGTAGTAAAGGCCAGGCCCGGCCGGGTGTAGGTTTCGGTGCGGTCATACCAGCGCAATTCCTGCATGCGCTTCTCGATTTTCTCGGCAACCTGATCCTGCATTTCCTGAGCTGTTGCCCCTGGCCAGACCGTCACTATGGTCATCACCTTGACCGTGAAGGCTGGGTCTTCCGCGCGACCCAGTTTGAAAAACGCGATGAGTCCAGCCAGCGAAATCAGGCAGATGAGAAACAGGGTAACCGAGCGCTCACGTACAGCCAGAGCGGACAGATTGAAGCGTCGCTCGCTCATGGACTGACTCCCGCAGCCGCTGCAACGGCACTTTGGTCTGCGACGCTGACGGGCTGCCCCTCGCGTAACAGGTGCGCGCCGAGCGAGACGATGGGGTCGCCTTGCTTGAGCTGAGCGGTGATGCGCGCATGCTCGTCATCCAGCTGCTGCACCACGACGGGTATCCATTTGACCTGCCTGGGTTCGCCTTGAACGACCCAGACGCCAGGGCCGTTGCCCGCGTCGTACAGAGCGCCAATCGGTACCTGCAAGCCGTTTTCGGGCGCCGTGTTCGCACTTGCGATCTGCAACGTGATGGTCGTGCCCAGTGGCGCACTGGCCATTGCGCCCTCCAGGACATATCGCGCTTCAAACGTGCGTGTCTGGCGGTCGGCGACATCCGACAGTTGTCGCAGTTGGCTGGGTGCGCCGATTCCCTGCTGACCGTAAAGCGTGGCCCGGGCCAATGAACCGATTGCCGGCCGCAGGCTTTCCGGTAACTGGATGACCGCTTCGCGTGGACCGGCATGCGCGATACGCACCACCACCTGTCCCACGCTGACGACCTGACCGGGCTCTGCCAGGGTGTCCATGACAATACCGTCCGCATCGGCTACCAGGGCCGCGTAGCGGGTCGCATTGACGGCGACTTCGGCTTGAGCCTCTGCCGAATTGAGCTGGGCCCTGGCGGTGTCTGCCGCAACCTTGATCTGGTCGTAGGTGGATGCCGAAATCGCGCCGCTGCCGCGCAGATTTCTGTACCGGGCTTCTTCATCGGCTGTTTGCCGTGCCTGCGCTCGCGCTGCGGAAACCATCTGGCGTTGTGCTTGCGCAGCGAGATTCAGATCGGCAGGGTCGATACGCATGAGCGGCTGGCCGCGTCTGACGGTCTGCCCGGTATCGACGAATCGCTCCAGCACTTTCCCGGAGACGCGAAAGCCGAGGTCGCTCTGCACGCGAGCCGCGACGGTGCCTGTGAAAGTTCTGGGCGCAAGCGTTGCCACTTCTACAGCAGCCGTGCGCACCAGCGGAGCGTGAGTGCGTGGATCGGTTTGAGGTTTTTCACCGCAGGCAATCAGCGCAAACGGCAGTGCGCAGAGAAGGGCGGGCAAAGCGAGGCGGCGCTGGAGCATGGGAGTCCCATAAACGCAGTGAACGAGACCCGCACTTTGATTCTAGTGACCAATTTAGTCAATAGTCACTTTTAATTGATTTACGGCGAGAGACTGCGCAGTACCAGGCTGGATAGCAGGTTTGGCCCCTTTTCGGTGTAATCGAAGCTGTGCTGCAACAGCAGTGGATTGATGAAAGGGCGGATGACCAGATAGATCGCCATCACGGCTTCGTCGAGCGGTGTCTTGCGTTCGAAGTCCCCCGCGTTACGGCCCTCCTGCAGAATGTCCTGCAGCAATGCGCGGATGCGACTGTCGTAATCAAGCGTCGCTTGCCAGCGTTCGGTCGCTGCCGACGTGGCGATCTCGTAAAGCCTGCGGTCCTGGGAAAACAGCTGGACGCTGGCCTCGACGATGCTCTGGAAGAGCCTGCGCAGCTTTTCAGGTGGGTGATCCGCTTCCAGGACCGCGGCTCTGATTTGCGCCTCCATACCGCTCAGGCAATTGGCGCAGATCATTTCGCCGATGGCCTGCTTGGACTCGAAAAACTTGTAGATGTAGGCCTTGGAGAAACCAATGGCCTTGGCCAGATCGGAGACGGTCGTTTTGCCGTAGCCGTATTGGCTGAAGTGTTCGGTGGCTGCGATCACGATCTGTTGGCGCACTTCGTGATCGACAGGGCCACGGGCCGGGGCTGAATTACTGTCTGTTTTACTCATGGTTCGCAGCTTACTGTCATTCTTGAATGTGGACAATGAGTGACTTTATGGTTATTTGGTCACGGTGCGCAGGTATCTGTCGCAGTGTTTGCGCGGGGCTTACTCCAGCCCCAGCTTTTTCAGACGGTAGCGCATGGATCGGAACGACAGGCCCAGCCGATCCGCGGCCGCCGTGCGGTTCCAGCGGGTTTCTTCAAGGGCCTGCAGGATCAGCTTGCGCTCGATTTTTTCCAGGTAATCTTCGAGGTTATCGATGTTCGCCAGGTTATGGCCGTCGCTCTCCTGCGCAGCCGCAGACTCGGCCAGGCGCAGATCTCCCGCATGGATCTCGTCGTTCTCGCACAGCGTGTACGCGCGCTCCAGCATGTTTTCCAGCTCGCGCACGTTGCCGGGGAAACGATAGCTTTTAAGCGTATCCAGCGCCTGGTCATGCAGGCGGGCCAAGGGTTGCCCGCTGTTGGCCGCCAGCCGTTTGAGCACGCTGGCCGCCAACTGGTCGATGTCCTCGCGGCGCTCGCGCAGAGAGGGCACACGCAGCTCGATCACGTTCAGGCGGTAGTACAAATCCTGACGGAAGCGTCCGGCGGCGACTTCCACACTGAGGTCCTTGTGCGTCGCGCACAGGATACGTACGTCAACCACCTGTTCCTGCTGGCCTCCCACGCTGCGCACGGATTTCTCCTGAATGGCGCGCAGCAGCTTTACCTGCATGTTCAGCGGCAGGTCGGCCACTTCGTCGAGAAACAGCGTGCCGTTGTTTGCGGCCTGAAAAAGACCGGGTTTGTCTTCGTGGGCGCCAGTGAAGCTGCCTTTGCGGTGGCCAAAAAATTCACTTTCCATCAGTTCAGACGGGATCGCGCCGCAGTTGACCGGAATGAAGGGTTTTTCAATGCGCGGGCCCTGTTCATGAATGAGCCTTGCCACCAGCTCCTTGCCACTACCCGACTCGCCGCTGATGTAGATCGGCGCCTGACTGCGGGCGAGTTTGCCGATCTGGTTACGCAGCGTGCGCATCGGTGGCGAATCGCCAAGCAGGCGGCTGTCGATACTGCGCACCGGCTGAACACCGGGATTGAGTCGCAACGCGCTGTTGACCAGTTCGCGCAGCCTGCCGAGGTCCACCGGTTTGGTCAGAAAGTCGAACGCGCCTGCCTTTAAAGCGTGAATAGCCGTATCCAGGCTGCCATGCGCGGTGATCATGGCCACCGGAACATGCGGATGACTGTGCTGGATATGCTGCACCAGCTCCAGTCCGTTGCCGTCTGGCAGGCGCATGTCGGTCAGGCACAGGTCGAAGGTTTCTCGAGCAAGCCAGTCATGGGCTTCGGTGACATTGCGGGCGCTGCGGGTGTCGAGCTTCATTCGCCCAAGAGTGATCTCCAGGAGTTCGCGAATGTCCGGCTCATCGTCGACGATCAGGATCTTTTGCCGTGAGGTCATGTTCAACTCGGTTTGAACGGGTGGGCGAAGGTAATCCGCAGACAACTGCCGCCGCCTTCCCGAAGAGTGTAATCCAGTCGCGCCTGATTGCTTTCGCACAGCTCCCGCGAGAGATAAAGCCCAAGGCCCGTGCCTTTGCTTTCGGTCGTGAAAAACGGCTCGAAGAGCCGCGTCAGATGCGCCTCGCTGACGCCAGGGCCATCGTCCAGCACTTCCAGCGTAGGCAGATCGTTTTTCAAATGGTGATAGAGCTTGAGCCAGACCTGAGCCGAGGCATTCACTCTGCCGCTGTAGCGCAAGCCGTTTTGCACCAGATTGGTCATGATCTGAGTGAGTTGTTCCGGGTCCATGTGGGTGGTCAGCGTTCCCGCAACGACCTCCATGTGGACCGTCTGGCTCGGCGGCGCAGAACTGCGCCAGTCCGTTACAAAGCGCTCCAGCCATGCGTTGAGATCCAGTAATTCAGGCTCGGCTTCGCGCGTGCGCGACAGTTGCAGGACGTTTTCGATGACCAGATTGATGCGCCGCGACTGGTCCTGAATGATTTGCCCCAGGCGACGATCCGGCGCGGTGAGCTCTTCGGATTCGTTGAGCAGCTGCGCCGCATGGCTGACTGCACCCAGTGGATTGCGTATTTCGTGGGCAATGCCGGCGGTCAGGCGGCCGAGGGCCGCGAGCTTCAATTGTTGAGCCTGCTGGGCAACCTGCGACAGGTCCTCCAGAAAGATCAGCGTCTGGCGCTGGTCGCCACGGTTGAGAGCGGCAAAACTCGGCTGCAGCTCGGGCCCGAGCAGGGAAGTGGTAATGCTTTGCGGCAGCCTGATCGGGTTGATCAACCAGTGGCGCAGGCGAGCCACGAGTTGGGGCGAATAGTCATCAATGACACGGCCGACGAGGTCGTCGTGCCCCAACAGGTTCAGCGCCCCCTGATTGGCCAGCAATACTTGACGCCGGGCGTCGAGCACCAGAATGCCGGTCCGCATCCGTTGCAGGATCAGCGCATTCAGCTCTTCAAGGTTATCGACATCGGCGGCGCGCTGTTCAGCGAGGACTTCGCTGACCTGCATGCGTGCGGTCAACGCTTGCACCAGCAGCGCGGCGGCAAAGCACAGGGCGCCCAATGAGCCAGCCTGCACGTAGTCATTGGAAACTGCCGGGGTACTGAAGCTGATGTAGAACGTCAGGTAAATGATGCCGATGGCTGACACGGCTGCGATCAGCAGCCCGATACGGCCGCGCAGCAGCACGTTGCTGATTGCCACCGAGGCAATCAGCAGGTTGCCGATCCCGCTCGACGGGCCGCCTGCTGCGTAAAACAGGCCCGACAGCATGAAGGCGTCAGTCATTGCGAGGGTGAACAGCTGGCCCTGGCGGCTGGGGCGTTCCAGCAGGACCACGACCAGAATGTTGAACACCAGATACAACCAGCATCCCGAGCGAAACAGGTTCGGGTTGGCCAGTTGCAGCAGTTCGGTATCCAGACTGCTGGAAATCAACAGGACCAGCACTACGCCGATGGTCAGCCGATAAAGATGGTACAGCCGCAGAATCCGTTGCGCCTGTGGGCTACCTAGAGAAAGAGTCTCAGCGGTCACGTGCCGCTGGGCCTTCTAGCCTGTGCGCCTCGCTGCAGTACCACTGAGGTTCCTGGTTGATGGCGCGATCACGCGGAAGGTGAACGCCGCAATGCGCGCAACGCACCATGGGTGCGGCGACGTTCTCGGGCGGCTGGGCACGGGACCGTGGTTTCGGAGGGTTGAGCAGGCGCTTGACGAACCAGATCACCGCCGCGATCAACGCGGCCCACATTAATAAGCGAACCATGACTACCAGCTTAATGAGTTGAGATTGCGCAGTGTAGCCAAGCTGCAGGCGCGGTGACAGCGACAAATCTGCGTCTACGGCAGGGTACGAAGGATTTTTTTGTGACGGGACTGGTGCAGGTTTGACTGAGTTTTTTCGGCACATAAAAAAAGAGGCCCGAAGGCCTCTTTTTGGTCACGCATGTATCAGTCGAACAGACCCAGTGTCATGTAGCTGAACCAGGAGCGGCTTTTGGTGCCGTTCGCTTCAGCTTCTTTCTCGGCCTGCTCATCCAGCTCTGCCTGGTTTTCTGGCAGTAACTCTTTCGGGATCGAGTCCTTGGCGTCCTGATACTGCTTCTTGATGTCCTGATCGGCACGGGTCTGGCCCGGTGGCAATGGAGCGCTGCCGCTGATCATGCCCAGTGTCGCCTTCGACAGCCACGAACGGTTGTCGGCCTCGGCCTCACGCGGAGTGAACTCGCCGTTGGCAAGCTGTGGATGGTTCGGGTAGTTGGTTTTCAGCACTTCAAGGCTGGTCGCTGCCAGGTCGTCCAGGTGCAGACGCTGATAGGACTCGACCATTACCGCCAGGCCGTCACCGACCGAAGGTGTTTCCTGGAAGTTTTCCACCACATAGCGACCGCGGTTAGCGGCAGCGACGTAGGCCTGACGGGTCAGGTAGTAGTCGGCTACGTGAATTTCATACGAGGCCAGCAGGTTACGCAGGTAGATCATGCGTTGCTTGGCATCGGGTGAATAACGGCTGTTCGGGAAGCGGCTGGTCAACTGGGCGAACTCGTTGAATGAGTCGCGAGCGGCACCCGGGTCGCGCTTGGTCTGGTCCAGCGGCAGGAAGCGCGCCAGCAGGCCAACGTCCTGGTCGAAGGAGGTCAGACCCTTCATGTAATAGGCGTAATCGACGTTCGGGTGCTGCGGATGCAGGCGGATGAAACGCTCGGCAGCGGATTTTGCCGCTTCGGGTTCACCGTTCTTGTAGTTCGAGTAAATCAACTCGAGCTGGGCCTGATCGGCATAGCGACCGAACGGATAGCGGGATTCCAGCGCCTTGAGCTTCTCAGTGGCGCTGTTATAGCTGTTATTGCCCAGGTCGGCCTGCGCCTGCTGGTACAGCTCGACTTCGCTGAGGTTTTCGTCGATGACTTCCTTCGACGAACAGGCCGCAGTCAATGCGAGGATGGCGATCAGCAGCAGGTGTTTCACTTGCATGGCGGCTTGCGTCCCTATAACGGCCTGCTGTCTTGGGCGGGGCCGTCCTGTTATGATGAGCGCCCCGCGATACCAGCGGGACAAAAGACGCCGTATTTAACCACAAGCGCGCTGCCGAAACCAAAGGCTAGCCGCCACCTAGTCTGGTCATGTCCGAAAATATAGAACTCCGCGCAGAGGTGCCGTCCGAATTGGGTGGTCAACGCCTCGATCAAGTCGCCGCACAATTATTCGCTGAGCACTCGCGCTCGCGCCTTTCCGCCTGGATCAAGGACGGTCGCCTGACTGTGGACGGTGGCGTTCTGCGCCCACGTGACATCGTGCATGGCGGCGCTGTTCTCGAGCTGATTGCCGAGCAGGAGGCCCAGGGTGAATGGCTTGCTCAGGACATCGAGCTCGACATCATCTATGAAGACGATCAGATCCTCGTCATCAACAAGCCCGCCGGTCTGGTGGTGCACCCGGCTGCGGGTCACGCTGATGGCACGCTGCTCAATGCATTGCTGCACCACGTGCCGGACATCATCAATGTCCCGCGCGCTGGCATCGTGCATCGTCTCGACAAGGACACCACTGGTCTGATGGTGGTCGCCAAGACGATCCAGGCGCAGACGCAACTGGTCACTCAGCTGCAAAGCCGCAGTGTCAGCCGTATCTATGAGTGCATCGTGATTGGCGTGGTAACGGCCGGTGGCAAGATTGACGCCCCGATTGGCCGTCATGGCCAGCAACGCCAGCGCATGGCGGTGATGGAAGGCGGCAAGCAGGCGGTGAGTCATTACCGCGTGCTGGAACGCTTCCGTTCGCATACCCATGTGCGGGTCAAGCTGGAAACCGGCCGCACCCACCAGATTCGCGTGCATATGGCGCACATCAACTATCCGCTGGTCGGCGATCCGGCCTACGGTGGTCGTTTCCGCATCCCGCCTGCTGCGAGTCTGACCATGGTCGACTCCCTCAAGACATTCCCGCGTCAGGCGTTGCACGCTCGCTTCCTTGAGCTGGATCACCCGATCACCGGTAAGCGCATGAGCTGGGAATCGCCACTGCCGGACGACTTCGTCTGGTTGCTGTCGCTGCTCAAGCAGGACCGCGAGGCGTTCATCGGGTGAATGACTGGCTGATTCCTGACTGGCCAGCGCCAGCGCAGATCAAGTCCTGTGTCACCACCCGCTCGGGCGGGGTCAGTCTGGCCCCGTTCGACAGTCTCAATCTGGGCGATCATGTGGGTGACAGCCCGCAGGCCGTGGCCAGCAATCGTCTGCAACTGACTTCGATACTTCATATACAGCCTGCCTGGCTGAGTCAGGTGCACGGTGTGGCGGTTGCTCACGCCGATCCATCCCGTGTTATCGAAGCGGATGCCAGCTGGACAGACGTTGCTGGCCTGGCATGCACGATCATGACCGCCGATTGCCTGCCTGCGCTGTTTTGTCGTCGTGACGGCACGAGGGTCGCGGCCGCCCATGCGGGTTGGCGGGGGCTGGCGGCTGGCGTGCTGGAGGCGACTGCCGACAGTCTGCAGGTTGCGCCGGCCGAAGTGCTGGTCTGGCTCGGTCCGGCAATCGGCCAGCCCTCGTTCGAGGTAGGGCCGGAAGTCCGCGAAGCTTTCATGGCCAGTCATCCCGAAACAGCCGAGGCGTTTGTCGCCAGCGTGAACGCCGGGCGTTTCATGGCTGACATCTATGCGCTTGCCCGTACAAGGCTGGCGGCCCATGGCATCACCGCCGTTTATGGTGGCGGGCTGGATACGTTCACTGACCCTCGCTTCTTTTCCTATCGCCGCAGCGCCCGCACGGGTCGCTTCGCGTCCTTGATCTGGATTGATCGCACCTGATCAACCGCTCATTCGCGCCAGCCAGCTAGTCTTGCCTGACATGAGGGTGATCTGCATCAACTGACTCAGTCTTGAAACACGCAGAATCGTCCGCATTTAACAGGCAATCCAGCAGGTTTTCTTTATAGGTGTGTTCATTGCTCCGGCCTGCTTCAAAGGAAGGTGACTCATGCGTATCGATAGATTGACCAGCAAATTACAGTTAGCGTTATCCGATTCTCAATCTCTGGCGGTGGGCCTCGATCATCCCGCCATCGAGCCTGCGCACCTGATGCAGGCATTGCTTGAGCAGCAGGGTGGTTCGATCAAGCCGTTGTTGCTACAAGTGGGCTTTGACATCAACAGCCTGCGCAAAGAGTTGAGCAAAGAGCTCGACCAGTTGCCAAAAATCCAGAACCCGACCGGCGACGTCAACATGTCGCAGGATCTGGCACGTCTGCTCAATCAGGCAGACCGCCTGGCGCAGCAGAAGGGCGATCAGTTCATTTCCAGCGAGCTGGTATTGCTAGCAGCAATGGATGAGAGCAGCAAGCTCGGCAAATTGCTGCTGGGGCAGGGCGTCAGCAAGAAGGCGTTGGAAAATGCCATCAATAACTTGCGTGGCGGTGGGGCAGTAAACGACCCCAACGTCGAAGAGTCGCGCCAGGCACTGGACAAGTACACGGTCGACCTGACCAAGCGTGCCGAGGAAGGCAAGCTCGACCCAGTGATCGGCCGCGATGACGAGATTCGCCGCACCATTCAGGTATTGCAACGCCGCACCAAGAACAACCCGGTTCTGATCGGTGAGCCAGGTGTGGGCAAGACCGCGATTGCTGAAGGGCTCGCGCAGCGCATCATCAATGGCGAAGTGCCGGATGGCCTGCGCGGCAAGCGTTTGCTGTCGCTGGACATGGGCGCGCTGATTGCGGGCGCCAAATACCGTGGTGAGTTCGAAGAGCGCTTGAAGTCGTTGCTCAACGAGCTGTCCAAGCAGGAAGGTCAGATCATCCTGTTTATCGATGAGCTGCACACCATGGTCGGCGCCGGCAAGGGCGAAGGCTCCATGGACGCGGGCAACATGCTCAAGCCAGCGCTGGCGCGTGGCGAGCTGCACTGTGTGGGTGCCACAACGCTCAATGAGTACCGTCAATATATAGAGAAGGACGCGGCGCTTGAGCGACGCTTCCAGAAAGTGCTGGTGGACGAGCCCAGTGAGGAAGACACCATTGCGATTCTGCGTGGCCTCAAAGAGCGCTATGAGGTTCACCACAAGGTGGCGATCACCGACGGGGCGATCATTGCCGCAGCCAAGCTGAGCCACCGCTATATCACCGATCGTCAGTTGCCGGACAAGGCCATCGACCTGATCGACGAGGCAGCCAGCCGGATCCGCATGGAAATCGATTCCAAGCCCGAAGTGCTCGACCGTCTTGAGCGACGCCTGATTCAGCTCAAGGTTGAATCCCAGGCCCTGAAGAAAGAAAAAGACGAAGCAGCGATCAAGCGTCTCGAGAAACTGCAGGATGAAATCCAGCGGCTTGAACTGGAATACGCGGACCTCGAAGAAGTCTGGACCTCCGAGAAGGCCGAGGTCACAGGTTCTGCGCAAATCCAGCAGAAGATCGAGCAGTCTCGTCAGGAGCTGGAGGCCGCACGCCGTCGTGGCGATCTGAATCGCATGGCTGAGCTGCAATACGGGATCATCCCGGACCTGGAGCGCAGCCTGCAAATGGTCGACCAGCATGGCAAGCCTGAGAATCAGTTGCTGCGCAGCAAGGTTACTGAGGAAGAAATTGCCGAAGTGGTTTCCAAGTGGACCGGTATTCCTGTGTCCAAAATGCTTGAAGGTGAGCGCGAGAAGCTGCTCAAGATGGAAACCCTGCTGCACAACCGCGTGATTGGTCAGGAAGAGGCTGTGGTTGCGGTATCCAACGCAGTTCGTCGTTCGCGTGCCGGGTTGTCCGACCCGAATCGTCCGAGCGGTTCGTTCATGTTTCTCGGCCCTACCGGTGTGGGCAAGACCGAGCTGTGCAAGGCGCTGGCCGAGTTCCTGTTCGACACTGAAGAGGCAATGGTGCGGATCGACATGTCCGAGTTCATGGAGAAACATTCCGTGGCTCGCCTGATCGGTGCGCCGCCAGGTTATGTCGGCTACGAAGAAGGTGGTTACCTGACCGAGGCTGTGCGTCGCAAGCCGTATTCGGTGATCCTGTTGGATGAGGTCGAGAAAGCGCATTCGGATGTCTTTAACATCCTCCTGCAAGTGCTCGAAGACGGACGCCTGACAGACAGCCATGGCCGGACGGTGGATTTCCGCAATACCGTTATCGTAATGACCTCAAACCTGGGCTCTGCGCAGATTCAGGAGCTGGTCGGTGACCGAGAGGCGCAACGCGCTGCGGTAATGGATGCCGTGAGCTCGCACTTCCGTCCCGAGTTCATCAACCGGATCGATGAGGTGGTGATCTTCGAACCGTTGGCTCGCGATCAGATCGCCGGCATTACCGACATTCAGTTGGACCGTCTGCGCAAGCGGCTCTCCGAGCGCGATCTGAGCCTGACGCTGAGCCCCGAGGCATTGGACAAGCTGATCGCGGTGGGCTACGACCCGGTGTATGGCGCGCGGCCGTTGAAGCGTGCCATCCAGCGCTGGATCGAAAACCCGCTCGCGCAGTTGATCCTGTCAGGAGGCTTCGTGCCGGGTACCGGCATCACCGGCAACGTGGTGGACGACGAGATCGTTTTCGTCTGACCGCCTCGCAGGTTGCTATATAGAGGGCTCTCAGGAGGAGAGCCCTTTGACTGTCAGCGTTTGAGTCTGCAAAATCAGGCTCAAATGACCTTCTGAAAAAAAATCGCAAATCATTGTCTTAAAAAGCAATTTAGAGGGTTGACAGGTGTTTTTAAAATTGTAGAATAGCGCGCCTCAGAGACGTGAACGCAACGATACAAACGAAGCGCAAAGGTCGATGAGATTGAAATCAACGAGTTAACAGCGAAGTGATTTCAAGGCTACAAGTGGTAACGTTGAATCTGAAATGATAGTTCCGCGATAGCTCAGTTGGTAGAGCAAGTGACTGTTAATCACTGGGTCCCTGGTTCGAGTCCAGGTCGTGGAGCCAGATTTCACAGCTTCAATGCAGTTTCAATCGGGGTATAGCGCAGTCCGGTAGCGCGCCTGCTTTGGGAGCAGGATGTCAGGAGTTCGAATCCCCTTACCCCGACCATATTTGGGTCGTTAGCTCAGTTGGTAGAGCAGTTGGCTTTTAACCAATTGGTCGTAGGTTCGAATCCCACACGACCCACCATTTTTAGCCAGTTTGTATCTGGTTGGATCTTAGGGAGTGATGCCAAAAGCATCACCCAAGTAAAAAGCGCCTCTTCGGAGGTGCTTTTTAGCATCATCGGGGTATAGCGCAGTCCGGTAGCGCGCCTGCTTTGGGAGCAGGATGTCAGGAGTTCGAATCCCCTTACCCCGACCATTTTCGCCCAGCTGTATCAGGGTAGAAAATCCAGGACCCAAAAACAGTTGTTTTGAGTCCAACAAAAAAGGCGTCCTTCGGGACGCCTTTTTTGTTGCCTGACATTTGGGCTTTGGATCAATGGTGAAAATTGACACGGCGCCTGACCTCTCGGTCAGACGCCCTTACGACGAAAATCAGTGCAGTTTCATTCGCGGCTCGGTGCCTTTACCGATTCGGCTTCCCAGCATCAGCATCAAAGTGCGGAACATGCCGTACAGCGCCATCTGGTGCATACGGTACAGCGACACGTAAAACATCCGCGCCAGCCACCCCTCCAGCATCACGCTACCCGTCAGGTTACCCATCAGGTTGCCGACAGCCGAGAAGCTCGACAGTGAAATCAGCGAGCCGTAGTCCTTGTAGGTGTATTCCGGCAATGCCTTGCCTTCGATTCTCAGGCCCAGCGATTTGACCAGCAGCGACGCTTGCTGGTGAGCTGCCTGGGCGCGCGGTGGGACGTTGCGGTCGGTGCCTTTTTGCGGGCAGGCGGCGCAGTCGCCAAAGGCGAAGATGTTTTCATCGCGGGTGGTCTGCAGCGTAGGCAGCACCTGCAGTTGATTGATGCGGTTGGTTTCCAGCCCATCCAGCTCATGCAGGAACGCCGGGGCACGTATACCCGCCGCCCATACCTTCAGCGTGGCCGGAATCACTTCGCCGGTGGCGGTGATCAGACTGTCGGCCGTCACTTCGCTCACAGCCGCATTGGTCAGCACCGTGACGCCGAGCTTTTGCAGCGTCTTGTGCACTGGGCTGCCTATGCGCTCAGGCAACGCGGGCAATACCCGTGGGCCTGCCTCGATCACGGTGATGCGCAGGTTCTCCGGCTTGATCTGGCCGAGGCCATACGCAGCCAGTTCGTGTGCAGCGTTGTGCAGTTCGGCCGCCAGTTCCACTCCGGTAGCACCCGCGCCAACAATGGCGACGGTGATTTCCTGAGCGCTGTCCGCTTGTCCGGCGTGAGCACGCAGGTAGCGGTTCAAAAGCTGCTGGTGGAAGCGCTCTGCCTGCTTGCGGCTGTCCAGAAACAGGCAGTGCTCGGCTGCGCCTTTGGTGCCGAAGTCGTTTGTGGTGCTGCCGACTGCCAGTACCAGCGAGTCGTAGCCCAGGCTGCGAGCAGGGACCAGTTCTGCGCTGTTCTCGTCCAGGGTAGCGGCCAAGTGCACCTGACGGCTTTCGCGGTCGAGCCCGGTCATGCGCCCCAACTGGAACTGGAAGTTGTTCCATTTGGCCTGTGCCACGTAGTTCAGCTCGTCCTCGTAGGAGTTGAGTGAACCGGCCGCAACTTCGTGCAGCAGCGGCTTCCAGATGTGCGTGAGGTTGGCATCCACCAGCGTGATGCTGGCTTTGCCCTTTTTGCCCAGGGTCTTACCCAGGCTTGTAGCCAGCTCCAGTCCGCCAGCGCCGCCGCCAACGATAACAATGCGATGAGTCATAGGGATTACTCGGAAGGTTAAAGGAATTCGGAAAGAGCCTGATCTTCGCGAGCGCAATGCAGCTCGTAGCGTCAGAAGGCTCGATAAACGGCTCGGCAAGCCTGGAGCGATAGCCGCTCAACAGCACCAACAGCTGCCACAGCCCGAAAGGCCGGAGTGCTGAAAGAAACTCTTCGACACGCCTTGGGCGGTGTGGGTTCAGGCCGCAGCTCATTTATGCAGGGTCTCAGGCCTGCTGTTTGCCAGGAGGCCAAGGGTCATGGGCGTCCGGCGGTTCGACCCGCAGTGTGTCGTCCAGTCGGATGATTCCGCTTTGTAACACTCGTGCCGTGATTCCGCCATGGCCACGTACAGCCTGGAACGTCCCTTGGCCGAGGCGTTGTTCAAGACGGGCGCAAGGTTGGCACCAGCCGGTGGTTTCGAAAATGGCCTGGCCGATCCTGAAGCGGCGGTTCTTGAGGCTGAACAGGTTGATACCACTGATCACCAGATTGCGCCGCAGATCCTGAGGCACGATGGGGTGGTCGGCCGTACGGTTCAGTAACGAGCTGACCACTGCCAGATGTTCCCACTGGATAAGCGTCACCTGGCGCGCATTACGAGGGCCTGGGCGTGAGTGATCGCCCGTCAGGCCAGCTTCGCGACGAGCTTCAACGGCTTCCAGCTCGATCATGTCGACACGAGATTCAGGGCGCACGCCAATCCAGCGCACGCGTCCTTGCTGTGGAACATTGGCCAGCAGTTCCTGCAGCGGGCTCATGACTGTGTTCATAAACTGATTCCAACATCGAAAACGACACTGCGGCCCAGATTGGTCCGTAGAAAGTCCGGGGCATCCGGATGCGCAAACAATACCCGAGCGAAGGTCGGTCCGACCAGCGAGAGGGAGCGCCAACCTTGCCTCAGGTATTCCGTGGGCGGCGGGAAATGGCTGTTGAGGTCGAGTACTTCACGCTTGAGGCTGGCGAACGCAATGATGTCCAGCTCGCCAAGATCCAGGCCGCGTTCGCGGTAATTGTGGGCCTTCTTGCGCAGCGTGGGGGCGAGCCTTCTCAGCAGTTCCGAGGCCGGAATGCGCTTGGGCTTTGCTTCGCGACGTACCAGTTGGCTCAGGGAAAAGGCACTGCGTCGTCGCTCCAGCTCTTCGCGCCATTCGTCATTCAGGCGACGGCCTTCATCCAGTACGAAAAATACCTCGAAGCAGGCATCACGAAACAGCACGTCCGGCGGCTCCTGCCCGGCAGGCGTGAAGTCTTCGTGGCGATGCGCGATGTTCAGGCCTTGCAGCAAGCGCTGACAAACCCATCGCTCACGCTCCCACTTTCGCGCATTGGAAAGAAAGGCGTTGGCTTGTTCAGCCTGGATCGTCAACAGGCGTAAGTAGTCTGAGTCATCCATAGGCCAAGCTTAGCGTCCAAATCGCTGTCACTGGAAGAGTGCAAGGGTGCGTGTAGACTGGCCGTCCATCTTTATCGCCTGCGATGATTTTGTAAACATCGCTTTCTGGAGAGTCGACGTTTGAAATTTCTGCCTATCCTGCTGCTGGTTTTGCTGCCGTTGACGGCCAATGCCCTGGAAACCGGTGATCGTCTCGCCTCCTGGACGTTGCTCGATCAGTACGACCAGCCTTATACCCTCAACAACCAGACCCAGACCTTGCTGGTCGCCCGCAGCATGGACGCCGCCAAACTGGTGAATGCCGCTCTGGCTGACAAGCCCAAGGGGTTTCTGGAGTCACGACACACCGTGTTTGTGGCTGACATCCAGAAGATGCCGACCATCATCGCGAAAATGTTCGCCATACCCAAAATGCGTGACTACACCTACCGCGTCATGCTCGACCGCGAAGCGCGTATCGTGCCGCAATACGCTGGCGATGACGATAAGGTGCTGTGGTTACAGTTGCGCGACGGGCAGTTGGTCAGCCAGCAGCAGTTTGGCAATGCCGAGCAGCTGCGTACAGCGCTGGAAAAGCCTTGATTGCCGCAGCCTGACAATCAACTGTCCAGTTCTGGGCCGCACTTCATGTAAGTAAAGCGCGGTTTGTAGGAGTGAGCTTGCTCGCGAAGAGGGCGGCACATCCGCTGGGGATGTGCCGATGAACTGCGGGGTGTTTCCGGGCAGTTGAATATCAGTGGCCGCGGTGCGGCGCTTCGAGATCGCCCGAGAACAGATCGTCTTCAGCGTCCGGGCTGACGGGGATGGCGTGTTCTTCCGACGCCCAGGCGCCGAGGTCGATCAACTTGCAGCGATCAGAACAGAACGGGCGGTTTGGGCTGACTGCGCTCCATTCCACGGGGGCGCCACAGGTTGGGCATTGAACGGTCATTGGTTGGCTCATGATTGGCCTCCACACAGAGTAAGGTAAAAGTGGTGCAGCCGCTCGACTTCGCTCTTGAGCCAGGCCTGATCACGGTCGTTGACCAGCACATCGTCGGCATGGTTCACGCGTTCTTCGCGTGTGGCCTGAACCTTGAGGATGGCCTGCACTTGATCCTGGCTTGAGCGGTCGCGCAGCATGGTGCGCTCTATCTGCAATTGCTGCGGGGCATCGACCACCAGCACGCGCTGAACCATCCGGTATTGGCCCGACTCGATCAGCAGCGGCGACACCAGGATGGCGTAAGGTGATGTTGCGCGCGCGAGGTAGCTGACAATTTCCTGATTGATCAACGGGTGCAACAACGCTTCCAGCCAGCGGCGTTGCTCCGGATGTTCAAAGATCAGTGCGCGCAGCGCGGTGCGGTCCAGTTCTCCGCTGGCTTGCAGCACGCCTGCACCAAAGTGCGCCGCGATCTGCGCCAGCGCCGGTCTGCCCGGCTCTACGACCCAGCGGGCGGCGTGGTCTGCGTCCACAGTGTGAATACCCAGATCGATAAAGCACTGAGCGGCCGCGCTCTTGCCGCTGCCGATACCGCCTGTCAGGCCAAGGATCCAGGGTTTTGAGTCGGGTGGGGTCATTTGAAACCGGCAAACTGCAGATAGGAGTCGGTTATTTGACCACCCCAGAGCAAAGCGATCCACCCCGCGATGGCCAGATATGGACCAAAGGGGATCGGTGTGCCGGACTCAACCTTGCGCACGCGCAGCATGATCACCCCAAGTACCGCGCCTACCAGCGACGACAGAAGTATCGTCAAGGGCAGGATCTGCCAGCCACCCCAGGCGCCCAGCATCGCCAGCAATTTGAAGTCGCCATAGCCCATGCCTTCCTTGCCGGTCACCAGCTTGAACAGCCAGAACACCGACCACAACGCCAGATAACCCGCAACGGCGCCCCACAGGGCGTCGTTCAGAGAAGTGAACAGGCCGAAAGCATTGACGATCAGGCCCAGCCACATCAGCGGCAACACCAGTGAGTCAGGCAGCAACTGGGTGTCGGCGTCGATCAAGCTCATCGCCAGTAGCCCCCAACTCAACGCCAGCATTGCAGCAGCCTGCCAGCCAAAGCCGAAATGCCAGGCGACGTAAGCGGACAGCAGCGCGCAACTCAGCTCGACCAAGGGGTAACGTTTACTGATCGGTGTTTTGCAGCTCGAACATTTGCCGCCCAGCAACAGGTAACTGATGACCGGCAGGTTTTCCCACGGGCGAATCCGGTGTGCGCAATGAGGGCAGCGGGAGTGGGGCAGGGTGAGGTTGAACACCGGTTGATCGGGTTCAGGCGGCAGCCCCAACATTTCCCGGGACTGCGCTTTCCAGTCACGCTCCATCATTTTCGGCAGGCGATATACCACCACATTGAGGAAGCTGCCGACCAACAGGCCGAGCACGCCTGCCGACACAACGAAAGCCAGCATCGAACTGGCGAGAAAGTCGAGAAGAATCATGTCAGACAACGTTCCCGAGCTGAAAGATTGGCAGGTACATGGCAATTACCAGCCCACCAACGATTACGCCCAGTACTGCCATGATCATTGGCTCCATCAAACTGGTCAGGCTGTCGACCATGTTGTCGACTTCGTCCTCATAATAAGTCGCAACCTTGTCGAGCATGGTGTCCAGCGCGCCGGACTCTTCGCCGATCGCAGTCATCTGGATTGCCAGGCTGGGGAATACGCCGGTCGCACGCATGGAAAAGTTGAGCTGCATGCCCGTCGATACGTCTTGCCTGATCTTGTTGACTGCGTTTTTGAACACCACGTTGCCGGTGGCGCCTGCAACTGAATCGAGTGCTTCTACCAGAGGGACACCCGCTGCAAAAGTCGTGGCCAATGTGCGGGCGTAACGGGCGACGGAAGATTTGAAAATCAACGGACCGATAACCGGAATTTTCAACAGAAATCGGTCGATGCCATCGCGAAATTTCTGTGACTGCTTATAGGTGCGTTTGAACATAAAAAGGCTGGCTACCAGTAAACCCAGCACTATGAGCCACCAGCGCTGTAATACCTCTGAAAGCCAGATCACCATGAGGGTAAATGCGGGTAGTTGAGCTCCAAAACTTGCGAAAACGGTCTGAAACTGTGGAACCACCTTGAGGAGCAGGATCCCCGACACAATAACGGCCACGACTAGCACGGCGATGGGATATGTCATTGCCTTCTTGATCTTGGCTTTGAGCTTTTCGGTCTTTTCCTTATAGGTAGCGACTCTGTCCAGGAGGCTTTCCAACGCGCCCGCCTGTTCGCCAGCGTCCACCAGATTGCAAAACAGATCGTCAAAGTACTCGGGCTTTTGCCGCAAAGCCGTCGCAAAGCTGTTGCCGGCAGAGACTTCCTGTTTCAAAGAGTTGACCAGCGTACGCATGTTCGGGTTTTCGCTGCCCTCGCTGATGATGTCGAACGACTGCAGCAGCGGCACGCCAGCTTTCATCATCGTCGCCATTTGCCTTGAGAAAAAGGCGATGTCGAGCGGCTTGATTTTCTTGCCGTTACCAAAGATGGAGACGGATTTCTTGCGAACCTTGGTCGGGTTGATACCTTGCTTGCGCAGCTGCGCCTTGATGAGTGCCGGATTATGCCCGCTCAACTCACCGCTGATTTTGCTACCCTTCTTGTCGATGCCTTCCCAGGTGAAGACACTGACTTTGACTACCTTGCTGGCCATGCTCAATCCTTGGTCACGCGGTTGACTTCTTCAAGGCTGGTGATGCCCTGCATGGCCTTCAGCAGGCCTGAGGTGCGCAGGTCGTTGAAGCCGTCCTTGCGCATCTGTCGGGAAATCTCCAGCGAATTGCCTTCTTCCATGATGATGCGTTCCAGCTCAGGGGTTTTCTTGACCACTTCGTAGATGCCCAACCGGCCTTTATAGCCCCCGTTGCACTGGTTACAGCCTGCCGGGCCGTAGACCTTGAAGGTGCCGATCTTCTCTTCCGGGAAACCTTCCTGAATGAGAGTTTCCCGAGGGATATCAACCTCTTTCTTGCAATGCGGACACAACTTGCGCGCCAGGCGCTGGGCGATGATCAGGTTGATCGCCGTGGCAATGTTGAATGCCGCGACGCCCATGTGATGCAAGCGGGTCAAGGTCTCTGCCGCGCTGTTAGTGTGCAGGGTGGACAACACCATGTGGCCGGTCTGCGAAGCCTTGATGGCGATTTCTGCTGTTTCCAGGTCGCGGATCTCGCCGACCATGATCACGTCCGGGTCCTGACGCAGGAACGCGCGCAGCGCCTGGGAAAAATCGAGGCCCTGGCGCGGGTTGATGTTGACCTGATTGACGCCTTCGAGGTTGATCTCGACCGGGTCCTCTGCGGTGGAAATATTGATGTCTACTGTATTGAGGATGTTCAGGCCGGTGTACAACGAAACGGTTTTACCCGAGCCAGTAGGACCGGTGACCAGGATCATGCCTTGCGGCTGTTTCAAGGCTTCCAGATAGAGCGCCTTCTGTTCCGGCTCATAACCCAGCGCATCAATGCCCATCTGGGCGCTGGTCGGGTCGAGAATTCGCATCACGATCTTTTCCCCCCACAGTGTCGGCAGGGTGTTCATCCGAAAATCGATGGCTTTGTTCTTGGAAACCCGCAATTTGACTCGACCATCCTGTGGCTTGCGTCGCTCGGAAATATCAAGGCTGGCCATGACTTTCAGGCGCGCGGCAATCCGGCTCGCCAGGTGGATCGGCGGCCTGGCGGCTTCATGCAGGATGCCGTCAGTGCGCAAACGCACGCGAAAGATCTTTTCATAGGGTTCGAAGTGCAAGTCCGAGGAGCCGAGGCGGATGGCGTCCAGCAACATTTTATTGACGAAACGAACCACGGGCGCGTCGTCAGCATCTCCCTGATCGGTCAGCGAAGTGACCTTGCCTTCGCCTTCCCCTGGGTCTATCTCCAGACCAAGGTCCACATCGGCCAATTCGCCGAGACCGCTGTTTGCGTCAAAAAACTTTTCGATGGCTTCCCGGAGTTTGTCGTCTTCCACCAGGATAGCTTCGGTCGTCAGGCCGGTGCTGAACTGGATATCAGTGACTGCCTGATGATTGGTCGGGTCCGATATACCGATGAACAGCTTGTTGCCACGTCGCCACAGCGGCAGTGCATGGTGCTGGCGAACCAGTTTTTCGCTGACCAGGCCTTTGGGCTGGCTCTCTTTGTCCAGGCTGGACAGGTCCATGAACGGCACGCCGAACTGGTCCGAGGCCATCTCGGCCAGCGTCAGGCTTTTGACAAGACGGTGCTGCACCAGATAACTGACCAGCGAAATCTTGTCGAGCCGCGCCTGCTGATTGGCCTGCTGCGCAGCGTTTTCAGAGAGAAGCTCGGCCAACACCAATTGCTTGGCCAGGCCCGTAAGGACGACATCAGGCATAACACCACCACACACAGACAGTGCGAGGGTTATAACCCAGTCGGAGGGTACTGCCAAATGGCAACAGGTGATGTGACGAAAATTGTCAGTTTCTGCGGATTTCCGGGCTTACAAAGCGCCCGACTAGCTCGGTTTAAGTCAGAAGCTGAGGGGTGTGTCACATTGGCATGCCATGTGCTTTGGTCAAATCAAGGCACCCAAATTTGACGCCTCGGAGAAGTAGCGATGAAAGCACAAAACGGTTTTACGTTGATCGAACTGATGATCGTGGTGGCGATTGTTGGCATTTTGGCAGCAGTAGCAATTCCGCAATACAATTCGTATACCCTCAAAGCGAAATACGCTGAAGTTGTTTCAATGGCGAACACTTATCAGACCGCTGTGGCAGCTTGCGTACAGGAACTAGGTAAAAAAACCGGATGTGATTTGAACACTAACGGCATTCCTGATACACAAGCGACTACGCATGTCGGCAGCGTTGCAGTAAAAGACGGCGCAGTCACTGTGACTCCTACTGCAACCACTTTTACTGCGGCCACCTATGTTGTTACTCCAGTGATTGGCGTTGGTGCGTTGACTTGGACCCAGACTGGCGGCTGCCTGACCTCTACTCCAGTTCTCTGCAAGTAATGCTGGCGTGCTAAATCTTGACTGTAAACTGACAGCCGCGATCCTTATGATTGCGCAACGCAGTGACGTAACAGCTATATCTGCGTCGTCTTTTTTGGTCTGACTGCTTCGAAGACGCTAATAAACGAAAGCCCGATCATCCCTGATCGGGCTTTTGCGTTTCCAGGCCAATAAAGCTTCTTTCAGCCGATTCCTTACCTCACCACCTGATCCACTCGCGGCTGTTTGCGAAAGCGGCGGCGGATTACCAGTACGACCATCAGCACCAGCAGAATCAAAACCCCAAAGAAGATCGCGTTGAACACCGGGAACGGCTCGTCTCGGGTGGACACGGCTTCGATCTCGGTCACGTTGGGGAACATCGACAGGATCTGAATGCGCCAGCCGTAATAACGGATCAGCGCGAGCTGCTGTGAGTCGCGTGAATAACCCTGGGCCTTGGCCTGGATATCAGCCGAGTCGAATTTGAAGTACCACGGGAAGCTCCAGCCGGTGTCTTCGTTGCGGTAGACCACGACGTGCTTGTTGTCCGGGTGTTCGGTGTTGATGAAGTACACGTCGCGGGTCGGGCCATCGGCCGGGTTTTCGGCGTTGATCACCCCGTCGGCGTCCATTCTTTTGACTTCCACACCGGTGATCATCACGACATCATGGCGCGGCAGGACGTAATAAAGGCTTAATGCGCCGATGCCGAATGCTACGAGTACCACAAGCCCAATCGACCTTTTAAGCCACTTCATACCAGCGTCCTCTGTTTAAAATTGCGTGACTTTGCCCTAATCCGAACATTTCGAAGCAAAACAGTTATTACAAAATTCGACAAGGCCGTTCGAGGCGCAGTCGTCTTCCGGAGATTCACATGATTTGGTTCCTTGAAGGGCAGTCCAGCCAGCGTGAAGTGATCATGGGCGCGCGCGATGCCTTGCCCGCCTCGGTGCAGATTATCGCCTCCCACCGTCAGTTGCGGTCGGAGATTACCGGCCAGGCCGATGTGGCGTTACAGGAACCGACTGATAACGAAGAACGCATCGACTGGGTCATCGAAAACGCGCGCTCGCTGGGCGCCAAAGTGATTGTGGCCGGACGCATCGGCAGCTTTTATGAAGCCCAGCGAGAGCGCTTCATTGCTGAAGGCTTCGACCTCGTGACGGGCGGAACGTCGCAGCAGACGTTTATCGATGTCGATGACAAGAGCCGCTTCACTGCCGCTGCCGAGTCAGCGGGTCTTGCATGCATCCCCGGCATCACCGCGCACAATGCCGAAGAGTTGCAAGCGGCCTATGACACGCTTTCTGCGTCCGGTGAGGTGTGTATCAAACCCACGGTCGGGATTTACGGCCACGGCTTCTGGCGCTTCAAAACGGACATTGATGATTTTCGCTGTTTCGCCAATCCTGACGCCCGCGAAGCGACATTCCAGGCTTATCTGAATGCCTATCGCCAGTCCGATGATCGTCCGCCAATGTTGCTGATGCCTTATATGCCCGGCAGCGAGTGTTCGGTGGACATGGTGTGCGAGCGCGGCAAGGCTGTCGCATTCGTCGGACGGCGCAAGCTTGGCCTCAATCAGACCTTCGAGCGCGACAGCGAAGCGGTTCACCTGGCGGTGCGCGCAGCGGAGCATTTTGCCTGTGACGGGCTGATCAATGTGCAGACCCGCGATGACGCCGATGGCAAACCGCGCCTGCTGGAAATCAACCCGCGCTACTCGGGCGGCATAGGTTACACGCGAGAAACAGGCATGAATCTGCCCGGTATTTTTGCCGCACGGCGGTTGGGCTTGAAAGAACCGGAAACACATTGGCTCGACGATATTCGAGTCAAGGCAATCACCGTGGCTGTACGGGCCACGGTTTGATCAGGATAATAGTTTTTTGCTATTACTAATCGCTCTAATCACGGAGGATCGGGCATGAAAGTCTTGGCGCCAGGTGCAAACACCGCTTTAGCGAACGCTCGCTGCACCTGGAACCTGGAGAGTGGCAGATCCTCGGTTTTCGGTGAGTACGCAGCGGTTGCGTTGCTTGCGGTCAATGAAAAGCGCCAGCCCATGGGCGAGCCGGCGCTTCTTCATCAGGAACAGAACTGGATGGAGTGGAGCGGCGGCCCGCAGAACGTGGGCTGTACGCTGAAGCTGGACCAGCTCCCGGCAGGCAGTGATCGTGTGCTGTTGATGGTCTACGTGTTTGCCGCCACCGGGCCGGTCCGGGAGATTGGCAGCCTGCACCTGCAGGTGGATGCCGAGATCGAACACCGCGTCGACCTGAGTGAAAACGGCGAAGCCGCGATCATCATCGGCGAGTTTTACAAGCGTAACGATCAATGGAAGTTTCGCGCGCTGAGTGAAGGCTCTGCGTACGGTTTGTCTGCTTTTGGACGCAAGATCGGTCTGGAAGTCGACGACCGTCACCCGCGCAAACCAGCGGGTAGCCCTGGCGGCGGTGCTGGTCATCAGTCGGCCACCGGCACGGCCTTCGTGGTAGGGCCTGCCCATGTGATCACGTGCGCGCACGTCATCGAAGACATGAGCGTGTTCCACATTCATTCGCTGGAAGGCCGTTACAAGGTCGAACCGGTGGTGGTTGATCGCCGTAACGACATTGCTTTGCTGCGCGTGCAGGGGGCTTCGCCGTTGCCTGCGGTTACATTCCGCGAAGGGCAGGGCTGTGAACCGGGTGATAACGTGGTAGTGCTGGGTTATCCACTTGCCTCGATTTCCGGCGGCGGGCTGCAGGTGACGCAGGGCGGTATATCCGGACTGTTCGGCTTGCACAGCGATGCCAGCCTGTTCCAGTTCACGGCGCCCATTCAGCCAGGCTCCAGCGGTAGCCCGTTGTTTGACAGTGGTGGAGCCGTCATCGGGATGGTGACGTCTACCGTGCCTGACGGGCAAAACATGAATTTTGCGGTGAAGTCCGCATTACTGATTTCTTTTCTGCAGGCCTGCCGCATTGATGCGTCGCATGCGCGGTCAGAAAGGACGTACACCACGACAGAAATTACACGTGCTGCCCAGTCATCGCTCTGGCTTGTCGAAGCCTCCCGAAGTTAGCGCTGACATTTTCACCCGAAAGGGCAGGCGCTTGGGGTCAAGACCCCGCTAATCAGGAATTTATCGATGGACAGCAGCGCAGCTTTTTCCAACCCTACCAGGCTTCGTGCTGATCTGCTTCGTGGTCGCCTCGACGTAAGCGTCGACTCATCAACCATTGCTCCCGACTCGTTGTTCGGCTTCGCGGAACGGCGCAACCCCAAGCGTGCCTTTCTGTTCGTATCCCGCGTATTGGGCCGCCACATCCCGGCCCAGCCGAGCGTCATGCTCAAGAGCTTTCAGGACCTGGCAAACAAGATCCCGGCGGATCTGCCAGGCCCGGTGTTGATCATCGGCATGGCCGAGACGGCAGTAGGGCTCGGTGCAGGCGTGCACCGCGCCTACAGTGAGCGTCGCGCGGATGCGCTGTACATGGTCAGCACCCGACACCCGACGGGCACCGAAGTATTCGCGCGTTTCGAAGAAGAACACAGCCACGCCAGTGCGCATCTGTTTCACCTGCCGACCGATCCGGCGCTGCGCGAGATGATGCTTGGCGCTCGTTCGCTGGTGCTGGTCGATGACGAAGCCTCGACCGGCAAGACTTTCATCAATCTCCATGAGGCGTTGGTCGGCGCCGGATTGAACAAGCTCGAGCGCGTGGTGACGTGTGTCCTGACAGACTGGTCGGCAGGCGCTGTCAGCATTTCAATGGGTGCGCTGGCCGAACAGGTTTCGCTGCTGCAGGGCTCTTACTCGTTTGACGAAGACATCAGCGCGCCGCTGCCCGACATGCCGCAAGTCGGCACCGTGGCGATGGGCGACTGGCCGCTGGTTACGGCAAACGACTGGGGGCGGTTGGGCGTGTTGTCAGTTGCTGACACGCTCGCGCCAAGCATTCAGGTCAGCAAGGGCGAGCGGATTCTGGTGGTGGGCACCAGCGAATTCGTCTGGCGTCCGTTTCTGCTGGCCGAGCGGCTGGAAAAAGCCGGTGCCGATGTGCACTTCAGCTCCACGAGTCGTTCACCGATTGCCCTGGGGCATGCCATTGATCACGCCTTGTCATTCTCTGACAATTACGGGCTGGGCATTCCCAACTTCCTGTACAACGTCAAACCCGGCCAGTTCGACCGGGTCCTGATCTGTACCGAAACACCGAGTGAGGCCGTGCCTGCCGAGTTGATTAACGCACTGAGCGCCGAGGTCATTTGCGATGAGTAACGACCGTCCGCTGATCTTCGTCGATCTCGATGACACGCTGTTTCAGACCGCGCGCAAAACCCCTGCCGACATTGAAAAACACGTCGCCACCCTCGACATCAGCGGTAACGCCAATGGCTACATGACCAACGTGCAGAAGTCTTTTGCACACTGGTTGCTGGCGCATTCCGATGTGGTCCCGGTGACAGCGCGTAGCGTCGAGGCTTACAACCGCGTCAAGCTGCCGTTCACCGCAGGCGCCATCTGCTCGCATGGCGGCGTCATGCTTGATGTCATGGGACGTCTGGACAAGGACTGGAACGAGCAAATGAAGCAGACGCTCGCCGATTACCAGACGCGCCTCCACGAGCTGTGTGCCACCACCCAGGCCATAGGTCAGGAACAGGGCGTTTCGCTGCGTGGCTGGGTCGTTGAAGAAGCCCGGCTGTTCCATTATGTCGTGACCAAACACAACGAAAGCGACGACACGATCCTCACTCGCGTGCTGGAGGAAGTTCAGGCACGTGGCTTGCTCGATGGCATGCATGTGCACGGTAACGGCAACAACCTGGCGTTTCTGCCCGATGGCCTGGCCAAGCGTTATGCGGTTCAGGAGTGGTTGCGACGCGACAGGGCGGTCAACGGTGAACGGCCGGTTCTGGGTTTTGGTGACAGCATCACCGACCTGGGTTTCATGGATGAATGCGACTGGTGGGCCACGCCGGCCCGTAGCCAGTTGGCAAAAATGTTTGTAGGCACCGCGCATGAGTAATCCCGTTAACGGGCTCGATACAGTCGGTAGCGGCAGCTACCTCAAGGACGACGTTCACTTCCTGCTGCGTCGCGTGGAAATACAAACCACGGACGTCGAGGAAAAGGAGCGTCTGATCCAGACGCGTCAAAAGCATTATTCGGAAATGATCAGTGAAGAGGCGGCGCCCAGCGCGGCGCATCAGAACCTGTTCGAACGCGCACTCGACCAGAACTGTGCCCGCATGGCGGCTGATGTGCAGGCCCTGGCCCACGCGCTTGACCAGGAATGCACAGGTTCTGAAATTGCATTGGTATCGTTCGTGCGCGCGGGGCTTCCGCTTGGCGTGCTGTTGCGCAGGGCGTTGATCGAGCTGGGCCGCGAAACGCATCACTACGGCATCAGCATCATTCGTGACCGGGGCATTGATGCGGTGGCGCTTGAGGCCATTATCAAGGCTCACGGCGCGCAGAACATCGTATTTGTCGATGGCTGGACCGGAAAGGGCGCGATCTCGGGCGAGATCAAGCGCAGTCTGGCGGGCGATACGCGCTTCCCTGAAGAGCCGCGTCTGGTGGTGCTGGCTGATCCGTGCGGCAGCGCATGGCTGGCAGCATCCTGCGAAGACTGGGTGATTCCGTCCGGTATCCTGGGAGCCACGGTCTCGGGGCTGGTGTCGCGCTCGATCTGGCCTGTCGAAGGTGGCTTGCACGGTTGCGTGGTCTACGATCATCTTCGGCAGCACGACGTCACCCGGGCTTTCATCGAGCAGGTCGAGAACCAACGCCAGCGTCAGGGTTCTACAGTCCCGGTGACACCCTGGACGCCGCAGCAAAAGCTTGAACTCAAAGCGCAGGCGTCCCAGGTCGTCAACAGCCTGGCCGAGCGCTTCGGGATTACCAACCTCAATCGCGTCAAACCGGGCATAGCCGAAGCGACTCGTGCTGTCATGCGTCGCGTCCCGGACCATGTGCTGGTGCGCGACACCACTGACCGTGATGTGCAATTGCTCCTGCATCTGACCGAAAAAGCGGGCATCCCTGTCGAAGAAGTCGGCAGCGCCCTGGGGCCCTACAGGGCGGTGACCATCATCAGGAGTCTCAGCTAATGGCCATACTCTCGCCTTATGCGCTGGGGGCGACGTTGTACATGCCCGCGACCCGTGACGACATTCTGGATGTGGTGTTCGGCGAAAAACTGCCAGAGCTCCGATCGTTGGTGGTGTGCCTGGAAGACGCGGTTGCGCTGATCGACGTCGATACCGCGCTGCTCAACCTTCGGCAGGTGCTGACCCGTATTCAGGATCGCGGCGGCCGTCCGGCCAATGGCCCTTTGTTGTTCGTACGTCCTCGTGACGCGGCAATGGCCCGCATCCTCAATGACTGGCCGCTGATGGCGCATGTCGATGGCTTCGTGGTGCCCAAGCTCTCACTCAGCAGTCTGACGAGCTGGGAACAGGCGGTCACCAACCCGGCGCTGGCCCTGATGCCCACGCTGGAAACCCCTGACGTGTTCAATCCGACAGCGATGGTCGAATTTGGGCAGGCACTGAAAGCCAATCTCAACGACCGTATCATTGCCTTGCGCATCGGTGGCAACGACCTGATGGGCTGTCTGGGTCTGCGCCGCAACCCAGCGATGACCCTGTACGGCACGCCCATGGGCTACGTCATCCCGATGTTGGCCGGCGTGATGGGGTCGCAGGGGTTTGCCTTGACCGCCCCGGTGTTCGAGCAATTGGCCACCCCGGATATTCTCGAACAGGAACTGGCGCTTGATATTGCCAATGGTCTGGTCGGCAAGACGGCAATTCACCCATCACAGGTCAATATCATTCAGAATGCGTTCCGCGTCAGTCTTGAAGACATGAATTCCGCCCGCATGATTTTGAACTCTGTTGCACCCGCCGTGTTCAAGTACAACGATGCGATGTGTGAACCGGCCACCCATTACAAATGGGCAACCCACATTATGGAGCGCGCCAAATGGCACGGAGTGTTATCCGCACCCGCTTCAATCATGGATGCCAGCATTCGACTCGCTGAGGCAGTTAGCTAGATGATAGAACCTGACCTTGAAATCGAAGTGGAGCAACGCCTGCTGGCGGTGTTCGATTTCGATGGAACCATCACCCGGCACGACAGTTTCGTGCCCTTCCTCAAATTTGCCTTTGGGCAGCGTGCCTTCTCGGTTCGCATGGCAAGGCTTGTTTTGCCCAGCCTTGGTTACCTGGCCAAGCGCGTGACTCGCGATGAGCTTAAAGGCCGCCTGATCAAAGCGTTCCTGAGCGGTGTCGAGGCGCAATGGCTGCAACAGAAGGCCGAGGCTTTTTGCCAGTCACACTGGGAGCGCCTGATGCGTCCAGCAGCGCTGGAGTCCATCGCGGCTGAAATCGAGAAGGGTGCCATTGTCACGCTATGTTCAGCATCGCCTGCTATGGTTTTGCAACCGTTCGCTGACCGCCTCAAAGTTGAGCTGATCGGTACCAATCTGGAAGTGATCGACGGCAAACTTACCGGTTTGATTGAGGGCAGCAATTGTCGCTGCGACTCCAAGGTATCGCGTCTGGAAAGTGTGTATGGGCCGCTTACGCAGTTCCGGGTACGCGCCTGGGGCGACACGCGGGGCGATCACGAGTTGCTCGCTGCTGCCCAGGATGCGCACTGGCGTCTGTTCCATCCGACATGGCGCCGAGGCCGTTACAAAGGCCCCGTTAACGCCAAGTTACACAATCCTGATGGCAAAGATGGCTCAACACGGTAAGGCTGTAACACTTTTTTCCGAATTCCGTAGTCCACATGGAGCTAAAAATGGCACTCACTTTGGCAAAAAACCAGACGATCTCGCTTGAGAAAACCGCTGGTACCGGCCTTAAGAAAGTCAGCATGGGCCTGGGATGGGACCCCGAGAAAGCGAGCGGTTTCTTCGGAAAACTGCTCGGTGGCGGTGGCGGTGATATCGACCTGGATGCCTCGTGCATCATGCTCGACGCTGACAAGAAGCCGCTTGATCTGGTGTGGTTCCGTCAATTGCAGTCCCGTGATGGTGCCATTCAGCACTCCGGCGACAACCGTACGGGTGAAGGTGCAGGCGACGACGAAACCATCAGCGTCGACCTGGAAAAGCTCCCGGCAGCCGTCAAGTACCTGGTGTTCACGGTCAACTCGTTCACCGGTCAGAACTTCGAAAAAGTTGCCAATGCCTATTGCCGTATTGTCGATCTCAGCACCCGTAACGAGCTGGGTCGCTTTGATCTGTCGGAAAAAGGCGGGCATACCGGCGTTGTGATGTCTTACCTGTCACGCACTGCAAGCGGTTGGGACTTCACTGCTGTGGGGCAGGCCACCAATGGCCGTACCGCAGATGACCTGGTCGACCTGGCCATTGGAGCCGTACGCGCATGACTCAACTTGTCCCAGGCGCAAATGCGCCGGTAGCTGCCGGCCCGTTGACGGTCGAGGTGAACTACTCCCCGCTGGCGGGCGCGGACATTGATGTCTCAGCGTTTCTGCTGACAAGCTCAGGCAAGGTCCGTGGCGACCATGACATGTGCTTTTATGGTCAGAAAAGCGTGAACAACGGTGCGGTCCAGTTGACGGAAACGTCGTCTGGCCGCGCGGTGTTCAGCCTTGATCCGAGTCGTCTGGACGCCGTCATCGAGAAAGTCGCGTTGACCGCGACCATCTACGAGAACAAGGCCAGCTTCGACAGCGTGTCGCGACTTGCACTGACCATCACGGGCGACATCCAGGCCGAGCTGCCAACCAGCGGCATGAAAGAAACAGCGCTGATTCTGGGCGAGTTCTATCTGCGTCAAGGCGCCTGGAAGTTCCGGTGTGTGGCTCAGGGTTTCGCGGGCGGGCTTGAGCCGTTGGCGAAGAATTTTGGTGTCGAGGTCGCAGCGCCTCAGGATCAGCCTGCACCTGCACCTGCACCTGCACCTGCACCAGCGCCTGCTGCGCCAGCGCCAGCACCTGCGGTCAAGTCGACCGTGAGCCTGAGCAAGATTACGCTCGACAAGACCCGTGCCTCGGTCAGTCTGGAAAAAACCAGTGCCGGTTTTGGCGAAATCAGGGTCAACCTGAACTGGAACCGTCGTAGCGATAACAAGGGCGGCGGTTTCTTCTCGATGAAGAAGAGCAATGCAATCGACCTTGATGTAGGCTGCCTGTTCGAATTGCAGGATGGCCACAAAGGGGCCGTTCAAGCACTAGGCAATTCGTTTGGCTCGCTCAATACCGAGCCTTTCATCAAGTTGATGGGCGATGACCGTACCGGCTCTGTAAGTGATGGTGAGTGGCTGCACATCAACGGCTCTCACTGGAGCAAGATTCGCCGCATTCTGGTTTACGCGTTCATCTACGAAGGCGCGCCAAACTGGAAAGAGACCGACGGCGTGGTCACGATTCATGCGCCGGGTCAGCCGCCTATCGAGGTTCGCCTCAATGAAGAGGGTGGCCGTCAGGGCATGTGTGCAATCGCTTTGCTGGAAAACGACAACGGCGCGGTCAAAGTGACCCGTTGCGTGGACTTCCATAACGGTCACAGCAATATGGACAAGGCCTACGGCTGGGGTATGCGCTGGGCTGCCGGTTCCAAGTAAACAACTCACTGAAGTCTTGAGGCCGCAGTGCCGCCTCACAGGAGATAGACATGCTGGACTGGTTGAAAACAAACGCCACCGCGGCGCGTGACAAACTGGCTTCTGAAGTCTCGAAGTTCAAGAATCGTGAATTCATGGACGCTGTAGTGTCGGGTTGTGCGCTGGTATCGGCCGCCGACGGTGATATCAGCTCCAGTGAAAAACAGAAGATGGCCGGCTTCATTCAAAACTCTCAAGAATTGAAAGTCTTTGACATGAAAGAGGTCATCCAGGGTTTTCAGGAAGCGTGCTCGAAGTTCGAGTTCGATTTTGAAATTGGTCGTGCCGAAGCGTTGAAAACCATTGGCAAGATCAAGAAGAAAGAAGATGCCTCCCGTTTGCTGGTGCGTGTCTGCTGTGCAATTGGCGGTGCCGATGGCAGCTTTGACGAGAAAGAGCGCGAAGTCTGCCGCACGATCTGTCGAGAGCTTGGCCTGAACCCGTCCGATTTCGACCTGTAAATTTTACCCCTAAGGAACGCAGTTAAATGGAAAGCACCTCTCTAGGCTTCCCTCCACTCACGATGGCCGTGTTTATCGGCCTGGCCATTACGGCCATGGCCATCGATATGTTTTCTCACCGTGGAAACAAGCCGATCACTCTCGCTCAGGCGTCCGCCTGGTCGATTTTCTGGGTCGCCATTTCGCTGGCTTTCGCCGGTTTTCTGTACGTTCAGCACGGCTCTGAAGTGGCCACCCTGTTCGTTACCGGTTATGCACTTGAAAAAGTTCTGAGCGTCGACAACCTGTTCGTATTCATGGCGTTGTTCACCTGGTTCAAGATCCCTGACGGCCTGCGTCACCGCGTTCTGTACTGGGGCATCATCGGTGCCATCGTTTTCCGCGGCATTTTCGTGGCCATCGGTACCGGCCTTCTGGCTCTGGGCCCGTGGGTCGAAGTGGTGTTCGCGATCATTGTTGCCTGGACAGCGATCATGATGTTGCGCGCCGGTGACAACGACGACGAAGAGATCGACTACTCCCAGCACATGGCTTATCGCTTTGCCAAGAAGCTGTTCCCGGTGTGGCCAAAACTGCACGGCAGCAACTTTTTCGTTCGCCGCTCGGTACTGGAAGAAGAAATCAAGAAGCCTGAAAACGCCGGTATTGCTCTGGCTGCCAAAGGCGCTCTGTTCGCGACCCCACTGTTCCTGTGTCTGGTTGTGGCTGAAATCTCCGACGTACTGTTCGCGTTCGACTCCGTGCCAGCGATCATCGCTGTCAGCCGTGAGCCGCTGATCGTGTTCTCGGCCATGCTGTTCGCGATTCTGGGTCTGCGTACTCTGTACTTCGTACTGGAAGCCCTCAAGCGCTACCTGGTGCATCTGGAAAAAGCAGTTATTGCTCTGCTGTTCTTCATCGCACTCAAGCTGGGCTTGAACGCAACTGACCACCTGTTCCATCACGGTTACAGCATCAGCGCCAACACCAGTCTGCTGGTCGTGGTCGTAGTGCTTGTGATCGGTATCGTTGCCAGCCTGCTCTTCCCGGGTAAAGAAGAGTCGGCTGAAGAAAAAGCGTAAACACTGGATAAAGGAGATAAACGAATCATGGCTTTGACTCTGCAAAAAGGTGGCAACCTTTCGCTGTCGAAAACCGACCCTACCTTGACCAATGTACTGATTGGCCTTGGCTGGGACCCGCGTGCCACTGACGGCCAGGACTTTGACCTGGACGCCAGCGCATTCCTGTTGGGCGCCAATGGCAAAGTCCGCAGCGAAGCTGACTTCATTTTCTACAACCAGCTGAAAAGCGCCGATGGCTCTGTCGAGCACACCGGTGACAACCGTACCGGTGCCGGCGACGGCGACGATGAAGTGCTGAAGGTCGATCTGACCCGAGTACCGGCTGACGTCGACAAGGTTGTGTTTGTCGTGACCATCCACGAAGCCGATGCCCGCAAGCAGAACTTCGGACAGGTAGGCGGTTCATTCATCCGCGTGCTGAATGAAAAGTCGGGTTCGGAAGTTGTTCGCTACGACCTGGCAGAAGACGCATCGACGGAAACTGCGATGGTCTTCGCTGAGCTTTACCGCAACGGCGCTGAATGGAAGTTCCGCGCAGTCGGTCAGGGTTATGCCGGGGGCCTCAAGGCCGTCGCCAACTCTTACGGCATGAACTTCTGATTTTCGCCCAATCATTTTTCCAGAAAGGATTACGAACATGGCTGTAAGTCTGAGTAAAGGCGGTAACGTTTCGCTGTCCAAAGAGGCCCCTGGCCTGACAGAAATCACCGTAGGCCTGGGCTGGGATCCGCGCGTTACTGACGGTACCGAGTTCGACCTGGATGCGTCCATTTTCATCGTGGGTGAAAGTGGCAAGGTTCTGGACGACAACAGCTTCATTTTCTACAACAACAAGAAGTCGACTGATGGCTCGGTTGAGCACTTGGGCGACAACCGCTCAGGCGCAGGCGATGGCGATGATGAGTCGGTCAACGTCAAGCTGACGGGTCTGGCTGCCACGGTCAAAAAGCTGGTGTTCGCCGTGACCATTCACTCTGCTGAAGAGCGCAAGCAAAGCTTCGGTCAGGTTGGCAACGCTTACATCCGCGTTGTGAACAAGGCAGATGGCAAGGAAATCGCTCGCTACGACTTGTCGGAAGACGCATCGACTGAAACCGCGATGATCTTCGGCGAGCTGTATCGCAACGGCGACGAGTTCAAGTTCAAGGCCATTGGCCAGGGCTTTGCAGGCGGTCTCAAGCCTCTGGCAGAAGCCCACGGCGTCTCGATCGGCTGAACCTGAGTCACGCCTGATACGCGCAATAAAAACCCCCGCCAGCGATGGCGGGGGTTTTTTATTGTCTGCACTTCAGTGCCTGGGCTGCCTTTCGGCCATTGACCGCGTCAGATGATGCCAGCCGTCCTGGCAGCCTTGAGCCAGTCCGGAAACTCTTCCATGAGCAGGTCGTAGAGCTTTTCTTCCGGGATTTCATCCAGGCGGTCCAGGGCGAAAAAGTTGCAGTTGTCCACGACACGGCCGTCCATGTCATCCAGCTTTTCGAGAATGCCGTATCCACGTCCGCCCAGGCCGACGAACTGCCAGAAGATCGGTAGTTTGGCTGCTTCGATCATCAGTTTGGTGATTGCACGGTCTTCGTAGATGCCGCCATCGCTGATGAACAGTATGTAAACCGGGGTCTTGTCGTTCGACTGCTTGTAGTAGTCGATGACCATGCGCATCGCCTTGGGCTCATCGTTTATCCGTGCGCCCAGCACCCAGTCTTTCCAACCACCTTTGTCGGTCTTGATGAAGTCCTTGAAGTTGTTCAGCGTTACGGCTGACAACTGCTGGGGCTTGGCGCCGAATGCCCAGCAATCCAGGGCGCCGTCATCGTCGAAATGCACGGCGAGAGGGATCAGTCGGTCCACGACTTCCTGCACGTGGCCACGGTTGTATTGCCCATTCATGGACCCCGACGCATCGAGCACCAGGCCGACGCGTGCCTTGGTGTCGGTGAGTTTGGCTTTTTCCAGGCTGATCTGTGCCTTTTTTGCCAGGCTGACCAATTGCGGTGCAGCGTCGGCGATCTTTTTCTCCAGAGAGACTCTGGCGGGCGTGGCAGGGGTTGGCGCTGGTGCGGGTGCTTCACTGACCTCGCCACCAAAATGCACCACTAGCGCATCCAGACCGGCGTTGTAGCCTTGCAGGTTTGAGGCGATACGCCATTCGCCGTTCTTGCGATAAATGTCAGCGACCATGATCGCTTTTTCAGCCGCGAAGCTCGTGCCGGAAAACTCGCCACGAGCGACTTCGCGACCGCTGTCCTTGATACTGAAGTGGCTGGCCTGAATATCGCTCATCGCGCCTGCACCGTCGATGGAGGCTGTGAACACCAGACGGTCGATGGACGCTGTTAGGCTGGCGAGCGCCAGCTGGAAGGCGCCACCGTTGGACTGCTTGACGCTGTTGCACGGGCTGGCGGGCTGGTTGAAAAAGATCATGTAGCGGTCGTCTGACAGTTTGCCGTTTGCATCGACCCCGAAGCAGACGTAATCAATCACATGCCCCGACTTGATGTCGATGGACAGTGTCAGATCCGAGCCCTGCAAGAGCGTGGACAGCGGTATGCGTTGACCTTGCGTGATAAGCATGTCTCTTCCTTGGCGATGAGGGGCCGTAATGGCCCCTTATGACAGAATGGCAAATTAACGCTCGCTTCGGCCCACACCCGCAGGGCCAGCTGCCAGCATCCGACCGGCCAGGCGCGAGAAGGGCAGGCTTTGCAGCCAGACCGTTCCGGGGCCCGTGAGTCTGGCGAAAAACATGCCTTCGCCGCCGAACAACATGGATTTGATGCCGCCGCCGACCATGCGGATATCGTAGTCGACGGTCTGGGTCATGGCCGCCAGACAACCGGTGTCCACATCCAGCCCTTCGCCGGCTGCCAGCTCGATCTTGCGCACGGTGCCGCCCATGTGCACAAACACCCAGCCGTCACCTTCCAGTTTTTGCAGCACGAAGCCTTCGCCACCAAACAGGCCCGTGAGGATCTTCTTCTGGAACTGGATGCCGATAGAGACGCCTTTGGCGCCCGCCAGAAAGCTGTCTTTCTGACACACTAGCTTGCCGCCGAAGTCGCGCAGGTTGAGCGGCAGGATGGTGCCGGGGTAGGGGGCCGCGAAGGCCACGCGTCCTTTGCCATTGCCCTGCTGAGAAAACACCGTGGTGAACAGGCTTTCTCCGGTCAGCATGCGCTTGCCCGCGCCAAACAGTGAGCCCAGCAGCCCCGAGGACTGGTTGCTGCCGTCGCCGAAGATGGTTTCCATCTGCACGTCGCAGGTTTTGTACATCATCGCGCCCGCCTCGGCGACCGCACTTTCGCCGCGGTCCAGTTCCAGCTCGACGAACTGGGTTTCGGCGCCGTACAGCTTGAAGTCCACGCCTTCGGTTGCCTGGGATGAACCGTAGCCGCCCGAGGCACCAGCGTCAGGTGTGAAAGAGGGCCGTTTGAGCGGCGGCGAGCCCGGGTTGTTTGAAGGGGCTGGCGCAGGAGCGGCGTGTGCGGGCAGTGCTGATGGCCTGGGTTGAATCATGTCCGGTGTCGGGTCCGGGAACGGCGTGACGCCGTCCTTCTTCATCGCGCGCACTTCGGCAACCTGATAGATCGGCTGCCAGTCCGGCATGCCTTGCCTCCAGCACCAGGCACCGGGCGATTCACGCGCGATGAGCCGGGCAGCCGCCGAATCCATCGGGGCCAGCTGCTTGCCGGCGTTCATAACAAACCACTGTTCCAAGGCGCTTGCTCCTTACCCGATCAGGTTGTGATAGTCGGTGTACACGAAGGGGTCAGATGCTCAGGCGCATGGACAGGTCCACGGCTTTCACATCCTTGGTCATTGCGCCAATGGAGATGAAATCGACACCGGTCTCGGCGATCACGCGCAACGTATCGTCATTGATGCCACCGCTGGCTTCGAGCTTGGCACGCCCGGCAGTCAGCTTTACCGCCTCGCGCATGTCATCCAGGCTGAGTTCGTCGAGCATGATGATGTCGGCCCCGGCTTGCAGCGCCTCTTTGAGTTCGCTCAGGCTTTCGACTTCGACTTCTACCGGCTTGCCCGGTGCGATCTTGCGCGCCGCCTCGATGGCCTGAGCAATGCCGCCACAGGCTGCGATGTGGTTTTCCTTGATCAGAAACGCATCGTAGAGCCCGATACGGTGGTTGTGGCAGCCGCCGCAGGTCACCGCATATTTTTGCGCGAGGCGCAGACCCGGCAATGTCTTGCGGGTGTCGAGCAACCTGACCTGAGTACCCGCCACCATGTCAGCGAAATACTGCGCCCGGGTGGCGACACCCGAAAGCATCTGCAGAAAGTTGAGAGCGCTGCGTTCGCCGGTCAGCAGTGAGCGGGCCGGACCTTCCAGATGAAACAAAGCCTGATCGGGACTGACCCGCTCGCCATCGCTGACTTGCCAGTGCACGGCCACACGTGGGTCCAATTGACGAAAAACCGCATCGACCCAGGCCGTGCCCGCAATCACGGCAGCATCGCGCGAGATGATCGTCGCTTTGGCCAGACGCTCTTCGGGGATCAGTTGAGCGGTAATGTCGCCACTGCCGACATCTTCGAGCAATGCGCGGCGCACATTGGCTTCGATTTCGGCTGTCAGGGCGGCAAGTCGTAAATTCGGCATAGCAGGCTCCACTAACAAAGTCGATCGAGTATAAGCCACCGCACCCCTGTAACCCACCCGTGCCAGCGGTCTTGTCTGGCAATCGGGACATGCTGTTGGTCGGTTTTGCAAAAAGCTTTGCGATGGAATTCGAAAGACGCGGTCTATCCCCGCATCAGGTTCTGCTGAATGCGTTGATCAGGGCGCAACACGCTGCTGGCGTCGATGACAAGTTTTGAAAGATAATGCGACTTGTATTTGACGTCATAGGTTTGACGTAGCGCAGAACCAAGGGGATCGCTTTACACACGACGGTCAAAAGCCGGATTGTGAGGGGGTTCAGGTAGTTTCCTGTCAGGGGGCGTGATGCCGAACGACGAAAAAGTAGTGCCATTGAGCAAAGTATTCCCGGGTCAGGGGAGCGGTACGCCGCTTGCCAGACTGCCCGTGGTGTTGCTGCAAGTGCGCGATAAAGCGGCACAGCAACTCAAGGACGGTTTGCAGGCGCTGTTCGACAATGCTGATGACACCCTGTTCGAGATGGCGGACCGTGCCCGCAATAACACCGAGCAGAACATCTTTTTCGAAGCAATGCGTGACCTGCGCCTCAAGCGTAAAAGCATCGAACGTGGCTTCCTCGACCAGTTCTACGAGTCGTTTCTGGCGCTGGGTCAGTACCGGATCACTGAACCTGATCTGCCGGTCTCGGTGCCGTTCGACAAGCTTGCGCTGGTGGCCAACGATGACCTGGAAAAGACGGTCGCCGTCGACTCCATGGTCACCAAGGTCATGAGTCGTGATGGTCTTGCCCTCGGTCAGCTCACCACCCGCCTGAATGTGCTGCTGCCTCAACCCATTGTCGACCAGGCCAATCCGTTGGGCCCTGCAATGCTGTGCCGGTTCTACCTGGCCGCCGGAAAAAGTCTGGGGGTCGAGATCAAGGTCAAGCTGATCATTCTCAAGTTGTTCGAGAAGTATGTCCTGACCAACACCGATCACTTGTACGGCGAGGCCAATCAGTTGCTTATCGCCACCGGTATATTGCCGGAGATGAAAGCCCTGCCGGCCCGACGCTCGTCTGACCGAAGCGTGCCGAGGACACAGAGCCCCACCTTGTCCGACCCTGCGCTCGCGCAGGCGGCCGACAAACTCGATAAAAGTGTGCAGGAAGTATTCTCGGCATTGCAGGAACTGCTGCTGCAGGTGCGGGGCAATCTTGTGCCGCGTCATGAGGCGAATACTGAAGTACGACCGATTTCAAGCAAGGACCTGCTGCGCTTGCTTTCGCATTTGCAGCAGTATGTGCCTGCTCAGGACATGTCGGACGAATTCGACCTGCGCAATCAGCTGGAACAGTTGCTGACGCGTGTCAGTGTCAAAAGCGGCAAGTCCCGAGGCGTGGGTGCTGGCGACGAAGACGTCATCAACCTGATCGCCATGCTGTTCGAATTCATTCTCGACGACCGTAATTTGCCCGCTTCGCTGCGCGCCTTGATCGGTCGCTTGCAGATCCCGATGCTCAAAGTAGCGGTGCTGGACAAAAGCTTCTTCAGTCGCGGCAGTCATCCTGCACGCCGTTTACTCAACGAGATCGCTACCGCCGCGCTTGGCTGGGGTGGGCGTGACGATTATCAGCGAGACTCGCTCTATATGCGGGTTGAGCAGATCGTGCAGCGGCTGCTGAATGACTTTGTCGATGACCCCGCGATTTTTTCCGAACTGCTGGCAGATTTCCTCGCGTTTACAGGCGATGAACGACGCCGCAGCGAACTGCTTGAGCAGCGCACACGCGATGCTGAGGAAGGCCGTGCTCGCGCAGAGCTGGCCCGACAGTGCGTGCAGCGGGAGTTGAACCAGCGGTTGATGGGCAAAACGTTGCCGGAAGTGGTCGTGCGGCTGTTGCAGGAGGCCTGGAGCAAGGTGCTGCTGCTGATCTGTCTCAAGCACGGTGAAGATTCCGGCGAATGGCAGGCCGGTCTGACGACCATGGACGACCTGATCTGGAGCGTTGAGCCCCATGACGATCCGCAAGCCCGCCAGCAACTGCTGGACCTGGTGCCTGGGTTGCTCAAATCATTGCGCGATGGCTTGACCCGCGCAGCATTCGATCCGTTCGCCACCAGCGAGTTTTTCAGCCAGTTGGAAACGCTGCATGTCAGCGCGTTTCAGCAGTTCTCTCATGCGCAGGAAAGTAGCGGCTCAGTCGATCAGCATGAGTCGGACTCTTCAGTCGTCTCTACGGCGGATGGGCCGGCGATGGTAGCGGTTGTCGACAGGATCGTCCTCCTTGAGCCCCAGGAGAGTGCTCTGCATGAACCGATCCCGGAACTTGAGGATGATGATGCCGGGTTACAGCAGGTTGACACATTGCGCGTGGGTTGCTGGGTCGAAATCAAGGAAGACGAAGAGCACAGGTTGCGCTGCAAGCTGACTGCCATCGTTGAGCCGACCGGTCGCTATATCTTCGTCAATCGCACCGGTATGAAGGTGCTGGAAAAAACGCGTAAAGGCCTGGCGGTGGATTTTCAACGCGGCGCTGTGCGTATTCTGGATGATGCGTTGCTGTTTGATAGGGCGCTCGCGTCGGTGATCAACAACCTGCGCAAGCGCAAGAGTGCCTGAGCCCTGGGGCAGGGGCTCACTCCACCCTCCGACACTGCGTACGAGCCAAACTGCAGCTTGACGGGCTGTTTCGTACGCAGGCCATTGGCATGCAAGCATCTACATCCTTCTGCATCACGGGCATACTTGGCGCCTTCCCATTTCTTTCAAAGGAACTCCCATGCAGCTGGATGGCGCAAGCGGTTGGTGTGAAGGCATTCAGCAATGCCCTTCGCCCAATTTCAATTCGCGACCCGACGGCGAGATCTCCTTGCTGGTTATTCATAACATCAGCCTGCCGCCCTCCCAGTTCAAGACGGGCAAAGTGCAGGCGTTCTTCCAGAATCAGCTCGATACAGATGAGCATCCCTATTTCAAGGGCATTGCCGATCTGAAAGTTTCAGCGCATTTTCTTATCGAACGTGATGGCGACGTGATTCAGTTCGTCTCTTGTCTGGACCGTGCGTGGCATGCGGGCGTATCCAGTTTTCTGGGGCGCGAAGGCTGCAACGATTTTTCCATAGGTATCGAGCTGGAAGGGACAGACGACCAGCCCTTCACCGATGACCAGTACGGCGCGCTGATCGAATTGACGCGTCAGCTGCGCCGGGCGTTTACAGCCATCACGCCCGAGCGTATTTGTGGCCACAGCGACATCGCACCCGGGCGCAAGACGGATCCGGGGCCGTGTTTTGACTGGGCCAGATTTCAGGCGGCTTTGCAGGAATGATGTGAGGGACAAACGATGAGTTTTCTGGTGTTGCTGCTGGCCGTCTGGATCGAGAAATTCTCAGCCTTGCGGCAGCGCGTGCAGCGTGACGGGCCATGGTTGAAAGAGCTGGCAAAGCTTGAGGCCAGCCCGCGAACTGCCTCTCGCCCGTGGGTAACCCTGGCATTGTTGATCCTGTTGCCGGTGTTGCTGCTGCAACTGGTGCTGACCATTGTCGGTTCAGTCGCATATGGCTGGCTGGCGCTGCCTGTCCACTTGCTGGCATTGATTTATAGCCTTGGGCGGGGCGACCTGATCGCCGCGCTGGGACCTTTTCGCGATGCTTGCCGACGCGGTGACGAACAGGCGGCGGTACATGTGGCCGAGCGCGATATGGGCGTTCTGGCCGACGATGGCCCGCAATTGCTGCAGGGCGTGCAGGGTTACATGCTCTGGCAGGCCTATCAGAGTTTTTTCGCAGTGATCTTCTGGTATTTCCTGCTGGGTCCGGTGGCGGCGCTGGCGTATCGGTTATTGGCGCTTGCCGCCGAACACGGTACCAGTGCTGCGCTGGTCGAGCGGGCCGAACAACTGCGTCATGCTTTCGACTGGATACCGGTCAGGTTGCTTGCGGCCAGCTTTGCGCTGGTGGGCAACTTCGTCGCGGTGAGCCGGGTCATGTTGCATGAATTGCTGAACTGGAACATCAGCGCAGCCGCTCTGATCACCCGCATCGGCTGTGCCGCCAGCGAGGTGCGCTCGCCTGAACTGGGTGCGGAGGGCGTATCGAGCCTCGACATGCTCTGGGAGCTGTTGATTCGCGCCGCGATTGTCTGGTACGCCGGTTTTGCGTTGTGGACGCTGCTGGTCTGACAGGGTGCTGTCCTGGAGCGCTTCAAGCGTTCCAGCCAAACACCTCGCAGGCATTGCGCGTACTTGCGTCGGCCAACTGCTCGTGAGTGACCTTCATCAGTTCGGCCAGGTATGTACAGATATCAGGCAAATGTTCCGGGCTATTGCGCTGGTTGGGGTACATGGCGGGGGCCATGTCTGGAGAGTCGGTCTCCAGTACCACGCTTTCTAGCGGCAATTGCGCAATGACGCGATGCATGCGCAGTGCCTGCGGCCAGGTCGCTGCGCCGCCAAGGCCCAGTTTGAAACCGAGCTTCAGATACTCCTTCGCTTCCTCCCGGCTACCGGCAAATGCATGAATGATCCCGCAGCGTTTGAGCTTGTAGCGCTTTAGCGTTGCAATCACATCGGCATGGCTGCGTCGCACATGGAGCAACACGGGCAGGTCGAAATCTGCTGCCAGTTGCAGTTGGGTTTCGAAGACCTGCTGCTGACGAACCCGGTCCAGATCTTCGAGGTAGTAATCCAGGCCGATCTCGCCTATTGCACACAACTTTGCGTGACCCTGCAGCCGGGCAAGCCAGTCGCCCAGCTCGATCAGATGTTGCGGGCGATGCTCATCAATGAACACCGGATGCAGCCCAAAGGCTGCGTGAAGGGCGGGGTGTTGCAAAGTCAGGTCCCAGACGCGTTGCCAGTTTTGCTGGTACACCCCCAGAACCACGATACGTTGAACGCCGAGCGAGTCGCATCGTTCCAGAATCTGCACGCGATCGGCATCGAAGTCTGGAAAATCAAGGTGGGTGTGCGTATCGATCAGCGTCACGCTCAGACTCCGTGGATCCGTTGCTTGAAGGATCGGGCGATCGCGTGTACGCCCGGCTGGTATTCATTGTTCTGAACAGCCGCCAGCGCCAGCTGCAGGGCTTTGTCTGCGATCAGTTGATGCTGTTGAGCCATGGCGTTGACGGGTAGCGGCAGGAAATCCAACAGTTGTGTGTCGCCGAACGTTCCCAGATGAAGCTGAGTGGTGTTGAGCTGCTGGCTTTGCAGAACATCAAATACGCCTTGCAGCAGTACGTATGAGGTGGTCACCAGCGCATCGGGGAAATGGCCGAGGCGCTGCAGCATTTCGCTCATCAGACGATGCCCGCATTCACGGCTGAAGTGCTCGCCGTGTTCCACGATGGTCGTGCCGGCAAAGCCGTCCAGCGCATGGCGGAAACCGGCCGCACGTGCGCGACTGATGCTCAGCTCGGGCCGCGCGCCGATCAGGGCGATGTGTTGAGGCCTGGTCTGCAACAGGCTGTAGGTCAGTTGCAGGCTTGCGTCGTGGTCATCGCTGACCACCGAACAAAAGAATTCAGGGTTCATCTCCCGGTCGATGGCGATGATGGGCAAGCCCTTCAGTTGCAGCTCGCGGTAGCTGTCGTCGCTGGGCGGCAGACAGCTCGCGACCAGCAGCGCATCACAGCGACGCGCGCGAAACACTTGCAGCAGTTGCAGCTCGCTGACGGGGTCGTCATCGGAACTGGCAATCAGCATCTGGTACCCCAGTTTGCGCGCGCCTTGTTCAAGCAGCTTGGCGATGCGGGCGTAACTCGGGTTTTCCAGGTCCGGCAGGATGAACCCCAGAGTTTTACTGTGCCGACTGCGCAGCCCAGCTGCCTGAGGGTTGGGTCTGAAATCGTGTTCGTCGACCACCGCCCTGACACGCTCGACGGTGGCAGGGCTGATGCGCTGCTGTTCGGCCTTGCCGTTGATCACGTAACTGGCTGTGGTGACGGAAACACCTGCCAGACGGGCAATATCGCTCAGTTTCACCGCAAATTTTCCTTTTGTTGTTTGCGTGGCTCAGAACAGTCAGAGCAGTCTTGATATGACGATCATCTTTACACCAGACAGTGGCATTTTCCCAACTACTCCGAGTATTTTGGGACGTCTCCTACAGCGATAAGACCGACTGGGCTTCAATGAATGCACAGAATCGAGTAACGTGCCGTGCAATTGTAGATTAAACGATTCAGCAGTCCGATTGTCTGCTGCATTCCAGATGAAACTGATGTCCGATGGGACAGCACTTCATCACCTAAGCTGTCGATCACGCTTGATCGTCATTAAAACAAGAAATCAGGTGGCGCCTTTGCGCTGCACAGGAGTCTAGGCAATGCTCGAACTCTCTCTGGAGCAAATATCCATGGCCCAGTCGGCTGTGGATAAGACTGCCGCACTTAAACTGCTTGCCGACCACCTGGTTGCTGATGGCCTCGTTGCAGAGGGTTATCTGACCGGGCTGACGAACCGCGAGCAACAGGGTTCGACCTTCCTCGGCCAGGGTATTGCAATTCCCCATGGTACGCCTGAAACCCGCGACCTGGTGTTTACCACCGGTGTGCGCCTGATGCAGTTCCCCGAAGGGGTGGATTGGGGTGACGGTCAGATCGTATATCTGGCGATCGGTATCGCGGCGAAGTCCGATGAGCATTTGCGCCTGCTGCAACTGTTGACTCGTGCGCTGGGTGAGGAAGATCTCGGCCCGGCCCTGCGCGAAGCCAAAACGCCCGAAGACCTGCTCAAGTTGTTGCAGGGCGCTCCTCAGGAACTGGCCCTCGACGCACAAATGATCAGCCTGGGTGTGTCGGCTGACGATTTCGAAGAACTGGTCTGGCGCGGCGCGCGCCTGCTGCGCAAGGCTGACTGTGTCAGCAATGGTTTTGCCGCTGTGCTTCAGCAAGTCGAAGCCCTGTCGTTGGGTGATGGTCTGTGGTGGCTGCACAGTGAGCAAACGGTCAAGCGCCCGGGCCTTGCGTTCGTCACGCCCGACAAACCGATCCGTTACCTGGGCCAACCGCTGACGGGCCTGTTCTGTCTGGCCAGCCTGGGCGAAGCGCATCAGGCTTTGCTTGAGCGCTTGTGCCTTTTGTTGATCGAGGGCCGTGGCCATGAATTGGGTCACGCCACTAACAGCCGCGTCGTATTGCAGGCCCTGGGTGGCGAACTGCCCGTTGAATGGCCGACTGAGCAGATCGCGCTGTTGAATGCCCACGGGTTGCATGCGCGTCCCGCCAAGATCCTCGCGCAACTGGCCAAAGAGTTCGAAGGTGAAATTCGCGTTCGCGTGCTGGAGGCTGGTGACACTGCGGTGTCGGTCAAGAGTCTCAGCAAACTGCTGAGCCTTGGCGCACGTCGTGGTCAGACGCTGGAATTCATCGCTGAACCGAGCATCGCTGCCGACGCGTTGCCCGCTCTGATCGCTGCAGTGCAGCAGGGGTTGGGGGAAGAAGTCGAGCCGTTGCCGGTGGTTGCCGAAGCTCAGTCTGCGGCGCCGCAAGCCGCTGTCGCCAAGCCGGTAACTGCCCCGGCCGCAGGTAGCGTGTTGCAGGCTGTGCCTGCATCTCCGGGCATTGCGATCGGCCCGGCACACGTGCAAGTGCTGCAAACCTTCGACTATCCACAGCAGGGCGAGTCGGTCGCCGCCGAGCGTGAGCGCCTGCACAAAGCGCTGGCCGAGGTGCGCAGCGATATCGAAAACCTGATTCAGCGCAGCAAGGCCAAGGCCATTCGCGAGATCTTCATCACTCACCAGGAGATGCTTGAAGACCCGGAACTGACCCAGGAAGTCGAGTTGCGCCTCAATAACAACGAAAGCGCCGCCGCTGCGTGGGCCAGCGTTATCGAAGCGGCGGCTGTTCAACAGGAGCAGTTGAAAGACGCGCTGCTGGCTGAGCGTGCCGCTGATCTGCGTGACGTCGGTCGCCGGGTGCTGGCCCAGATCTGCGGCGTCGAAACTATCGCGGCTCCGGATGAGCCTTACATTCTGGTCATGGACGAGGTCGGCCCGTCTGATGTCGCCCGTCTGGACCCGGCGCAGGTAGCGGGGATTCTCACCGCGCGCGGTGGCGCGACTGCGCACAGTGCAATTGTGGCGCGAGCGCTGGGTATCCCCGCGCTGGTCGGCGCAGGTGAGGCGGTGTTGCTGTTGAAGCCAGGCACGGTTCTGTTGCTCGACAGCCAGCGTGGACGCCTGACCGTCGCTCCTGACGAGGCAACCCTGCAACGTGCGGCGCAGGACCGGGATGAGCGCGAACAGCGCCTCAAGGCTGCAGCAGCGGCACGCATGGAGCCTGCCGTGACCCGTGATGGCCACGCGGTCGAAGTCTTCGCCAACATTGGCGACAGCACCGGCACGCCAGCGGCTGTGGAGCAGGGCGCCGAGGGCGTAGGCTTGCTGCGCACCGAATTACTGTTCATGGCTCACTCCCAGGCGCCGGACGAAGCGACTCAGGAAGCTGAATACCGTCGCGTGCTTCAGGATCTGGGCGGTCGTCCGCTGGTGGTGCGCACGCTGGACGTCGGCGGTGACAAGCCGTTGCCGTACTGGCCGATCGACAAGGAAGAGAACCCGTTCCTCGGTGTACGCGGCATCCGTCTGACGTTGCAACGTCCGGAGGTGATGGAAAGTCAGTTGCGCGCTCTGCTGCGGGCTGCCGACAGCGGTCCGCTGCGCATCATGTTCCCGATGGTCGGCACCGTCGAAGAGTGGCGTCAGGCGCGGGACATGACACAGCGCCTGCGTGAAGAAATCCCGGTCAGCGACCTGCAACTGGGGATCATGATCGAGGTGCCATCGGCCGCCCTGATCGCGCCGGTCCTGGCCAAGGAAGTGGATTTCTTCAGTATCGGCACTAATGACCTGACCCAATACACGTTGGCCATCGACCGCGGTCATCCGACGCTGTCGGCGCAGGCCGATGGCCTGCATCCGTCGGTCCTGCAACTCATCGACATGACCGTGCGTGCGGCACATGCCAACGGCAAGTGGGTCGGTGTGTGTGGCGAACTGGCGGCAGACCCGCTGGCCGTGCCAGTGCTGGTTGGTCTGGGCGTCGACGAATTGAGCGTGTCGGCACGCAGCATTGGCGAGGTCAAGGCGTGTGTGCGTGAACTGAACCTGAGCACTGCTCAGCAATTGGCGCAAACCGCGCTGACGGTGGGCAGCGCCGCTGAAGTCCGCGCACTGGTGGAGGCACTGTAATGGCGAAGATTCTTACTCTGACCATGAACCCGGCGTTGGACCTGACCGTGCAACTGGCGAAGATGGAAGTGGGGCAGGTCAATCGCAGCAACGCGATGCTCACCCATGCGGCAGGCAAAGGCCTCAATGTTGCGCAGGTGCTGGCTGACCTTGGGCATGATCTGACGGTCGCCGGTTTCCTGGGCGTCGATAATCAGCAGGCCTTCGAGGCGCTGTTCGAGCGGCGTGCTTTCGTCGACGAGTTCGTCCGCGTGCCGGGCGAAACGCGCAGCAATATCAAGCTGGCCGAGGGCAATGGCCGTATCACCGATCTGAACGGCCCCGGCCCGCAGGTCAGCGATGACGCGCAACAGGCACTGTTTGCTCGCGTGCAACAGATAGCGCCGGGCTTCGATGTGGTGGTCGTTGCGGGCAGTCTGCCGCGTGGCGTATCACCGGAGTGGCTGCAAAAACTGTTGCTGATGCTCAAGGACCTCGGCCTGAAGGTCGCGCTGGACAGCAGCGGGCTGGCCCTGCGGGCAGGTCTTGCCGCAGGCCCGTGGCTCATCAAGCCCAATACCGAAGAACTGGCCGATGCGCTCGACGCACCGATCATTTCCATCGCAGCTCAGGCTGAAGCAGCCTCGCGACTGCATGCGCAGGGCATCGAGCATGTGGTTATTTCCCAGGGCTCGGAGGGTGTGCATTGGTTCAGTCCAAGCCTGGCGCTGCATTCGCTGCCGCCCACGGTCACCGTGGCCAGCACCGTAGGCGCGGGTGATTCGTTGCTGGCCGGTATGGTTCATGGATTGATCTGCAGCCATGAGCCACATCAAACACTGCGAATGGCGACGGCGATTGCGGCCATGGCCGTGACCCAGATCGGTTTCGGCATCACCGATGCCACGCAACTCAAACGGCTTGAAGGCGGCGTCACCGTACGCAACCTGACAGAACAATAAGAGAGGATCGTCATGAAGTTAGCCATAGTAACGGCCTGCCCGAACGGCAAGGTCAGCAGCGTACTCAGTGCACGATTGCTCGAAGCAGCGGCGCTGCGTCAGGGCTGGGAAACCAGCGTTGAGATCATCGACCCGCACAAGCCGGACCGACAGCTGTCGGCTCACGACATCGAGGCCGCTGATCTGGTGCTGGTGGTCAACACCGGCCCGGTGGACCTGAGCCGCTTTGTCGGCAAGCGTCTGTTTCAAGATTCTCCGGCGCATGCCTTGCAGGATGTGGATGGTTTTCTGCAGCGTGCCAATCAGGACGCGAAGGTCCATGAAGCCTCCCTGGCTCCCGCGCCTGAGGCGACTGGCAGCGCCAATGCCCAGCCGCGCATCGTCGCGATCACCGCTTGCCCGACTGGTGTCGCGCATACGTTCATGGCCGCCGAAGCCCTTCAGCAGGCTGCCAAGAAGCTGAATTACGAGTTTCACGTGGAAACCCAAGGCTCGGTCGGCGCCAAGACACCGCTAAGCCCGCAAGCGATTGCCAATGCGGATGTGGTGCTGCTGGCCGCTGATATCGAGGTCAACACGGACCGTTTCGCCGGCAAGAAAATCTACCGCTGCGGGACTGGTATTGCGCTCAAGCAATCCGAAACGACCCTGAAAAATGCCTTGGCGCAAGGGCAGGTCGAATCCGACGCGTCTGCCACCAAGTCGCCTGCCAAGCAAGAAAAAGCCGGCGTCTACAAGCATCTGCTGACGGGGGTTTCGTTCATGCTGCCGATGGTGGTAGCAGGTGGTCTGTTGATCGCCCTGTCGTTTGTGTTCGGTATCACGGCGTTCAAGGAGCAGGGCACACTGGCAGCGGCGCTGATGCAGATTGGTGGCGAAGCGGCCTTCAAGCTGATGGTGCCGCTGCTGGCGGGTTATATCGCCTACTCCATTGCTGACCGCCCAGGACTTGCGCCAGGCATGATCGGCGGTTTGCTGGCGAGCACCTTGGGTGCCGGCTTTATCGGCGGTATCGTCGCGGGTTTTCTGGCGGGTTACAGCGCAGCGGCGATCAACCGCTACGCACGCCTGCCCGCGAGCGTCGAGGCGCTCAAACCGATTCTGATCATCCCGTTGCTGTCGAGTCTGTTCACCGGTCTGGTGATGATCTATGTGGTCGGCAAACCGGTTGCCGGCATGCTTGAAGCCCTGACGCACTTCCTGGACAGCATGGGCACCACCAACGCGATCCTGCTGGGCGTGTTGCTGGGCGCGATGATGTGTGTCGACTTGGGTGGGCCGATCAACAAGGCCTCTTATGCGTTCTCCGTGGGCCTGCTCGCGTCGCAAAGCTACGCGCCTATGGCTGCCGCAATGGCCGCCGGTATGGTGCCGCCCATTGGCATGGGCATCGCCACGATCCTCGCCCGTCGCAAATTTGCCCAGAGCGAGCGCGAGGCAGGTAAAGCTGCTTTCGTACTGGGGCTGTGCTTTATTTCTGAAGGTGCAATCCCGTTTGCAGCCAAAGACCCGCTGCGCGTGATCCCGTCGGCTGTGGTCGGCGGTGCGTTGACCGGTGCGTTATCGATGTACTTCGGCTGTAAACTGATGGCGCCGCACGGTGGTCTGTTCGTGATGCTGATCCCCAATGCGATCAACCATGCGCTGCTGTATCTGGTGGCAATCGTCGCGGGCAGCGTCGTGACCGGCGTGGTGTACGCCTTTCTCAAACGGCCAGAGGTAGTCGAGCTGGAAGTGGCCCCCGCCAGCGCCTGACAGTCGGCTTGCGGTACATCTGACAGAGATGTACCGCCTGGGCTCACTTGTTCGTGAGCAGGCTCACTCCCACGAGGGCGTAAGCCTTCCGTGAGTCAGCTTGCTGACGAAGGCTCCGGTGAAGTGCGTCCACGGCGTTCCGTTTGCTGATGAAGAGGCCAATCAATCCACACTCCGCCTTACCGGCCCATCTCACTGCCGGCATTGGCACGCTGTCATACAGCGCCAATATTCGCCTGCTAGGTTGCTCTTTTGCCTGTCTGCGAGGGGTTTACCGTGAGCCAATTCGATCTCAAGCGCCGTCGTATCATTCAAGCTGTCGGGGCCGGGCTGTTGCTGCCTGGGCTGGCGCCGGCTGTTATCGCCTCGGTCCAGGACCGTCCGAAAATCACCGACGGCGTGCAGTCGGGGGATGTGCTGGGTGATCGGGCCGTCATCTGGAGCCGCAGTGATCGACCCGCCCGTATGGTGGTCGAGTGGGACACGCGCAGTATGTTCACTCAGCCGCGGCGTGTGGTATCAGGGCTGGCTGACCAACGTACCGATTTCACCGCGCGCGTGGATCTGAGCGGCTTGCCCGTCGATCAGGCGATCTTCTATCGCGTGTCGTTTGAAGACGCGCAGACGGGTGTGGCCAGCGAACCCTGGTTCGGTCATTTGCGCAGCATGCCGCAACAGCGCCGTAACATTCGGTTCGTCTGGAGCGGCGACACCGTAGGCCAAGGTTTTGGCATCAACCCTGACATAGGCGGCATGCGGATTTACGAAGCCATGCGCCTGCGCTTGCCTGATTTCTTCATCCACAGCGGCGACACCATTTATGCCGACGGCCCGGTTCCGGCGCAGATCACCGCCGAAGGCGGACGTATCTGGCGCAATATCACCACGGAGGCCAAGAGCAAGGTTGCGGAAACCCTGGATGAGTACCGAGGCAATTACCGTTACAACCTGATGGACGATAACCTGCGCCGTTTCAATGCCGAGGTGCCACAAATCTGGCAATGGGACGATCACGAAGTGACCAATAACTGGTCGCCGAGCAAACAGCTGGATGATCGCTACAAAGTCAAAGACATCCAGTTGCTGTCGTCTCGGGCACGTCAGGCTTACCTGGAGTACGCACCGTTGCGCCTGCAAGAGGCTGATAACGGTGGCCGCATCTACCGCAAGATTCCCTACGGCCCGATGCTGGATGTGTTTGTGCTGGACATGCGCAGTTACCGTGACGGCAACGACGCAAATCTGGCTGACACACCAGGCCCTACTACGGCATTTCTGGGGCGCGAGCAGTTGAACTGGCTCAAGCGTGAACTCAAGGCGTCGTCCGCACAGTGGAAGGTCATTGCTGCTGACATGCCGATTGGTCTGGGTGTGCCAGACGGTGAAGTCAGCCCCGGTGTGGCGCGCTGGGAAGCCATCGCCAACGGCAACGACGGTGCTCCATTGGGTCGTGAGTTGGAGGTCGCTGAGCTGCTGGCGTATCTGCGCGCCCAGAAAGTCCGCGACTGTGTATGGCTGACGGCAGACGTGCACTACTGCGCGGCGCATCACTATCAGCCGGACCTTGCAGTGTTTCAGGACTTTGATCCTTTTTGGGAGTTTGTTGCCGGGCCTCTGAACGCCGGCAGCTTCGGCCCGAATACGCTGGACAAGACCTTTGGTCCTGAACTCGTATTCCAGAAGGCTCCGCCCGCGCAGAACACATCGCCCTTCGCGGGTTTCCAGTTCTTCGGTGAAGTGAACATCGATGGACAGAGTGGCGAAATGACCGTGGCCCTGCGTGATCTGGACGGCGTGTCAGTCTTCGAGCGCACGCTGCAGCCTGCGGCTGAGGCGCCTCGTATCGCCTGACGGAAATTCCTTGCAACACGCTCGTCATGGGTGGCTTATCATTGAGTCACCTAATGACGGCACCGGGTGCGTTGCATGTTGGCTATTTTTCTCGAAACCCTGAACATCACCGCCCCGGTGTTTGCCATGCTGTTTCTGGGCGTGTTTCTCAAGCGTATCGGTGCGATCAACGACAGCTTCATCGTTGCGGCTTCGGGGCTGGTGTTCAACGTCACGATGCCTGCGCTGCTGTTTCTGGGCATCATCCACGCTGATCTGCGCGCTGCCCTGCAACCCAAACTGCTGATCTTTTTCAGTGCCGCAACATTGTTGAGCTTCGCATTCATCTGGTGCTGGGCAGTCTGGCGCTGCCCGTATGAAGAGCGCGGGATCTACGTGCAGGGCGCATTCCGCGGTAACAACGGCGTCATCGGTCTGGCGCTGGCGGCCAGTATGTATGGTTCCTACGGTATCTCGCTGGGCGCGATCCTCGCAGCGCTGGTCATCGTCTTTTACAACACGCTCTCGACGGTTGTGCTTGCGGTCTACAGCCCGGTCATCAAGTCGGACCCGTGGAGTGTATTCAAAAGCGTGCTGGCAAACCCGTTGATCATCAGTGTGATCATCGCGTCGCCGTTCGCGTATTTCAGTATCGGATTGCCCAAATGGCTGGAAACCTCGGGCAGCTATCTGGCGCAGATGACCTTGCCGCTGGCATTGATCTGCATCGGCGGTACGCTGTCACTGGCCTCACTGCGCAAGAGCGGAAAGCTGGCCATCAGTGCCAGTGTCATGAAGATGGTCGCGTTACCCGTGTTAGGCACGTTCGCAGCCTGGCTGGTCGGTTTTCGCGGTGCGGAACTGGGGATTCTGTTCCTGTACTTCGGCAGTCCGACGGCAGCGGCCAGCTACATCATGGCGCGTACTGCCAATGGCAACTACGAATTGGCAGCAGCGATCATCGTCATCACCACGCTGGCGGCTGCGGTCACCACCAACGTCGGGATCTTCATCCTGCAATGGGGCGGCTGGATTTAATCCGGTTTGACGTAGCTGTCGATCACTTCCTGCGCCGAGCGAAAGGCTTCGATGGCGGCAGGCACACCGGCATACACCGCGCAGTGCAACAGGGCCTCGCGAATCTCTTCCACGGTGCAGCCGTTATTGAGCGCGCCGCGCACATGGCCCTTGAGTTCCTGCGAACACTTCAGCGCCGTCAGCGTAGCCAGGGTGATCAGGCTGCGGGTCTTGAGTGGCAGACCTTCACGGCTCCAGACGCTGCCCCACGCATGTTCGTTGACGAAGTCCTGCAACGGCTGACTGAAATCGGTGGCGTTGCCCAGTGCGCGGTCGACGAATGCATCGCCCATCACCTGACGACGAATCTGTTCGCCTTCGCTGATCGGTTTGTCTGTCATGGCGTTTCCTCTGTGTGCAGTCAGTGTTGGCGGCGCCAGGCGCGGATGGTGGTCAAGGCAACGATCACACCCAGCGGTGGCAGGATGAACGAAAGCATGGCGTTTTCAAGCCGTTCGGCCAGCAGCATGCCGGTGCTGATCGAAATGATATGCAAACCATAGGTCAGGTAAAGCGACAGAAGAAACACGCCTTCGATGCGGTCGATCCGGTAGCCCGAATAGAACAGCGGGACGCACAGCAGTGCGACTCCCAGCATTACGGGCAGGTCGAACGCCAGCGCATTGGGCGAGATGGTCAGAGGAACTGGCGCCATCAACGCGGTCACGCCCAGCACACCGAGCAGATTGAACAGGTTGCTGCCAATCACGTTGCCGACGGCAATGTCGCGCTCGCCACGAAAGGCTGCGATCACCGACGTCATCAGGGCGGGCAGGGAGGTGCCGATGGCGATCACGGTCAGGCCGACGATACGTTCGGAAAGCCCGAGGTTGATGGCGATGACCACCGACGCATCCACCAGCAGGTGTCCGCCAGTGGTCAGCATCAGCAGGCCAGACGCGAGCATGGCAATCCGTGTCAGGGCGCGGGGTTTCTCGGTCGTAATCGCCTGACCGTGGCGTGGCGTATGGCCACCCTGTCGGATCACGACGAACAGGCAAGCCAGCAAGCCGGCCAGCAGCAGGACGCCATCGAAGCGACTGAGCTCGCCTGTCCATGACAGCCCGATTACCAGCAGGCAGGCGCCGATCATCAAGGGAATGTCGACGCGCAGCACCTGGCGGGCCACCCGTAACGGGATGATCAGTGCACACAGACCGAGAATCACCAGCACATTGAATATATTGCCGCCAATGACGCTGCCGATCGCGATGTCGGTGTTTTCCGAGAACGAGGCTTGCAGGCTGACCGCCATTTGCGGCGCGCTGGTGCCCATCGCAACTACGGTCAGGCCGATGATCAAGGGTCTGACCTTGAAAATGGCCGCCAGGTGCACGGCTGAGCGAACTGACAGCTCAGCACCGATCAGCAGCAGTACAAGGCCGGTGATCATCTGAATGAGCGAGGGGGCGGGCAACGTCGATAGCTGGAGAATTCCGGAAGTCCTTAGTCGAGGCTCTGAATACGCACGGTTGCGGTACCGCTGCGCAGCATACCCAGTTGTTCGGCTGCCTCGCGAGACACATCGATCAATCTTCCGCGTGTATGCGGCCCACGGTCATTGATGCGCACCACCACCGTCTTGTTGTTATCGACGTTGGTCACCTTGACTCGGGTGCCGAAGGGCAACTGCCGGTGGGCGGCGGTCAGGGCGTTCTGGTTGAAGGGCTCACCGCTGGCGGTGCGATTGCCGTGGTGGCGGGCACCGTAGTAGGACGCGCGTCCGGTTTCATCGTAGCCATGAGGGTCGATTTCGTGGCTGGCACAACCGGCAAGAAGCGCAAGTGCGCTACAGGCAGAAAGCAGTCGGCGCATGGGTCGGGTCCTGAATGCCTGTGGATCGAAAAGGGGGGTGTACCAACGCGTGGGTCAAACCGGTTCTGACCGGAAACAGCGCATCGGCGGGTGGCGCTTGTGCCGGCCGGTCATCAAACCCCGACCAGTCAAGCACCACCCTTTTATCAGCCTTCGAGCTTGGCCTTCAGCAGTTCGTTGACCTGCTGCGGGTTGGCCTTGCCTTTCGATGCTTTCATGGCCTGCCCGACGAAGAAGCCGAACATCTTGCCACGCTTGGCTTCGTCAGCGGCGCGGTACTGTTCGACCTGTTCAGCGTTGGCAGCCAGCATTTCGTCGAGCATTGACTCGATGGCGCCGCTGTCAGTGACCTGCTTCAGGCCGCGCTTCTCGATGACCTCATCAGCGCTGCCCTCACCATTGGCCATTGCCTCGAACACCATCTTGGCGATTTTGCCGGAAATGGTGTTGTCGGTGATGCGCTTGAGCATGCCGCCCAAATGTTCGGCGCTGACCGGCGATTGCTCGATTTCGACGCCCTGCTTGTTCAACAGGCTACCCAGTTCGACCATGACCCAGTTGGCGGCCAGTTTGGCGTCACCACTGATGCTCACCACCTGCTCGAAGTAATCAGCCTGTTCACGGCTCGAAGCCAGCACGCTGGCGTCATACGTCGACAGACCGAACTGGCTCTGGAAGCGCTCGCGCTTCTGCGGTGGCAACTCGGGCAAGGTGGCGCGGACGTCATCCAGGAACGAGTCCTCGATGATGATCGGCAGCAGGTCCGGGTCGGGGAAGTAACGGTAGTCGTTGGCTTCTTCCTTGCTGCGCATGGCGCGCGTTTCGTTGGTGTTCGGGTCATACAGACGAGTCTGCTGAATGACCTTGCCACCGTCTTCGATCAGGTCTATCTGGCGCTGAATCTCGCTGTTGATGGCCTTTTCGATGAAGCGGAACGAGTTGACGTTCTTGATCTCGCAGCGAGTACCGAACTCGACCTGGCCTTTCGGACGAATCGACACATTACAGTCGCAGCGCAGAGAGCCTTCAGCCATGTTGCCGTCGCAGATGCCGAGGTAGCGAACCATCGCGTGCATGGCCTTGACGTAGGCGACTGCTTCCTTGGCGCTGCGCATGTCGGGCTCGGAAACGATTTCCAGCAGCGGCGTACCGGCGCGGTTCAGGTCGATGCCAGTCATGCCTTGGAAGTCTTCATGCAGGCTTTTGCCCGCATCTTCTTCCAGGTGAGCGCGGGTGATGCCGATACGTTTGACCGTGCCGTCTTCCAGCGTGATGTCCAGGTGGCCCTTGCCGACAATCGGCAGTTCCATCTGGCTGATCTGATAGCCCTTGGGCAGGTCAGGGTAGAAGTAGTTCTTGCGGGCAAACACGTTGTGCTGGCCAATTTCAGCGTCGACTGCAAGGCCGAACTTGACGGCCATGCGCACGGCTTCCTTGTTCAGCACCGGCAATACACCCGGCATGCCCAGGTCAACCAGGCTGGCCTGGGTGTTGGGCTCGGAGCCGAACGTGGTGGCGCTGCCGGAAAAAATCTTCGATTGGGTCGAAAGCTGGGTATGAATCTCCAGCCCGATGACGACTTCCCATTGCATGTGTTTCTCCTCAGAAGCCTTCAGGTGCGCGTGTGTGCCAGTCGGTGACTTGCTGATACTGGTGCGCGACATTCAACAGGCGGCCTTCCTGGAAATAGGGGGCGAGCAGTTGCACGCCGACCGGCAGGCCTTCGACGAAACCGGCTGGCATGGACAGACCCGGCAGGCCCGCCAGGTTGGCGGTGATCGTGTAGAAGTCTTCCAGGTACTCGGCAATCGGGTCGTTGACCTTGGCACCGATCTTCCAGGCCGGGTTCGGCGTGGTAGGGCCGAGGATCACGTCGACTTCCGTGAACGCGCTCATGAAGTCGTTCTTGATCAGGCGACGGATCTTCTGCGCTTGCAGGTAGTACGCGTCGTAGTAGCCTGCCGACAGTGCGTAGGCACCGACCAGAATGCGGCGCTGAACTTCCGGGCCAAAGCCTTCGGCGCGCGAGCGCTTGTACAGGTCGGTCAGGTCTTTCGGGTTTTCGCAGCGATAGCCGAAGCGCACACCGTCAAAACGCGACAGGTTCGACGACGCCTCTGCCGGAGCAATGACGTAGTAGGCCGGGATGGCGTGCTGCAGGTTTGGCAGGCTGATTTCCTTGACGATGGCGCCGAGTTTTTCAAGTTCCTTGACGCTTTCGTGCACCAGCTGCGCGATGCGCGGGTCGAGGCCTGCGCTGAAGTATTCCTTTGGCACACCAATCCGCAGGCCCTTGAGCGAGGTATTGAGGCCGGCGGAATAATCCGGCACCGGTTCGTCGATGCTGGTGGAGTCCTGTGTGTCGAAACCGGCCATGCCCTGCAGCAGCAGCGCGCAGTCTTCGGCCGTACGGGCCATCGGGCCCGCCTGATCGAGGCTGGAAGCGTAGGCAATCATGCCCCAACGCGAAACGCGACCGTACGTCGGTTTCAGGCCGGTCAGGTTGGTCAGCGCTGCGGGCTGGCGAATCGAGCCGCCTGTGTCAGTGCCAGTGGCCGCAGGCAACAGACGCGCGGCAACGGCAGCTGCAGAGCCGCCAGACGAACCGCCGGGTACGCAGTCCAGATTCCACGGGTTCTTCACCGCGCCATAGTGGCTGGATTCGTTGGCCGAACCCATGGCGAATTCGTCCATGTTGGTCTTGCCCAGCGTCACGGTGCCTGCCGACGCGAGTCGGGACACCACGGTGGCGTCGTATGGTGCCTTGAAGTTGTCCAGCATCAGCGAACCGCAGCTGGTGCGGATGCCCTGGGTGCAGAACAGGTCCTTGTGCGCCAATGGCGCGCCAAGCAGCGGGCCATTCTCACCGGCTGCGCGGCGTGCATCTGCCGCCTGCGCCTGGGTGATGGCCAGGTCTTCGGTCAGGCTGATAAAGCTGTTGAGCTGAGGATCAAGCTGCGCGATGCGCGACAGCAGGACACGGGTCAGCTCTTCAGAAGAAAACTTTTTTTCGGCGAGTCCGCGGGCGATCTCGGCCAGAGTCATTTGATGCATACAGGCTCTTTTCCTTAATCGATGACTTTCGGAACCAGATAAAGACCGTCCTGGACCGCCGGTGCGATGGCCTGGAAGGTCTCGCGACGATTGGTTTCGGTAACGGCGTCTTCACGCAGGCGCTGCGAGGCTTCCAGCGGGTGTGCGAGTGGCTCGATGCCGGCGGTGTCCACCGCTTGCATCTGATCGATCAGCCCGAGAATGCTGTTAAGAGCTTCGGTAGTACGTGGGATATCGGCGTCATTAAGGCCAAGTCGAGCCAGATGAGCGATCTTTTCCACGTCGGAGCGTTCAAGCGCCATGAGGGGTATCTCCAGTGGAATGCGACGAATTTGCTTTGTTGGTCATTGCGGAACACTATCGGGTTATTGCGGTCTCAAGCCGCTAACGTCGAGGGTCGTGTTCGGAAAACCGCCAATTTAGCATATTGGCTCCTTGCCCAAAATCCCTGTCGTTGTTAGAGTTTGCCGCACTTTTTTTACCACGCGTTCCCTAGGGTCCCTTTCCCATGTTCAAGAAACTGCGTGGCATGTTTTCCAGTGATCTATCCATCGACCTGGGCACTGCCAACACCCTTATTTACGTGCGTGAGCGCGGTATCGTTCTGAATGAACCCTCTGTTGTTGCCATTCGTACTCATGGCAACCAGAAGAGTGTCGTGGCCGTCGGTACCGAAGCGAAGCGCATGCTGGGCCGTACGCCAGGCAACATTGCAGCCATCCGTCCCATGAAAGACGGCGTCATCGCCGATTTCAGCGTGTGCGAAAAAATGCTGCAGTACTTCATCAACAAGGTTCACGAAAACAGTTTCCTGCAGCCCAGCCCTCGTGTGCTGATCTGCGTACCGTGCAAATCCACCCAGGTTGAGCGCCGCGCCATTCGCGAGTCGGCCCTCGGTGCTGGTGCGCGCGAAGTGTTCCTGATCGAAGAACCGATGGCTGCTGCCATCGGTGCAGGCCTGCCCGTGGAAGAAGCCCGTGGTTCGATGGTTGTCGACATCGGCGGCGGTACCACTGAAATCGCACTGATCTCCTTGAACGGTGTGGTTTACGCAGAATCCGTACGTGTGGGTGGCGACCGTTTCGACGAAGCCATCATCACTTACGTACGCCGCAACTACGGCAGCCTGATCGGTGAGTCCACCGCAGAGCGCATCAAGCAGGAAATCGGCACCGCCTACCCGGGTGGCGAAGTACGTGAAGTCGACGTGCGCGGCCGTAACCTGGCTGAAGGCGTTCCACGCGCATTCACGCTGAACTCCAACGAAGTGCTGGAGGCTCTGCAGGAGTCGCTGGCGACCATCGTTCAGGCCGTCAAAAGCGCCCTTGAGCAGTCGCCGCCGGAGCTGGCTTCGGATATCGCCGAGCGTGGTCTGGTGCTGACAGGTGGTGGTGCATTGCTTCGCGACCTGGACAAGCTGCTGGCTCAGGAAACCGGTCTGCCGGTCATCGTGGCTGAAGACCCGCTGACCTGTGTGGCGCGTGGCGGTGGCCGTGCGCTGGAAATGATGGATAAGCACACCATGGATCTGCTCTCCAGCGAGTAATTCGCCGGGGTGCCGTTCAGAGGTCTTTCGTCTGCAGGTAGCGCTTGTGCTGCCTGTATGCGTTAGGCTGACGCCGAAACATGGTGCCTATTTCTTTCATCTGTCCAGGCCGGTTCCATACCGCATGAATAACAGCCAATTGAAGCGCGATCCTGTCATCGCATGCCTGGGAGGAGCGGCCTATTAAACCGCTTTTCGCCAAAGGCCCATCGCTGGGTGTACGTCTGCTGGTGCTGGTCGTGCTGTCGGTAGCGTTGATGGTCGTTGACGCCCGTTTCACGATTCTCAAGCCCGTGCGCAGTCAGATGTCGCTGGTCCTGATGCAATCCTATTGGATCGTCGATCTGCCGCAGCGCATGTTTCAGGGCGTTGCCAGCCAATTCGGCAGCCGCACCGAGCTGATCGCCGAAAACGAAAAACTCAAGACCGAAGCCCTGCTCCTGCAAGGTCGCCTGCAAAAGCTGGCGGCGCTGACCGAGCAGAACGTTCGGCTGCGTGAGCTGCTCAATTCGTCGGCGCTGGTCAACGAGAAAGTCGAGGTCGCCGAACTGATCGGTATGGACCCGAACCCGTTTACCCACCGAATCATCATCAACAAAGGCGAGCGTGACGGTGTCGTGCTGGGTCAGCCTGTGCTCGATGCCCGTGGTCTGATGGGGCAAGTTGTCGAGTTGATGCCGTACACCTCACGTGTACTGCTGCTGACTGACACGACCCACAGCATCCCCGTGCAGGTGAACCGCAACGGCCTGCGCGCCATTGCCAGCGGCACCGGCAACCCGGAACGCCTTGAGTTGCGTCATGTTGCTGACACCGCAGACATCAAGGAAGGGGATTTGCTGGTCAGCTCCGGTCTGGGTCAGCGATTCCCGGCGGGCTATCCTGTGGCCACGGTGAAAGAAGTCATTCACGACTCGGGTCAGCCGTTTGCAATCGTGCGCGCGGTGCCGACCGCCGCCCTGAACCGCAGTCGTTATCTGTTGCTGGTGTTCTCGGATGGCCGCTCCCCTGAAGAGCGTGCTGCTGATGCCGCGCAGGCCCAGGAATCAATCGACAAGGGCCTTGAGCCCGCAGCGATCGCGACACTGCCGCCTTTGGCGCCTGCGTTCCCGATGTGGCCGCAGCCCGTCGGGCCGCTCTTTCCGGTCAGCACAACGCCTCACCGGGCTGGCGGGCAGGGCACGAACACCGCTCCGGCCACTGCACCTGCCGCAACGCCTGCGACGCCAGCTTCAAGGCCTGCCGCCCGACCTGCTGTTTCACAGCCCCCGGCTTCTTCACCTTCCAGCTCGCGGGAGCGTATCGATGGTTAGTCATGTTTCCGGACGCAATGGTTGGGTTGTCTGGCTGACCTTCGCCATCGGCTTGTTGTTGAGCGTTTCGCCGCTGCCGCAATTCATGGAAATCTTCCGGCCGCTCTGGCTGGCGTTGCTCCTGACCTTCTGGGTGTTGGCGTTGCCCCATAAATACGGCATGACCACCGCGTGGCTGCTGGGCCTCATGGAAGACGTGTTGTATGGCACGCTGCTCGGGCAGAACGCCTTGATCCTCAGCCTGATCACCTTTCTGGTCATGTCCCTGCAGCAGCGCCTGCGCATGTTCCCCATGTGGCAGCAATGTCTGGTGCTGTTGGTGGTGTTTGGACTGGCCCAGCTTGCACAGTTGTGGCTCAGTGCCCTGACCGGCAATCGTCAACCGACCCTGGCGCTGGTACTGCCTGCACTGGTCAGTGCGCTGTTATGGCCATGGGTCAGCTACGGCCTGCGTGGATTGCGCAAACGTTTGAAAATCAATTAAGCGCAACGCGAGCGCGGCGCCTTTTGCGTCCTGCGCTCGCTCTCATCGACACGGAGATGACCTTATGCCCTCGCTTTATCTGGCTTCTGGCTCACCGCGCCGTCGTGAACTTCTCGCTCAGATTGGTGTGCCGTTCACTGTGTTGAGCGCGCAGATCGACGAAACCCCTTTTGACAACGAACTCCCCGCCGCTTATGTCGAGCGCCTGGCGCTTGGCAAGGCTCAGGCCGGGCTTGCGCTGCTCGCGGGCGACGCGCAAGCGTGTGTGCTGGGTGCTGACACCGCAGTCGTTCTCAACGGGCGCATTCTCGGCAAACCCGTGGACGAAGCCGACGCGCTTGCGATGCTGGCAAGCCTGTCGGGTGCCGAGCACGAAGTACTGACCGCCATCGCGCTGACCGACTCGCACCGAAGCGAAACCCGTGTTGTTGCCAGTCGTGTCCGTTTTCGCCCGATTCAGCCTCACGAAGCCCACGCCTATTGGGGCAGTGGCGAGCCGCAGGACAAGGCCGGTGGCTATGCCATACAGGGCTTGGCGGCCATCTTCGTCGAGAGTCTGCAGGGCAGCTATTCTGGGGTGGTTGGACTGCCTCTATGTGAAACCGCAGAACTGCTGGGTCGTTTCGGCATACCCTGTTGGCAATACCTGGAAGGTAACGAGCCATGAGTGAAGAGATCCTGATCAACATCACCCCGATGGAATCGCGGGTGGCAGTAGTGGAAAACGGTGTGCTGCAGGAGGTCCATGTCGAGCGCACACAGCGTCGCGGGATCGTCGGCAATATCTACAAAGGCAAGGTTGTGCGGGTGTTGCCCGGCATGCAGGCAGCGTTCATCGATATCGGCCTGGACCGTGCGGCGTTCATTCACGCATCCGAAATCTCCATGCGTGAAGGGCCTGCGGTCGAAAGCATCGCCTCGTTGGTGCATGACGGTCAGAGCCTGGTGGTACAAGTCACCAAGGATCCGATCGGCAGCAAAGGCGCGCGCCTGACCACGCAGTTGTCCATCCCGTCTCGCTATCTGGTGTACATGCCGCGCACTGCACATGTCGGCATTTCCTTGAAGATCGAGGACGAGGGCGAGCGAGAGCGGCTCAAGAAAGTGGTCAGTGATTGTGTCGCGCTGGAAGGCATCAAGGAGGCAGGCGGTTTCATCCTGCGCACTGCGGCCGAAGGTGCCGGCGCAGACGAAATCCTCATGGACATCCGTTATCTGCGCCGCCTGTGGGACCAGATCGGCGAGCAGATCAAGACTGTCAGCCCGCCTACCGTGATTTACGAAGACCTGGGCCTGGCCCTGCGGACCTTGCGGGATCTGGTAAGCCCCCGGATTGAAAAGATCCGCATTGATTCGCGTGAGACCTTCCAGAAGACCACGCAGTTTGTCGCAGAGCTGATGCCAGAAATCGCCGACCGGCTTGAGCACTACCCAGGCGAACGGCCCATTTTTGACCTGTACGGTGTCGAAGATGAAATCCAGAAGGCACTTGAGCGCAAGGTGCCGCTCAAGTCAGGTGGCTATCTGGTGATTGATCCGGCCGAAGCGATGAGCACTATCGACGTCAATACTGGCGCGTTCGTCGGGCATCGCAATCTCGAAGAGACCATCTTCAAGACCAACCTGGAGGCAGCGACCGCCATTGCCCGGCAGTTAAGGCTGCGCAATCTGGGCGGCATCATCATCATCGACTTCATCGACATGGAGGATGGTGAGCATCAGCGGCAGGTCTTGCGCACGCTTGAAAAGCAGCTGGAGCGTGATCACGCCAAGACCAACATCATTGGCATCACCGAGCTTGGGCTGGTGCAGATGACGCGCAAACGCACCCGTGAAAGCCTTGAGCAGGTGCTGTGCGAGCCTTGCCACTGTTGTCTGGGGCGCGGCAAGCTGAAAACCCCGGAAACCATCTGTTATGAAATCTTTCGCGAGATATTGCGAGAAGCCCGTGCCTATCAGGCGGTGGGCTATCGTGTGCTTGCCAATCAGCGTGTGGTGGACAGGTTGCTCGACGAAGAATCCGGGAATGTGGCAGAACTCGAGACATTCATCGGCAGGACTATTCGCTTTCAGGTAGAAACAATGTACTCACAGGAACAATACGACGTCGTGCTGCTCTGAAGTAGCTCGCCGTATGAATGTCTGGGACATAACGCCCGACGGGGTTCTGGCAGGTATGCCCTTTATTGAGATTGATGCGTGGCGAATGAGCAAAACCTGTACCTGGCGCTACTTGCCCACATGAGTCAGGCGGTTTTCAAACACGTCGAGCGGCTTGCTTCCCTGTGGGAGGCGTCCTGATATGGAACGTCTTCCTCGTGCCGTCGCCACCACCACCCGCTGGGGCCTGAGTCTTTGCGCGCTGGTTGTGGTCGTTGCAGCTCTTTACGTCAGTGTCGGTCGTCAATTGACGCCGATGGTCGCCGAATACCGTGTCGATGTGGAAACCAGGGCCAGCACCGCGCTGAAACTGCCCATCAGCATCGGCAGACTTGAAGGTAGCTGGAGCGGCTTTTCACCGGTTTTCGTGGCACACGACGTCATGGTGGGTGAGGGCAGTAACGCATTGCGTCTGGACAACGTCCGGGTAGTCCCGGATATCTGGGAAAGTCTGCTGGCCAGGGATATTCGACTCTCGCACCTCGAAGTCAGTGGTCTGCAGGTGATCGTCAAGCAGGATGCGGACGGAAAGTGGGCGGCTGAGGGACTGCCGACCAACAACGACAGCCCTGTCGACCCTGAGCAGTTGCTCAATCGTATGCAGATGGTTTCGCGCCTTTCATTACTCAACAGCCAGGTCACTTTACAACCCTTCAATGAATCTCCCCTGACGCTGACCTACGTCAACCTCAGCCTTGCCACAGGCCGCTATCACCAGCGCCTGGACGTACGCATGACACTGCCCGATGGCCAGCCCTTGGCGCTTAACCTGCGTACGCGTATCGAGGCCAGTCAGTGGAAAAATGGCGAAGCAGACCTGTATGCCAGTCTGCCGCAAAGCGACTGGGCCAAATGGCTGCCCAAGAGTCTGACCCAGGAGTGGACCGTATCGGCACTGCAAGCGGGCGGCGAGTTCTGGTTGACTTGGGGCAAGGGAGCTGTACAGAGCGCTGTGGCTCGTCTCAATGCCCCTGAGATTCGTGGTGTGTACGCTGCACGCAAACCGTCGACCATCGAAAATCTGGCGCTCAATGCCTGGTTCAAACGCACTGACAGCGGTGTCGAACTGACACTCGATTCGCTGGCGATGAGTCTGGGCAAGACGCGTTGGGAAAGCCGGATGCAGGTCACGCAGACGGCTGCGACCAGCGATCAGGAAGAGCTGTGGCACATCCAGGCCGACCGTCTTGATCTGACACCACTTACGCCGCTGATCGATTCCTTCGCACCCCTCCCGGACAGCCTGATGGCGGTCGTCGACGGGCTCAAGGTCACCGGTGGACTGCGTAATGTGCTTGTTGATTACCGTCCACAGGCCGCAGGTGACAAGCGACTCGGCTTTGCCGCCAACCTGAGCAATGTGGGTTTCAATGCTTATCACGGCGCGCCCGCAGCAGCGAATGTCAGTGGTGCGATCAGCGGCGATCTGGGGCAGGGCGAGTTGCGTCTGGATACCACCGATTTCATGTTGCACCTGGACCCGATATTTACCAAGCCGTGGCGCTATCAGAAAGCCAATGCACGCCTGACCTGGAAGCTCGATGATCAGGCGTTCACGCTCATTGCGCCGTACATCAAAGTGTTGGGCGACGAAGGCAAGATCGCCGCAGACTTCCTGATCCGTATCCACCTCAACCACGACCTTGGCCAGGAAGATTACATGGACCTGCGGGTCGGTATGGTCGACGGCGACGGTCGTTACACCGGCAAGTATCTGCCTGCTGTACTGAGTCCCGAGCTTGACCATTGGTTACGAACGGCGGTGGTCAGTGGCGCGGTCAAACAGGGTTTCTTCCAGTATCAGGGTTCGCTCAACAAGGGGTCGCCCGACACTGCGCGCGTCATCAGCCTGTTTTTCGATGTCAGTAATGCAACGCTCGCGTTCCAGCCGGGCTGGCCTTCGCTGACTGGCGTTGATGGCAAGGTTTACGTCGAGAACAGCGGTGTGCGCGTCAAGGCCAGCAAAGGTCAACTGCTGAACACCCAGGTCAGTAATGTGCTGGTCAACATTCCGCACGTGCCCAGCGGCAAGGTCAGTCACTTGCTGGTGGACGGCAATTTTTCGGGCAGCCTGGGCGATGGCTTGAAAATCCTTCAGCAAGCACCTATTGGTACAGCTGAAACGTTTGCCGGTTGGCAAGGCGATGGTCCGCTGGATGGCAAGTTGAAGCTGGACATACCGTTGGCAAAGAGTGTTGAGCCGAAGATTGTCGTGGATTTCAGCACGCAGAACGCACGCTTGAAGCTGGCCGATCCGGTACTTGATCTGACCCAGCTCAAAGGCGATTTTCGGTTCGACAATGCCAGCGGTCTGAGCGGTAAAGGGGTCCGGGCCCAGGCATTTGATCGACCGGTAACGGCGGAAATTGCCGCTGAAGGCAAGCCAGGCGCCAACGTGACCCGAATTGTCGCGAATGGCCAGATCACAATCAAAAGACTGACCGATTGGCTGAGCGTGAAGCAGGCGCTACCCGTGTCGGGTGACATGCCCTTTCAACTGCAGCTCACGCTGGATGACAAGGACAGTCCACTGCTGATCACTTCGCCCTTGAAAGGCGTTGCGATCGATCTGCCGGCGCCTTTCGGCAAAACTGCCGAGCAGGATCGACCGAGCGAGTTCCGCATGACCTTGCAGGGTGCCGAGCGCCGCTTTGGCGCCGCTTACGGCGACCTGGCCAATCTGGCGTTTTCTGCGCCGGGCGGCAAAGTCGAAGACGGACGTGGCGAGCTGTACCTGGGGCAGGGCGGTGCAATCGTGCCTGATGCCAAGGGGCTGCGAGTACGCGGCAGTCTGACTGAATTGGACGTTGCACCCTGGCAGGCGATTGCCGAGCGTTACGCAGGCAATGATCCAGGCGGTAGCGCCAAGCAATTGCTCAACAGCGTCGATCTGCAGATTGGCAAGCTCACCGCCATGGGCACGACGCTGGATGACGTCCGTGTGCAGTTGCAGCGTAACGCCGCCGCATGGGCGTTGTCGCTAGACAGTGCGATTGCCAAGGGCACTGCTTCATTGCCTGATGCCAAGTCAGCGCCCATCGGCATCAACATGCTTTACGTGCGCCTTCCCGCACCTGATCCTAATGCAACAGTAGTGGAGAACGCGCCTGATCCGCTTGCTGATGTCGACCCTGGCAAGATTCCGGCACTGGATATCAAGATTGCCCAGTTGTTTCAGGGCGAGCAATTGCTGGGTGCCTGGGCGCTGAAGGTTCGTCCGACTGCGACGGGCATACGCTTGTCGGATATCAGTCTGGGTCTGAAAGGCATTCTGCTGGAAGGTGAAGGTGCCTGGGAGGGAGCGGCAGGTGCCAGCAGCAGCTGGTTCAAAGGAAATCTTGCAGGCAAGAATCTGGCGGACGTGTTGAAGGCCTGGAATTTCGCGCCCACAGTCACCAGCGAAAGCTTTGAGTTGAGCGTGGACGGCCGCTGGCCGGGCTCGCCTGCCTGGGTCGGGCTCAAGCGCTACTCCGGAAGTCTTGACGCTACCTTGCGCAGGGGTCAATTCGTAGAGGTCGAGGGCGGAGCTCAGGCTTTGAGAGTGTTCGGGCTGCTGAACTTCAACTCGATCGGGCGACGACTGCGGCTGGACTTCTCCGACCTGCTGGGCAAGGGCTTGAGCTATGACCGGGTCAAAGGTCTGCTGGTGGCCAGCGATGGCGTCTATGTAACCCGTAATCCGATAACCCTGACAGGCCCTTCCAGCAATCTTGAGCTCAACGGCACCCTCGACATGGTCCGTGATCGTGTCGATGCCAAGGTGCTGGTGACCTTGCCGGTGACCAATAACCTGCCCATTGCAGCCCTGATCGTTGGAGCGCCAGCGATTGGCGGCGCGTTGTTTCTGGTCGACAAGCTGCTGGGTGACAAGATCGCGCGCTTTGCCAGCGTGCAGTACAAAGTCGAAGGGTCCTGGAAGGATCCGAAGATCACCTTCGACAAGCCTTTTGAAAAGCCTCAATAGCGCGCCATGGAGTACAGTGGTAACCCGGTCATTCAGGAAAGGGTTGCCATGTCTCTTGCTGTGATTCAAATGGTCAGTCAGAGCGATGTCGCAGGCAATCTGGCCCGTGCGCGTGCATTGCTGGAACAGGCGGCCGAGAGCGGCGCCGGGCTTGCGGTGCTGCCTGAAAACTTCGCTGCCATGGGGCGTCGCGATGTTGCAGATATCGGTCGGGCCGAAGCTTTGGGGCAAGGTCCGATCATTCCATGGTTGAAACTGGCCGCCCGCGACCTCAAGTTATGGATTGTTGGCGGAACATTGCCGTTGCCTCCTGATGGTCAGCCCGAAGGCAAAGTGACCGCTTGTTCGTTATTGATCGATGATCAAGGTGAGCAGGTTGGGCGTTACGACAAGCTGCACCTGTTCGATGTAGACGTCGCGGACAATCGGGGCCGCTACCGTGAATCGGATGACTATGCTCACGGCAACAACGTGGTAGTGGTCGACACACCGGTAGGCCGTCTGGGGCTGACTGTCTGTTATGACCTGCGTTTCCCCGAACTGTACACGGCGCTGCGCGAAGCGGGCGCCGAACTGATTACCGCGCCGTCAGCGTTTACTTCAGTCACCGGCGCTGCTCATTGGGACATTCTGGTCCGGGCACGCGCTATCGAAACCCAGTGTTATTTGCTGGCGGCGGCACAAGGCGGGGTTCATCCAGGCCCGCGCGAGACTTACGGACACGCGGCCATCGTTGATCCATGGGGCCGCGTACTGGCACAGCAGGCACAGGGTGAAGCCGTGTTGCTGGCCACACGCGACAATGAAGAACAGGCGTCCATACGGGCGCGGATGCCGGTGTCCAGTCACCGGCGCTTTTTTTCGCAGGACGCCGTGCGGCCTGCTTCGGAGTGAATATGAGTGATCTGTCCTCAGTCAGTGAACACCTTCTGGCGCCCGGTGGCCTGAGCCTCGACAGCCTGCAATCGGTACTCGGCGAACTTGCCGGACCAGGGATCGACGCCGCTGACCTCTACTTTCAGGGGATGATCTCCGAGTCCTGGTCGCTCGAAGACGGCATCGTCAAGGAAGGCAGCTTCAATCTTGATCAGGGCGTGGGTGTGCGTGCTCAGTCGGGCGAGAAGACCGGCTTTGCCTACAGCAACGCAATCAATGCCGAGGCGCTGAGTTCGGCCGCACGTGCGGCGCGCTCTATTTCTCGCGCAGGCCAGAACGGCACTGTCCAGGCGTTTACCGCGCAGGACGTGGCTCAGCTCTATGCCCCCGATAACCCCCTCGAAGTGCTGAGCCGTGCCGAAAAGGTCGAGTTGCTCAAGCGCATCGATGTGGCGACCCGTGCTCTGGATTCCCGGATCCAGCAAGTCTCGGTGAGCATGGCCGGTGTCTGGGAGCGTATTCTGGTGGCCGCCACTGATGGCAGTCTGGCCGCTGATGTACGCCCCTTGGTGCGCTTCAATGTCAGCGTTATCGTTGAGCAGAACGGTCGTCGTGAACGTGGCGGCCACGGCGGCGGTGGCCGTACCGACTATCGCTATTTTCTGACTGATGACCGTGCCATGGGCTATGCCCGTGAAGCGTTGCGTCAGGCGCTCGTCAACCTTGAAGCGATTCCTGCCCCGGCTGGCACCTTGCCGGTTGTATTGGGTTCGGGCTGGTCCGGTGTCCTGCTGCACGAGGCTGTCGGTCACGGCCTTGAAGGTGACTTCAACCGCAAGGGCAGTTCGGCTTACAGCGGACGCATGGGCGAGATGGTTGCGTCCAAGCTGTGCACCATTGTCGATGACGGCACGCTCGCAGGCCGCCGTGGCTCGCTGAGCGTCGATGACGAAGGCACGCCGACCGAATGCACCACGCTGATCGAAAACGGCGTGCTGAAGGGTTACATGCAGGACAAGTTGAACGCGCGTCTGATGGGTGTTGCGCGCACCGGCAACGGGCGTCGCGAGTCCTACGCCCATCTGCCGATGCCACGCATGACCAACACCTACATGCTGGGTGGCCAGAGCGACCCGCAGGAAATCATTGCTTCGGTGAAAAGAGGCATCTACTGCGCCAATCTGGGCGGCGGTCAGGTGGACATCACCAGCGGCAAATTCGTGTTCTCGACCAGTGAGGCTTACCTGATCGAAGACGGCAAGATCACCGCACCTGTCAAAGGCGCGACTTTGATCGGCAACGGGCCTGAAGCAATGAGCCGGGTTTCGATGGTGGGTAATGATCTGTCGCTGGACAGCGGTGTCGGTACATGCGGTAAAGACGGCCAGTCCGTGCCGGTTGGCGTGGGTCAGCCGACGCTGAAGATCGACGCGATCACCGTGGGTGGCACAGGCAATTGAGAATGAGCCGGGGCTGGCTGCTTGCAGTCAGCCCCTTGGCCGGGATCAACGCAGACCGCGTTGTATCTCGTCCAGCTCACGGATGTATTTGAAGATTTTGCGGCTGGTGGCCGGCGGTTTGTTGCGTGCAACTTCGTGTTGAGCCTGACGGATCAACGAGCGCAGTTGTTGGCGATCGGCATCGGGGTATTCGATGACGAACTTTTCAAGGTCGCTGTCATCGCCCGCGATCAGGCGATCACGCCAGCGCTCCAGGTTGTGGAAGCGTTCATTGTATTGGCGAGTGGAGGCATCGAGTTGGTCCAGCAAAACCAGAATGGCTTCCTGGTCCTGATCGCGCATCAGCTTGCCAATGAACAGAATGTGCCGTTTTCGCGCAATGTTGGCCGTGTGCTTGGGCGCTTCGGCCAGGGCCTTGCGCAGCGCATCGGTCAACGGCAGCTTGGCCAGTACATCGGCTTTGAGTGTCGTCAGTCGCTCGCCGAGGTCAACCAGAGCATGCAGCTCTCGTTTGACCTGGGTTTTGCTTTTCTCCCCGTCGAGGGAGTCGTCGTAAGAATCAACCATGGGGGCAGTCCGCTAAGAAACGCCGCCATGATAACCAGTCGGGGGCCGCTTGTCCGGCCCGGTCGGTATTCGGCCTGTGCCGAAAGCAGAATTTGATGGAGAAAGTCATGAGTGCAACCCAAAGCGTTGGCCCACAGGCCTTGCCCGAGCTGCAGGAACAGGTTGAGCAGATCATCGCCGAAGCCCGTCGCCAGGGCGCCAGCGCCTGTGAAGTCGCTGTATCCCTGGAGCAGGGGCTGTCGACATCGGTGCGTCAGCGTGAAGTCGAAACGGTCGAATTCAACCGCGACCAAGGGTTCGGCATCACGCTGTACAAGGGTAAACGCAAGGGCTCGGCCAGTACATCGGCTACCGGCGCGGATGCCATTCGTGAAACGGTCGCTGCTGCGCTGGCGATTGCCGAGCATACGTCCGAGGACGAGAGTTCAGGTCTGGCGGACGCTGCATTGATGGCCACCGAAACCATGGATTTCGACCTTTACCACGCGTGGGACATAACGCCTGAACAAGCCATCGAAAAAGCGTTGATCTGCGAAGCGGCAGCTTTTGATGCCGACCCGCGCATCAAAAACGCCGACGGTACCACCCTCAACACCCATCAGGGTTGCCGGGTATACGGCAACAGCAATGGCTTCATCGGTGGTTATGCCTCGACTCGGCACAGCCTCAGTTGCGTGATGATTGCTGAAGGCGAAGGCCAGATGCAGCGCGATTACTGGTATGACGTCAATCGTCAGGGCCAGCTGTTGGCTGATGCGCAGAGCATCGGACACAAGGCCGCTTTGCGGGCAGCCAGCCGTCTTGGTGCGCGCCCCGTGCCGACCTGTGAGGTGCCGGTGTTGTTCGCCGCCGAGCTGGCGGGTGGTTTGTTCGGCAGTTTCCTGGGTGCGATTTCCGGCGGCAACCTGTATCGCAAGTCGTCGTTTCTCGAAGGTACGATGGGCCAGCGGCTTTTCCCCGAGTGGATGACCATCGACGAGCGTCCACATCTGATGCGTGCCATGGGCAGTTCCGCGTTCGACAGCGACGGCCTGGCCACCTACGCCAAGCCCTTCGTGGCAAATGGTGATCTGGTTTCTTACGTGTTGAGCACCTATTCCGGGCGCAAGCTGGGCATGCCGAGCACGGCCAATGCTGGTGGCGTACACAACCTTTTCGTCACGCACGGCACGGAAGACCAGGCTGCGTTGATCAAACGCATGGGCCGAGGTCTTTTGGTCACCGAGCTGATGGGTAGCGGGCTGAACATGGTGACTGGCGACTACTCGCGCGGCGCAGCGGGTTTCTGGGTCGAGAACGGCGAGATCCAGTTCCCGGTTCAGGAAGTGACGATTGCCGGCAACATGCGTGACATGTTCAAGCAGATCATCGCCGTAGGCAGTGACCTGGAACTGCGCAGCAACATTCGTACAGGCTCGGTGCTGATCGAGCGTATGACTGTCGCAGGCAGCTGATTCTCGCCGACACGTGTCATCCCCTTCGCGAACGAGTTCGCGGAGGGAGGGCGTCGCTTCAAGATGCGCCCCCTGACTCAACCTCGCACCACCCTCCTGCTTTCCCTTCCCAAAGCGCCGTCCGGCCTTAAATTAAACTCCAAGCTTGTTTTGATTCTCGATCTCATTCAATAATGAATCTCATTTCATAACTGAGATGCGGTCATGGGATCTGTTCTGCAAGAGCTGCCTTACCTTGAAAACTGGCGTGGGCTTGGCCTGAGGATTCGCTGTGCGCTCGATCCGGACGAACCGCGTGTGATCGAGCACTACCTTGCCGAGGGGCGTTATCTGGCTCGTTTCACGGCCACGCCGCAGGCCATGATCGCTGAAACCTCATTTCGCCTGTTGATGGACAGCGCACGCGACCCCGTCCTGCCATGGCACTGGCGTTGTCTGTGCCTGGATCAGGCGTGGCGCCCGCTGCGTGATATCGAGGCGCTGGCTTCGTCACCTGCCAGGCGTCGACGCTGGGAAGGCTGCGTGCATCAGCTGGCTTTTTGCATTTTGCAGCCTTCGATTTCTCTTTCTGAACTGGTGCAAGGACATTGCGATGAGTAATACCCGTATCGAACGCGACAGCATGGGGCCACTGCAGGTGCCAGCCGAGGCCCTGTATGGCGCACAGACGCAGCGGGCGGTGGATAACTTTCCAATCAGCCACCAGCGCATGCCCAGGCAATTCATCCGTGCCCTGTTGCTGGCCAAGGCAGCCGCCGCCCATGCAAACCTTGAGCTGGAACAGATCAGTGAAGGGCAGAGCAAGGCCATTGTCAGCGCAGTGAATGAGCTGCTTTCCAGCGATTACATGACGCACTTTCCGGTGGACATCTTTCAGACCGGTTCTGGCACCAGCACCAACATGAACGCCAATGAGGTGATTGCCACACTCGCCTCACGGGTGATGGGCGAAGCGGTAAACCCCAACGATCACGTCAATTGCGGCCAGAGCAGCAACGACATCATCCCGACCACTATCCACGTGAGCGCCGCACTGGCGCTGCATGAGCAACTGCTTCCCGCTCTTTCCCATCTGGTCCAGGTCACTGAGCAAAAGGCCGGGCAGGTGCACGCCTACGTCAAAACCGGTCGCACGCATTTGATGGACGCCATGCCGGTGCGCATGAGCCAAGTGCTCAACGGCTGGTCCCAGCAAATTCGCGCCAACGTCGAGCACCTGCAAGCGTTGCAGTCGAGCCTCCAGGCATTGGCGCAGGGCGGTACGGCAGTCGGCACCGGGATCAATGCGCATCCGCAATTCGCTGCCCGCTTCAGCGCCCACCTGAGTGCGCTGACTGGTGTGCAATTCGAACAGGGCAAGGACCTGTTCGCGCTGATCGGCTCGCAAGACACGGCCGTGGCGGTTTCCGGTCAGCTCAAGGCCACGGCCGTGTCGTTGATGAAGATTGCCAATGACCTGCGCTGGATGAATTCCGGCCCGTTGGCAGGTCTGGGGGAGATCGAACTCGAAGCGCTGCAGCCCGGCTCATCAATCATGCCCGGCAAGGTCAATCCGGTGATTCCGGAAGCCACTGCCATGGTGGCGGCGCAAGTGATTGGCAACGACGCCACCATCACTGTCGCAGGGCAGTCCGGCAACTTCGAGCTGAACGTGATGTTGCCCATCATCGCCCAGAACCTGCTCAGCAGCATCGAACTCCTGGCCAACGCCAGTCGACTGTTGGCCGACAAGGCGATTGCCAGCTTCAAGGTCAACGAAGCCAAGCTCAAGGAAGCACTGTCGCGCAATCCGATTCTGGTCACCGCGCTGAACCCGATCATCGGCTACCAGAAAGCTGCCGAAATCGCCAAGAAAGCCTACCAGGACGGTCGTCCGGTGATAGACGTGGCGCTGGAACACACCGACTTGCAGCGCAGCGAGCTCGAGGTGCTGCTCAACCCTGAAAAACTCACCGCTGGCGGTATTTGATCCAGTCAGCCAACGCATCTGGAGGTAGGTCATGCAGCATTGGAAACGCACCATTGAACAGGCCAATCGCTGTTTCAATCTAGGTGAATGGGTTGAAGCCCGCGAGCTGTACCTTCAGGCGTTGGCGCTGGCGCAAGTGTTATTCGAGCGCTGGGCGGACGTTGACGAGGCCGTCGCCGCCTTTGTGATTTCTCACCATAACCTGGCCGACCTGCACCTGAGTCTGGGTCAGCCGGAAGAAAGCGCCGAATACCTGTGCGCCGTGCATCAGCATTTGCTGCAGACCATGCAGGACCAGCGTCTACCGCCACCTCTGCGTGAAGCAGCGCTGCGCCACAGCAGTAAAACCTACGCCGAGCTGTTGAATTTCATCAGCGAACACGGCGAATACCCCCGCACTCATCGATTGCTGAACAGCAGCGGCGAACATACGCGTTCGTCGTTGCAACGCAATTCGACTGCCACTCCTGGCCTCTACTACGGAGCACATTGAAAATGCCTTACACCTTGCCTGCGTTGCCTTATGCCTACGATGCCCTGGAACCGCACATCGATGCGCAAACCATGGAAATCCATTACACCAAACACCACCAGACCTACATAAACAACCTGAATGCGGCCGTTGAGGGCACCGAGTTTGCCGAGTGGCCGATCGAAAAGCTGGTTGCCAGCATCAACCAGCTCCCGGAAAAATTGCGTGCTGCGGTGATTAATCAAGGTGGCGGCCATGCCAACCATTCGCTGTTCTGGGAGGTCATGGTGCCCGGCGGTGGCGGCCTGCCCAAGGGCGAGATTGCCAAAGCGATTGATGAGCAACTGGGCGGCTTTGACAGTTTCAAGGATGCCTTCACCAAGGCGGCGCTGACCCGCTTCGGCAGCGGCTGGGCCTGGCTGAGCGTCACTCCGGAGAAAAAGCTGGTGGTGGAGAGCAGTGGCAACCAGGACAGCCCTCTTATGAACGGCAACACACCCATCCTGGGGCTGGACGTGTGGGAGCACGCTTATTACCTGCGTTATCAGAACCGTCGTCCTGAATACATCAACGCGTTCTACAACGTCGTCAACTGGGATGAAGTGTCGCGACGTTATCAAGCCGCTACGGCGTGATTCTTACTAACCGATCCAAGGCGACTTATGCGTTCTGAAATACTCGCAATCAGCAGTGTGCGGTTGTTTCGTCTGGCAGTAGGGACCGTGCTGCTGTTGGCGGGTATGGCGTTACTGGTGGCTGAAGGTCTTGCATGGCTTAGCCTCGAGCCTCGACTTTTGCGTGCGCTCGAGGGCGGCGCTATCTGTGCCTTGGGGACTGCGCTTGGGGCAGTGCCCGTGCTGGTGATTCGCAACATGCCGGTCATGGTGTCCGACGGGTTACTGGGTTTCGGCGCTGGCGTCATGTTGGCCGCGACGGCATTCTCGCTGATCGTGCCAGGGCTTGATGCGGCCGAAGGTCTGGGTCTGTCCCCATGGGGTGCGGGTGGCTTGATCAGTGTGGGCATTGCTTTAGGTGCGCTTGGATTGATCGCGGTGGATTACGGCGTGTCCCGAGGTACGCCCTCGAGTACGCCGTTTGACGTCCACAGAATTGCTCCACGTATCTGGCTGTTCGTGATTGCCATCGTGGCTCACAACATCCCTGAGGGCATGGCCATCGGTGTTTCAGCAGGCGGCGGATTGTCTGAGGCGGACAGTCTGGCCATCGGCATCGCCTTGCAGGACGTGCCAGAAGGACTGGTCATCGCGATGGTGCTGGCGGGGGCGGGCATGTCACGGGTCAAGGCTTTTCTGATCGGTGCGGCATCAGGTCTCGTCGAACCTGTGTTTGCCCTGCTGGGCGCCTGGCTGGTCGCGGTCGCCGAGCCTCTGCTGCCGTTTGGGCTGGCACTGGCTGCGGGTGCGATGTTGTTGGTTGTCACCCACGAAATCATTCCCGAATCACGCCTCAACGGCCATAAAAAAATTGCCAGTCTGGGCCTGATCTCAGGTTTCTGCCTGATGATGGTGATGGATACTGCGCTGGTGTGAAGCCTGTTGCGCAGGAGGAGGTGAGTCGAAGCATGCTTCAAGCTGGCCTTCATGCTTGCTCGATGGATGGCCGTTGGTAAAAACATCAAGGCACGGAGGCGCTCGGTGTTTGGCTTGACGTATCACTCGCCCTCGTCGAATTTGTTGTTGATCAGTTCAACCAGGCCGTCCAGCGCGTCCTGCTCCTGTTCACCTTCGGTCGAAAGATGGATTTCGGTGCCTTTGCCAGCCGCCAGCATCATCACGGCCATGATGCTTTTGCCATCGACCATGGTGTCCACCGAACGGCCGACCCTGATCTGGCAAGGGAATTTGCCTGCAACGCCAACGAACTTGGCGGCTGCGCGGGCATGCAAGCCCAGTTTATTGATGATGGTGATTTGACGAGCGGGCATCGCAGTGGAAGTCCTTCAGCTGAGGTCGCGGTGGCGAACCTGAACGTTCTTGAGTGATTGTTGCAAGACCCGACCCAATCGTTCTGTCAGGTATACAGACCGATGATGCCCGCCTGTGCAGCCAATGGCGATAGTTACGTAGGAGCGATTGCTGGCAGCGAAACGGGGCAGCCACTTGTTGAGATAGGAGAATATATCCTGAAACATCTCTTCGACGTCGGGCTGCGCTGCGAGGTATTCGATCACGGGCTCTTCGAGTCCCGAATGGTCACGCAGTTCCGGCTTCCAGTAGGGGTTCGGCAGACAGCGCACGTCGAACACCACGTCGGCATCGACTGGCATGCCGCGCTTGAATCCGAACGATTCGACCAGAAATGCAGTGCCAGGCTCGGGTTTGTTCAGCAACCGCAGCTTGAGTGCATCTCGTAACTGATACAGATTGAGGTGAGTCGTATTGATCTTCAGGTCGGCCAGATCGATGATCGGGCCGAGCAATGCGGTCTCGTCGCGGATGGCTTCTGCAAGCGAGCGGTCTGCGGTGCTCAGCGGATGACGCCGCCTTGTCTCGGAGAAGCGTTTGAGCAGGGTGGCCTCGTCGGCATCCAGATAGAGCACATCACACTGGATATTGCGCGAGCGGACCTCGTCGAGCATCAGCGGAAAGCGTGTCAGGTGGCTCGGCAGGTTTCGTGCGTCTATGGACACGGCCAGCAACGGCTCTGCCAGCTCAGTGTTGATCAGGGCGCGCTCGGCGAGTTCGGGCAGCAGGCCTGCCGGCAGGTTGTCGACACAATAGAAACCGTTGTCCTCAAGCACGTCGAGCGCGGTGCTCTTGCCTGAGCCTGAGCGGCCGCTGACGATGATCATGCGCATGATCAGTGACCGTTCTGTACGTCCAGCACCACTTGATAAAGCGCTTCACCGCTTTTGGCACTGCGTAGGCGTTCACGCACGTCGGCGCGGTCGAGCATGCTGGCGATCTGGCGCAGCAATTCAAGGTGTGCGTCAGTGGCGGCTTCCGGGACCAGCAGAACGAACAGCAGGTCGACGGGGGCACCATCGATGGCATCGAAATCTACAGGTGAATCGAGATGAACCACTGCGCTGACAGGCTCGCTGCAGGCAGGGAAACGGCAGTGGGGAATCGCAATGCCGTTGCCAAAACCGGTTGATCCCAGTTTTTCGCGTGCAACAAGGCTTTCGAACACTGCCTGCTGATCCATGCCCGGTACTTGCTCACCGATCAGTCTGGCAATTTGTTCGAGGACGCGTTTTTTACTGCCGCCCGGCACGTTCACAACGGAACGGCCGGGGGTCAGGATATTTTCAATTCGGATCATGTGGATGCGTGTTTAGCGAGCGGTTGCACCCTTGAGGATGCTTTGCTGCTTTTCCTTATGCTTGAGCAATTGTCTGTCCAGCTTGTCAGTGAGCAGGTCAATTGCAGCGTACATGTCATCATGCTCGGCATTGGCAACAACCTCCCCACCGTGGATATGCAGCGTGGCTTCGATCTTCTGTTTCAGCTTCTCGACCGCCATCGTGACCTGCACATTTGTAATCTTGTCAAAGTGCCCCTCGAGCTTTTTGAGTTTGAGCTCAACGTATTCACGAAGGGGTTTGGTCACTTCCAGTTGGTGTCCACTGATGTTCACTTGCATACAGCTTTCTCCTTTGCCAGTGCATAAAGAGGCAGGCGTGGCGCCTGCCACTGGAACGCTGTGGCTCGGCCTGCATCACATCAGTCGCTTGCGCTCACTGGAAGGCGCGATCCCAAGTGATTCGCGGTATTTGGCGACTGTGCGACGGGCTACTTGAATGCCTTGTGCCTCCAGTAAACCAGCGATCTTGCTATCACTCAACGGCTTTTTCTGATTTTCGGCGGCAACCAGTTTTTTGATGATTGCGCGGATTGCCGTGGACGAGCATTCACCGCCTTCCGAAGTACTTACGTGACTTGAAAAGAAATATTTCAGCTCGTAAATTCCGCGTGGGGTGTGCATGAATTTCTGGGTGGTCACGCGGGAAATCGTCGATTCGTGCATGCCTACCGCTTCGGCGATATCGTGCAGCACGAGCGGCTTCATCGCCTCGTCGCCATACTCGAGAAAGCCGCGCTGGTGCTCGACGATCTGGGTGGCGACCTTCATCAGTGTCTCGTTGCGGCTCTGGAGACTCTTGATGAACCAGCGGGCCTCCTGCAACTGATTGCGCATGAAGGTGTTGTCGGCGCTGGTGTCGGCGCGCCTTACGAACCCTGCGTACTGCGGGTTGACACGCAGACGCGGCACAGATTCCTGATTCAGCTCAACCAGCCAGCGCTCGTTGTCCTTGCGCACGATGACGTCAGGTACAACGTACTCGGCTTCAGTGGATTCGATCTGCGAACCGGGGCGCGGGTTCAGGCTCTGGACCAGCTCGATGATCTGACGAAGCTCATCCTCCTTGATCTTCATGCGGCGCATGAGTTGCCCGTAATCACGGCTGCCCAGCAGGTCGATATAATCGGTGACCAGACGCTGGGCTTCGGCGAGCCAAGGGGTTTTTGCCGGCAGTTGGCGCAGTTGCAAGAGCAGGCATTCGCTCAGATTGCGCGCACCAATACCGGCAGGTTCAAATTGCTGAATGCGGTGGAGCACGGCCTCGATTTCGTCGAGTTCGATGTCCAGTTCGGGGTCGAAAGACTCAAGTATTTCTTCAAGGGTCTCGTCCAGATAGCCCTGATTGTTGATGCAGTCGATCAGAGTTACAGCGACCAGTCGGTCCTTGTCGGACATCGGCGCGACGTTCAACTGCCACAGGAGGTGGCTTTGCAGGCTTTCTCCGACAGAGGTGCGCGTCGTGAAGTCCCACTCGTCGTCGTCATTGCTGGGCAGGCTGCTGGCGCTGGTCTGATAGATATCTTCCCAGGCCGTATCCACCGGCAGCTCATTCGGAATGCGCTCGCTCCATTCACCGTCTTCCAGGTTGTCCACCGTAGGGGCAGCTTCCTGGTAGGTAGGTTCCTGAACGTCCGGGTTGGGCTTTTGCTCGATGTTGTCGGCCAGCGGATCGGAGTTGTCGAAGTCGTCGCCTTCTTCCTGCCGTTCCAGCATGGGGTTGGATTCCAGCGCCTCCTGGATCTCCTGCTGGAGGTCCAGAGTGGATAACTGGAGTAAGCGGATTGCCTGTTGCAGCTGCGGTGTCATCGTCAGCTGCTGGCCCATTCTCAAGACTAGCGATGGTTTCATGGCAGGGGCTAAACACCTTATTCGCCGGCGCACATGCGCCATCCACTACAGGCGCCGAAGCGCCAACTTAAGCAAGTTATATGCCTGAAATCGAAGCGTTTGCCTAGGGCATCCCGACAAATAATGCATTGTCAATACGCCACTAGGGCATCGAGCGCCTGAAAAGAGCGAAACGCCTGGTTTACAGGCGGAACTCGTGACCGAGATAGACTTCTTTCACCAACTGATTCGCCAGGATGGTTTGCGAATCACCTTCTGCGATCAGCTGCCCGTCATTGACGATATAAGCGGTTTCGCAGATGTCCAACGTCTCACGGACGTTGTGGTCAGTGATCAATACGCCGATGCCTTTGGCTTTCAGGTGATGAATAATTTGCTTGATGTCGCCAACCGAAATAGGGTCCACACCAGCGAAAGGCTCATCCAGAAGGATGAATTTGGGTGCTGTGGCCAGTGCGCGTGCGATTTCCACACGGCGGCGCTCACCACCCGACAGGCTCATGCCCAGGTTGTCGCGGATGTGCGTGATGTGGAATTCCTGAAGCAGGCTTTCCATCTCCTTGCGACGTCCGGCTGCGTCGAGTTCCTTGCGTGTTTCAAGGATTGCCATGATGTTATCGGCGACTGACAGCTTGCGGAAGATGGAAGCTTCCTGGGGCAGGTAACCGATGCCTGCCCGGGCCCGGCCATGCATCGGCTGGTGGCTCACATCAAGGTCGTCGATCAATACGCGGCCCTGATCGGCCTGTACAAGGCCTACGATCATATAGAAGCAGGTGGTCTTGCCGGCACCGTTTGGGCCCAGCAAGCCAACGATCTGACCGCTGTCGATGGATATGCTCACATCGCGGACGACCTGTCGGCTCTTGTAGCTTTTAGCCAGGTGCTGGGCTTTGAGCGTCGCCATTTACTGGGCCTTCTGCGGTTGATCGGGTTTCTTTTTCGGCTGGATAACCATGTCGATCCGAGGGCGCGGCGTCGTCACCTTCGCACCGCCATTGGCCCGGCCGGCATTCACGATCTGCTTGACGGTGTCGTAGACGATTTTCTCGCCTTCGGACGTGTTGCCGTCATTGATGACCTTGGCCTTGTCGATCAGCACGATGCGATCCTGCGCCGCGTAATACTGGATCGTGACGGCATATGCCTGCACGATCGGCTTGTCGACGGCAGGCTTCTGCTCGTAATACGCCAGGTTGCCGACGGACGTGAACACGTCGACTTCGCCCTGGGCATTACGGGTAATGGTCACGGTATTACCGGTGATTTTCATCGAGCCTTGCGTGATGATGACGTTGCCCTTGTAGGTAGCAACGCCTTTCTTGTCATCGAGCTGCGCATCATCGGACTGGATGTGGATAGGCTGATCACGGTCGGTAGGCAGGGACCAGGCGCTCGCGCTTCCCAGTGCTGCGCCCAGGCCGAGCAAGAAAGGAAGAGTTTTAACGAGCCTCATACTGTCCTCTTACGTTGGACAGCAGGTCCATCCTGCCGTCGTTCAAATACGCTTTCATTCCCTTGGCTGTGGTGACACCGCCCGCGCCGTCGATTCTAACGACTTGCTCGGTCTGCGCATATTGCTTCTGTGGGAATACCGTCATGCGACTACTGGTGATGATAGTCGTGCGTTGCTTTTCGTCAGTACGTGCGACGCGAACGTCGTCGATCAGTTCGACATGGTCGCCGCCGGGCGACACTTCGCCACGCTTGCTTTGTACGTGCCACGGAAACACCGTGCCGCGATACATCTGCAGGTCTGGGGTGGTCAGCAGCGTCACGTCCGTGGCCTTCAGGTGCTCGACCTTGTCGGCTGTCATGTCGTACTGCATCTTGCCGTCAGGCAGGTACTGAATGCTGTGTGCATTGATCGCGTAGTAGTCAATGGCGCTCTCGTCCACCGTCGCTACAGGCTGATCCATGAAGCTTTCCGGGCTGATATTCCAGTAGCCGACAGCAGCGAGCAGCAGCGCCAGCACCCCGAAAAGCAGGAACTTCCGAATTTTCTTGCTGAACATAAATGGCTTCTATAAGTAGGCGGAGTGGGCCGCTTCAAGGTTGCCTTGCGCACTCAGGATCAGTTCGCAGAACTCACGGGCTGCGCCTTCGCCGCCCCGTGCCTGAGTAACGCCGTGTGCGTGTTGACGGACAAAGCCTGCTGCGTTGGCAACTGCCATGCCCAGGCCGACACGTCGGATGACCGGCAAGTCTGGCAGATCATCACCCAGATAGGCGACCTGTTCGTAACTCAATTTCAATTCGGCCAGCAATTGATCGAGCACTACCAGCTTGTCTTCGCGACCCTGGTACAGGTGTTCGATGCCCAGATTCTTTGCTCTGCGCTCTACAATCGGCGTCTTGCGCCCACTGATGATAGCGGTCGTTACGCCCGAGGCTATCAGCATTTTTATGCCTTGGCCGTCGAGTGTATTGAATGTCTTGATCTCGCTGCCGTCTTCGAGGAAGTACAGGCGGCCGTCAGTCAGCACGCCATCGACGTCGAAAACTGCCAGTTTGATGGCTTTGCCACGCTGCATCAGTTCGCTGTTCATTGTGTCGGCCTGCATTACATCACTCCCGCACGCAGTAGGTCCTGCAAGTTGAACGCACCCACCGGGTAATCGTTCGCGTCAACCACAATCAGAGCACTGATTTTGTGATCTTCCATGATTTTCAAGGCTTCGGCGGCCAGCATTTCTGCGTGCACTGTCTTGCCGTGAACGGTCATGACTTCATCAATGGTAGTCACTCGAATGTCGATCGGACGGTCCAGCGTGCGACGCAGGTCGCCGTCCGTGAAGATTCCTGCCAGGGTCCCGTCGGTATTCAGCACGGCCGTCATGCCAAGGCCCTTGCGGGTCATTTCCAGAAGCGCGTCCCGCAACAGGGTGCCACGCTGCACGGTAGGCAGTGTCTCGCCAGAATGCATGACGTTTTCGACTTTCAGCAGCAGGCGTCGTCCCAGGGCGCCGCCTGGATGCGAGAACGCGAAATCTTCGGCAGTAAACCCGCGCGCATCGAGCAGCGCTACTGCCAGGGCGTCGCCCATGACCAGTGCTGCCGTCGTTGACGAGGTCGGCGCCAGATTCAGCGGGCAGGCCTCGTGCGCGACATGCGTGTTGAGATTGACATCGGCGGCTCTGGCCAGCGTCGAGGCCGGGTCGCCGGTCAGGCTGATCATTTTGATGCCCAGGCGTTTGATCAACGGCAGCAAGGTGACGATTTCATTGGTGGTGCCGGAATTCGACAAGGCCAGAATGATGTCGTCGCGCGTAATCATGCCCATATCGCCATGGCTGGCTTCAGCCGGATGGACAAAAAACGAAGTGGTGCCGGTACTCGCCAGTGTGGCGGCGATCTTGTTGCCGATATGCCCAGACTTGCCCATCCCGACCACAACGACTCGCCCTTTGCTGGCGAGGATCATTTCACACGCGCGCACGAAATCGCTGTCGAGACGGCCCAGCAGGCCTTCTATTGCTTCTATCTCAAGGCGAATGGTGCGTTGCGCGGATTGAATCAGGTCACTGGATTGGTTCATGTCTTGAATGGGTCAGCCTTCCGAAAGGCGGCGATTATAGCGGTAATGAACGATTCCCTCACGTCTGATCGTCGTCGTGTAATTTTTAAACGAATTTCCTGTGCTTTCACGGGTCTGTATCAAGGCATCCTGCCAGCTCGGCATGCTGCAATAATTCAGTGATTATCTGAACTTACCGGTTCTCTTTCTGTTGGGTGGCGAGTCGCTGCGATGCTATAGTTCGCGGCTTGTTCGGCCCGCCTGGACAGCTTGTCTCCCTCTGGGATCTGACGGCTGAGGAGGGAGGCTGTATCGCAAGGAGTTTAGATGAGTCCTGATGACGCCTACGCGGTCGAGTTGAAAGGGGTTTCCTTCAAACGCGGCGCGCGCAGCATTTTCAACAATGTCGATATTCGTATTCCTCGGGGCAAAGTCACCGGGATCATGGGGCCGTCCGGCTGTGGCAAGACTACCTTGCTGCGTCTGATGGGCGCCCAGTTGCGTCCCAGCGAAGGCCAGGTATGGGTCAACGGTCAGAACTTGCCAGAGTTATCGCGCAGCGATCTGTTCGATGCGCGCAAGCAAATGGGTGTTCTGTTCCAGAGTGGCGCGCTGTTCACCGACCTTAATGTCTTTGAAAACGTCGCGTTCCCTTTGCGTGTCCACACCGAGCTGCCCGAAGAGCTGATCCGTGACATCGTGCTGCTGAAGTTGCAGGCCGTGGGCCTGCGCGGGGCCATCGAATTGATGCCGGACGAACTGTCCGGAGGCATGAAACGCCGCGTTGCGCTGGCTCGGGCAATCGCGCTGGACCCGCAGATCCTTATGTACGACGAGCCTTTCGTGGGGCAGGACCCGATTGCAATGGGCGTGCTGGTGCGACTGATCCGGTTGCTCAACGATGCGTTGGGCATTACCAGCATCGTGGTGTCCCATGATCTGACCGAGACGGCGAGCATCGCCGATTACCTTTATGTGGTGGGTGATGGGCAGGTACTGGGGCAGGGCACGCCGCAAGAGCTGATGTCTTCGGACAATCCGCGCATTCGTCAATTCATGACCGGCGAACCGGATGGCCCTGTGCCATTTCATTATCCGGCGCCGGATTTTCGCGAAGACCTGTTGGGGAAGCGCTGATGCGCAAGAAGTCACTGATGGAGCGCATTCGCCTGTTGGGGCGTGCGGCCATGGATATCGTTACGGTTCTGGGGCGTTCAGGAATATTTCTGGGCAACGCTCTGCTCGGGCGAGGCGGCACAGGCAGTAGTTTTCATTTGCTGGTCAAGCAGTTGTACTCGGTTGGTGTCATGTCGCTGGTCATCATTGTGGTGTCAGGCATGTTCATCGGCATGGTGCTGGCCCTGCAGGGTTTCAGCATCCTGACCAAGTACGGTTCGGAACAGGCTGTTGGCCAGATGGTTGCGCTGACCCTGCTGCGTGAACTTGGGCCGGTTGTCACCGCTCTTTTGTTTGCAGGGCGTGCAGGCTCGGCGCTGACCGCTGAAATCGGCAACATGAAATCCACCGAACAGCTGTCCAGCCTGGAAATGATCGGTGTCGATCCGCTCAAATACATCGTTGCACCGCGTTTGTGGGCCGGGTTCATTTCGTTACCGATTCTGGCAATGATTTTCAGCGTGGTCGGTATCTGGGGCGGCTCCTGGGTGGCGATCGATTGGTTGGGAGTCTATGAAGGCTCTTTCTGGTCGAACATGCAGAACAGCGTTTCCTTTACCAACGATGTGCTCAATGGAGTCATCAAGAGTGTCGTATTTGCTTTTGTGGTGACATGGATTGCCGTCTTCCAGGGTTATGACTGTGATCCCACTTCCGAGGGGATCAGCCGTGCCACGACCAAGACCGTTGTATATGCCTCGTTGGCAGTGCTGGGCCTGGACTTTATTTTGACCGCCTTGATGTTTGGAGATTTCTGATGCAAAACCGCGCCATCGAAACCGGTGTCGGCCTGTTCCTGCTGGCAGGGATACTGGCTTTGCTGTTGCTGGCCCTGCGTGTCAGCGGTCTGAGCACCAGTGCGACCAATGACAGCTATAAACTTTATGCCTACTTCGACAATATTGCCGGTTTGACTGTCAGAGCCAAGGTAAGCATGGCCGGTGTGACGATCGGCAAGGTCACCGCGATTGATCTGGATCGCGATACCTTTACCGGTCGCGTCACGCTGGAAGTACAGAAGAAGGTCGACAACCTGCCTGCTGACTCCACTGCGTCGATCCTGACTGCCGGCCTGCTGGGTGAGAAATACATTGGTATCAGTGTGGGTGGCGACGAGGCACTGCTCAAGGATGGCGCAACCATCCATGACACTCAATCGTCGCTCGTGCTGGAAGATCTGATCGGGAAATTCCTGCTCAATACCGTAAGTAAAGACGCCAAGTGAGGAGCTTTAAATGATCTCGATTCTGCGCCGCGGCCTGCTGGTATTGCTGGCCGCTCTGCCGATGCTGGCCAATGCTGCTGCGGCTCCGTCTGCCCATGACCTGGTGGAGCGTACCACCAAGGAATTGCTCAGCGATCTGGCTGCCAACAAAGAGCAGTACAAAGCCAACCCGAGCGCCTTTTACGATGCACTGAACCGCATCGTCGGTCCGGTCGTGGACGCCGACGGCATTTCCCGCAGCATCATGACCGTCAAGTATTCGCGCAAGGCGACGCCTGCGCAGATGCAGCGCTTTCAGGAAAACTTCAAGCGCAGCCTGATGCAGTTCTATGGCAATGCGTTGCTTGAGTACAACAACCAGGGCATTACCGTTTCTCCTGCCAAGGATGAAGGCGCCGACCGGACCAGCGTGGACATGCAGGTCAAGGGCAACGGCGCGGTCTATCCTGTTTCCTACACCCTTGAGAAGGTCGGTGGTGAATGGAAAGTGCGCAACGTGATCATCAACGGGATCAACATCGGTAAATTGTTCCGCGATCAGTTCGCCGACGCGATGCAGCGTAACGGCAACGATCTGGACAAGACCATCGACGGTTGGGCTGGTGAAGTCGCCAAGGCCAAGGAAGTTACGGACGACGCCGCCAAGAAGCCGGCCCAATGAGTGAGTCCGCCGTGCGCCTTGCAGGGCCAGGTGAGCTGAAGCTGATCGGTGTGCTGGATTACCTCAGCGGGCCGCAGCTGCGCAAGCAGGGTGCGGCCTTGATCCGGTCGGGCGATTTGAGCAATCTGACGCTGGACTGCTCGGGTGTCGAGAAGTCCAGTAGCGTCGGTCTGGCGCTGGTGCTTGCATTCATGCGCGACGCCGAAGAAGCAGGCAAGTCCCTTCGTGTGCATTCATTGCCCGAAGACATGCGCAAAATTGCCCAGGTTTCCGGCCTGAGTGAGCTTCTGGACATCCATTGACAGGTATTATCAAAAAGGCCCTTGGTCCGACCTCCGCACAGCGGGGTTCGCATAGCATGGGCTTTTTTGTATGATGGCCGACCCGCGCGCGTACAGCGCCGATCGAGGTTAAGCATGCAGGCTGTAGAAGTTAAAGGCTTCCTTGAAGGAAAGCTGCCAGATATCCAGGTGGAAGTTGAAGGCGAAGGCTGCAACTTTCAGCTGAACGTGATCAGTGACGAGTTGGCCAGTCTGAGCCCCGTCAAGCGTCAGCAACAGATTTATGCCCATTTGAACCCTTGGATTGCCGATGGCAGCATCCACGCGGTAACTATGAAATTTTTCAGCCGCGCTGCCTGGGCCGAGCGCACCTGAGCCAATTGGTGTCGAGATTCTAATGGATAAATTGATTATTACCGGCGGTGTTCGTCTTGATGGCGAAATCCGCATCTCCGGGGCAAAGAACTCTGCCTTGCCGATCCTCGCAGCCACGCTGCTGGCCGATGGGCCGGTTACCGTTCAGAACCTGCCACACCTGCACGACATCACCACCATGATCGAGCTGTTCGGTCGTATGGGCATCGAGCCTGTGATCGACGAAAAGCTGAGCGTCGAGATCGATCCTCGCACCATCAAGACCCTGGTTGCGCCGTACGAGCTGGTCAAGACCATGCGTGCGTCGATCCTGGTGCTGGGTCCTATGGTTGCCCGTTTCGGCGAGGCTGAAGTAGCCCTGCCAGGCGGCTGCGCAATCGGTTCGCGTCCGGTTGATCTGCACATCCGTGGTCTTGAAGCCATGGGCGCGGTCATTGATGTTGAAGGCGGTTACATCAAGGCCAAGGCGCCTGAAGGTGGCCTGCGCGGTGCCAATTTCTTCTTCGATACCGTGAGCGTGACCGGTACCGAGAACATCATGATGGCAGCCAGTCTGGCCAACGGTCGCAGCGTTCTGCAGAACGCTGCCCGCGAGCCCGAAGTGGTCGATCTGGCGAACTTCCTGATCGCAATGGGTGCGAAGATTCACGGCGCGGGTACCGACACCATCACCATTGATGGCGTCAAGCGTCTGCACTCGGCCACTTACAAGGTGATGCCTGACCGCATTGAGACCGGTACCTATCTGGTGGCGGCTGCCGTGACCGGTGGGCGCGTCAAGGTCAAGGACACCGATCCGACCATTCTTGAAGCTGTACTGCTCAAGCTTCAGGAAGCCGGTGCCGAAATCACGACCGGTAATGACTGGATCGAGTTGAACATGCACGGCAAGCGTCCCAAGGCCGTTAACGTGCGCACTGCACCTTACCCGGCGTTCCCGACTGACATGCAGGCGCAGTTCATCTCGCTCAATGCCATCGCTGAAGGTACGGGCGCGGTCATCGAGACCATCTTTGAAAACCGTTTCATGCACGTGTATGAAATGCACCGCATGGGCGCGCAGATTCAGGTTGAAGGCAACACTGCGATTGTTACCGGTACTGAGGCCCTCAAGGGTGCCCCGGTGATGGCGACAGACCTGCGTGCATCGGCCAGTCTGGTGATTTCGGCGCTGGTTGCTCAAGGCGACACGTTGATCGACCGCATCTACCACATCGACCGTGGTTACGAGTGCATCGAAGAGAAGCTGCAAATGCTGGGCGCCAAGATCCGCCGCGTTCCGGGCTAGTGGCAAGCAGCCCCGATGCCGTGAGGCCTCGGGGCTGTCTGCTCTACCGCGGGTGTGATTTTCTGAATCGTTCCACCTCAGGCCCTGTGGGTCGAGGTTTGTCATGCGCCGCTTGCGTCATGGCAAAAGTTTCCTGATAAGGACTTACGTTTCCCATGTTGACCATCGCACTGTCCAAGGGCCGCATCCTTGACGACACCCTGCCGCTTCTTGCTGAAGCGGGCATTGTGCCGACCGAGAATCCGGACAAGAGCCGCAAGCTCATCATTCCCACGACTCAGGCCGACGTGCGCCTGTTGATCGTTCGTGCCACCGATGTGCCGACTTACGTTGAGCATGGCGCAGCCGATCTGGGTGTTGCGGGCAAGGACGTGCTGATGGAGTACACCGGCCAGGGGCTGTACGAGCCGCTGGACCTCCAGATCGCCAAGTGCAAGCTCATGACGGCAGGCGCCATTGGTGCCGTCGAGCCGAAAGGCCGTCTGCGTGTGGCGACCAAATTCGTCAACGTTGCCAAGCGTTATTACGCCGAGCAGGGTCGTCAGGTCGACATCATCAAGCTGTACGGTTCGATGGAGCTGGCACCGCTGATCGGTCTTGCCGACAAGATCATCGATGTGGTCGACACGGGTAACACGCTGCGTGCCAACGGTCTTGAGCCTCAGGAGCTGATCGCTACCATCAGTTCGCGTCTGGTGGTGAACAAGGCTTCGATGAAAATGCAGCACGCCCGCATTCAGTCCCTTATCGACACCCTGCGCAAGGCAGTGGAGTCGCGACACCGCGGCTGATTCGACTACGCAACGTTGAGTTGCGTCCAGCTATCCGTGTCATAGCCAAATTTCTCAGGTGCCTGCGCGGATAGCTTGGTAGCTTTAGGCTCCTGAGCATCTGCCAATTACTGAGGCCCTGTTATGACCACTCCCACTGCAATTCGCCGACTTGATGCTGCTGACCCGGATTTCGCACGACATCTGGATCATTTGCTGAGCTGGGAAAGTGTGTCTGACGATTCGGTCAACCAGCGTGTGCTCGACATTATCAAGGCCGTGCGTGAGCGTGGCGACGAGGCGCTGGTCGAGTTCACGCAGCGTTTTGATGGCTTGCAGGTGGCTTCGATGGCCGATCTGATCCTGCCGCGTGAGCGTCTTGAGCTGGCACTGACACGCATTACCCCGGTTCAGCGCGAAGCGTTGGAAAAAGCGGCGGAGCGTGTGCGCAGCTACCATGAAAAACAGAAACAGGACTCCTGGAGCTACACCGAGGCCGACGGCACCGTACTGGGTCAGAAGGTCACGCCGCTGGACCGTGCTGGCCTTTACGTACCGGGCGGCAAGGCCTCCTATCCGTCGTCGGTGCTGATGAACGCCATCCCTGCCAAAGTCGCCGGTGTGACCGAAGTGGTCATGGTTGTGCCGACCCCGCGTGGCGAAATCAATGAGCTGGTGCTGGCCGCTGCCTGCATCGCGGGCGTTGATCGGGTGTTCACGATTGGTGGCGCACAGGCCGTCGCGGCATTGGCGTACGGCACTGAAAGCGTGCCGAAAGTCGACAAGGTAGTGGGGCCCGGCAATATCTACGTGGCGACTGCCAAGCGTCACGTTTTCGGGCAGGTCGGTATCGACATGATCGCCGGCCCGTCGGAAATCCTCGTCGTGTGCGACGGTCAGACCGACCCTGACTGGATTGCCATGGACCTGTTCTCGCAGGCCGAGCACGATGAAGACGCGCAAGCCATTCTGGTCAGCCCGGATGCAGAGTTCCTCGACAAGGTTGCGGCCAGCATCACTCGCCTGTTGCCGACCATGGCCCGCTCGGCGATTGTCGAAACGTCCATAAATGGTCGCGGCGCGCTGATCAAGGTGGCGGACATGGCACAGGCCATCGAAGTTGCTAACCGCATCGCGCCCGAGCACCTTGAGCTCTCCGTAGCGGACCCTCAAGCGTGGCTGCCGCACATCCGTCACGCCGGTGCGATCTTCATGGGGCGACACACTTCCGAAGCCTTGGGCGATTACTGCGCAGGTCCCAACCACGTGCTGCCGACCTCAGGCACGGCCCGGTTTTCATCGCCGCTGGGTGTCTACGATTTTCAGAAGCGCTCGTCTATCATCTATTGCTCTCCTGAAGGCGCCTCTGAACTCGGCAAGACAGCTTCAGTGCTGGCGCGTGGCGAATCTCTCAGCGGTCATGCGCGCAGCGCCGAATACCGCATCACAGACACCGACTGGAAAGCTGCCAACTTGAAGGAAGACACCTGATGAGCAAGTTCTGGAGCCCGTTTGTCAGCACTCTGGTGCCCTATGTGCCTGGCGAGCAGCCGAAGCTGACCAAGCTGGTCAAGCTCAATACCAATGAAAACCCCTACGGTCCTTCGCCGAAAGCGCTCGACGCCATGCGCGCGGCGTTGACCGACGACCTGCGTCTGTATCCGGACCCCAACAGCGATCTGCTCAAGCACGCAGTGGCCGACTACTACAGCGTGCAGCCGAACCAGATTTTTCTGGGCAACGGCTCGGACGAAGTGCTTGCGCACATTTTCCACGCGCTGTTTCAGCACAATGCGCCGCTGCTGTTCCCAGATATCAGCTACAGCTTCTACCCTGTGTATTGCGGGCTGTATGGCATTGATTTCGAAGCCGTGCCGCTGAACGAGCAGTTCCAGATTCGTGTCGAGGATTACGCCAGGCCGAACGCCGGGATCATCTTTCCTAACCCGAATGCGCCGACCGGCTGCCTGCTGGCACTGGACGCGGTGGAGCAGATTATCAAAGCCAGCCCGGATTCGGTGGTTGTGGTGGACGAGGCGTATATCGATTTTGGTGGCGAAACTGCGATCAGTCTGGTCGACCGCTACCCTAATCTGCTGGTAACGCAAACTCTTTCCAAGTCGCGCTCGTTGGCCGGTCTGCGAGTCGGGTTGGCGGTGGGTCATCCTGACCTGATCGAGGCGCTGGAGCGGGTCAAGAACAGCTTCAACTCCTATCCGCTGGATCGCCTGGCCAATATCGGCGGGGCGGTGGCGTTCGAGGACCGCGAGCACTTCGAGCTGACACGCAACAAGGTTATCGAGAGCCGGGAGGCACTGGTTGAGCAGTTGCAAGGCAAAGGCTTTGAGGTGCTGCCATCTGCCGCCAACTTCATTTTCGCCCGCCACCCGCAGCACGATGCCGCCGGGCTTGCCGCAAAACTGCGCGAGCAGGGCGTTATCGTTCGTCACTTCAAGCAGGAGCGCATTGCGCAGTTCCTGCGGATCAGCATTGGTACGCCTGAGCAACATCAGGCATTGCTGGAAGGGCTGAGCGATATCTGAGGGGCGCTCCCAACTGTTTGCGAAAGGGGCGGTACATCCGTTGAAGATGTATCGCTCCTGCTTCAGCCTTCGCCAACAAGTCGGCTCCCACAAGTGCTGAAGCCTTGAAGTGGCAGATTCTATGGTATCGGAAAAGTCCTCAAGCCACTTTTGACTGGTATCCGCTCTGGTTTTTTAACAGGGCGAACGCTACTCAAGCTATTTTCCGCGCCAGGATGACCACTGCCTGAGTGATCCTGAAAACTGTGTTTTCTTCGCTGTTCATAAGACGGCGTCCACGCGGCCGTCCGGATGCCCGCCCGGCGGCGTTCCGTTTTCTGACGAAGAGACAAGCATGTACTCTGAAGATGCAGGTTTCATATCGGCTCAGCGATCAGAATCAAAAAAAGCCAAGCCACAGCCGACTCAACAACAAACAGCGCCTTTCTCCCCCGACGGAGCCTGGGGCTTTGCCCACTTTGGCCCCATCAAAGTGGGTCGCCGAGGGGCGAAAAGGTGACCTGAGCCGAGCGTGCATCCAACTGAATCCACAGTCCCGAACGGCCAAAATAAAAGCCATACAAGCGAGCCGGGCGGCGCTCCGCTTGCTCGCGAAAAGGTGGCTACATCCGTTGAAGATGTATCGCCCGTGTTTCAGCCTTCGCCAGCAAGCTGGCTCCCATGTGGGGCGACCTGAATCACTCCGGATTCGCGGCCGCTGCTGGGGCCGGTGGTGGGCGCAAGCCCACTTCTGCGTTCAGGCGTAATTCCTTGCCGTTGCGCATTACATCAATGGCAACCTTATCCTTGGGCTTGGTACGAGCCACCTGATTCATGGAGCGTCGGCCATCGCCAGCGGGTTCTCCGTTGATGCTCAGGATCACATCGCCCAACTGCAAGCCGGCCTTTTGCGCCGGGCCGTCACGAAATACGCCAGCGACAACAATGCCCGGACGGTCTTTCAAACCGAAGGATTCGGCCAGCTCCGGGGTCAGCGGTTGAACTTCTATGCCCAGCCAGCCACGAATGACCTGACCGTGTTCGATGATCGATTTCATGACATCCATCGCCAGTTTGGTAGGGATGGCAAAACCGATACCCTGTGACCCGCCGGACTTGGAGAAAATCGCTGTGTTGATGCCGATCAGGTTGCCGGTGGCATCTACCAGGGCGCCGCCCGAATTGCCTGGGTTGATCGCGGCATCGGTCTGAATGAAGTCTTCGTAGGTGTTGAGGCCGAGCTGGTTACGGCCCGTGGCACTGATGATACCCATGGTGACGGTCTGGCCGACACCGAACGGGTTGCCGATGGCCAGAGCGACGTCGCCGATGCGGATGCCGTCGGAGCGGGCGATGGTGATGGCGGGCAGGTTCTTGATGTCAATTTTCAGCACCGCGAGATCGGTCTCGGGATCGTTACCGATCACTCGGGCAATGGTCTCGCGGCCATCCTTGAGCGCTACCACAATCTGGTCCGCTCCGATGGTGACGTGATTGTTGGTCAGCAAGTAGCCTTCCGGACTCATGATCACGCCCGAGCCGAGGCTGGACTCCATGCGCCGTTGCTTGGGCGTGTTGTCACCGAAGAAACGCCGGAACTGCGGATCTTCAAACAGCGGGTTGCTGCCTTTGTTGACCATCTTGGTGGTATAGAGGTTAACCACCGCAGGGGCCGCCGCGATAACCGCATCCGCGTAGGACGTAGGACCCTGCATGACGTTGGTGGTCTGCGGTGCCTGTTGCAGATTGACATCCAGGCTCGGCAGGCCGACCCATTGCGGATAGCGCTGAATGATCAGCAGGGCGATAAGCACGCCAGCCAGCAACGGCCAGCCGAAAAAGCGCAGTGCCTTGAGCATTGAACAAGTCCTGGTGGTTTCGGGCGCAGAAGTTTTTACCGCGGGTGCGCCATAATGGCGGGCATTATACGAGTACAAAGCAGCTCTGAACTGCATATTTAGGAGTCTTTTATGGCTGTTGCCCTGACCACCCTGGTTGAAGAAGCCGACCGCTATCTCAGCAGTGCCCGCATCCAGGATTACTGCCCCAACGGATTACAGGTCGAAGGCCGTCCACAGGTGATGCGTATCGTCAGTGGCGTCACTGCCAGTCAGGCCCTGCTGGATGCAGCAGTCGAGGCGCAGGCTGATCTGATTCTGGTGCACCACGGGTATTTCTGGAAGGGTGAAAATCCCTGTGTGGTGGGCATGAAACAACGACGTCTCAAGACATTGTTGAAACATGACATCAGTCTGTTGGCCTATCACTTGCCATTGGATGTGCATCCGGAGGTGGGTAATAACGTGCAGCTGGCTCGCCAGTTGGACATCACCGTCGAAGGCCCGCTGGATCCTGAAAATGCCCGTATTGTCGGCCTGATAGGTTCTCTTGCCGAGCCCATGACGCCTCGCGATTTCGCTCGCCGTGTCCAGGAAGCGCTTGGACGTGAGCCGCTGCTGGTCGAAGGCAGTCAGATGATTCGCCGCGTGGGATGGTGCACGGGGGGCGGGCAGGGTTATATCGATCAGGCCGTGCAGGAAGGCGTCGATCTGTTCCTCAGTGGCGAGGCGTCGGAGCAGACCTTTCACAGTGCTCGTGAAAATGACATCAGCTTCATTGCTGCCGGGCATCACGCCACTGAACGTTATGGCGTTCAGGCTTTGGGGGATTACCTGGCGCGACGTTTTGCGCTGGAACACCTGTTCATCGATTGTCCAAATCCGATCTGACGATGCAAACAGCGGGGAATATACATAGATCGTTTCGATCTATCAGCTCCGCTGAATCGCGATATCGCGCATGTTAAAGTGTGCGGCTCGAATACGGCCCGCAGGCCGCCCCGGGGTTTCCCGGTCCATAACGAACGCAATCCGTGAGTAACCATGGTTGACAAACTGACGCATCTGAAACAGCTGGAGGCGGAAAGCATCCACATCATCCGTGAGGTCGCCGCCGAGTTCGATAACCCGGTGATGCTGTACTCGATCGGCAAGGATTCGGCCGTGATGTTGCACCTGGCACGCAAGGCCTTTTTCCCGGGCAAATTGCCGTTCCCTGTGATGCATGTCGATACCCGCTGGAAATTCCAGGAAATGTACAGCTTCCGCGACAAGATGGTCGAGGAAATGGGGCTGGATCTGATCACCCACGTCAACCCTGATGGTGTGGCGCAGGGCATCAACCCGTTCACTCACGGCAGTGCCAAGCACACCGATATCATGAAGACCGAGGGCCTTAAACAGGCACTCGACAAACATGGTTTCGATGCCGCCTTTGGTGGTGCGCGTCGCGATGAAGAGAAATCCCGCGCCAAAGAGCGTGTGTACTCGTTCCGCGACAGCAAGCACCGCTGGGACCCAAAGAACCAGCGTCCAGAGTTGTGGAACGTCTATAACGGCAACGTCAACAAAGGCGAGTCGATTCGCGTGTTCCCGCTGTCCAACTGGACCGAGCTGGACATCTGGCAGTACATCTACCTCGAAGGTATCCCGATCGTGCCGCTGTACTTCGCGGCCGAGCGTGATGTCATCGAGAAAAACGGCACGTTGATCATGATCGACGACGACCGCATCCTTGAACACCTCACTGACGAGGAAAAGGCGCGCATCGTCAAGAAGAAGGTCCGCTTCCGTACACTCGGTTGCTACCCGCTGACGGGTGCGGTCGAGTCCGAAGCGACCAGCCTGACTGACATCATTCAGGAAATGCTGCTGACGCGAACTTCCGAACGTCAGGGCCGTGTCATCGACCATGATGGCGCCGGTTCGATGGAAGAAAAGAAACGTCAGGGTTATTTCTAAGAGGTGTCACATGTCGCATCAATCTGATTTGATCAGCGAGGACATCCTCGCCTATCTGGGCCAGCACGAACGCAAGGAAATGCTGCGCTTCCTGACCTGTGGCAACGTCGACGACGGCAAGAGCACGCTGATCGGCCGCCTGCTGCACGATTCCAAGATGATCTACGAAGATCATCTGGAAGCCATTACCCGCGATTCCAAGAAGTCCGGTACCACTGGTGAAGAGGTCGACCTGGCATTGCTGGTTGACGGTCTGCAGGCCGAGCGTGAGCAGGGCATCACGATCGATGTTGCCTACCGGTATTTCTCTACGGCCAAGCGCAAGTTCATCATTGCCGATACTCCGGGCCACGAGCAGTACACCCGCAACATGGCCACCGGTGCGTCGACCTGCGACCTGGCGATCATTCTGGTGGACGCGCGTTACGGCGTGCAGACCCAGACTCGCCGTCACAGCTACATCGCCTCGCTGCTGGGCATCAAGCACATCGTTGTCGCCATCAACAAGATGGACCTCAACGGTTTCGATGAAAGCGTGTTCGAGTCCATCAAGGCCGATTACCTGAAGTTTGCCGAAGGCATCGCTTTCAAGCCGACCACCATGGCCTTTGTGCCGATGTCGGCGCTCAAGGGCGACAACGTGGTGAACAAGAGCGAGCGTTCGCCCTGGTACGCCGGTCAGTCGTTGATGGAAATTCTCGAAACGGTGGAAATCGCCAGCGACCGCAATTACGCGGACCTGCGGTTCCCGGTTCAGTACGTCAATCGTCCGAACCTCAACTTCCGTGGTTTTGCTGGCACCCTGGCCAGCGGTATCGTGCACAAGGGCGACGAAGTCGTGGTGCTGCCGTCGGGCAAGAGCAGCCGCGTCAAGTCCATCGTCACCTACGAAGGCGAGCTGGAGCAGGCCGGTCCGGGTCAGGCTGTGACCCTCACCATGGAAGACGAGATCGACATCTCCCGTGGCGACCTGCTGGTGCATGCTGACAATGTCCCGCAAGTCAGCGACGCATTCGATGCCATGCTGGTCTGGATGGCTGAAGAGCCGATGCTGCCGGGCAAGAAATACGACATCAAGCGGGCCACCAGCTATGTGCCTGGCTCGATCGCCAGTATTACTCATCGCGTGGACGTCAACACGTTGCTCGAAGGTCCTGCCAGTTCGTTGCAACTGAACGAGATTGGCCGCGTCAAGGTCAGCCTGGATTCGGCCATCGCCCTAGACGGTTACGACAGCAACCGCACCACCGGCTCGTTCATCGTCATTGATCGTTTGACCAACGGCACTGTGGCGGCGGGCATGATCATCGCCAAGCCGGTCGGCGGTGCAGGCGCCAGTCATCATGGCGAGCTGGCTCACGTCGCCACTGAGGAGCGCGCGCAGCGCTTTGGTCAGCAACCGGCAACCGTGCTGTTCAGTGGTTTGTCAGGCGCAGGCAAAAGCACGCTGGCGTATGCGGTGGAGCGCAAGCTGTTCGACATGGGCCGTGCGGTGTATGTGCTGGACGGTCAGAACCTGCGTCATGACCTGAACAAGGGTCTGCCACAGGACCGCGCCGGACGTACCGAAAACTGGCGTCGTGCTGCACACGTGGCGCGTCAGTTCAACGAGGCCGGCCTGATTACATTGGCGGCGTTCGTCGCGCCGGATGCCTACGGTCGTGAACAGGCCAAGGCGCTGATCGGTACCGAACGTCTACTGACCGTCTATGTCCAGGCATCGCCTGCAGTCTGTCGTGAACGAGACCCACAGGGCCTGTATGCCGCCGATGGCGACAACATTCCGGGTGAGTCCTTCCCTTACGACGTGCCGCTCAACGCTGATCTGGTTATCGACACGCAGACGCTGACTGTCGAAGACGGCGTCAAGCAGGTCCTGGAGCTGTTGCGCAGTCGCGGTGCGATCTGATGTAACGGATGCAACGTTGTGACAAAGCCCCGGCAGAGCCTGAACCTGCCGGGGTTTTTGTTTTCCACAGACATGAAAAAACCCGTCATTCGCTTCCAATGACGGGTTTTTCGTGTGGCTGGCCGGGCGTTACTTCTTCAGGCCGTAATGCTCGTCAAGCATGCCTGGAGTATCAGGCGACTTTGGCGCGTAATCCTTGGGGGCTTCGCTGTGACGTGGTGGCGTCAGGCGGTCGCGTGGAGCCTGATTGGCCTCCGGATGCAGGGCGGCCAGCAGACGTTGACGGGTCAACTCATCAAGGGCCAGACGGTTGGCGCCCTCGGCAAGGTGTTCCTGAACATCCTGATAACTTTGCGACAGTTTCTGTACCAGGTTAGCCGTGCTGTTGAAGTGAGTGACCACCTCGTTCTGATAGGTATCGAAGCGCTCCTGAATGTCATCCAGCTGGCGCTGGGTGCTATTCGGAACGGTGTTGGGCAACAGACGTGCGACCAGGAAACCAATGACGACACCGGCAACCAGGGCGAGAGTCGGCAACAACCAAACTAAGAGCGAGTGTTCCACGAGTCCTTCCTCTATAAACGGCTTTGCTTTACGTTAACGGCTCGAACCTGCGCTGTATACCCGCGACGTGTCGTAGATATGCCAGCCACAGACATTCAGCTAGACGAGTCGACCCATTTCGAGGTCACGGAGTTCTTTTTTGCTCATGCGTGAAACCCCTGTATTCATCGACGGCCCAGAGGGCCAACTCGAAGCACTTTATCAGGACGTGCCCAATGCCCGGGGCATCGCACTGATCTGCCATCCTAACCCGATCCAGGGCGGAACGATGCTCAATAAAGTCGTCTCTACGTTGCAGCGCACCGCGCGAGACGAGTCTTTGATCACGTTGCGCTTCAATTATCGCGGTGTTGGCGCCAGCGCTGGCACCTCCGTTGCCGGTCCCGGCGAGATCGATGACGCGCAGGCAGCTGCGACGTGGCTGCGTGCTCAGCATCCCGATTTACCTCTGACCCTGTTCGGCTTTTCCTTCGGCGGGTATGTCGCAGCCAATCTGGGTGGTCGCCTTGAAGCGAAGGGCGAACAGCTCAAGCATCTGTTCCTGATTGCGGCGGCCGCGTCACGCCTGCAGGACCACAGTGTGTTGCCGCAAAACTGTCCGTTGACGATCATTCAGCCCGAAACCGACGAAGTCATCGACCCGGAAATGGTTTACGCATGGTCTGCTGCGCTGCAACGTCCCCATGAGCTGCTGAAAGTGGCAGAATGCGGACACTTTTTTCACGGCAAGCTGACCGATCTGAAAGAACTGATCCTGCCGCGACTCTCCAATTGATTGCAGCCCATAGATAAGCGACCTGCCATGACCACTCGTATCCTGACCGGTATCACGACTACCGGCACTCCCCATCTGGGCAACTATGCGGGCGCTATTCGCCCGGCTATCGTCGCCAGTCGTCAGAGCGACGTCGACTCATTCTATTTTCTGGCCGACTACCACGCCCTGATCAAATGCGATGACCCGCTGCGTATTCAACGCTCGCGTCTGGAAATCGCAGCGACCTGGCTGGCAGCAGGGCTGGACGTTGAACGTGTGACCTTTTATCGCCAGTCCGACATCCCGGAAATTCCGGAGCTGACGTGGCTGCTGACGTGTGTGGCAGCCAAGGGGCTGCTCAATCGTGCGCACGCTTACAAGGCGTCGGTGGACAAGAATGTCGAAACGGGCGAAGACCCGGATGCTGGCATCACCATGGGCCTCTACAGTTATCCGGTGCTGATGGCAGCGGACATTCTGATGTTCAATGCCCATCAGGTCCCGGTTGGCCGTGACCAGATCCAGCACGTCGAAATGGCGCGTGACATTGGCCAGCGTTTCAACCATTTGTTCGGCAAGGGCAAGGAATTCTTTGTCATGCCCGAAGCGCTCATCGAGGAGAGTGTTGCCACGTTGCCCGGTCTGGACGGTCGCAAGATGTCCAAGAGCTACGACAACACCATCCCGTTGTTCAGTGCTGCCAAGGAAATGAAGGACGCTATCTCCCGTATCGTCACTGACTCCCGTGCGCCGGGCGAAGCCAAGGATCCGGACAACTCACACCTGTTCACCCTTTACCAGGCGTTCTCGACGCCTGAGCAATGCGCTGAGTTCCGCTCTGACTTGTTGCAAGGTCTGGGTTGGGGTGAAGCCAAGTCGCGCCTGTTCAGTGTACTGGATGCCCAGTTGGGTGAAGCACGCGAGAAATATCATGGCTTGATCGAGCGCCCCGCCGACCTGGAAGACATTCTGCTGACCGGCGCCGAGAAAGCTCGTCGTGTTGCCACGCCTTTCCTTGAGGAGCTACGCGAAGCAGTGGGTTTGCGTTCTTTCCGCTCGGTCGTGCAAAGCGCTGATGCCGGCAAGAAAAAAGCTGCCAAAGGCGCGCGGTTCGTCAGTTTCCGTGAGGACGACGGTAGTTTCCGTTTCCGCTTGCTGGCGGCTGATGGCGAGCAACTGCTGCTGTCGCGCACCTTTGCCGACGGCAAGGCCGCAGGCGCGGTCAGCAAGCAGTTGCAGCAGGGTGGCGAGCTGGACCTGCGTTCTGAAGGCGATCACTTTACCTTGTGGCTGGACGGTGCATGTGTGGCCGAAAGCCCGGTGTTTGTCGACGCTGCGGCGCGGGACAGCGCCATTGAAACCCTCAAGCAGGCGCTCGCTCCTCAACAGGACTGATTGCCATTCCCTGGGGTCGTCGCTACAGTGACGGCCCGTTTTTGTTGCCTTGCTAACGAATATGACGCCCTTAGAACGATATCAAGCTGATCTGAAACGCCCGGACTTCTTCCATGATGCCGCGCAGGAAAACGCTGTGCGTCACTTGCAGCGCCTGTACGACGATCTGGTCGCTTCCCATGACAGCAAGCCAGGCATATTCGGCAAACTGTTCGGCAAGAAAGAACCGACCCTGGTCAAGGGACTGTATTTCTGGGGTGGCGTAGGCCGTGGCAAGACCTATCTGGTCGACACTTTCTTCGAAGCCCTGCCTTTCAAAGACAAGGTGCGGACACACTTTCACCGCTTCATGAAGCGCGTGCATGAAGAGATGAAGACCCTGAAAGGGGAGAAAAACCCGCTGACGATCATCGCCAAACGGTTCTCCGACGAAGCGCGAGTGATCTGCTTCGACGAATTCTTTGTCTCCGACATCACTGACGCCATGATCCTGGGCACGTTGATGGAAGAGCTGTTCAAGAACGGTGTAACGCTGGTCGCGACCTCCAATATCGTTCCGGACGGTCTCTACAAGGACGGTCTGCAACGCGCACGCTTCCTGCCTGCCATCGCCTTGATCAAGCAGAACACCGACATTGTCAACGTCGACAGTGGCGTCGATTACCGGTTGCGCCACCTGGAGCAGGCCGAGCTGTTTCACTTCCCGCTCAATGAAGTGGCGCAGGAAAGTCTGCGCAAGAGCTTCAAGGCGCTGACGCCAGACTGTGCCGAAACCATCGAAAACGATGTGTTGATGATCGAAAATCGCGAAATCCGTGCCTTGCGCACCTGCGATGACGTGGCGTGGTTCGACTTCCGCGAGCTGTGTGACGGGCCTCGCAGCCAGAACGATTACATCGAACTGGGCAAGATCTTTCATGCGGTGCTGATCAGCGGTGTCGAGCAGATGGACGTCTCGACCGACGACATCGCCCGTCGCTTCATCAACATGGTCGACGAGTTCTACGATCGTAACGTCAAGCTGATCATCTCGGCGGAAGTCGAGTTGAAGGACCTGTACACCGGCGGCCGTTTGATGTTCGAGTTCCAGCGTACGCTGAGCCGACTGCTCGAAATGCAATCCCACGAATTCCTGTCCCGCGCCCACAAGCCTTAGGGTCGCGACAGGTTTTCACGCGGCGAGCAAGCGCGAATCATATGCTCGCCGCGAGCGATTCAAGCTGCTTGCTGGAATTGTTGCCGGTACTGGTTGGGTGACAGTTCGGTGTGCTGGCGGAACAGGCGGGCAAAGAAGCTCGCATCGTCATAGCCCACCTCGTAGCTGATGGTCTTGATGCTCTTGCGAGACGCTGAAAGCAACCCTTTAGCGGTTTCAATGCGCAAACGCTGCAGATAATGCAGCGGTTTGTCACCAGTCGCGGTCTGGAAGCGGCGCATGAAGTTGCGGATGCTCATGCCGTGATCGCGGGCCACGTCTTCAAAGCGGAATTTGTCCGCAAAATGCTCCTCCAGCCAATGCTGAATCTGCAGGATGATCACGTCCTGGTGCAGCTTCTGGCCCCCAAAGCCGATTCTCCCAGGCGAATACGTCCGACGCACCTCGTACAGAATGTCGCGGGCCACGGCCTGAGCCACATTGGCGCCGCAGAACCGCTCGATCAAATAGATGTAGAGATCGCAGGCCGATGTGGTGCCGCCTGCGCAGTACAGATTGTCGGCGTCTGTCAGGTGTTTTTCCTGATTGAGCAGAACATTCGGGTAGCGCTCGGCAAACTGGGTGAAGAAGCGCCAATAGGTCGTGGCCTCCTTGCCGTCGAGCAGCCCCGCCTCGGCCAGCCAGAACACGCCGGTCGCCTCTGCGCATAACACGGCACCCCGAGTGTGCTGCTCGCGCAGCCATGGCAGAATTTGCGGGTAGCGTTGGCTCAGTGACTCGAAGTCGTCCCAGAAGGCAGGGATCACGATGATGTCGCTCTCGCACAACCCGCCATCTACCGGCAGGGTGACGTCGCTGAAGCTGCTGACAGGCAGTCCGTCCGGGCTTACCAGGCGTGTTTCGAAAGCGGGCACCAGGCCGTTGCCCAATTGCTTGCTGTACCTGAGACTGGCCAGATGGAAGAAGTCCTTGGCCTGCATCAGTGTGGAGGCGAACACTTTGTCGGTCGCCAGAATGCTGACGCGCCGCAGAAGGGCGGTGTGTTGGATCGGCATCATCTTTTGTTCTTATATGGGGAAATGGTCAGACAACGGCTGGATCGTCTTATTTTTCAGCAGGCGTGTCCAGCTTGCTTGTGACGCTCAGGGCTGGGTGACTGCGATCCGGGCGGCAAATATCCGCTAAATCGGTCATCGCAGGCAATAAACAGAACGTGGACAAAAAATCCGGTTGAGGTTACTGGTCCAATCTGTATAATTCGCCAGCTCTTTGCAGTGGAAGTGATGCGCCGTCTGCCTAAGAAATCTTGCCGTATAACGGACGCGCTGACCCGAGCCCCCGATAGCGTCTGTTTCCGGCTGCCTTTGACTTGTCAAAGTACGCACTATTCAGTAAGATCCGCCGTCTCATTTTCAGGGCGGCCCCTGAGGCTATAAAGAATG
>Ga0265798_10000186_pt1 | contig 118001 bp, 67 predicted proteins | sample P3T30metagenome_FD_192430 | JGI IMG/M metagenome (GOLD analysis project Ga0265798, IMG submission 192430) | Plant litter microbial communities from East Loma Ridge, Irvine, California - P3 T30 | ecosystem: Environmental > Terrestrial > Plant litter > Unclassified | place: USA: California...
ATTCACATCCATTGCCTCCCTTGCCTAGTGCAAGACGACCAGCCTCCTCAACCACAGATATCGACACCTCCACTGAGACCGCCTCGAAGATTTTCAACGGCCCAGGTGGTATCGAAGCCAAGGTTACTTGGGATGGCGTACCTCTCGTCTCTATCGGCTTCGCAGATAGCGAACCTCTCCACAAAGATCTGCCATTCCGCTCATACACGGTCGATGGCACGGGTATATGCCACTACTCCCGTTACTACCGCGGGAGTCTGCACGTTGGTCTCGGAGAGAAAGCGTCTCCTATGGATCTCTCGAACCGACACTTCACCTTGTCGGCTACAGACTGCTTCGGATACGATGCACTACGGACAGATCCCATGTACAAACATATCCCACTTTTGATCAAAGCCGGTCCCGAGGGCGTGATCGCGACGTTTTCTACGAGCCACGCAAGAGGCAGCTTCTCCGTTGGAAGCGAAATGGACGGCATGTGGGGCTTCTACAAGGTCTATCGCCAGGACCATGGCGGACTTGAGGAATATACCATGGTCGGCCGCACGCTTCCAGAAGTTGTCAGACTCTATGCTGAGCTGGTCGGGTTTCCTCTGCTTGTGCCTCGATGGGCTTATGGGTATCTGGCTGGCGGGATGAAATATTCGATGCTAGATGAACCGAGAGCATGTGACGCTCTGATGGAGTTCGCTGCCAAGTTGGAAAAGCACGACATACCCTGCTCGGGATTCCAAATGAGCTCCGGCTATACAATGGCGGAGACAGAACCCAAGACGAGGAATGTCTTCACTTGGAATCGTCACAGGTTTCCGGATCCGGAAGGCTTCGTCCGCGGGTATCGCAGGAAGGGTATTCGACTGATCGCCAACATCAAGCCTTATGTTCTCGCCAATCACCCTGAGTACAAAGGTTTGATCGACGGTGGCGCCTTATTCACGGATCCGCGCACGGGTCAAACGGGAGTCACGCGTCTCTGGAGCGCTGGTGGTGGTGAGAGCGGAGAGGGTGGTCATATCGATTTCACCTCGAAGACCGGTTACGACTGGTGGTACAATGGCGTCAAAAGTCTCCGTGAGATCGGTATCGACTGCATGTGGAATGACAACAACGAGTATACCGTTCCCAGCGACGACTGGATCAATGCAGTCGATGAACCAGAAGCTATGGCCGCTGCCAAAGCCTCAGGTCAAACAAGACGTGACATCGGGCTCTGGGGACGAGCATTGAACACGGAGTTGATGGGCAAAAGCTCCCACGACGCCCTCCTCGAGGTCGCGCCAACCGAACGGCCCTTTGTGCTGACCCGCAGTGCAACGGCTGGGACTATGAGGTACTGTTGTTCTTCCTGGTCTGGAGACAACGTGACTTCCTGGGAGGGCTACAAAGGCGGCAATGCGATCCACCTTACCGCCGGCATGTGTTTACTACAGAATTATGGCAGTGACATCTGTGGTTTTGAAGGCCCACAACCAACACCCGAGCTCCTCGTCCGCTGGGTTCAAACCGGCATTCACTCGCCTCGCTTCGCGATCAACTGCTTCAAGACCGGCTCAGACAACAAAGTTGGCGACGTGATCGAGCCTTGGATGTATCCGGAGGTCATTCCAGAGATCCGCAAAGCCATCTGTCGCAGATACGAGCTGATTCCTTTCCTATACGGACTGGGGATCCAAAGTCACTTCACGGCAACTCCGGCTCAGAGATGGTCTGGGTGGGGATACGAGTCCGATCCTGAAGTCTGGACCAGCAAAATCCTGAAAGCTGGCGACGAGCAGTATTGGCTTGGGGATACCCTTATGATCGGCGGCGTCTACGAGCCGGGTGTTAGTGAGGCGAAAGTATACCTGCCGAAGCGAAGCCCTTCTGATTCAGGCTTCCTGAACACCAACGCTCCATACCAGTACCTGTCGGCTGGTCAATGGCACACAATCTCGTCGCCATGGAAGACTTCCATTCCCGTTCTGGCACGGATCGGAGGTGCGGTGCCTGTTGGTAAGGCTAAGCAGACAGTCGCTCCGGGAGACAAAGTCAATGAGGCGAATCTGCCGGAGGACGACTACCGTGGCGTGGAGATCTTCCCCAGTCCTGAGGATAGGTCTGACGGCACTGTCTATGAGACCATTTGGATGGAGGATGACGGGATCTCCACTGTCGAGGTTGCCGAGAAGCACATGGCCAAGTTTACGATCCTTTACTCCGCCACGTCGAAGCAAGTGACTGTGTCCTTCAAGCTCGAGATGACGGAGTTCAAGCCACCCTGGCTCGTCAATGGTCTCACGGTCATTCTGCCTGTCGGTGATAGGAGACCGATTGTCTCTGGCGATGGGCGTAGTGTGGAGTCGAGAAGATGCGATGATTCCGGTCGAAACAGATACCAGGTGATATTCTGAATCAATGAATGAACTCATTGATGAGCCATGTCGGCAAGATGCGAGTCATGTATGTGTTGACGGACGGGGAATGGGGGATTCAGACAACTTGTGTTAGATCGATATATATGGCGTCCATGAGGCATGAGACGCAGACTCTTCGTGGCTCAACAGGCAAGCCGATCAGTTGAATCAAGTCCTCTTCAATAATGATCGATGTAAGTTGCAATTGCAACTAAAGATTGTGATCGATGTATACATCATCTACCCCAACCCTTACCCTATTGATTGAGCTCGTTCTAAGCCGAAGCTCGGCAAGTGAACGCGACTTTTGGATTCTTGAAGACGGCGAAAGGACCACGAACATGTCTCTACAAGGATGGACATGCGCGCGCTGCTTGCGCCAATTGGCACAATCGCGTCGCTTTCAACCGCTACGACTCGCCAGATTCCAAAGTACAGGTGCGCTCGACCTAGGACACGATCCCACGAAGCAGCCATAGCTGACGCCCTCGGCAGCTTCAAATGATGGCCTATCACCAGCTCTAATATCGCGGGCACGAGCGATCAACGAAGAGCATACGACGCTCGCACAGAAAGTAGCCGCCGACTACGATGCAAAGTCTGCGAAGCGACTCGGTCAATTATCTGGCACTGCCTCTGCCCTCAAGGAGTACGATGATGCGCGATCCGCTTTCAAGGAATTACAGGGCTTGTTGAAATCTTCAGATCAGGAGCTTCGGGAGTTGGCCGAGGAAGATGTGGAACCCTCGCGTGAAAGAATAGAGCAATCATCAGAGGCGCTCAAGACAAGCTTGATACCCGTACACCCCTTCGCACATCTGCCATGTCTGATCGAGATACGTCCAGGAGCGGGCGGAGACGAAGCTGGGATCTTCGCTGGAGATATCTGTCGCATGTATGAGGCATACTGCTCTCGCGTTGGCTTGCGAACTTCGAGATTGAAGTATGAAACCGCGGAAAGCACCACGAGTGGAGGCACGACAGGTGGTGCACACGTTCAAGAAGCGATTCTCGAAATCGAGTCACCTGGCGCTTATGGTGTACTTCGGTGCGAAGCCGGAGTCCACCGAGTTCAGCGCGTGCCTGCGACTGAGAGCAAGGGCCGTACGCACACATCAGCTGTGAGTGTTCTGGTGCTACCATCGGTACCCGCAGAGGGCAGCCAGGACTTGGGAGAGAAGAGCTTTGATGACCCAAATAGCGACTACTACGTCGATGCGAAGGACGTGCAAACAGACGTCATGCGCGCGAGAGGCGCGGGCGGTCAGCACGTCAACACCACAGACTCTGCCGTGCGGCTCACACACGGGCCGACCAACACTGTCGTATTCGTTCAGGAGGGCAGATCACAGATCAAGAACCGCGAAAAGGCATGGCAAGTCCTGCGATCGCGCATTGCGCAGATGCGGCGCGAAGAGCGCGAAGCTGAGATCATTGCCTTGCGACGAGGCGCTGGCGCCGGCAAAGTGGGCCGCGAGAACAAGGTCAGGACCTACAATTGGAGCCAGCAGCGTGTGAGTGACCATCGAAGCAACTTCGATCTCCGGAACTTAGACGATGTCATGGAGGGCGGTGACGGTCTCGAGCGGGTTATGGACAGCGTGAGAATATGGATGGCGGAGCAGGAGGTGCTTGGCCTCGTAGCAGAGGAGGAAATGAAGAGCAAAGAGGCTAAAGCGTCAAAGTAGACGCATGATGTGGCTCCTTGGGTGTGTCCTGGGTGTCTTGGGAGGGCTCAGCCTGACTACAGCGTTGCGGATGACAGGGCCGACAGCCCTGTCATCCCACGCCTGCTGCTGTCAACTACATATAACTTGGCATGCAAAATGGTGTCACCACCTCACGTCAAATCTCTCACTGGCATGGACGACTGCAGTGTTCCTGCGGGCTTTGCGGCATACTAATCGAACACCATCTGGTCGGTAACGCGACACGTCCTGGTCTACACTGACGTAAAATCTTAATCAGCACTTGGAGCATCCATTTGACGCCCTTAGGCACATACTACCGGCTGCGTGCCTTTCCGAGAAGGCAGTCTTAGTGATAGTCACGTCCTAGCGGATCTATCTGCAAAGAATACCAGCGCAACAGTCTTTTCGGTGCCAATACTTGATGTCGACGAAGCTGCTGGTCCTCGTCAGTGGGCTGCATTGGCACTATAAAACGTTTCCCGTCTCCGAGCAGGAATGGCCTTCTCACACTTCGTAGTAGTCACGAGCTTTCCGATATTGCTAGCTGACCGACAAGAAGTGTTAGAGACTCGGATGCAGGCTGTGCCGCTGGTGACTACCTCTAGGCTTGCATCAATCTTACAAGCGCCGAACCAAGACAGAAAGCCGTTGGTGACAGCCACCTCCATCGAATTGAACTGGGACGAGTGGACGCCAACAAGGTTTTGCGTACCTAGCTGGACAAGACTCCGTACCTCAGGCCTCTCGGCAGTGGAGGACCTTATCGCGGAACTCGAGACCCTCGTAACACCACTACTTAGTGTCTGGCCAAATTTGATCTGGCTTTTTGACAGCGCTCCTGGGCGAGAGTCACGGTCTCGTACTGACTGTGACCACTAACGTTCCATTTGTCACGTTCGAGTAAGTACTCTCATTGTCAACACTCCGGTACTAGACTGCCACTTCTCTGGACGAACATTCTTTATTCTTGGACATGTCGATCGATCGCATATCGTGCATGCATGCATGGCTGCGCGTCGACGCAAAGGCACGACCAACCCGGTGTCAATTCTGCCTTACGCTCACGATGCGGTTGCCAGCATACACGTCTGCGGCTGAATGTGAAGATGCAGAGGTGACTTAGTGGCTACTTAGCCCGCTCCTAAAGGAGTCCGGAGTAAGGTTTGAGGACCCAAGTCTAACGTTCCTCATGCATGTCGGAATGATCATGTTCCGCAGGCGAAAATCTGGGGATACCATCACACGTCATCACGTGATATTGATCGAGATATAGGACGATAACTGAAACAGTATACATCATTGCGGACCGCCATCTTTTTATCATCTTTTTATCATCGCTCATGAATCTGTTAACTTTGTCATTCTTGGGATTTTGGCCGTTCGTTGGTATCGTTGCAACCCATTTGGCAATTCCGCCATTAACTGCAACACTCATCGTCAGAACGATGGCACCTTCGGATCTCGCCCACAAACAAGAGGTGGAACATCAACGACACCAAGGAGCACTTGCATCGATATACTTCGGTGCTGTCATCGGTGGACTCATCTTCGTGTTTGCAGTTGCACATTGGTCGAAGCGTCTACTCAACCGACCGCAGATTCGCAATACTACCATCGGACGAACGTTCGCGACATGGTTGACCCCTCTGACGAGACATCTCTACGGACGTAAGGTGTACGGCATCGATGTTCTACCCGAACGCGTTGCACTTGCGATCGTTTACTTCGGCGCCAACATCGGCGTTTCGATCTGGGGCATCAACTGGCAACACATGAGCCACATCACAATCTTCGCAAACAGACTTGGATGGTGAGTACATCAAACAGACTGTCGCATATGTATCATGACTGACAGAAGACACAGGGTCGCGTTGTGCAACATGATGCTCGCCATATTTCTCGGACTGAAGAACACACCTTTATCGCCCATCGCCGGGCGCTCGTACGAAAGCCTCAACGTACTACATCGATGGTGTGGTTACACGACGATACTGATCACGGTCGTACACACTGCCGTGTATGCTGCAGGCCTATACGCAACGCCATATGTCCATCTAATGACAACGCCGGGGACTATCGGTGCTGACGTTGCTGGCATCGCAATGGTACTCATCCTGCTAACAGCGAACGGCTGGGTTCGACGCCGCTATTACGAGACCTTCTACTTGTTACACACCATCCTGGTCGTTGTCATCCTCATCACCGGTAAGTCATTTCGCATTCCCCCCTGACGCAAGACCCATGAGACCTCTAGCCTAACACACCTTCAGTCTGCTATCACACCTCCAAAGCAGCCCGCAACGCGCTCTACATGGCCCTGACAGCCACCGGCATGTATACTCTCAACCGTGTCCTCCGCTGGACCCGCTTCCTCTACTACATCCCCTCCAACACCGCCACCCTGACACCACTCCACGCGTCGAACGCAACCCGCGTCACCCTCTCCCGCTCCATGTTCCACGCCGCTCCAGGCTCGCACGCTTTCCTCTGGATCCCTTCCATCGCAGCCCTCCAATCCCACCCTTTTACCATGATCAGCCAGGACCCGATCGAATTCGTCGTCTCCGCCCAGACCGGCTTCACTAAATCTCTGTTTGAGTCGGCCTGCGAGAAACCGGGCCGCATCGTGAGGGTGGGAGTCGAGGGCGCGTACGGATGTGTGCCTGAAGTTTCGCGGTACGACACAGTCGTGTTGATGGCCGGAGGTAGCGGTGCGACTTTTGCTTTCGCTTTGGCTGTCGAGTGGGCGAAGAAGAACGACGCGGAGAGCAAGGGAAAGTGTATTTTGGTTTGGAGCGTGAGAACTGCCGGTGAGTTTCCTTGACTTCCCATGATTTATTAGTACTACTTGAGCACATCACTGACTAAAGACCCAGCCCACCTAGCCGGCTTCGTCTCGGAACTGGCAACCCTCGAAAAACACCCTCGGATCGAAATGCGCGTGCACATTACCCAGCCAGCCAGGAAACAATCACAGCCATCACCTCTCTCCTTGGAAAAGGGAGAGAAACTGGCAGAACTGCTGGATGTAACCGCGAGACCACTGACTCCAAGTCCAACGAGCATACTCGAAATCGGAAAATCCGAAATCGAGGTCAAAGACGTCCTCCTGCCCTCATACACCGAACACGGCCGCCCGGATTTCAACACGGTGATTAGCAAGGTTGTGGACGAGAGCACGGTCGACAGTCGAGTTCTTGTTGCTGCTTGTGGGCCTGGAGGGCTTGTCGATGGTGTGAGGGATGCTGTCAAGAGGAATATCAAAAAAAGTGGGCCGAGTGTTGAGTTGCACGTTGAGACATTCGGGTAATGATTGATGGCAGTAATAAGTAATGTTAATGCTTGGCTGAGGGGGCTGGCTTGAGTTTGGGTTCAGCCAGGATGCGGGTTTTCCTTTCCCAATAATACCTAAATTGATGATGATGAGGGAAGTCATGCTGGGAATATAGAATGGATTTTACTTAGGTAAACGATCAGATCATGTGGGAATGGATTTCAAGGACTTAGATAGAGGAAATATACCATGGCTTTTTACAATACATTCATGATTCACCAGCTCACGCCTGCCCAACCAAACCCATTTTTAACCACTAAAGCATACGAAACATTGTCTCTCGTCAATCACAGATTAATAAACGATGTCGTCTTCCGTAAATCATGCCACCTCGTCATCAGATCTTCTTGCTCCCTTCAAATCCCCAACGGGTTGGCAGCACTACCCCGACCACCACCGCTCGTCGGCCCACCAACACTCTTCTGACCAGGCGCCTGCGCCTTTGAAGAACCCTGCCCAGCCAATCCAAGTGGGTTACCAGCAACAGCAACACGCGGGCCACCTGCTCCAACCTTGTCCTTGAGATCGTTGCCGTAACCTGCTACGCCTTGACCCAAGTATCGTGTCAGGTTGGTCACGCTGGTGGAAACGAGTCAGCAAGGAAACATCTCCTCTGTAAACACTGCAAAAGTCATAAAGTGACTCTCGCGATCACTCGACTCACCTATTCCCAATCCCAGCTCCAATACCGTTCACGCTGTTGCCCACTCCTCCAATCATCCCGCCCGCATAGTTCCCTACGCTGGCCACGCCGCCTTGCACTGTGCGGTTGATCCAGTTGCCGGCTTTGGCTGGTTCGGGCGCTTTAGCAGGCGCCCGGGCGGGCGCTCTGGCTGGTGCTCTCGCCGCTGGAGCTCTTGCAGGAGCCTTTGCCGGTGCTTTTGCAGCGGGTGCTCTGGCTGCTTGCGGTTTGGGAGCTGTTGTCCGGGCGTTTGTGGTGGGCTTTGGAGTGGGAGTCGAAGCCGAGTTGCGCACTGGTGCTGGGACGGGCTTCTTCTTTGCGGGCCCTTTGGCAGCTGGAGCTGCGGGGATTGGCTTCTTCATAGGCGCTTTGGTAGACATTTCGGGAGGGGTTGTGTGTGATTTGTTGGACAATTTGGGTGGTATCGGTATTGACGTGTCTTTCCAGCGAAGGGAAATCCAGAATAACGTTGTACAAGAGAGAAGGCCTCGCTGCGAAGGATAGACGTACCCTACTTTATGTCCTTGGTCTCAACTTGCTTTGCGTTGCTGCCAGCCGCCGTTTACGTCAGAAGCGGTAGACCCTGCATCCGCCTCCCGTGCCGCGCTTAGCGATTGCCACGCGTGTATTAGCGCGCCATCCAGCACTGAGCGTTTCCAGGATCAGTGGAGAGGCGAGCAAGCACCTCCAGGAAGTGAGGTCTGGATTGCAGCGTTTCCGGTGACACTTCGAGTCCCCTTGTTTCCTTCAGTACTGTAACGACGACCTGAACCCTATCGAAACTCTCACCTTCAAGCACAAGCAATTTCAGCTTAATTGTCTCTTACCTTTCCACGATCACGTGTGGTCACGCCGGTGCACACCTCCTCGCCTTCATCTCGACATGCAGACTTTTGCATTTTCACATGCTGCGCGTGCTTCCACCTTGATCTCGAGATAAGGGATCTCAGGTATGCCTCACTCCACTTCACTCGCTTCATATAGGCACACCATACCCTCCTGCATACTCGACACCGATACCCCTGTTTTCTATCTGCACCTCTCATATCTCGCCTCCGCGCCCACCTACATTCACATATCGACCAACCCGCTGTCATGTCTATACAAGAAAGAATGAGATGTTCGGCAACTTCATCCGGTATGTGGACGCGTTGGCCAGTAGCTGATCAAACCGAGCAGTATTGAGGGAAGCCTCTGGAGAAGAAACGCTTTGCCAACGCCTAGACAGCAAAGAAACTACCGAGGAGCAGTCTGGTACAGCACTCGATAACACAAAATCACCCGCTTCCAAACGCTGGACAAAGTTCGCCAACATGGACACTTCAATGCTTCTGCCTGGTGGGCCGGACCGCCGCAAGCAGATCCAAGATGCGAAAGACATGTATCAGACCATCGTGCGGAATGCCGAAAGGACAGGCTCTACTGTACCTCCGTATCAGTTCTTAGAGCTCATCGGAAAAGGCTCATTTGGCCGAGTCTACAAATGGTGATGCACTTCCAGGTCCAATACATTGCATTTAACTAACACATCAAAGTCTCGACAAAACATCAACGCTAGTGGCGGTAAAGATTGTCAATATCGACGACATGGATTTCACCGCCGATCCGCGCGAGCGTGATGAGACCGTCAAAGACTTCCGCAAAGAAGTTGGTATACTTCAACAATTGAAGGATAGTGGCGCGCGAAACGTCAATCTCATACACGAAGCCTTCGACTTGCACTCGCAATTGTGGATCATCAGTGACTACTGTACCGGTGGCAGTGTCCGTACGCTGATGCGAGCAAATCCAACACCCAAACTAGAAGAACATTTCCTCATCCCCGTAGCGCGCGAGTTGGCTGTTGCGATGAAGTGCGTTCACGACATTGGTGTCATCCATCGTGACATCAAATGCACAAACGTATACGTCACAGAAGACGGACAGATCCAACTTGGCGACTTCGGTATTGTTGGTGTGATGGATGACGGCGCCTCAAAGCGTACTACCATTATTGGCACGCCATGGTACATGCCGAGGGAAATGCACGTTGATGCGTATTCTGTTGCGCAAGGCTACGGTACTGAGGTCGACATCTGGTCATATGGTTGCACAGTCTACGAAATGGCCACTGGACAAGTACCAAACGCCGGTGTTTCCATGGAGTTCCTCAACTCGGTGCTGGAGAATGCTCCCCGATTGCAAGGTGACGAGTACTCTGAAGGGCTCCGCGATTTTGTTGCTTTCTGCCTGAACAATGATCCCAAAGCTCGACCAACATCCGAGCAGATCCTGCAACATCCATACATAGCCGATACAGAGCGCACGCATCCGACTAACAGTCTTGTTGCGCTGATTGAGCGCTACACGATGTGGGAATTCAAGGGTGGACAACGTACATCACTCTTCAACCCAGGCGGCGCTGCTGCACCTGTTGGTGCCGATGATCCGGGATCGGAGCCTGATGATGATGGCGAGGACTGGAACTTCAGCACATCCGCGAGCTTCAATCAAGAATTCGGCAGACGATACAGTCACATGATGCTCAACGGTCTAGATGGGCTGTCGCAAGACTCGTCTTCTCTTGGGAACAAGAACCTCACTGTCTTTGAGCAAATCCAGAAAGAGCACAAAGAGAAGAGCGCAACACGCGGTGAGATGTCGCTCGACCGCCTTTTCAACCCCGAGTCTGTGCCATACGCAATGCATGCGCCGCCGACCGTGGCACCACAAAGCCCGCCGGAAGCGATCTCCGACTTGCCATTGAGGAACATCAGCGAAAGTAATGCAATGCGCGAGAGCACCCTGATGATCGATCTCGATGCGAGCCCTGGGTACAGCGGAGCCCCAAACTTCAATTTCGACTTTGAAGATGTCCCTACCCTCAAGGCCAAGACTAGGCGCGATTACTCCGATGACGACGATGATGACGAGCAGCCTGAGGAAGAGGAAGACGATTACCAATACGGACAATTCAACGACGACAAGCGCGCGACGAAGGACTGGAAATTCCCAGGCTCATCGACCACTGCACAACCAACCGCCGCGACAATGCCCAAGCGGGCCACAATGGACTGGTCTTTCGCGACTGCACAACCTGCGGATGCAGACGATGATGCAACAATGAATCTACCACCGCCAGGAGATGGTGGTGAGACGGTGACAGGCTTTAGACCGCAGTTGATGCATACCTCCACGGTGCCGCTGGGTCAATTCGGCGACTACCTTCACACTAACAAGCCAGCGGCCAATACACCTTCTAACAATTCATTCTCGAGGGACTCAATGAATTCCATGATTGATCTTGATATCGGATTCTCGGATCCTTCAGACTTGCCACCTCGCCCGTCGACTGCGAGCTCAGCCAGCGGCTCTGCTGGAACAGAGAGGACTTCTGGGGATCCATTCGATCTCGACGATGATTCAGGGCAACTTGACGTGGATCGCAACAGACTCTCATATCACAAGCAGTGGCAGTCGGATGGTGGTCCGGCTGACAGTAATCGAGGCAGCTTGCGCAACGTGCCCATGCATGCTCGTGGCAGCAGCTTGTCATCCTCAGCCTCTGAGCTCGAGCGCAGTATTCAAGTCCCGTTGGGCGCCGAGGATGTCTTTTCATACGACTTTGAGGACAATCTCAAAACCGCCACGCGCAAACCACTGCATCATGGGCTTGACATATCAGCACCACTGACAGCACCGCTGAGCAGCCAGGCAGACTGGCCAGATTTTAATCGGGACTATACCAACAACGGTAGTCCAGAATACGGAGCAAGCACTGTTCCTCAACTCGGAGACCCATCTTTCCCACTATCGGGACAGGACCACCTAAACGGCACAACATCATCAACCATCTCGCGCTCTCTCTCCATCTCGCAATCCCGCGACAACGACAACCCTGCCAACGGCCGCTCGCCAAGCTACTCGAGCGGCGGCAGAGGGGTAGGCTCACGTGACACTCTGGAATTCCCGAGAGCCACACCACCGAACCCGGCCGCGGTCGACGAAGACGCTTCCGTCGCGGCGCTCGCTTCGGAACTCGATCGGCTGCTCGACGACATGCGCGGGGCTTTCAAGTCTACTTCTCGCGCTCTGCGCCAGAGAGCGGGGCTCAATAATGAAGAGCTGGCTGCTGCGGGTGGATACGGTGTTGATGGCGCTGCAACTGCCTTTTCGTCTTCGTCTGTTGAAGAGGAGACTGATGCTGGGTTTGAGAGTGCTAGTAGCTTTGGGTTTAGGAGTGGGGTGGAGACTGGGGATGAGGATGGGTATTGAGTGTTGAGGTGGGAGGTACAAGGTTGGATGAGGGAAGAGGTGATTGCTCGTCTGAGCAATGTGGATGAGAGAAAGAGATGGTGTGAGTGGAAGCGCATGAGCTCACTCAAGTAGCCACCTTGTAGAAGAGATCTGGCAGTAGTCAATGTATCGGCAATAATCGAAGAGAAGAAATAATGACCATGAAACCATCACGAAGATGAAGATACATGTACGGATAGTCTCACTCAAGAATCCACCTAGCACTGGAGTGGCTGAGAGGTAGGTAGTGTACATTAGGGTAGCTCGGTTGTAGGTGGCAAGAGGCGTCAATGGTTCAGGTGACGCGGCCCGAAAATTACCCGCGATCACCATGGCTGAGCGCCGGAGGGCATGCAACTTCGCCGCCTGCTGTCGATGGTACCTAGCCTCAACCCGTCTCTTGAGCTCCCCCAAATACCGCCCATCAACACCACTCTCCGAATCCCTGATACCCAAACCGACAACAGACCCACCAATTTCTCACAATGGACGCCCGCGAGCAGCCTTACGACCCCCCCTACAACCGCGACCACGATGCTGCCGGCCAGGCAGGCGGTTCGCGCACCGATGAGCTTCAGAGGGTAAGTTCACCCAACAATCCCGCAGTCGCATAGGCTGCCACGACCGCCGGTCAGCCACCGCAAGACTGGCCAGACCCGATAAACGACAAGCGACAGGAGGGCGGACGGCGAGACCTCTAGGTGGAGACGGAAGCAGAGAAGCTGACAATGCGACAAACAAACAGGAAATCGACAGCACAGTGCGCCAGATGCAGGACAACCTGAACAAAGCCTCGCAGCGCGGCGACCGCCTCGACGCCCTGCAAGACAAGACGGACAACCTGGCGACGTCGGCGCAGGGCTTCCGCCGCGGCGCCAACCGCGTGCGCAAGCAGATGTGGTGGAAGGACATGAAGATGCGGATCTGCATTATTGTCGGCATCATCATCCTGTTGATTGTCATCATCGTGCCTTCAGGTAAGGATTTCCTGCGAGCTGTTCTTTCGCGAGACCTGGATGGGGAAGAGTGTATCGATGGAGATGCATGCTTGGGCGTATGTTGTGAGAGGACTTACAAGGCTAACGGTTGTGCCACTCATAGTGATTGCTTCGAAAAACTAAAGCTACAGCTTTCCACGCATCACGACATACTTCTGAACAAAAGAACAAGCGCGGGCAGACCGTGTCGATGCTGGAGGATGAATACGAAGTCACTGCTGCTGCTGCTGCTGCCGCCCATGCCCGCCTTCGAACAGGCACGAGGCGGACCACCATCGACGACATGCCCTTCCACCTCATTCTCTGGCATCGCTACCCTCATACGAAACCGACCGCGAGAGCTTTTATTGACGATAATGGGCGTACGAACGGGGGGAGCGAATAATTCTTTCTTGCTGCGTTTTCTTGCTGCTGCTTTGCTGTCGTTTTTGTTTTCAAAACTACCCAACTACCCACCCCAAATCACCTACAGAAAAGAGGAGGACTTTCTCGGGCGCCTAAACGAGGCCCGAGCATGTACTTGTCCTCTTACTTTTTATTAAGAGACAGACAGACACCAGTGTGCTTATTATTTTTTGCCGCCATTACCTCAACCTACCTATCCATAGTTTGCTGCTTGCTATCATTGCGATCGGAATGTACTCATATCAACTTACCGTTTTGCGTGTTTCACGTGTCACCGGGTTTATTTCAGGGTTAGGTTAGGGACTTGAAACTCGGTCGAGAGATTGGAGGAGTGGCGTGCGGGCGGTGGTACTGTGGTACTCATGCCGTGATGCATCAGAGTATTATATCACAAGCAAGTACCCACGTACTCAAGCACTTGCGGCTGAGTAAGATGATACATGCACCTGAGATTGTACAGCAAACGCTGAAACACGCCATCAAAAGCCATACGCGCAACTGCATATCCTGCCGCATACAGCTCCAGATTCGCACGATTCGCACGCCCTGGGCCGGACATGCAGAGCGCACACACACGGTGAAAGATGAGACCGGGAGTGTTGCGCTTCGAAGAAATTTCAATACATTAATCTTTTTCGCTCTCATTATTAACGTCAGTCCGTTTCCCTCTCCTTCGCGATTTCCCCCGAAAAAGCAAATTAATCAAAAGTAAAAGCTAATGCATGCATTCAGGGTATCATGAATCCAAGTTTCGTGTGCGGTGTTTGTTCTCCCAGAGGCGGGAAGGGGTATTGCTTTTTTTGTGTGGTGTTATAGTCCGTCGCGCTCCAGGCCGGTATAGTCTTCCAGACAAGAGCGCCGTAGGAGTGGCAGTTCGAGTTGGTGGATTTGCGGGTGGTTGGGCGGCGAAGATGTTGTTGTTGTTTGGTGTTTATTTTCCGACCAGAAATTGTGGATGGAGAGACAGAAGGTGTTGTTGGTGTTTGTTTCGGCACGTTCGAGTTTTCACAGTCGTCATCGCAGTTTTCATCGCAGTCGCGAGTAGACTCGGCGAGAATGGCTGATGAATGCTGGCGACAGGCTATGTTGTCGAGGGAAAGTGGCCGCGTTTAGACTGCGCTGGTTGTCTTTCTCCGGCCGCCGGCCTTGCCGCAGGTGAGGCAGTTGGCGAGGAGGGAGAAGAAGGCGACGATACCCTGTTAGTGTGTTAGTAACATGGCTTTGCTAAGCGATGCGCGATTGAGTTGCGACCACTTACGTTGATGATGGCCTTGATGACGGTGACGATGCCATTCACGATGGCCATGAAGCAGCTGGTGATCGCGTGGACCACGGAGTTGAACTGTGGAGTTGTTAGCGGTCTGATTGCTTGAAGGCTTCAAGGAAGGAGAATCGTACGCAGGATGCGACGGCGCCCATTGTTGCGGTGTTGTGGGTTGTTTGTTTGTTGTGGTGGGGTTGTTTGATTCGAGGATTTGGCGACTGATTATGATGTTGGAAGATGGATGGATGGATGGGATGTTTGGATGGAGGAAGAAGGAAGAGAAGAAGGGTAGAAAAACAGCAGGAACGGAGTATCAAAGGATATTTCTGCTCGTTACACCAAGGAATGCAAGCGCGTGTGACACTCGCTTAAGCCGCGACTGGGAAAGTACAAACAAGGATGGGTCACTCATCAATGTAGAGAAAGACGTCAGAAAACGTCACGGATCATGGAAAACAAAGGGCTCGTGCTTCTCCCATGGCCAATCTTGGTATGCGGTATCCGGCACTACTACATGGGGAGGGAGTTCCTGTTTTCCAGAGGTTGAAAAACAATATAGCTGCAGCCGATGTTGACGCGGGATCGTGATCTGGGGGCCAGGGGTCAGAGCGCGCCAGAGAAAAAGATGCATGCATATGTGAGGTTGGATAGGGCTCGCCGCTTCATTCATCGTTCCGGACGAGAGGGAAAGCAGAAGTTCCTGACCGCTAGTCGTGTCCATTGCCTGTCATGGACTCATGGGCATGACATTACGGCAGACGGCATACCGAATCGAGGCCATAAGGTACCTAGGTATAGCTCTGTGGCAGATATGGTGAAGTTGGATCGAATGTTGCGCGTGCTTTGGGGGGAGATTGGGGGAGTGGAGTGGAGTGAGGTTTCGTCATGCTTCCGGGTCGCACACTGCAGGGCTGGGTGAAGTGGAGCGCTAGCTGCCTGTCAAAGTAATCACTTCCATCCTGTTGTTCTCGATCGGGCGACAAACCTCGCATGAGCAGTGGCTGGTGACGTGGCGGGTGCTATCATCTGATGCGCAAACTCCTCGTCCATCAAGATTGGAGTCTCTCGATTGGTGACATTCTATCTGGCGCAAACTCAGCTTGCATCTGCCGAGCCACCATAGCCACACCCTAAGCCTCTTGTCAGTCATGTTTCACGGCCGACGCGCCGATGCCGACGTATCCACGACCTCAGCACGAGGAAAGTGAAAAGAAATCATACCACACCGACCACACCTCAGGAACCTTTCTGTATGCCCGTTGGAACATCCACACCATGACTCTCCCCCTTGGTGATGATCACCCCACTCGCTTACACTCAACCACTGAGCGTCATCATCGAGATCGAAATTTTCCCCTGCTAATCGACCCAACGCGCTTTTCCATCTGCTGGCAAGCTGGAAAGCAGGTTTTCCATCTGTTCAACAAATTTCTGCCGCTCGAAGGATTCGCTGCTGTCTTCGAGTCTTTATCGTCCAGCGGGTTCTTCAGGAGGAGCCATTTCGGCCTGACTCGTTAGGTTCCAACTACTCTAGCAAACGGCAGCTCGTAGACAGAAGCCTATTCACCCTCGACCCCTTGAGTTTCACGTGGATTCCCGACGGTGGATGGGGAGGATTTGTTGCACCACCACGCCAACGTGTTTGCTCAACAGCAATGGCTAGGACGACGAGTGTTCGGCTCGCGTTCGCACAAACCTCCATCTCAGCACTCCACAAATTCTTATGTAAGAAGATGTACCTCGCTTTGACGGGCCTGAGCAGTCCATCGAGACGACCCATCGTCATCCATCCTTCATACCGCTGCGTACATGCATGTGGGTCTATACCAAACATTCACGTGTTTACGCCCTCAGGCTTGAAGGAGGAAGCATCGACCAGTCAAGCCCGCACGTGGCGAACTTTTTAAATGAGCGCTGCGCGCTTCGACACGAATAGAGCGAACAAGTTCTCGTTGGAATCACCGCTAGTAAAGTGTGCTCGACTCATTGGCACGAATACAGAATCTGCATCCAACTTTCCAAGACCATTGCATGTACTCTCAGCTGTCTCATTGGACATCGCTACTACTGATGAACTGCACCAACCAGCCGATACGGACACGAGTTGTTTGCTCAAACTGTCGAAGGAGGCATTTGAATCTTTGCCTATTTATCAGATACGTCGTTGACGGGTCACCTTCAGCAGAAATCCTCTTCGCAATGTCCAAACTGCTCCTGCGCCTGCTCAGTCACCATAGTTGCATTGTTCCCACCCCTCCTCGCTGCCGCGTCGTACAAAGCCTGGATATCCGCCCGCCACTGCTCGGTAACGGGCCTCAGCACTCTACGGTCATAAGTAAGCAACCCATTGACCTCGCCTTCGACGTCTGTAGTCTGCGTCCATACACCTCCCGAGCAGGCGAATTTATCGATCTGGTCTTCGAGCTGAGTTAGTAGCTCGTGTGAGCGGTAGTTGTAGGCTTCGTTAGTTTGATCGATTTCGTAGGTTTGGTTGATGCTGTCGATGGCTTGTTGCACGTTCCAGAGGCTTGGGTATGCGTGTTAGCGTGGTACTGGGACGGGTGTATGGTGAGGCTTACTGGTCTATGGTGGTATTTTCTCCCAAGCCGCCAAACTCGCCCTGGAACGCTATCCGGCTGGGATCGTAGGGCGTGGACTGGATGGAGTAGAATGGCGTACCGCATTGCGCGAACGGGTAGTGATGGTTGTCGTGGCTGGTGGAGGTGTTAGCAAAGCATCGGCATGCTCACTTGGGTTTTAGATGCGAAAACGATTTCTGGGTGTGAAAACTTACAAGTCGCCTGCGCCGTGGTCAAACCAACCACTAGTAGCGTCAATCAATCTCGTTGGGTCCAGAGATTGAACGATATCAGTAAGGGCGAATTCTGGATACTGGCCGTCGACGATCTGACCCCAACCTTCGTTGTAGATAACCCAGGTAACGATACTGGGATAGCTACGGTGTTGAGTGATCAAGAGCTCCAGCTGGCGTTGGAATTCCTGCTGTTGCTCGGCGTTGGGGAGGATCGTTTCCACAGTGCAGTTATCGAGAGTCCGAGTTTGGGAAGGTCTCAGCGAAGGCATGTCTTGGATCAGCATCAGGCCGAGCTGGTCGCAGGATTGGTAGAACAGTGCGGTCTCGACTTTGATCTGGATGAGTGGTCAACATCATGGTCGACCGGATGGCAACCTCAGACCTCACTTACATGCTTGCGGAGCATATTGAAGCCCAGATCCTTCAACATCTTGAGATCATACTCCATCGCCTCGCGGTTTGGTGGTGTGTACAAGCCGTCAGGCCAGTAGCCCTGGTCTAAAGTGCCGAATTGGAACACGAACTCGCCGTTGAGCAGAGGGCGCTGAATCCCATCTACTTCGCCACGACTGACGGTGCGGAATGCAGTGTAGCTGCTGACAACATCATCACCCAGGGTGACGGTCACATTATAAAGTTTCGGAGAATCTGGTGACCAGAGCTCAGGGCCTTCGGCCTGGAAACTGAGCGCTGTGTTGGAGCTGCCACTATGGCTGGCGAGTTCACTGCCATCGGCATTGATGATTTTGATCTGAACATCTGCGGTGCCGTTGTTAGAGGTATGGACTGTGGCATTAACTGTGCCATCTGCACCAGCCGACAGCTGGAGTTCGGTGATGTGGTTGGCAGGAGCAGACTCGATCCACACACTCTGCCAGATACCACTGCAGGGCCTGTAGAAGATGTGTGAAGGGTTCAGAGTTTGTTTGCCGATAGGGATGACGTTGTCATCGCTGTCGGTCGGGTCATGTACGAAGACGAGACTGGCGACCTGTCAGCTCTTTTCGCTATTCCACAACAAGGGAGAGCGAAGTTCACTTACAGCTCATTGGTACCGTTGGTAGACAAGTGATCGGTCACATCAACAGTGAAATGGAAGTAGCCTCCACGGTTGAAGCCAGCATACTGTCCATTGACGTAGACCCAGGCCTCATAGTCGACAGCACCGAAATTGAGGTGTGTCCGTTCACCAGTCCAATCTGAAGGGACGTCGAATGAAGTCGAGAACCAAGAGTAACGCATCCAGCTGCCCTGAATGCCTGATGACCACCGTGTCAGCGCAATCCTCAAAACATGATCGACAGTCGACAACAATCCAGCCAATCTGCATGTAGTTCATATCACATACCTGATAAGCCACTTTCGAGACATGACGGAACCAAGACCTCTCGCCCAAAAGTCTGACCGAAAGGTGGGTTGTCGACCGCGTCGGTTCCGGAAGCATTCTGATATCTCCAGATGCCATTGAGATTCTTCCATTGCGAGCGCTCGAGCTGCGGACGAGGATACTCCGGCCATGGGTTGGTGCCGACTTCATAAGTCCAGTCCGTGTCCAGAGGAGGTGTCTGCACGGCGTAGCTCGAGCCGTTGGCCTGTCTCGGGAACCTGGCGGCGTTGGCTGAAGTAGCGGCAGCGGCAGTAGCCAGCACAATGGCCTGGACAGCGGAATAGAAATGCATCTCGGTAGACGAGGTCTGGTCGATGATAGGAAGGAACGAGGTAGTGAAGGAAGGTGCAATTCACCTACTACTTACTCACAAGGATGCAGGTGCTTGCCAGAGACAAGAAAACGTCATGGCGGTAAGGACCAGACAGTCTCATAATATTACCTTTCTTCCTCACATCGATTGGATCCTACAGCCACCCAACCCCGACGTTGCATTCAAACCGTCCCCCGCCGTGACATGCCATGCTTTGGCCCCTCGTGGGGCTCCGTGTTTCCCACCAGGCATGTGAGACGGCATGATGCATTTCGTTTGCTGGCAAATATGCAGTGCAGAGGTGAAAGAAGATTTACCAAGCCCTGCACGAAGGAACGCAAAACTGCCCTGGCCGCTGTTGCCCGGCTGGTGTTTAGTCTTTGGCCGGCTGACACAGGCTACTAAACACTCTTGACAATGCTGCAAGGGGGCTGCTGATCAGAAGGACTCGGCGATACTAATCGAGTATGTAGATGATTCTTCCAAGCAAAGCGAAAAGTGGTGCAAAAGATCAGATGTCTCCTCATCCACCTTTGCCAAGTCGAGATCGCCCTCTTGGCCTGCCCGAGACCTGCAGGCAAGGAGCTGGACTCGGCATGAGAAGGAGCTGGCAATAATCGGGTTTATGCTTCGAGTGGACCTTGTGCCTGCTGATGAAGGCTCGTGATGGGTAAGCATCATCTCTTTCATTTGTGGTCATCATAGTATGCTGCAAAAGGTCTTGAGGTTGCATGAGTTGTACGTGGTGATGCGACATAAGGGCCTTGGAAGCAATCGAACAAACAACAACATCAAAACTGCGCGAGCCTGTCGTGTGATCTACAGCATGGCATTTGCGCGCTCGTACTACAAATGCCATGCTCTTGTCAGGTAAAAAGGAAGCGGAAAGAGGCAGGGTGACAGGCTCTTCGAGTAACGTCGCATGCATGAACGAAGTGCGCATCTCAAGAGCCGGTAACCCGCATGTCGAGAACAGCTTGTAGGGGACACATGTAAGTTAGGCATCACCTCTTAAGTTGTCAACATGAGCTTCATCAAGTCGAAGTACTTGCAAACCACGTCGGAGAATAGGTCAACCCGACTGAAACCCAGCCCATGTCTTTCCTCCACCCAACAAATAGATAACCACACCGCCACCCATCAAATAGCAAAAGAACCTCAAATTCGTCCAATCAGAACCAAAGAGACAGTTCCATTCCCCTACCCGCCACCTTTACAGCAAGCCAAACACCACCTCAGTCGGCCCAATATTGATCGAGTTACGCGACTCACACCTCCCAGTTTTACGGAGACTTACCACAGCACCATCGTTGACTTGGACAATTCGTTAGCGCCGGATATCCCGTAGCCAATCAGAAGTCTTGAATCGAGAAAGATTTGTAAATCGTGAATCTTCGATCTCGCAAGATCCACGGTTCGTCCATTCGTTAGCGTTGGGTGGGTTTGTGGCCAATGAGAGCATGCTTGTCGATCTGAGGTTTTACATCAACATCTCACCTTCGATGTCGCGTATGTAAATTGTAAGTGAACGAGAGGATTCATGCTCCAATCGATCACTGGATGAAAGAGATATGAAAGGCACGTGGGTGTTTGGTTTTGAATTGATTTTCCTCTGGTTGTTTGATTGATCTGATCTGATCGAGAAACGGTCCTGTGATCCCAATTGTCTCCCTCTTCTAAGGAAGGAAGACGACGAAGAACATGAAGAACGAACATACGAGATTGGAGGCACTTGGGAGGCTGGCCCGACCTGAGCGTCCATGCAAGCATGACAGCGAGCAGGATGCAGAAGAAGAACAAAAGAAATCAAAAGTGGGAAACCAAAAGTGAAAAGGAAAAGAAAAGGTAAATACACGCTCATAGCGCTAGAACGCGCGAGCATCCCGGATGATTGAAAAGAAAACTCCGAACCCGATGCCAGTCCCAAACCAGAAAAGCAAAACTCCGATTCCATCCTTCCCGGTACCCATCTAGGATATCATCCATGTCCGTTTCAAAACGCCGGAAAAAGTCCGTTTCCCATGTCATCAAAGGTAGAGCTTCATCGTGTTGCTCTAAAACACCATGCGTCCCTTGCGCTCCAAGAATGGACTGGGCATCTCTGCCACCTCGCCGGTCTCGACGAGACGGTCCCACTTGGCGGGGCTCTGCGGTGCCTGGCTGAGCTCGACCAGAGTGCGGCCTTGCAGAGCGTTGCGCTGCGCCAGCTTCATCATGTCGCCTGCACGGCGGGCGGCGGCGAGAGGAGTGCGGTTAATGGGGCCAGGGGCTTTGGGCGCTTGGCGGGATGGGGTGAGCTCCTTCTTGGGAGCGGGCGCGTTGCGCTGTTTGGGGGAAGCGGCGACGACGGGGACTGTTTTGGCGCGGGTGGTGGAGGACGCTGGGGGGCGGTTTTCTTTTTCAGTGCCGCGGGAGTTGGGGCGAGTGTTGGTGCTGGTGTTGTCCTTCTTTGAGAAGAGGGTGCTGCGACGGGTGCCGGTCGCTTGCGGGAGTTGGACGGGCATTGTTTGTTGGCGTCCGAGACTGGGACGAGGCTTGCGGACGGGCGGCGCGTTGAGGGGTTTGAAAGGGTCACCATTGTGATGGTTGCTGCCGCCGCTGGTTGGACGGGAAGGAGACTCAGGCTCGTCATCGTCATCGTCGAGGATGTCGTCTGCAAAGTCACCTTGTTCTGCGAAGAGATCAGGAGCTGAGGTGACAGCGCTCAGGTTGGAAGGACCTTGGAGGTTGGCGGCTTCGGCGAAGATGTTGCGGCGCAGAGGCTGGCCAGATACACCCTGTCTTGCTCTGGCTTCTCTCCTGGGTGACAGAGCCAGACCGCGCAGATTGTTAATTGGCATCGGGCTGGGGTCGGCCATCTGGACGTCCATGGGGGAGCCTGGGTAGGCATCAATTGCTGTTCTGGCACGAGTGAACGGGGTACGTCCGGTCCTGCGAGGAACTGGCTTTGTGCGGGCTGACAGAGGTGAAGGCTCATCGCCCAGGCTGAGGCTTGTGATGTCGGTCTCAAGGCCATCGTCCTCGGTAGGGCGCTCTGGCGATGAGGCTGCAGTGGCGTTTGTGGTGAAGGACGAGCTTTTGCTTTGAGGAGGCGGTGTACTCGACCGTACGCCGACGGTGACACCCTGTGCGGCAGGCAGGCTTGCAAGGTGTGTTTGCAGCCTCTTTTCGACCTCATTTTCGAAGATGCCGTCCAGTCTCACTTTCTCGGCGTTAAATCTCTCCTCAATCGCGAGAGTGGCTTTCGTGTGCCACTCCATTCTGATGTGCGTTTCGATATCCTTCAATCTCGCTACTTCTTCACGAAGCGTTCCGTTCTCCTTCTCGGCACGCTTGAGCTTCTCAAGCAGAGCATCACGTTCCGAGTTGTCCTTGGCGTGAGTCAGCTCGCTTTGAAGCTTCATTCTCGCGAACTTGATGCCGGTGGTTTGGAGCATCTGCGCAGTATCGGGTCTCTCGTCTGGGTTGACCCTCAAACAGGAGGCGATGACCATGCCGAGCTCTTTCGAGTATTTCGTCGGCAAGGGCTTAACTTTGCCAAGACGGATCTTCTGAATGAGTTCGAGATGACTGCGTGCGTTGAAGGGAGGCTCGAGCGTGCAGAGCTCGTACATGATGCAGCCAAGGGACCACATGTCACTCTTGCCCGAGTAGCGCTCGCTGGCGCAGATTTCCGGGCTCATGTAAAAGGGTGTTCCAACGTAGGTGCTGGCGAAGTCGTGTGCTGAGAGAAGCTTGGACAAACCGAAGTCACCCAACTTCACAGTCGAGCCGTTGGTCAAGAAGACGTTCTCGGGCTTCAGATCTCTGTGCAGGATAATCTGGTCTTCATCCTTCCTACGAATGCCGACGACAGGCTTAGGCTGGTTGAGTTCTGATTCACGTCCGGGTGGTGGTGCTTCTTGGCCCGCGTGGCAACGATAGAGAGCGCTAGCAAGCTGGCTAAAGACTTGCCACACGAATTCCTGTGCTGTTGTTAGTGATGTGCGAGACGACAAAGCGGGATTGCAAGAAACATACCTCGTCGGCATATGAATTCGACCGCGCCAGTCTTTTGATGTATCCACCCAAGTCTCCGCTGCTGCAGTACTCCATGTACAAATGCAACTCGTTTGATGCCTTGACGTGGTGTCGCGAGACGTATCGCACGATGTGTGTGTGTTGCAGACGCTCAAGTACTTTGATCTCTGCGTGCAATTGTTCCTTTTCTCTTTGTGACATGGCGGCGTATGAAATCTCCTTGCGCGCTAGAATCTCGCCGGTTGCCTTCCTCCTGACCTTGCGGATGACACCGAAAGAGCCCTGGCCAATCTTCTCCAACACCTCAAACTCGGCTGAAGGGTCCTCCACAGCGGCACTGCCGGTACGTTTGATGTTTGAAGCCATGATTGGTAAGTGGTATGTGGGGTATAGTTTTTGTCGCTGTTCGTAGTCGCCGGGGGTATCCAGGTCTGAGTATTGTTGTCGTCAGGGTAGGTGTGTCGGGTACTGTATTGAGTGGTGTATTGTAGTGTCTGGCGATTGTCCGAATGTCGACTGCTGTATCTCCTGCCTGCTTTCAACTGCTTGCTGAGTATCGTTCCTTTGCGAATGAGGGCGCTTCAGAATGGCATCATGTTCGCAATACTGTAGAGAGAGACGGATGAGATGCTGCAATGAGTGTTAATTGGAAAGAGACTGTGTGCGACTGTAGAATGTTCACTGGACAAGAGAGAGGATTCTTGCGAACATACAGTAGGGCAATCAGCACACTAAAGTGTTTACAGGGTTGCGTAGCAACGCCGGTAGTCGTGCGTTGCTAGGGCCTGGGGCCGTGAAGAAGCGTACATGTAATGATAAATCGACCCCCGGCGGATGCTAGATCCTCCTTTCCTGACACATCCGATTGGCTATGACACATGTCCCTCCACATGTCAACCATCAATGCCGAATGTCGATTTAACCGCGCCACGTTACATCTTCGATCACGTGGATGATGTAATGCCCAAAATTATCAGTGATGCGCAATCGCATCTATCGAGGCCATCGAGAGCGGTCGATGGCACGTACCACTAGAACAATAATTCATCACATGCATCATCCTGCTAGCATTGCGTAATTTGTCCGAATCGTCATTGTCATTGCCATCTGGACCGCACGTGTCCAGTCGTTCCCACGCCAGCGAGTGCGACAATAATGTCTTCACATCACGAATATGACGACGACCAAGCCAGCGCCGCTGAAAAACGGACGACATCGCAGAAACATGCGATCGAGAAGGCCCTTGCGCAGGAGCAACAAGATATTAAAACCGGTCGCCTAAAAGACGAAAATCCGTTGGACAAATCAAATGATTTCCGACTTGTATGTGAGGCCGCACGCAGAGGAGACCTCCGACTAGCCCAGGAACAAATCACAAAGGGCGTCAACATCAACGCGCGAGACGAGTACGATTACACTCCGTTGATCCTTGCTTCACTATGTGGCCACTTCGAACTCGTCCAGATGCTTCTGGAGCAAGGTGCAAAGTGTGAACGAGACACCTTCCAGGGCGAACGCTGCTTATACAATGCTCTGAACGACCGCATCCGGAATCTCCTGCTCAGTTACGATTATTCGAAATCGACCGATCCATTACAGCCGCTCGCTGCCCATGTCACCAGTCTCCTCACTAGGGATTCGCCACAGACGGCAGACATTACATTGCACACTTCCAACGCGAGCTTTCAATTGCACAAATTTGTGCTTTCTGCTCGATCGCTTTATTTCCGTAACAAGCTGCAGGAGAAGCCAGAGACTAAATCATGGAAGCTGGCACCAAAGATTCCCACGGACAGCTTTGAGACTTGCATCCGCTATCTATACTTTGGCGAGGCCAGTGTTGCCACTCAGGATTCGGAAGAAGAAGAGAAGCTCGTTCTCGAAGGTGTCGACAAACTTTCAAGACAGCTGGAAATCCCCCAAGTCTTTGATGCAATCCTCAACCCAGGAGACAGAAGACAAGCTCGGCAACGAAGGCAGGATGAAGTAGAGAAAGGCCGTGATCAAATGCAAGCGTGGTTCAAGGAGCACGTTCTGCAGAAGCAATTTGAGATTGACGCGGACGACAAGACAGGCGAAGCACAAGCGGCATGGAAGCGTGACAACTCCAGCTTTGCCGATGTCCTACTCCTGGCAGACGCAGACGACGATGACTATGAAGAAGACGAAGACGAATCTCCCGCAACCAGCAACATACCGATAGGCCCGATGCAAGAAAAACTCCGCCCACGGAACCGCAAGACCCTCTTCCCAGCCCACCGGGCCATGCTCCTGCGCTCGGAGCTCTTCGCAATAATGTTCAACTCGTCCTTCCGCGAAGGGCAGATCACGTCCGATCCCTCAAACACCAACAACGCAACCACACCCGACACCTCGCCACCCCTCCAAATCATCCCCGTAGACTGCACTCCCGCCGTCCTGCGCGTGATCCTCACCTTCCTCTACACCGAAAACGCCTCCTTCCCCCTCTCCATCGCCCTCGAAGTCCTGCACGCCGCAGACATGCTCTTCATCGAAAAGCTAAAACAGCGCGCCGCCCTCTTAATCTCCACCCTGGGGAACGGGACCGCGGGTTCCATTGCCGAGGAAGACTACGAAGGGAAAGGTGGGGCGAAAAAAACCGACAACACGGCCGATTCCCAGCCTCCCTCCTGGATCTACTCCGTCATCCGCTCCGGCTGGGACTGCCGCGTGCACCGGCTCGAGGAATTTGGCGCCCGCTACCTTGCCTACAGACTCGAATCTTACATCGACGACGAAGAGTTCAAAGAGATTGTGCGCGAGTCGGCGGCGCGGATCACGGCGCGTCAGGAGACGGATACGGTGGAGATTGTGGACGATATCAGATATTACTTGTCCGAGAGGTTTAGGTTGAGGTTCGAGGAGCAGGGCCTAGGGGAGTTGATGGATGAGACCAAGCTTGGTGATGCGTCAGATGATGGTGGATCTGATGCCGGGTCTGATGTTGTTGGGAATGATGAAGCTGACGGTGGGGGCAATGTGCAGACTGTTGCTACAACCACGGCACCGGACTTTGAATCCCACGCCGAGGGAGTAGTTCGGACTTTGGATGGTGAGATTGCAGGCGACGAGTTTGCGCAAGACGCAATGAATTATCAGATCCTACTGGGGAAGATCGATACTTTGTTGGATGAATTGACGCTGGAGGCTTGATCAAAAAAGCGCTCTCTTCATTTCGCGTAGACATTCTTGCACTGTATGGTACATATAGAAAAGAAGATATAACAGGCATTGATAGCTGCGGATGCGAAAAGTCTTGCAATAGCCAACTGGTGCGTGATGAGGTCGGAGTAAGCTCTTGCCATCCTATCGCTCCTTCCCCCCTCGCGAGCGACCAGCGCATGACATCTGCGTACCGTTCAAATCGCCACCGAACATTCTTTGCACATCATAGGTAGGATCAGGGTATCCTTCTTTCGGTGCATTTCCTTGTCACCTAACCTTGATCATGATTATTATGGATAAAGGCAATTTCGATTTATTTTCTAACCGGTTTCGTGGAACCGCGTGAAACGAGAGTAGCGAAGACGTTTTAGAATCGAGGGTTCTTGAATACTTTTCATGTTCAATATGACTTCTGGCCTGTTGAAGCTCCTAACCCGTATCTTGAACAAAGATAGAAATAAAAAATACAAAGGCCGCGAGAAAAGGCAGATCTCTCCCTTTACACTCTCAGTTGTCCCTCCGCAGGTGCTGGCGTATCGGAACTACTCGCGCTACTCCTCTCCCCACCCTCAACCCCTGAAGCGCCCTTTGGGTCAACGGGACGCTCGTGCGAACGAGCCTGCTTCATCTCCAGCGAGTTGGACTCTCCATCAATCGTGCGGCCAGTAGGGTTGACAGCCTCCTCATCATTCGGCCTCCAGAAGTCCTTCTTTCCGTGCGCCGCACGCTTGACCCAAGGAGGCAAAACACCACCAGGAAGCTTGTAGGTCCAGGGGTCCTTGAGGTGCTTGTCGGCAGGCTTGATGCGGCCGCCCGAAGCCTTCTCGATCAGCCAGACGGTGGTGTTGATGAAGATGTAAGAGACAATGCCTGCAATCAGGCCATCGGCGATACTGTAGGTGAAAGGCATCATGGTGATGGTCAAGAAAGCAGGGATTGCATCACCCATGTAGCTCCAGTTGACTTCCGCGGCAGCCTTCACCATCATGGATCCAACGATGATGAGCGTGCATCCAGTGGCCCAGGGTGGGATCGATGCGAAGATGGGCGCGAAGAAGATGGCGATGAAGAAGCAGAGGCCGGTCGTGATGGCAGTGAGACCGGTAGCACCGCCTTCTGAAATACCAGCACCGGATTCGACAAATGCAGTGACGGGCGGGCAGCCGAAGAGCGAACCGATCGTGACACCGAATGCATCGATCAAGTACGCGACGGCAGAACCCTCGAAGTCCTGAGTCTCCTCGTCAATGGCGCCAGCAAAGCGAGCCATCGAGTACATTGTTCCAGTGCAGTCAAGGATGTCGACGTACAAGAATCTGGAAGATGTCAGCTATTGATCGATAAGTGATTAATCGTGGACAGCTTACGTGATGAAAGCAAGACCAAACTGGCCACCGTAAGAGCTGACGTTCCATTCTTGGACGTTAAGGGTCTTCTGAATGGGATGGAAGGATGCGACCTTTTTGAAGAAGTCGAACCCGCTGTCTCCAAGCTCGGTGTAGGGGAAGTAGGTCACATCGGTGCCTCTCGGCCAGGAGATGATGCTGACGAGGAGAATACCCATGATGATGGCACCCTTGACGCGGAACATCATCAAGAAAACCGTGAGAAAACCGCCACAGAAGATACCGATCCACATGGTAGGATTGGCCATCTTGTCCCACGAAGGGCACATTCCAGTATCAGGGTCCTTATTGATATCGTGGCAGCCTGCCAATTCCATGGGAGTCGAGGTTGCACCAGTCACCGCGCCAATACCGGCAGAATAGGTGAGACCGATAAGAGTCAGGTAAAGTCCGATACCGACACCAGTAGCAAGCTTGATTGATGAAGGAATGGCCCTAGCGAGCCATTGACGAAGACCCAGAACCGTGAGCGCAACGAAAACAAGACCTTCGACAAATACGGCCGTGAGTGCGACTTGGTATGAGACCAACCCAGAACCGTGGTAACCAACAACAGTGTAGGCGAAGTATGCGTTAAGCCCCATGCCAGGTGCACAGGCAATAGGCATGTTTGCGAAGAGTCCCATAGCAAATGTCGTCAAAGCGGAGATGGCAGCAGTGGCCGTGACAAGATCGCGTTTGATAACCTGAACACACTGCATGTACTCGACGTTGGTAGCGCAGAGGTCGTCCATGCCTTCGGGAGGACAGACACAGGTGCCACCAGTCTCCGAGACAATGGTGCTGTTGACCGAGATGATGTAAGCCATGGCGAAGAAGGTGGCCAGTCCAGCGCGAATCTCCGTGAAGAAGTAGGAGCCCTTGCGTTCCTTGGGCTATGAGGGTATCAGCCCTGTGAATTGCCATGCTGTGATCAATTGCTGGGCGCGTCAACTCACGTGTCCAGAGCCCTCAAGGCGGAAGTATTTGCCAACTGCACTTCTCGCGACAGCCGCGTTGGCGCGACCAATCCATTCTTTCGAACCCATGGTGTATGGTGAGTCGACGGTGGTGCTTCGGCGGGGCTTGAAGCGAAAGTTGTAAAACCGTTGTCACTGACAAAGGTCCAATTTTCGCTGTTGCGTGCCAGCAGGTATAAGAACGCACAAAGCCTTCACCAAGCCTATCCGTAGCTCTTACGCTATGGTGTTCTCGAACGGGTGGCGCTCTCGAATGCAGAAATTACATTGGCTTGAGATAAGACGGTATCGGGCCGGAAGTGGCTTGGCGAGGAGTCAGGTCGGAATTGGGTGCACCTAGCGAGTGTGGAGACCGACGATGACCTGGTTGCTGGAGATAGGAATAGCCCGCGAAAGGGTCCGTATCTTGATACGATTCCTCTGTAAGAGGAATAAGGATATTCCAGCCCTGCCAGGACGGAGGAGATGCTCAATTTGAAGGACTTGGGCGCTCCGAGGCGTTCCTGAGTGATATGCAGCGACTGCGGATTGGTCTCTCATGTTCAGCTGCTTGATAGGAGATGCCCTTGGTTTGGCCAGGGACTGCGCAAGTGCTGATGGCATGGTGCAGTAGTGACTGTTCTCGTGAGCTTTGCTGGGGTTGGAAGTTGGAAGGATTCGTCTCGGGCATGCCGGATTCGGTAGTGGCCAGAGGTAGCAGGCCAAATTGATTATTAGTAGCGCGGACGAAAGTCAGCAGTACTACTGGCCACATGTACTTGCATGTTAGCTTGCTCGGCGATTCACAAGGCACAGGTTGAGCAAGTTGTTACCTGTCGTGTCAGAGGAATAGGTAAAGCGCGTCTCAGGCGGACCATGCTTCTGCCGGTGCTACATTTCATCCTCTGTGCAGCAACAGATGCAAGCTCGTTGATTTTGGCGATATGACAACATGATTGAGGTTTTTGGTCAAAGTATCCGAACAATACTAATGGACTGGGTAGGCCGATAGGGTGAAGTGAAGTGAAGTGCAGCCATGTGAGCGCACGTTACAGTATTGAGCTTATTCCTCAGAGCGAGGGCCCAAGAGCCAATGGATGCTGAGAAGAGAGGTTTCCCCGCCAAACTGTCGCGCGCGATCGCGTACTGTACTTCCACTTTCACTCAGACGCGTTCGTAAACACACTGCATCCTTTCTCACTTGATACCTTTCTTAATACTTCCACGCTGCATCCACTTATCCCTGCCCTTGTCATTCAATCGCATCTCTTACCTCTTACACTTAATCATATCCTCTTTTACAATGCCCATCTCCAGGAAGCGCAAGGCCGTCGCCGAAGAGAGCATACAATCCTCGCTTAAAACCACCAAGAGTGCTACCAGCCTTACCATCCCAGATGGGGAAAAGGCAACACCGAAGAGAAGGAGGACCGCAAGCACTAGATCATCAACACCACCGCCGCCTGCTCCTGGAAGTGCAGTTCTATCAAGCCAGAAACGGAAACGAACACTGGACCCAGTCTCCGAACAGTCCGATGAAGAGGCAGGACGGAAGACCAAGGTCCAACAAGGCTTCTTCAAGCAGTTCGCCAAACCGAAGAGTGCCACCACTCCCCAGTCCTCGCGATTCACCAACCCCACACCAGTGTCTCCATCGCAGACACCCACAAGGAACGCCGAGCGACTCTTCGATCAACTGAACATCCGCGCTACATCGCCCTCAACACAGCCACCGAGTAAGAGAGCAAGAGCACTGGAGACACCTCCTTCGACTCCAGAAGTAGACAAACCCCAGCCACACGCCATTCTGCCGACTGAGCTGCGCGACCTTCTATCCCTTTACTCATCATTCCTCACGGCTTTATCTCTCCAATCGGCACACACCGGCGGCTCCATTGCAGCTGTCAACCTCAAGAGCTTGCTCCCACTGGTAACGGCAAACTGGAGAAAGCGCAGCGTGACCGTCAACGACGTCCGCAAGATTCTCGCCCTGACAGAGAAGGCCGGTCCCTCTTTCATTCTCGAAGACCGCGCCAGAGCCGGCATCTTCCTTGCGCGTGCCGAGCAGAGCGAAAGCGCAAACACCTCGAACACCTACATCGACGAAGCAAAACTGAACGCCCTCTTCGAAACCTCCCTCCGAACAGCATGGACAGACTACTCAATCTCCACCCCCGAAAAACTCCTCACAGCACGCGCCTTCATCCGCCAACTCCCTCTAATCGACATGCTCCAAAACGAGTCAACCCAAAACGCCTCCCCGCTCTTCTCCCGCGGCCAACAACGCCTCGCAGACCTCAAAGCCGGTCAATCAGCCGCCAAAGCCGAAGAGGCCGCCTCACCGCAAACCCCAGTGACATCCCTCGCCAAAGACGCAGCCGGCATCCAGAACCGCAACACATCCCTCCTAGACCGCATCCTCGCCAAACAAGCGCTCACAGCCAACCTCCCCGCGGGCCCCACGCGAGCCGAACTCGAGCGCAAATCTGCCCTGCACCGCGTCGAAGACGTCGCTCGGGTGTTGGATTTGCTGGCAGCTGGTCAGCCGCGCGCGAGTTTCAGCATGAGCGCTTTGGTGCAGCACTTGCAGCAGAGTCTGCGGACGCCGATTACGAGGGAGGAGGTGGAGCGGTGTTTGGGGGTTATGGCGGGGGAGATCATGCCTAGCTTTGTGAGAGTTATTGCCAGTGGAGGGATGAGTGGTGTCGTGGTCACTAGAGGAGGGAAGATTGGGTTTGCGGATTTGAAAGAGAGGTTGGCTAATGCTGGGGCTTGATTTTCTTGAGGTATGTTGAGGTTGGATGGTTGGATGGGATGAGATGAGATGACTGCCGGGTGGGTTTGTTCGGATATCTTGACTTGCACTGTCAGTGCTGCCCTTTTTTTTTTGTCATTCGACATTAGCGAGCGGTGCTTTATTGGACACGGAAAGTGCTACATTAGATACACACATCGCAGGCTTAGCAATTTGATTTATCACAATTGACATTACACCAGCACGTGGAAATAAATTATGTGTCTGAAGCTGAAGTTTTTTTTTGTATTGTTTTGTTCTAGCTTATGTAATTCGTTACACTCTTCAAGACGTGATCGGAGCTCTAGTCAAAAGCATGGAAGCCAATGCAGGCTCCGAACGCACAGCGATCGGAACATGTACCAGTCGACAGCAATGCCTGCGGAAACAGGAAAAGAGGAACGTCCCCGAACCTACAACGACAAACTCTCAAGGTACTTCCTCGCAGCCTCAACACCATCATCAGCCTTGTCGCCGTTGGTGCCCTGGCCCAAGCTAGTAGCGCCCTTGCCACCAGCCTTGCCACCGACAATCTCAGCAACGGCGTTGGCCCATTTGCTGGCATCAGCACCCTTGCCCTGCATGTCGGCGGAGACGTGACAGCCGTGGAGGACCTTGCCGTCAGAGGCGGTACCGACAATGTACACGCTCTTGTCCTTCTGCTTGGAAGAGACGGCCTTGATCGCCTCCTGGATCGCCTTCGAGCCAGCGGAAACGCTGACGTTGGCGACGTAGTAAGTGGCGTCCTTGTTCTCGGCGAAGTAGTTGTTGATGGTGTCAAGAACCTTCTTGTTCTCGGCCTTTTGCACGCTCTTCTGCTGGTCGAGGTTGGCCTTGATGATCTTGGAGATGCGCTCGCGGAGCTTGGACTTGGCCACAGCGGAGATCTCGGACTGGTTCAGCTCGTGCTGGGCTTCCTTGGTCTTAGTCTCCTTTTCGGGCGAGTAGGACATGCCTTCGAGCTTGGCGATGCGCTCCTCCCACTCGCCGGCGAGGCGCTGGACTTCGTGGGCAGCGGCGCCGGTGAAGGCGATAATGCGGCGAATGCCCTTTGCGATTCCGCTCTCCTCGATCACGACGAGCTCCTTGATCTCGCTAGTGTTCTTCACGTGGGTGCCACCGCAGAACTCGATCGAGACGCTGCGCCAGTCCTGGCGCTTAGGCTCCTCGAGAAGCTCCTCGACGGGCACGCCGACACTGACGACACGGACGGGATCAGGGTAGGTCTCGCCGAAGACGGCACGAACGCCCTCGATCTCACGAGCAAGGGCAAGCGGGACGTCAGCAGCGTAGACTTCGCTGTTCTGGCGGATGTAGCTTGTGCACAGATCTTCGATCTTCTGGAGTTCGGCGTCGGTGCAACCCGACTTGTGGCTGAAATCGAAGCGCAGCTTCTCGGGCGCGACAAGAGAGCCGCGCTGGTTGACGTCGTCACCAAGTGTCTCCTTGAGGGCGAAGTTCAGAATGTGCGTTCCGGTGTGGTTGTTGCGGATGGGCTGGCGGCGAAGCTCGTCGTACTCGCAGATGACTTCATCGCCAACCTTGAGAGCGCCGTAGCTCATGTATCCAGTGTGCATGACATATCCACCGTAGACCTGAACATTCTGGATGTCGATCTGTGAGACGCCGTCGATGAGGATACGGCCCATGTCATTCTCTTGGCCACCCTGTTCGGCGTAGAAGTTGGTGCGGTCAAGGACCAGGCCGAGTTGTGCACCTTCCTCGATGTCAGAAGTGGACTGCACAAAGTTGCCGCCCTGGAAAATGGCCTTGATTACACCTTTGGTGTTCTCCTTCTGGAACTTGGGAGAGTCGTCAGTCTTGGGGACGTCCTCCATCTTCTCGAGTGCATTGATGTCGTGGACGTTAAGTTTGACGAGCTCGGCTCCAACCTTCTTCTCGCCCTTGCTGGCCTCTCTGGCCTTCTCCTGTGCCTCTGCAACAGCCTCGTCGTTGATGGTCAGGCCACGCTCCTCGGCCATGAGCTTTGTGAGGTCGACAGGGAAGCCGTAAGTGTCGTAGAGTCTCCATACATCGGCACCGGAAAGCTCTGTGCGCTCGTATGACTTTGCGTCCTTGGCGTACCTCTCAAACATGGCCTCACCACGGTCGAGCGTCTTGGCAAAGGAAGCCTCCTCCTCGTTGAGAATCTCCTTGATGTCTGCCTCTTTACGCTTGATCTCGGGGAACATCTCGCCCATCTGCTCAACGAGTGTGGGCACGATCTTTGAGAAGAAGCTGCCAATCTCGGTGTTGAAGTACTTGCGGGCGTAGCGAGCACCTCTCCTGAGCACTCTGCGTACGACATAACCACGGCCGGCGTTGTTGGGGTTTCCACCGTCCGCAATGGCGAAGGTGAGCAGACGCACGTGATCGGCGACGACACGGTATGCAGTGTCAACGCCGTCAGGGTCCTCGTCGCCGAACCCACCACGGTACTCTCTCGCGCCAGTGACTTCCTGAATGCGCTTGAAAAGGGGAGTGAAGACGTCGGTGTCATAGTTGGACATCTTGTTTTGCAGGATTGAGACCAGACGCTCGAAGCCCAGACCGGTGTCAATGTGCTTGTTAGGCAGCGGCTTGAGCGAACGGTCGGGCTCTCTGTTGTACTGCATGAAAACGTTGTTCCAGATTTCAAGCACGTTGGGGTCGTCCATGTTGACGAGGTGGGCGGCGTTCCTGCCACCAATGCGGTCGTAGTGAAGTTCTGAGCAGGGTCCACAAGGGCCTTGGTCACCCATCTCCCAGAAGTTGTCGGCCATGTTGCCGGAGAGAATGTGATCATCAGCAACACCGACGGACTTCCAGAGGTCTCTAGCCTCGAGATCGGGCTCGAGGCCAGCTTCTGGCTTGCCCTCGAAGTAAGTCACGTAAATCCTGTCGGGCTCAAGTCCGTAGACCTTGGTCAGAAGGTTCCATGAGAACTCGATGGTCTCCTTCTTGAAGTAGTCGCCGAAAGACCAGTTACCCAGCATCTCGAAGAATGTGTGGTGGTAGCTGTCCTTGCCGACATCGTCGAGGTCATTGTGCTTGCCACCAGCGCGGATGCACTTTTGTGAGTTGACAGCACGCTTGAGTTTGGCGAAATCGGATTGCGGGTCGATGGTTCCTTGGAAGATAGGCTTGTACTGGTTCATGCCAGCATTGGTGAAGAGAAGAGTCGGGTCATCGAGGGGCACGACGGACGACGAGGGCACAAAAGTGTGGCCATTCTCCTTGAAGTAGTCCAAGAAGGCAGCCCTGACCTTGACGGCGGACCACTGGGCCTCGGTGGGGCTCGAGGAGGCCATTCTGCGTGTTGAGTAAAGAAAAGTGTTGCTCGCAATCAAGTGTTGTCGGAGCAGTCGTGGTGCGATGTTTCGTGTCGATGGCGATGGAATATTCTGTGCGATTCGCGGCGTCACGCGCAGCTTGCAGCTCCGCAAAAGTAAGGGCAGCTCCAGCATCCACCAGCTTCACGCGCTTGTGATATAGTCCGACGACAACGCGCTTCGATGTTTGCGTGCCGAGTAATTATCTGATTGATGCCTGTTGATGTGTGGTCGAGTGCTCAGCATGGGACATGTCGAGAGCAATGCACGACAGCGACGCCGACGCTGACTCCTCCTCTTCTGCCAACAAGCGGGGAGTGAAGCGTGTCGCCGATGAGTCAAACGACGACCAACTTCGCTTCACCAAACGCTTCAACCTGCTCAGTCTAGGTGAGTCAGCGCTACAATGCAATACATGCAAATCACTCCTAACTCGTACCACCGTAGACCCGCGCGCAAACCGGAATAGCAACTACTACATCCCGGTCACTCCACCACCGCTTTCCAATGGCGCGCCCATACCATCTCAAGGCGGGCTAGCCACTACCAGTCAAGATGACGGCGAGTCCATGAATGTTGACGACACGCGACACCGAGTCTACGTGCAAAACCTGGACGCCGAGCTAGCCGAGATCGAAGCAAACGAACCCGACGAGCGCCTAATCTTCCTACCGGATATCGAGAAACATTTCTCGCGCATACCCGAGCACATACTCTCCAACCCTCAAGATGCGACCCGGCAGCAACAGGAGCTAGTGCTATATAGCGTGCCTAAATCCCTCACACTGGATGAGAGCCAAGATTCTGTGAGGAAGGCTATACTCGAAGCAAGGCAACGGGCGAGAGACAAGGTAGCTGAAGAGGCGAGACACCAAGAAATGGAGAGGCAGTACGCGAAGGGCGACGGAGATGTGGTGGAAACAGCACATGGATACGGGAGCGGCTATGAACAGCCTCCTGATGAGGATCCCGACGCTATGGACATTGAGTAAGGTTACATTCAGACTTGAGATACAGTAAGGGTACCACTTTAATGAAGCAGAATATCAAGTTCGTTCCGTCGAAAAGAATTCGCATTGTTCAGGGAGGCAGGATGTTCTATTGACGCACTACAGTTGTGCCGTACTCACTATGTGGATAGGCTCCTACCTTACTGCAGTCTACTTAAACGAGATCGGAGCAAACGCTGTGTCGCGATCATTGCCCTGAGAGATCTCTGGAATGTCGTGTAACGATATTACGTCTACACCCGACTTTCTATTCCGCCTGCTTGTGAACTTCACATCAACTCGTTAACCAAACACCATGGCGCCCTCCAGTTTGAACCAAGGCAGTGCTCCTAAAACACTGACACTATTCCCATTCCACAACGATTCACGGTCGAGACAAACCCAACCACTCCGAGCTCCGAAAATAGCACAGCAACCAACACCGCCTATCCCACATCTTTACATTCGTAATGCTCGCAATTCAACCCTCGCACCTACCGTTTCTACCGCAAACCAGACTTCGATCGTCCGCAATGCACGCCCAGCAGTGGTCCCTAGCAGAGCCAATCCGGCAACCGCTCGCAACACGCCTCGAGCACCCAATGTAGTAGTGAAGAGCAACGCCTCGACCGCTCTATCGCCTCGCATAAAAGGTCCCATTCAGACCACTCGAAACCCCATCACGACGGCCGCCAAAGTCCATGTAATCGCGCCCGTCGCCGATATCACATCAATTGACGCTGTTTCGCTTGCAGACACGAAGCAAATAGTCAACAAATGTACCGTCCCTGATCACATCAGACCCAAAGCCGAAGCGATCAAGTAAGAAAACCTTACGTCCACCTCCCGTCCCTCAATCCCTTTTCATAGCTAGTACTCATGTCGCCAGTACCGCAAGTCCCACGGTAGCCATAACACTGCAACAAGAGCCAACTGCAGAATCGCCATTCGTTCTGTACGCCCACGAGGATGTCCTCACCCGAAGCTCGGCAGTGCTACAGACCATGCTAAAAGACGCCAGCTCAGCAAGAGAAGACAAAAAGCAGCACCACCGACGCGAGATCACCCTCGAAAAAGCCGATACCAAATCAACAAACCTCTACATCAACTGGCTCTACACAGGAAACATCCACGCCGGACACCGCAAAGACGAGGTCCCAACCCCCAAACCCTCACCATACCCAACGGCCAAACCCGCGAGAAGCCCACAACCAACCTCTCAACCCGCCTTCTCCCTCCTCGTCAAATCCTACCTCCTCGGCACCAAACTCCAAGACCCCCACTTCCGCGACGCCACTCTCGATGCGATTGTCACCCTCGTCACCGCCGCCTCCAAGTCCCAGTCCAAAACCACCCTCAACCTGCTGATGCAGCGCGTCAAACACCACTACATCCAACTCCCGCTGGGCTCGAAGGCAAGGAAGCTGTTTGTGCACTTGTTTGCGCATTTTGGCGATTGGAGGCTTCTGGAGCCGACAGATGACCGTGAGTTTTTGATGGAAACGAGGGACAAGATCATGAGGGGTACGGCTGACAATCCGACGGCTGCGGCGGCGAGGTGTGGGTTTCATGACCACGGGATGGGAGGGGGGTGTTATCGGGATGGGATGGGAGAGGAGATTGAGATTTGTTTGGGTTTCTGGGCTGTTGGTTTTGCGAGCTTCTGGATTAGGTGTACTACAGCGTATTGTGAACATTAAACTTCCTCTCTCGGTATGCGTTTGGCTCATGACAGTGAGCATCGAGCATGAAGCATGTCTCACACCCCATGCTGTGCACTTTCATGCCCTCAATCACCGCCACCACTGCCGCCGGGACCACCCGTGCTAGCCCGACATTTCGCAAGAAACTCCTCCATACTATCGTCCTGCATGATACGTCTGCGCTGTTGCTTTTGTTCTGGTTGCTGTTCGCGTTTAATGACTACCTTCTCCTTCTCTTTCCCTTTGCCTTTGGACGCAATCGGCAGGGGAGTAGGGGTGGGCGATTGGACCAGCTCCTGTGAGATCGCGACTTGAACCTCATCAGAACTAGACAGCGGCAGCGGACGCTCCACAGTAGGCGACCTAGCACGTCTGAGATTCTTCCTCGGCTCCTTCTTCACTCGAGTGGTGGTGTTGTTCGCAGCTTGACGAATCAGTGCTTTTTTGCCCGCTGGCTTCGCTTTGGCCACAGCATTTCTTGAAGACTTCACCCGCGGCGCTTTCGGTCGAGTCGAAAGTGGCTCCTCTTTGACTTTCTTGACTTGACTGCGTGTCTCACGTTGAGTGAAAGCCGAGCGAAGCAGTGGTACTTCGTCAGCGGGCGCTTTGCGTTTCTTGCCAGCACCCTTGGAGATCTGTGGTGGTAATTGACTTGACCTAATGTCCGGAGCGTTGGTCAGTGAGCCTTCGCCGTTGATCAGGGAGGCTATCTCTCTTGAGAAGCGCCTTGCTGGTTTCGCTTTTGCCGGTTTCGGGTTTGGTATGGTGGTGATGTGGGAGGCTGCGGAGCTGCTAGGCACTGCTGATGTTGTCTGACCAACGGCTGGATTCTTGTGCTGTGGGTTTGACGTGGCACTGATGTGAGAGGTTGCGGAGGTGCAGGGAGGTGCAGCTGTCGTCTCATCAGGTGCTGCTGTTCCCTTATGTGAGGCTGGTGCAGCAGTACCTCGCGAGCCTGCGATGGTGTTGGGGAGTACTGTCATCGTCTGGTCGGGGGCTGTAGCAACAGCTGAAGCTTGGTGCCTATCTCGCACGACGCCTTCAACAAGCGCTCGAAGTTCGTTCTGTGCATCCTGCAGATCACGCAATCGCTCACTCAATCCCTCAATCCCATGCCCGTGCCGCTTTTTCGCCTCCTCCAGCCCTACAGCAGCAGTACGAGCTCCATGCTGTGCCGCGAGTTGAAGACGGCCTTCAAAGCCAAGCAAAGCCCTCTGAACCTGCGCCAAAGTAGACTCCACATTTCCAAATCTGGCATGCACAAGCTGCTCCCTCTCTTGGAGCTTGCCATCAATCTCTTTGCTTGCACTCTCAACACTCTTCACTTTGTCACGGCCCTGTTCGACTTGTTGGCGTGTGGTTCGGAGTTCGCTCGCGAGGCATGCGACCTGCTCAGTGACTTCGCTTTCGTGTAGTGTCTGGAGTTGTCTGGCAAGCACATCGAGGCGCTGGTCATACGCAGCACGAGCATTTTGCTCGTCGGCTGTGATGCGGTCTTGCTGTTGGGTTGTTGTGCTTTCCAAGACTTTGAGGCGCTTTGAGAGGGCGCCGTGCTCGCGGTGGAGCTGGAAAGCCCAGAGAAGGTCGGCGCCGGGTTTGGCTGCGTTAGCCATTGATGTGTTGGAGTGTTCAGTGTTAGTCGCCGATGATGTGTTTGCAAAGTGTGGTGTGAAGGTTTCTGCTGATAGTCAGCTGCACCATGGACCAAGTGAGGTTGAAAGAAGCTCAGTCGCGCCTTCCTCCAATCTTCCCACTCGCCGCCACCTCCACTTCACCTTCTACACACAATATTTGAGACAGTGAGATATCGCTTTGTTTTAAGTCAAGAAATTGTTTCCCTACATACGAAGTCGCGATGTAGCCTAAGCATGAATACTGTCATTCCGTCGGTGAAAGCATGTAATACAACCCGGCAGCAACAACCCCGTCTAAAAGAATCCGCGAAAAGCAATTTTGGTTTGCGCTCCTCATGAAGCGGAACGCCGTCATGCATGTTGTAGACTGTCATAGCCTTTCCAGGCTTTCGTAGCGGTGGCAGTCAGATTCAGATTAAGCCTCCCGTCCTGACCTAGCGCCCCGAAGCAAAGGCAGTCGTGAACTTGATCGGAAGCAGAGGCAAGTGTGGATTTTTGTTTATTTGTCGCTTAGATAAGGTCTGGAAAATATTGTCAGTGTTTGTTCTCTCAATGGCGGATTTATTACTATGCTTACCGGCAACGTTCATGGGCATCTCCTCAACCTGGGTGCTGTAGAACTGCTCAATCTCGCGCATCATGCGGACATCGTCGGCGGTGACGAAGTTGATGGCCACACCCTTGCGACCGAAGCGACCACCACGACCGATACGGTGGATGTAGTTCTCGCGGTTGGCGGGAAGGTCGTAGTTGATGACAAGGGAAACCTGCTGGACGTCGATACCACGGGCGAGGAGGTCAGTGGCGATCAGGACACGGGAAGAACCGGAACGGAACTCCTTCATGATAACGTCACGCTGGGTCTGGTCCATGTCACCGTGCATGGCAGAGACGGTGAAGTCACGGGCAGTGAGCTTGTCGGTGAGCCAGTCGACCTTTCTGCGGGTGTTGCAGAAGATAACGGCCTGGGTGATGGTGACGGTCTCGTACAAGTCGGAAAGGGTGTCGAGCTTCCAGTCCTCCTTCTCAACGGCAATGTAGAACTGCTTGATACCTTCGAGGGTAAGCTCGTCCTTCTTGACGAGGATACGGACGGGGTCACGCATGAACTTGGTGGTGACCTCGAGGACGTCCTGGGGCATGGTGGCCGAGAGAAGGACAACCTGGGTGGACTGGGGGAGGAGCTGGAAGATGTCGTAGATCTGCTCGGTGAAACCGCGGGACAGCATCTCGTCGGCCTCGTCGAGGACGAACTGCTTCATGCTGTCGGTCTTGAGGACGCGGCGCTGGATCATGTCGTGAACACGGCCGGGGGTACCGACAACGACCTGGGGACCCTCCTGGAGAGCCTTCATGTCGTCGCGGACGTTGGTGCCACCAATGCAGGCGTGGCACTCGATCTGCATGAAGTCGCCGATGGCGACAACGACCTTCTGGATCTGCTGAGCAAGCTCGCGGGTGGGAGCGAGGATCAGGGCCTGGCAGGCCTTGATGCTGGGGTCGATCTTCTGGAGGACGGAGATGGAGAAGGTGGCGGTCTTGCCGGTACCGGACTGGGCCTGGGCGATAACGTCGTTGCCTATTGTGTGTGAGTTTGTGGACCCTCTATGTTCACCGCAGGTGGGGTATTCTACACACCCTTGATGACGGGCATGATGGCGCGCTGCTGGATAGCAGACGGGCGCTCGAAACCGTAGGCGTAGACACCACGGAGAAGCTCAGGCTTCAGCTCCATCGCATCGAAGGAGTCGGTGGTCTCATCGTAGTTGGACTCGATCTGAGCTGGATGCGCAATTTCGTCAGTACAAGAGTTGCTTGCTCTGCGGGACGGCTCTCAGTCGCTCTCTCTTATCGCAGCGCATGCGCAACACGACACGAGATCGCAACGGCGAGCGTACACTCGACTCACCCGCCTCGATGTCCTCAAGTCCCTTGTCGGCCATGATTGCGGTGTTGGTATAAGCTCACACGCGGTGCGCTGAGCTGAGATGTATGGAAGGCGGGGGTATCCTGTGGATTCCGCCGCGAGTATTGAGAGTTGTAGGATGGAGTGGGTTTTGCGGTTGTGGTGGTGTAGAGACGGTGTGCGGAATTCACGAAAATTTGGAGGAGACTCTTGTGCTGTGTCTCGCAAGCGCCCGCAGTAAAAAGGCGGACCGCCCGCCCCACTTGCCACTTGCGCTCGCCAAACTAACAACCTTGATACTTACACGATGCTACCGTGCAGTAACGGAAAACTCTTTCCGCCACAGTCACTGGAGCGGCAATTACCTACCACACGCGGCCGTGCGACTCATCGACTGCTGACAGCGAAGTGTTACGAATAACGCTTCTGGATTGATTTTCGCCTCCTCGACGGCACATCCGACAACTGCCGAATCACACATCACTTACCTTGCCTATCACCGACATGCACGAGGAGCGTCCCCACGATTTGCCACCGGTGAAGAGGCAAAGGATCGAAGTGGTGCGCGAAGAAGACGCATCCGTTGATGACTTGGATGACTCTTCGCTTGTGAGGCGCCATCCGTTGGGATTACGCCCAGCAGGCAATGCTCTGACTACATCAGTCAACCTCAAGACATCCTTCGGTCTATTTGCGTATCTACCGGATGAATTAATTTCACAGTTTCTTGAATACCTCGATCCAGCAACTTTGCTTCTGCTCGGAGGTACATGCCGCGGCCTGTACGCCTTTACTAGAAACGAAGAGCTGTGGCGAGCTCTGTTCGTAGAGTAAGTCGCACTATCATCCCACAGGCGTGTCTCGACTACATGCTGAGACACGTTCAACGGTAGGTCTTCACCCTCAACATTCTCATGGCAAGGCACTTGGCGTTCGACTTTCCTCTCTCAGCCTTCAAGCAAAGAACCGAAAGTCGATTGCTCCAATCTCTTCTCAGATGTCTTGCACAGGCCATTTTTCTGCGCTTCTGTGTCTCTTAACCAGTATGCGAAAAACATCCCACGTGCAAATGAGATAACCCGCCTGGAGACTCTCACCTTTGAAGAGTTCCAATCGACATGGGTCAATCAACCGTTCATGCTCACCAAAACGGTGACCGAGTGGCCGATCTTCCGCAATTGGTCGACGGAGATTCTACTCGAAAAGTACGCCAACGTGCCCTTCCGCGCCGAAGCCGTGGACTGGCCACTCAAGACATACGTCGACTACCTGAACAACAGCCGCGACGAATCGCCACTGTATCTCTTCGACCGAGCATTCGTAGAGAAGATGGACTTGAAAGTGTCGAGCGAACCAGACGAGTCCGCCGCGTACTGGCCACCGACATGCTTCGGGCCGGATGCCTTTTCAGTGCTGGGTGCGCAGCGTCCAGACCACCGATGGCTCATCGTCGGGCCTGCGAGAAGCGGCAGCACTTTCCACAAGGATCCTAACGCTACCAGCGCGTGGAACGCTGTCATCACAGGTAGCAAGTACTGGATCATGTTTCCGTCGTCGCCCTCGATCCCTCCACCTCCGGGTGTCTTTGTTAGCGAGGACCAAAGCGAAGTCACAAGCCCATTGAGTATCGCCGAATGGCTACTTGGCTTCCACACGGAAGCTCGCAGGACGCCAGGCTGCAAGGAGGGTATCTGTAACGCCGGTGAGGTACTCTACGTACCGTCGGGATGGTATCATCTGGTGTTGAACCTCGAGCCCAGCATCGCGGTCACTCAGAACTTTGTTCCACGCGCCAGGGTCGGAGCCGTGTTGCACTTCCTCCGAGACCAGAAACAAAGTATCTCAGGGTTCAGAGATGACATCGAGAACCCCTATGAACTCTTTGTCGAAAGACTCGGCCAGCAGGATCCGGAGCTGCTCAAGGAAGGGCTAGAGGAGCTGGAACGCTTGAGCAAAGGCGCCAAGGGAAAATGGGAGGAGCTGAAGAAACCGCAAGATGAAGAGGAAGAAGCAGGCGGTTTCTCGTTTGGATTTGGAGGAGATGATGACGATGTCGAGGTGCCATGAAATTATATACATGTACATAGCCTGCAGTATATGTCAAACATCTCCATCTCTATACATGCATTCAAATTAAGTCTCAGCGAACTCGTAGGTGTTCTCCCTGTCCTTCACAGCGACCTTGATCGTACCCTCCTCAACTTCAGCGCCATCGATCCTCAACCCAGCCTCGATAACATCCCCCGTAACAACAGGCCCAACACCCTTTGGCGTACCCGTGAGCACGATATCTCCCTTCTCCAGAGTCATGACCTTGGAAATATCCGCCAATTGCCTGCCAATACGGAACAGCATAAGCTCAGTGTTATCCTGCTGCTTCACCTCCCCATTAACCTTCAACCACAACTCCACATTATGCGGATCCGCGATCTTGCTCGGGGCGATCGGCCCAGCAACCGGCAGGAAAGTGTCGAAGCCTTTGGCGATGCTCCAGGGCAGACCCTTCTTCTTGGCCTCTTCCTGCACATTACGCCCGGTCATGTCGATGGTCAGCAGGTAGCTTTCAATCGCGGACATCCAGGCCTCGGTGTCATTTTCGTCGATATCGCGGAGGGTCTTGCCGATCACGATTCCGAGCTCGACTTCGTAGTGCAGGTTCACGCCGCGGGGGCGCAGGATGGGGCCTTCGGAGGGGAGCAGGATGGAGGAGGAGGGCTTGAGGAAGAAGAAGGGCTGTTTGGGGCGTTGGTTGTTGAGCTCTTTGACGTGGTCGGCGTAGTTGCGGCCGATGCACATGACCTGGAGGGTTGTCAACTCTTCTGGACTATCTGTATGTATGCATTGGTGATTCGTACCTTACGGCAGTTCTGCTTCACTTCTGCGAGGGTCGACATGGCGGCTGGTGATGTGGAAGCGAATTGTCGGGATGAGTAGAGAGATGGTGTTGCGAGTCTGAAGGCATTGCCCCCGAGCATTCGTTTCGCTAAGAACGACATTCTGGGTGACTGTTGCGAAGAGGGGTGCTGCAGCAGCTTGAAGCAGCTTCAAGTGCCGATAACGGTTGAATAATGCTTCCTTCCGAGGGTTCGGCCTCGGAACAAAGTTCCCCGAAGCCCTGTCTTGATCGGATGCGCTCCCGGTGGTCGGAAGGTATCATTACGTCGCAGTTCTGACGGCTACAGTTTGTGCTAAAATCGGTTGAAACAGTTGACTGTATGAGATGATTCCTGTATGGTGGTATTAGCGACTCTCGTATGTTAAGATTATTCCTATGCCAGCGAGACACTGTAGGATGAAATTCAGCATCTCACCGGGTCGCACTTTTGGTTGCGGTGGTATCAGCAGCTGCAGTACGTCGCAAATGTGCTCGTACCAGTGAGAACAACGAACACGGGCAGATGTCGAAGGGGTAGAATGTTGACGGCGAAGGTGATGGTGACAGAATTAATTGACATAGCGCAAGCAGAACGATAACGCAGAAAATGGACGATTAGATTGGTTTGATTCGGGTTTCGCCCTTTGAATTTGGTGAAAGCAGTAAACTACCTATGAACTTGATGCCAGATAACACGGAATAAGAGAACTGATGACAGAGAACATCAAGATTCGAAAGTAGACGATAAACGCGAAAGTTCGAACAGACACGCATGTCTGGGGTATGTCGCTAGATGCAGATGAAAGAAACGCGAAGCTGTTGCAAGAGGTGCTGCGAGAGATGATTGTGCTCGTCTCAGCGGTGTTTGTGGTCTTGTCGTCTATGGTGTAGAGGATACCACATCTTCGGCTTGTCGGAAACTGAACCCCAGGTGGATCTGGCCCCAGACTGGTGCAGCTTCATGTTTGACATGATCAAACAGCTCCCCGCAGGTGATGCCATTTGAGTTTTCGATGCGACCGAACTTAGTGCGCTTGCTCTTATTAGAGAAACAGATGCTATCGATGGCGATAGCGGGTGGCTGGCAGATCAACATGCTGCGGAACAGGCGGTTGTCGGTCGAGGTGGTATCACAGACCCAGTTGAGAAGTCCGGAATCGAAATGCACGTTGCGTTGATAGGTTGAGCCGTCGCGGGGGATTACCGGTGGGTTTTCGTACGGGAATTTGGGGTTTTCCCCACGGAGGTAGAGCGACCACATGATTGTGCTGGTAGAGAGAGGGACTAGACACATAGTCTCACGGGCCCAGTCTGGGTGGTCGGCGTTGTGAAGACGGCGTTGTAGCTTGACCGACGCAATGATGACATTGCAGAATTGCTTCGATACTCGCGGGAGGGTGATTTGAAGTTCATGGGGGTCGGCATGTAGCAGAATCATCTCGGCGAGTTCGGTGATATTGAAGACTTGAGAAGCGGTGGTGGATGCCATTGTTGCTTGAGTGGTGAGGGTGGTTGGATGTCTTGGGTTACTTGGATCGTAGCTTGATCAAGTGGCTTGAGTTGGTAGATTATGAAGGAGAAAGCATTCAGAGATGGCAGGAAATTACTTAGGCGGTACTGGCGGCCAGGAATAAATCGTTGGCCGCCAGAAAACAGATGACCTATTCGGATGAAGGTTTGAAGCTACCAATACAATTTTCACAAGTCCTATCAATGGTCAGCAATCATCCATGACAAAGGAGATAGGGCCTATAAGGAATTTTGGTGATCGTATCCCATCGTGCGTTACATTTGCCCTCAAATACCGTACGATTGACATGGCACCTGAAGAGGCCACATAGACCGTCCCCCCTACCTTAGGCAATCGGTCACCCAAAGTCGTCGCGGCAGTGACCAAGCCGGGTTGCTATGTTCTTGAAGTCGATGCGAGTACCGTGCGGTCATGTGATGGTTGAGATGTACTGGTGAATGCTTTAGATTTCGTTGCATTCTCTTCGAATCCGTCGTTTATCGAAATGATGATGTTGATACATTCGGTGCTTAATGCCAGATCCACCAACGCCGCGCTAAGTCAAAATACCACAGCAGAGAGAGCTGGAGCAGTCCATGAGATGCAATCACTTAAAAGCGTCTGCCTCTGAAACCACGTCCTCTGCCTCTGCCTCGGAAGCCGCCTCGGCCTCCACCATCTCCACCTCTCGAGTTCCTTTCGAAGATCCTCTCAGATTCCTCGTAGAATTCTTGCTCTCTCTGCTCCTGTTCTCGCGCTTCTTGCTCAATATCCTGCTCCGTCCTCGGCTCGGGCTTCCTGGGGTGCAGATCCTCATCCTTGATCCAGCGTGCGTGGGCTCCGTGCTCGCAGCTAACCACCTTGTCCTGGCCAGGAGGATGAGCGCGTCCATTGGGGCAGAATCCTGCGACGTAGTACGGGCAGATCTTCGGGTGCTTGACGTGTCGCATCGCGCAGTGAGGTCCCAGTGGACAGAAGCCACGCGTGTAGTGCGGACACGCCGGTCTGCGTAGCTCGCTCGTTGGCGAGATGTGTAGATATGTGCAATCGTCGCCTGAGGAACAGAGACCGAAGCGCGAAAATTCTTTGCATTCGCGCTCGTCGCGTAGGTTGAAGGTATGCGCGAATTCACATGCGTCGCCTTTCTTGCACAAGCCTCGCTGGTAATGCTTGCAAATGAGGTTGTTGATTCCACTGCGCTCAGAAGGCGGAGTGTAGTGTCTGTCGTGGCATAGCACGCCTCGAGGGCAGTTTCCGGCCTTGTACTCGGCGCATATTGGCCTGGCGATCTTCGAGGGTCGACCGAGTGTTGGGAAGGATCGCAAAAGGTAGTTGGCGAAGGTGAATGTCGGTGTTGGGAGCAGTCTCGGGTTGAGCACCTGCTCGGTGGTCGACATGGCTGTGAGCGCGTCGGATGCTCGAAGTGATGAGGTGACGGTGGAGTCAAGCTCTCATAGATGGTGCCGCACGTAAGGGTAAGGGTCAGAGCGAGAATAGGTATAGGCGCAGTACTGTACTTGTAGCTTCGATCGTCGTAGTACTGTACTGTAGTAGAGCCGTCACGGCAGGGATGTTACAGATAGACGCGCGCTGTGATGGTTTCTGGTGCCTGTTTGACTTCACTTCAACTCGCCTCCATGTCCATAATATCGACTGTCGTGACTTCAGCACATGCAATTGACGACTTCGGTTTGGACCGTCGTGCATGAGCCAGCCGTTACCTCTACCGTTCACAACAATCGTCCGTGCTTGACCGCTCGCTCGCTATCCGCACCCTCGCCTCGCCTTCAACTGGAGTCGGCAACCTGTACACCTCACTCACGACATCCACCTTTAACTTATCATTCAACCAACACCTTGCTCTCACCTCACTTACTCCAACTCCATCTGATCGCGCCGTATCCACACGCGCTGCTGCCGCCTTTCTCATGAAGCAGCCACAATAGGTAGCTTCCCTCTTATGATCAACCACGATTAACCCGGCCTCCTCCATCACGACCTTTCACGACTTGACGCTCCACGAGTAATATAATATCGCAACCAAAAAACCCACAAAAACAAAATGGTCTCCGACCGCATCTATGAGCTCTGCCAACCTGTGCTGGACGACGACGACCTGGGTGACGAGGAGAAGACGGACAAGCTCGAAGAAGTGCTGAGCGGCGAGCCTGCATCTCTCAAGGGCAAGGCACTGGAAGATGCAGTTCTTGGGGCACTGTGGAGGTGGAAGGGCGCAAAGGACAAGACAACGAGTCCTCAGACAATGCGTGGCGCGAATGTCATCCGCTCTCGCTCGCCAGCTCCCTGGCTACAACGTGCGGGTACGCCTTCGAATGCTGGCTCGCCACGTCCTAGAAACGCTACTCCCGGTCCGCCTCCTGGACTTGGACCCCAACCGCCTGCTCTTGCTCGAACCATGAGCTCCACTGCGTCGCCTTTCACATCTCCGAGGCCTTCTCCCCGGCTTCCCATCTCCACGCCAGCTATCCCTCACTCGCCCCGGTTGAGCGTATACCAGTTCAGCGACTCGTCACCGACTACCGAAAATTATGGCGATTATGGAAGCGATAATGTCGATTGGCTGGTCAACGACGAGACTAGTAGCAACACCAGCTACGGCGATATGGGAATGGGTGGTTCGGAGTACATGCAGCCTTATACCACCGATATGAGCCCTTACGACATGCTCCGCTCTATTCTGCAGGATAACAGGAGTGATGAGGAATTGGAGCGGATCTTGGAGGCGAACGGATACGATCTCAGTCAGACAATCAACTTCTTGATGGAGGCTCAAGACCCCAACGCGACCGCCGCGGCAATTGCAGCCCAAGATCAGCAGAACCGAACATACCTGATTGGAAAGAGCATGTCTCCATCTTCGCGTCCGATGACGCCTGTGGGCCAACAGAAATCGCCAATAGTTTGCCGTTACTGGCTTCAGTCCGGGCACTGTGCTCGTGCCGACTGTAGATTCTCGCACTCTTTGGAGAACCACGTCTGCAAGTTCTGGCTCCAAGGAAACTGTCTTGCGGGCAATCTCTGCCAGTTCTCTCACGACCCTGTGGCCATGATGCAACAACTCTCACTCACGAGCAGTAACAGCGACGTTGGCACGCCTCAACAAATCCCGCCTAATCTCCAACTTCAAGACTACGATAGCTTCCCATCTTTGCAACCGCAGACTAGTAATCCATACGAAGATGCCGATCCTTTAGTAGACCCGCAGACCATTAGCGCGGTTTTGCTGCAGAATCAGCAGGCATTCGCTGCTGCACCTCCAGGGCTTTTCCCGAACTTCGTCCCAACTGGACCTCGCAACCCTTCGCTTCCTGGGTCTCGTCCTGGAAGCAGACACACGTCTCGTGCTCCTACTCCAGGGTCGCAGCCAAACTTCAACGACGATGAGGCATTCCCGACACTCGGTTCCGCCGCTGCCAACAGGCCTGGAAAGCGTCACCATGGCAAGCGAGGTGGGCACGGGCATCACAACAATGTCAGCGTCGCCCCACAGCCTAGCTCACTAGCAGATGTCGTTCGTATGAGCCCTTCACCGGCACCGTCTGGTCCGAAGACTCGCGAGGCCATGCGTCGTGGGCTGCAAAACAACCGCAGCTTCACTTCAACCCGCGAGAACGGCAATGCGGCTCTTTCTATCCCAGCCCCGGAAGACGTGCCATGGCTCGAGACTGGTGAGAACGTTAACCGCGCGTACCTCAAGGCTCGCTCTGACGCTGTTCGTCATGGTGGCTTGAGAAACAAGTTCTTGCAGTCCGCCGCTCAAGCCTGGAACCGTAACGACGCCCGTGGTGCCAAGGCCCTTTCCCTTCGCGGTCAGAACGAGAACGCTCTCATGCGTGAGGCTCACCGTGAAGCAGCTCGTGTACTCTACGCCGAACGCAACAAGCATTTCTCCGATGGCCGCCAAAGGGAGCTTTACGTCGATTTGCACGGCCTGCACGCCGAAGAAGCCGTCTCTTACCTCACCGAGTGTCTTCAAGAGCACAAGTCTTCTTCGCGTCCCGTGTATGCCATCACCGGCACCGGCCACCACAGCAAGAACGGCAAAGACAAGGTTGGCAAAGCCGTGCGCCAGTACCTCACCGAGTGGCGCTATGCTTTCCGCGAGTTCTCTGTCCCTGGCGACCGCAACAACGTCGGCGGAATTCTGGGTATCAACCCGAGCAGCTACGACAAGGAGCTCGCCAAGAAAGGCGGACCCGTCGCTCTTGGTGGCGGAGATGGAGATAGTGGGATTGATTTGACCGAAGGCAAGAGGGAGGATACCAAGGTTGTGTTGGCGAAGGAGGACCCGAGGAAAGCTGCAAGGGCGGATTCCCACGACGATGACGACGAGGTCTTGGAAGGCGGTCGCTTCTGAGGACGAATGATTAGATGTGAGACATGAAATTGAAATGTTCAAAAATTACAAAGTGCTGTGCTGTGATTATCTTTTGAGCTCTAGATTGTAACGCACTTGTTGTACGATTGCTAAATATCCAGTGATCCACTGGTGGTCAACTTAGCTCACGAATACAACCGCCTTCGAATCATTGGACCTTGGAGTACAGATCCGAGCTTGATGTGGCGAAACCCATGACAAGCTTGTATAACATGGACTCGTCGACTTCAGCACATCGGACCCAAAGACCGTAGAGTCAACATATCCAACAGTATTGTTCTTTGTATACTAGCATGCTGTAATTATCCAAGTGTGGTCGCTATAAGACTCCATCAGCTGCAACGATAGGGTTAGAGTTGGGGTTGTCTTCTCCTTAGGTGATGGCTGACAGGAAAGAAATAGAAAGGAACAAGAAAGAACAACAAGGCGTATCTATACGTCCTGATCATCCACATGCATACATGGGCACACCAGCAACACAGCCATGCTAAAATCGCTACAGTGCCATTGAGAACATCAAGCCGTTGGATGTACAGCAGAGAGAAGGACCTAATATCCAAAGTGGCTTCAAGAGAGAAGTCAAGGGAACGAGGTTTCTGAGGAACATCATAGCCGTTTCCATTAAGATCATGAAGAATCCACACTATCAACCCATACCTAACAAACCGTCCGATGCACACCCTCGGACATCGGCCTCTTGTGCTTGTGCTTCTCGTGCGCCTGCGCACCCGTGCTGCCGTGCGTCTTCTCCACCGAGGTCTTGTTCTGGAACGGCTGCCAGACTTTCAGGTCGATCTCGTCGCTGTTCATGACGTTCTCCGTCACGGCGAAGATGTCGGTGATCAGGCGGTCGAGCAGGTCCATGGACATGGTTTCGCGTACGACGACGCGGAGGATCTCGGTGCCTTCTTCTTTAGGAGGGAGGGGGTAGTCTGGAACATGACGTTAGCTGGGGAGTTTGATGGTTAGCTAGGAGGCGGACTGTGACGTACTGGGGATGATGTATTGTTTCGCGCGTAGCAGGTTGGAGATGCTGACTTGCTTGACGTGAGGATAGTCTCTCTTGAAGTCATCACTGAGAGTGAATGCCACGACGGGCAGTCCGGCGTTGTAGTCGGCGCTGGTTTCGCCGTCTTTGCCTTCGTCGACCTGGCCCTTTTTGTACTCGAGTTGACCCTTGGGCCTATGGATATCGCTCACGCATCGGTACCAGCCTGTCGACTCGAGAGCCTTTGACAGCAGCCGGGCGTTTGCCAGGGCATTCTCCATGATCCCTCGGTATCCTTCGAAGCCGAGATGGATCAAATTATAGTACTGTGCAATGACCTGAGCACCTGGACGGGAGAAGTTGAGGGTGAAGGATTCCTCTGTGCCCCCGAGATAATGCAATTCGAAGACCAAGTGCTTGGGAAGGTAGCTCTCGTCGCGCCAGATGATCCAGCCTACGCCAGCGTAGACAAGACCGAACTTGTGACCTGAGGTATTGATCGATTTCACTCTCGGTAGCTCGAAGTTCCATTTGTGCCCGCCAGCTTGGGCATGCGTGAAGGGTGCAATGAAACCGCCGCTGGCAGCATCGACGTGAATCGGAATGTCAACGCCAGTCTCCTTCTCGTACTGGTCCAGAATGTCATTGATCTCCCAGACGGGCTCGTAGTGGCCCGTATAGGTGCTTCCAAGGATGACAAACACGCCAATGGTGTTCTCATCAATGTTCTCCTTAACCAGCTTGGGGTCTAGCCGGTAAGAGCTCTCCGCTGAGACGTCCAAAATGCGAGCTTCGACCTCAAAGTAGCGGGCGAATTTCTCAAGAGCAACTTGCGCATTGGCTCCCATGATGATGTTCGGCTTTGAAGTGTCCTTGCCTTCTGCCTTCCTTTTCTCTTGCCATCTTCTCTTCATGGCCAGACCGCCGAGATGGATAGCTTCACTGCTACCGGTCGTGGCAGATCCAATTGCCTTCTCGCCCTTCTGCACGCCCCAAAGGTGTGCAATGATGCTGATACACCTCGCGTGCATGTCCATCATGGCAGGATACTCGTCGGCATCCGACAAGTTTTTGCTCAGGTTCTCGATCATGAGAGCTTCGGCCTCGCGTTCCATGTAGGTGCCTACGAAAGAGGCCAGGTTCAGGTTGGGACGTCCATCGAGATCGAGCTCGTCCTTGAGCATGGCATGTACTGCGTCTCCCGGGGCACCCTGTTGAGGAATCTTGAATTTGGACAGTTCAGTCTGGGCATTGTAACGACTGCTATATGGGGTCAGGTGAGAGACGGCACTGCGAGATTTTGCGCGGTGGGCTGTGTGAGGGTGGTCGTGGAGCTGGGCGATGAGCTCATCCGGGTCGACGTGTCTTGCAAGGCCTGCCATGATTGATGTGTGTGTGGGTTGTTTTCTGGGTTTCCAGTGGAGAAAGAGCTTGGTATTGCTTAGAGCAGGGTGGAAGTGTCTTGGAAGGCGAAAATAAGCAAACCGATACTTATACCAGCACCTACCTGTATACCTGCAACGTCTTGACCATTGGGATGGCACATTCTGACGTAGGACCATGACAAAACGCTGGTAGATGGAGCAGATCAGCGATATGCGTAAGCCACGCATGGGCAATTAGCCATTGGAAGATGACGGCAAAGGCAAACAACCGTCTCATCCGTGGAATTCAGTGGGTAGCTGTGGTAGATACGGGTCGAGCGCGCGTCAGAGTCAGGAATTGTATGTAACAACTCAAGACGGCCGGCTCATCCGCCCTCATCCGCCGCGGAGACCTGGTCACTGCATGCGTGTCGTCTCGTGTGGGGGCACCATCGGCGGTGTGTGCGTTTTGCTAAGATGCCGGTTGCCGTTTTCTGATGTTGTTGTGTGGTAGGTGATGGAAAGACCAGCTCCGAACCACTGCTATTAAAAATTGGAATTGTTGGCCTTGGGGACTTTTTTTAATATTTTATTAGCATTTAGTTGATGATCACAACATTATTGCACCGCCACTCTCACTTTCACTCACCCCGCCTTTGGTTTTAGTTTTGTGGAGAGCTGTTGCCACATTCGGACGTCACAGACGATGTGAATGGAAATGGTCGTGGTCGAGATATATCTTGCACCGTGCTCGAGACGGCGGTTTGTTGTGTCAGTCAACATACCATTCTGAACCATGCGAGTAGGTCCGTCACTCGGATGCCTCAATTCTCATCTGATGTCGTGGTTCAAATGGTTGTGGTAGGTACCTAGACTAGGTATGTACTGTATAGCTCGCCGATCTCGCATTCAAAGCGAGCTGCTGAGATCCGCGTCGTTCAAGGGTCATCGTCATCGATCGTGCATTTGACGCGTAGACTACCTAAGGTACCTATCGTAGCCTCTAGGCACCACTATAACACCCTGCAATCCCTTTCTATCGTACCGGTTTCCATCTTCCATCCATCAAACATGAAGTTCTCCAGTGTTCTACCGTTTGTCGCAGTAGGCTCTGCCTTCGTTCTGCCCTCCGAGGAGGTCCTGCAGGACATCTCCATTGAGAAGAACCACCGTGGTGGCAACGCCTGGTATGAAGAGGCTGTCTCTACCAAAGACGACATTCTTTCCGGCTTCAAGAAGCACTACGATGAAGTGACCGAATCATCAAAGGACGCCTGGAACAGCGTTACTGAGCAGTCCAAGAATGCTCTCGATACAGCATTCGCCAAGGCTGATGACTTCAGCAACAAGATCCAGCACACTGCCTTTGATGCTGAGTCCTGGCTGGAGTCGGAGTTGACATCTTTCGATGAGACCCTGGATGACCCTCACCACGGTCACGATGACCCTCACCACCCTCCTCACGACGGACCTCACCCGCCACACCACGATGACCCCCACCACCCGCCGCACCACGGTGGGCCGCCGAACAGCACGGTGTACGAGATGATTGCAAGCAGCAAGTACACCACCAAGTTCGCCAAGCTCCTTGATGACTACCCTGATCTCGTCAAGAAGCTTAACAGCACCAAGGCCAACTACGTATGTTCTTCCGTAGATCGAACAATGCGACACCACAAGCTAACCATCACGTAGACCGTCTTCGCACCAACCGACAAGGCTTTCGAGAAGATCCCTGAACACCACAAGAAGCCCAGCAAAGAGTTCATCGAGGCCTTGCTGTCTTACCACGTCGTTGAGGACCTTTACCCGGCCAGACGTGTGCTGTCCACCCACACCGTTCCCACTCTCCTCAAGGGTGATCACCTTGCCGGCGAGCCGAAGCCTCAGCGTCTCTCTTTCCACATCGGACTTAACGGATTGTCTGTGAACTTCTACGCCAGAATTGTCGCCATCAACATCTTCGGTACCAACGGTGTCATCCACGGCGTCGACTCCATCATCCTGCCGCCACCCAACGTTGCCACCATCATTGACCTGCTTCCTGGCGAGTTCTCTACTCTTGAGCTTGGCCTCGGCAAGACCGGACTCTTCGACGTGATCAACACCACCGACCACAAGGGAGGTACCTTCTTCGCGCCCTCGAACTTCGCTTTCCAGAAGCTTGGACCGAGGATCAACGCTTTCCTCTTCAGCAAGTACGGCCAGAAGTACCTCAAGGCTCTTCTTGAGTACCACCTTGTCCCTGACAACACTCTCTACTCGGACGCATACTACAGCGCCGACAGCAAAGCCCAGGAGGGCGTGCCCAAGGGCTACTTCCATGTCGACCTCCCCACCATGCTCGAGGACCGCAGCCTTAGCGTCGACATTGCGAGATATGGTGGTTTCATTAGCATCAAGATCAACGGCTTTGGCCGCGTTTCTGTCCAGGATGGTATTGCTCAGGATGGTGTGATCCAAGTCGTCAGCGACGTGCTCATCCCACCGAAGCAGGTTCCTGGTGGTCCTGGTTCCCTTTGGGCCGGCGAGGAGCTTGAGGTTGAGGACTTGATGGAGAGGCTTGAGCCCTTCGTTGCCAAGAGCGATCTTTAGATCTGCACGAGACAAGAAACATGAATGGGAGGACGAATGTAATTGAGAGGAAATACGGGATCTCGAGATTGTTTTTGTATACAACACGCTGATCGGTTTTCAGCAGAGCAGAGACAGTCGAGCTCTTGAAACTAAAACGCCCTTTCGCACGTGTATTTTCTGGCTCATGTCACTTCATGTCATCCCATTTATCGCATGTGGACGTCCTGAGCTCACCCGAACGAGTGATTACGAGTCAATCTAGTCCTATCTAAATCGTCACTTGAGCGATCAGTGCTACAATCTTGCCAACCTCACACCACCAAAGCTGCACATGCCTAGTGTCTTGGCTCATCCGACTTTGATTAAGCCTCACTTACCCGTTGACAACACCTTTTATCTTACCATCCGCTACCAGACCGCGCAGATTTCCCCTCACACCTTACTGACACTGCCCTCTACCCTCGACCTAGCACTTCACAATCAACACCTAACACCCAACACCCAACACCCATCCAATCCAACCCTTCCTCTCAGAGCGACTCAGGAAAAGCTTTCCTCAGTAGAGCCTCGAAGTGGCGATTCCACCCTGGTCCCTCGACACGATCATACGACTCCTCAGCGTGCGGCACGACTTCTCGTCTCAGCATAGCTTTAACATTACATTCGCTGGTCAAGTCAGGCGTTGCAAGTTGCAAACCTGACACGAGATTAAAGAGCTTGTGAAAGTGACAGCAGAGACAGATCCAGCATTCGTAGCTCATCTTTGCTCATCCACACGTGCACTCAGACCGTCAGCTACCAAACCCTGCCAGCCTTGAACCTTCAAACACTCACATCACTGGAGTCTGGGCACACCAGCAGGTTTCCAGCCGAACCACTGGTCACTCCACCCACAAAAGTTATAACACACGACCATCAAGGGCACCCTCCTCCAAAACCCACCGATCTCCAACTTCCGAACACTCACATCCCTCGGGTCTACACACATCAGCAAGCCCCCAACAGAGTTGCAAAACCCTCCAACCACAACAACCTTTCCATCAACACTTCCTCTACCACCCGTCATGTCTTTCAGCGATCTGAGCGACTCGGACAAACAGCGCCTCGGCGCCGCCTTCTTCAACATCAAGGACCAAAAGTCCGCTATGTCCAAGGACAAGGTACGTCTTCTACTTTAGACTCCCAGCCCGATGTCTTGCAATACCATGAACTAACACATTCTCAAAGATCGACTGGGAAAGCGCTACCATAGACATCACCCCCAATGCGCGAGAGATTTCCGCCTCCTCTTTTCAAACTAGCATCACCCGAATGAAAAAAGACTGGAGCAAGCTTTCACCTAACGACAAGTATCGCCTCGCCGCGTGTTTCTTTCACATGGACTCAGCATACCGCAAGGTCATCATGGGCAAGGGTGTACGTATCACCCTTCGATCTCTCAATTCTGCGTTGATATTCACTGCTTGTTCTTGCACACCGTAGTGCTGACTCTCAGCTTCTTGCAGATCGACTGGACGAAGGCCGCAAAAGACTTCAAGCCGGGAGGAAAACCCATCAGCCATCAGTCATTCAAGACCAGCATCACGCGCCTTCTAGCCAACTACACTCCCGGTCCTGGCGTAAGTATGGGAACACCCATCGCTGGTCGCAAGAGAAAGGCTGTAACTGCCAGCGCTTCCCCTGCTGCTTCCCCTGCTCTGAGCTCTCAGGACACCACGGCTCGTAAGCGGACCAAAACTGCTCGAGTAGCAGCAGCGGCAGCAGTCCCGGAGAACAGCGACATTGAGAACTCCGAGGATCCGAGCGAGAACTTCAACGACGATCAGGTCAACAACGAAACTCAAGACGATGACAATGACAAAGTCGATAGACCTTCCGACGAGCCTGGGGTGGCCAAGGCCGAGCCGCAAAGCGAGTGGCTCGGTAACGAGGACATGTTCCAAGGGGATTCGTCTCCCTTTCTTTCCTTTTTGCCAGTCGTCTAGGCGAATGATTACTTCTCCGGACTTTACGAGCGTCGTTGAATGGTCTTTCGATCAACGACGTGCTTGGTTGGTCTGGCTCTGGAACAATTGTGAGCTTTGATTCTTGTGTTTGCTTGCTGCCCGGCGTTGTTGTGATTGGTGAAAGGTGCTGTTTTGGTGCTCCAGGGGATGTTTTACTGCTGAGCGAGGCTATGCACGGTTTTGGATATGATTGAGATGCAATAGAACTCAGGATGCTGCGGCGAATGCCTGGAGTTCTCAGGTACGGATATTGGTCTGGTACTGTTTGAGTCCGTATGATCGCGACAGTTGACTGCTGTACTTACTACCTCTCGAGTCACATCCAGAAAGGCTCCCAAAGCCACGTTTGTAGCGGCAAATACTCTCCTCACGTCCAATATCCAAAATCTGTAGGTCCACAGGGGAGACATGCCACATCAAGCCTGCGTCCTCACCTCACTAGCAACAGCATGACAAAGCTCCACCGTGATACCCGCACCCGACAGCACATCTATCCACATGCGCTGAGTATCACTCAAGCGATCATTCTCACTCTTGACCTCCGCAAACAAAACCTGCCCATTCCCCTTGGCAGCAGTGAGGACACCCCTGTTATCCTTCTTGGAACCGCTCTCAGCAGCGCCTTCATCCTCCTCCTCCCCAGCCTTCCATAGAAACAAATCCGGCACCCCACCGCCCCTCTGCCCATACTCCTGCGCGAAAACCTTCATAACCGTACTCAGCGCACTCGGCGGGAAAGCCCTGCAAATCTCACTCAAATCCCCCACCTCATAAGTCCAATCCAAGCCCACGACAAAAGTCTTCCGCTCGAAATGCGCCTCCCAGACTCTCACCAAAATCGCTTCCGCTTCGCCGTTGCTGATCTCGTTCGAGCGGGCGTTGACCTCGCTCATGCGCGAAGGGTAGAAAGCGTCGGAGTGCAAGTCTAGCGGGCAGGTCTGGAATTCTGTTTGGAAGACGTTGGGGATGTAGATGAAGAGGACGTCGTAGAAGAGGTAGGCGAAGAGGGTGCGCAGGAGGCGGCCTTCGCTGTGGTAGCCTTTCCAGCCGAGGGCGCGGTAGGAGGAGAGGCACATTGCTTCGACGCTGCATTCGCCTTCGGGTGTTGGGACTTTGGTTTGAGTTTGTGAATCGCTGGGTTCGGTTTCGATTTCGGAGTCTGGATTTTGGGTTACTTGCTGCTGCTGCTGCAGCTCGGGGTCTAGCCAGATGGTTTTCGAGCCGCGGTAGGAGGGTTTGTTTCCTCCTTGTTCGCTGTTGCGGCGGGACGTTGCTGGGCGCTCGATGCGGACGCCGGTGAAGGTGCGCTCAAGCGGTTTAGTGAGCCTGACATGACCGAAATCGTGCTGGTGGCGTTTGGGGACTTTGAGGGACTTTTCTAGTTTCACGGTACGTTTCTGGAGATCGTGGTGGTAGATAATATGGGTGAGCTGATCTTCAAGCCCCGTTTCGCAGGTTTGCAAGGCCATACGTTTCCAGTGCTTCTTCTTGCTTTCTGTATCTTTGCAGGAGTCTGGCGATGGGAGGTGCAGGTGCATGTAGTGTTCTTCGAGGAGAGCTTTGCGCTGATACCAGTCGCCACGGCGCGAGGTGTGGAATAGTCGTTGGTTGAGCAGTTCGCAGAGGACCTCGTGCTCTCGCTTGTGGTCTTTGAATTTCCCTAGGACGTACGCAGCTTTGTGGATGATTCGCGTGTAGACCCAAGCTGGTGAAAGACGACGTAGATACGCCCCCTCACCCGTGAAGTAGATGCTGTCCTCTTTCCTCTGCTCATCATCGAGCAGGACTCTCCATCGAGGGTGCACTTGCTCGAAGATTTCTAGTACCATCTGAAGGGTATCACTTGTGGGTGTGCCGTTGAATTCAAGGACATTGTCTACCCGGAATTGAGTTCGAACCGATGCTTCGAATTCTAACAAGAGTGCACGAGACGCGAAGATGTTACCGCTCCGGCTCACGATGTACTCAGGAAAATTCCATCTCGCAATGCGCGAAAGGATGATGGTAGTGAGGGATTTTTCGGTCCATAGAGTGCTGCGGTAAAAGACGAGATGTACGCGCTCAAAGAGCTTCAAGATTGGAAGAGAAAGTCGTACGCAAGGCCCTGTCTCGGCCAATATCTTATCCACAAAGTGGGCATCTCGATTCTCGCCTCGACTGGGGGTAGCATCTCTGCTGGCCGCGTCTTCCAACCCAGACCCAGTGGACGCTGCACTCTCTTCAGTCTCCGATCGCTTCAAGCTGGCGAAGCCAAGACCTGTCTGTTTGCCGCTTGCTCTTCTTAAAGCACGCAAGAGGTCTTTTTTATTCTTTCCTTGAACTTTTGCATCCTTTGCGATCACCTTCAACTCGTCTAGTAGTAGTAGGGATGATGCCTCTTCAAGATCCTTGATACAATCTTCAGAGCGGTCTGCGAATGTGAATTGCTCGCCTAGAAATACATCTTCTGGTGGGTCGAGTTCGCCTGGGTTGTCTTGAACAGTCGTAGATGTACTCGGGGAATCTCGAACCACTTGCAAATCACTTACGGCTTGCGGTAAGTCCGCAATGTCGCTGTGGTATCCAAGTCGATTGATACGATGCCAGCTTGAGGTCTTTCGTAGGAACAAGCGAACGTACAAGTACTGCGCCTCGTAGTTTAGATCTCGCCATTGCTGGAAGACTGTGTGCTCAGCCTCATCAAACAAGTGGCTCTCGTCTTCCAACACCGTCTCGAGCGCGAGGTTGAACGCATCCACGTATATCGAGCTCTTTCCTCGAACCCATTTCGATTCGGCAAGGCGGCCTTGAAGTCCCAGCTCCCCAGCAGCACGCGAGGCCTCGTATGCTTCGATGGCTTCCTTGTCGGTCTCGATGAATGGTAGGGCGGTCTCTAGATCGGTCCTTTTGTCACCTGCAGGCTCGTTGTCGTGGACGACTTCGTTGTCGCTGTCGGCATCCGAGTCTGGTATCTCGTTCTTACGCGACCTTTGCGCTGTTTTCTTAGGGCTAACCTTCTTCGTTACGAAATCTGTGATGTCGCCCTTGATGCGCTTGGGCGGTGGCTCGTCGTCGCCCTCGTCGTATTTGGTGGACTTTGGGTGCGGCACTCGCATCCCGACCATGGCATTATGTTTTGATGGACCCCTGGCCTGCAGAGCCATCGTGACCATCTGTCGTGCAGGTGCCAGGAACTCATGTCCTGACTTACCAAGCACGAGGTACGCGCAGGCGCGCGAACGATGACGCACGGCAAGGCCGCACTCTCAAGGGTCGACGACCACAGACTGCTTTGCTAGGTATTCAACCCAAAATCAACACACACATGTACCACCCACAATGAAAGCATTCAAGACCATCCTCGCATCCACCCTCGTCGTCACCAGCAGTGCCGCCCTCCTCGTCCCAGCCAAATCGCCTCTCTCAGCGGCCCGCCATACCAACGACCACCAAAAAGCCATAATGAACAACCCGGGCATCCAACTCCCAGCAACTGAAGAAGGCAACGGCCCACATTCTACAGGTCCTCCCAACAGCGACGTAATCCTCTCCGACGTAATCGGCTCCCAGCGCGGCATCAACATCTTCGCCAGCTTCACCCGCGACATCTCGTCCGTCGAGTCCCGCCTCAACACCGCAGGCCTCAACACCACCGTACTGGCGCCTTCAAACAGCGCCCTTTCATCTCTCCCGCGCAAACCATGGAAAGATCCGGAAGACTATGCCAAATACGGCGCTGAGGCGTATGATAGCAAGAATGGTGGTGAGGACCGCGCGCACCGCAATCTGAGGCGATTCACGGAGGCGCACGTCGTTCTCGCGAGCCCTTGGAAGGAAGGGGAGAAGGCCGAGAGGATGGGCGGCGGGGAGCTGTGGTGGGAGACCAAGGACGGGAAGACTTTCGTCCAGCCTGGCAATGTGGAGGTGGAGAGTGTTGTTAGTAAGGTTGCGAATGGGGAGGTTTGGGTTGTGAAAGGAGTGTTGAACTACGCTGCTTGATGGGAGAGGCTGCGATTGTGGCTACGATCTTTATGACACTGGGAGTCTTTTCATGGCGTTACGGGACGGGTCAGGGCACTCCTACATGTAGATGAGACAGGACGCTCCAACAGCACAGCTAGAAGAGGTTAAGTTTTTAGGTATCCACAGCGAGTTTAATGTTCAGAAGACATTTCCATATAACATCCGAACCAAGCTCCACGACCTGGTGAGATACCTTAACGGCACAAGCGAAGAATCTCACTCCCGAGCCTGAGGAGAGCACGTGACTCTCGTAATCGTGCGAGTACGAATTGTTATGTTGAGTGGGATTCATGGTAAGTTAATCGCTAGAAGTGGTATGCTCTATATTATTCCTGGACCAAGTTCCATGGTTTGGCGAGTGGTATCGGGTCCAGCACTTGGATCCCTCGCCACAATGCATGTCTTCGTCGTTGGCCATGCAAGTCTCATGCACGATGCGTGACTTCATCGAACCTGCCAAATTCTACACAGCAAGTACAGATGCCTGTTCGGGGACAGTCGCTGGGCCTATTTCCCGAGCAGCATCTGGAGGCATCTCAAGCTCCGCCGTTTCGGCGCTTCGCTTCTGTCCGGCTGTCTGCGCCTGTGCCTTCTCCTTGCCTTGTTCAGGTTTTGCGGCTCCGTCAGTGGTTTCTGCCAATTTCGCCGATTCCTTGTTGAGCTTCTTCCTTTCCGCCTTGGTAAGCTTTGGCTTTTCAAAAGCTCCAATCTCAAGAATTTCATCCGTCTTGTGCGCCAGACTGACGTACTCGGGCTCGCTGTCATAGCCCAGCGACTTGACCAATTCGGTATAGCTTTTGGCGCGCGTCATCGTTTTATAAGTAGGCGACTTGCCAGGAACCATCTGACCAAGGAGATACTTTGTGTTTCCCCAGCGGTTTTCGACTTCCATGCAGAGCTTAACGTACTCCTTGACTGCTTCCTCCCACGACGCAATGCCGCCATCAGCTTCCGCGCGGAAACAAGAAGGGTTCGTCTCGGCGGCTGTGGCAATCATAGCACCATCTGCGCCGAATTCTTCCATGAGCTTCAGGGCTTCGTCTCGCGAGGTCACGTCTCCGTTCATGACACATGCGACACCGGCTTCGTGGCACGTTTCGACGACCATCTTCAGCTGGTGACGGATTGCTCGCTCTCGAGGCCGCATTGGCGTCGTGCGGCAGTGGAGAGTGAGGGCGATGATTCCGGTGGCGCAGAGTTGCTGGACGAGAGATTTGGTTTCTTCGGGCGTGTCCAGCAGGCGAATCTTCACGCTGATGCCGATTTGGTTGGGCTCGCCGACTTCCTTGACCAGGGCGCGGAGAATCGAGCATAGTCTTTCGGGAGTCTTGAGCAACGCGGCACCCATGCCACCGGATGTGCTGAAAGGTTTAGGGCATCCGGCGTTGACATCGATGCCTGCGACGTCTGGCGCAACCAGACTTGCAGCGGCGACAGCAAGTTCCGGGTTGGCCGTTCCGATCTGATAGATGTGGCGCTTGCCCTCGCGTTCGGGGTGCAACCTGTAGATGACGCTCTCCTTTTGTTCGGGGTTGAGCAGAGGGTTCTTGACGCCGTTTGACGACAGTCTTGAAAAGTCGACGGTCCTTGTGCGCTCATTGAAGACTCTGGTCGTCCCGATCATGGCCTTGTCGACGGTCTCGGGGCCCCATACGAGGTCTGCGCCATACTTCAACGCCGCAAGACGCGAGGGGCATTCTCCAGATCGCACCATCGGCGCGAGCACAATCTTGCCTCTGTAGTCGACGCCATTCTTGGGGATAGGGACTTTCTTGGTGATTGAGCCCATGATATTTCTCAGCATAACAGGATTGCAGGGAATTGATTGCAAGGTAATTAGGTGTTGTGAAGATGTGGGATGCAATCATGCAACGGAAAACCCGATGTTTTTGATTGGCTCGTGACAAAGCGTGCTGGAGACGATTTTTTGGGTTTAAGGTTTTAGCGCCTCGGTTATTTCCGCTGGCGGAGAGCGCAGTGAGAAGACCTTTGGTAGACATGATCGAGGTGAGCGTCGCGCGGACTGCATGTGGTCAGATCAGACACACCAGGTGTTCCTGCCGCCATCAAACATGCTGTGTGCGATGATTACATGCTTCTACAGAGTAAATGCTAATTTATAGTGAATCAGGGAAAGTCGGTTTGCTGGTAGTCTGGAAGCCTGATGTTACTTGTCTTCTACAGTACTCGTCGATAGCAGCAGCCATATGAAAACGCTTTGCTGTGGCATCGCCAATTGACAGCGCACTACCACGATTCGTCTCGTTTCACATGTCGATAGGTATGCCGCGGAGCAGGCTGGACAGGCCTAATGCCAGGAGGAAGGGGAGTCGCCGGCCACGGTGGACGGCTTGGCCCCGACGAGACGATGTTCACCTTCCCGCCGCTTCGGTAAAATTGCCCCGGTCTCCTTAGTAGCAGTCGTGGTGGTTTACAGCGTGTTTGTTCCCAGCCCTGCAGAACATCGCGGAAGCCGGCCAGCCTAACTTACCTGCATGGAGTACTCTCGGTGTGCTGATGCCAGCACTCCGCCGTCATCTGCTTGCGAGTGTGTGCGCGCGCATCAACAATGCACTCCACTCCACTTTATCAGGTCAGGTTCGTTCGTTCGTTCAACTTCAGGTTGTTGTATAGGCACATCCCAGACTGTACGTACAAATTCTTCAACCACCTCGCCCGGGACAAAGTATTGGAGGCAGTCTCGTACACCCGCCAAGGTCGTAGGTCATCGTCAACAGGTAAGTCGAGAGGCCTTGGGCCGTGCTTTGGCGGTTGTTCCCGTGGGTGATTCGATAGATATGTAGGTATCTTTCTGGTCCCTAGTATACTCTCTTCTTTGTGCCTGTTGAATCGTCGCGTGCTGTCTTTGCTGTCTCTTTGCCCCACGGCCTGCACACTCCTCGTAAAGAGCATGTTCCCGCTGCGTCGTTAGCTTCTGCGGCCTGAACAGCCGACTTTACTTTCTGCCTCCCTCCTCGCATCAAATCACTCGCATCCTCCTTCTCCCGCGTTCTTTGTCGGGAATCTCCCGCCACGCTGCTTGCTCTGTCGGCGCAACCTCACGCGAAGTTTCGCATTTGATGCGACCTTATCCTGCATACGATCAACATGGCCGGATCTTTTAATGGTGATATCAGACCGCCTGCAACCGAAGCATCTTCCATGGCAGGCGACTCGACTTCCCGGTCGACACCACAGCCAAATGCATCCTTCCAGGCCATCAACAGGATGAATGCCGGCCAAACCGACAGCGGTCGTTCATCTCGTGTTGCGAGTGCTCCCGGCACGCCCAGAGCTGATGACGGCGCGACTGCCACCAAGCAATCCGCGCCTGCACCTTCCGACACGCTCAAGGCATCAGCACAGTCTGACAGCTACGGCACACGATCGCGACGGACTGGCAAGGAACGTCTCAATTACGCAGAAGACCAGGACGCAGATTTTGATTTCACTTCAGCGGCCACGACTACTTCTTACAAGAAGAATGCTGCACCATCCGCCACCAACGCGCAGGCCTCGACGGATGCGAAGCGCACGAAGGAGTCTACTCAGCCCGTGACCACGAACGGCTCCCATTCCAGCGCAAATAACCAGAACATCGCCAAGGATCCCGTGCCTGGCGCCACCTCCGCCTCGACGAACCCGAAGAAGCGGAAGGCCGCTGGCGCCGCGACACCAACTGCATCGACACCGATGGGCGCCGCGGCCGTCTCGGCGACTAACATGCGCAAGCAGCTGCCTTCGTCATTGCCTCTTGCGCGTGAGACGAACATGCTGACCTTTCTGCGATCCAAATCGTGTTTAAACTCCAAAGGCGAACTCGTTGCGGATGACGGGACGAAATTAAACGTCAACGGTAAGCGTCTAGCCCTGCATCCCTTTTCCAAGACGACGCGGCGCGTTCCCTCGCACTTCGCAGAGATGGAAAGCCGTCTACCCCGCAACCACCACAACTCTCTCTCTCTCTCTCTCACAAACAGAATGCCTGAGGCTAACAGAACATCTAATCACAGACCATGTGTACCTTGTGTGCGAGCCACCCGGCGAGCCATATTACCTTTGTCGGCTGATGGAATTCTTGCACACCGACTCCGACGATCCGAAGTCTCCTGTCGATTCTCTGCGCGTCAACTGGTACTACCGTCCGCGCGATGTACAACGATTCAACAGCGACAGCCGCCTGGTGTATGCGACAATGCACTCAGACATGTGTCCACTCACGTCCCTACGTGGACTTTGCACTATCAAACACCGCTCTGAAATCGACGACCTCGAGGCTTACCGCAAGGAGCGCGACACATTTTACTTCGTCCAGGTGTTCGATCGATTCATCCGACGCTGGTACGAATGCATTCCTACGTCGCAGATTATCAACGTTCCGGAAAAGGTCAAGAAGGCGCTCGATGAGCGTTGGAAATTTGTCGCAGTCGAAACCGGCAGGGTGAAAGAGCTCACCAGTGCGGTCAAGACTTGCAAGCGCTGCACGAGATACTGCGCCTCCAACGAGTCCGTCGACTGCGCAATTTGCAAGCTCTCATACCACATGAACTGTGTGCAGCCTCCTCTGCCAAAGAAGCCGTCCCGCGGTTTCGCCTGGGCTTGCGCACCCTGCAGTAGAGCCTCGGAGCGTAAGCTAGAAGCACATCTGACACCTTCGGCCAGTGGCGAGGTCACAGAAGCCGAAATTGAAGAGGAGGAGGCGGCGGCAGCGGCACCGCCGGAGGAAGCCCTCCCGCCCGTCTCAAATCAAACCACCAGAGCGCCAAGCCCGAGCGATTCGGACATGGTCATCGATGATCACCCTGCTACGCAAGCTGAAATTGCGCTCGCTCAAATGTGGCCTATGCGATATCTAGGTATTCACTGCCGAGTGGAGGATGCGCTGCAGTACGATGATAGAGCTATCTATCCTAGAGCCAGTTCACGTCTGGGTCCCAGACACCAAGCTAATGTCAATGTATGGCACGGTCGTCCTGTTGAGCTTGTCAAGGCCGCTGAGATCAAGAAGCGATACATGAAAGGCGGCGCTAAAAAAGAAGGCAAGCTGTCGAAAGAAACTGTCGCCGCTCTGGAAGCAGATCGCGTAGAAAAAGCCAAGAGGCCGAAATGGGTACAAGATGAGCCCGCGGGATATGTCGCTCGTGGAGAGGATTACCCAAACAACGACCCTCGCTGCACCGCGAAAATGATGTTCAAGATGCCCGACATAGACGAAAAGCCCAAAGACGACCCATCGATCGCCGAAGCGAGATCTCAGGAGGCTAAGCGCGCTCTCGACCAGTACTTGAGCCGCGCAAAGCAGTTGGCGAAGAAGATTGGCGTCCCGCCATTTGGCACCAATTTCCTCGACAAGGCAATGGAACTCTACTGCATGAACAACTACAACACCGACGTTGCGCTCCAGAAGCTCTCAAAGGTCAACCGCGTTACACACCTCCACGAACCCGTGCTGAGCAAAGTCGACCTCGCAAAGTTCGAAGAGGGTGTCGCAAAGTACGGATCCGAGCACCGTCTTGTGCGTTTACACATGAAGACCGATCTCCCAAATGCCGACATTGTACGATTCTACTACCTCTGGAAGAAGACACCTCGAGGAAGAGAGATCTGGGGTAACTATCCTGGTCGCAAGGGCAAGAAACGGCCCGATAACGACACAGCATCGCGTTTGCATGAGGAAGTCGCGCATGATGCTGATGATTCTGCGTTTGACAACGACAAGGCATCGAAGCGCAAGCGCAACTTCCAGTGCAAATTCTGCGAGACTACACATGCACGACAATGGAGACGAGCTCCAGGTACAGCGCCTGGTCAGACTGTCATGGTCGAGGTCAAGAACGGCCCGAAAGAGAAGCGCGAACGTATGCTGGTAGCGCTATGTTTCCGTTGCGCTGGACTTTGGCGCAAGTACGCAATCCAGTATGAAGACGTCGACGAAGTTGCCAAGAAGGTTACGGCGAACGCTGGCCGAGCTTGGAAGCGAAGGGTTGACGAAGAGCTGCTTCGTGAGCTTATCGCAGCCAATGAGGCTGTCGCTCATCTGCCTCCGTTGGAGCCACCAGCTGGGGATGAGCCACCCAAGAAGAAAGCCAAGAACGAGGCTTCCTCGACACCGCCCGTCACCGAACCGACGCGAAAGAAGGAAAAGCCGCCTCCACCTCCCAAAATACCAACACCTCCTCCAGCACCGATTATACCAACTCAGCCAACTTGGAGGGCCTTGCCGTGCGCTGTCTGCCATACTGGGGACAACACTATCTCGTGCAACCATTGCAGGCTGACAGTCCACCAGACTTGCTACGGCGTGAACGACCGTGACACTCAGGTCGTCAAGCCGAACGGCGAAGTTTACTGGGTGTGCCAGCAATGCCAAAACGACCGTAATCCTCAGGTCTCTACGGACTACTCTTGCTGCCTGTGTCTGACTGAGGAAACTGTGATTGACATGATCGACCTGCCCAGGTCTACTCACAAAAAGAAGAACGAGAGGGATCGCGAGAAGGAGCGCATGGAGAAGGAACTTGCCGATACCATGCGTGCGGAGTATACGAATAACCAGCTGACGCTCCACCGTCCGATTCTCCCGAGGGAGCCTCTGAAGCCTACCACCGGCAACAACTGGGTGCACGTCTACTGCGCTGTCTTTACGCCAGAGATCCGCTTCAGCGACGCCAAGGCATTGCAAGTTGCTGAAGGCTTCCAGATGATCCCGTCAGCAAAATACGAAGCTGTGTGCAAGCTGTGCAAGAACAAGGACCATCAGAACAAGATTCGAAACGACAAAGGAGCTTGCGTCAACTGTCACCACTGTAACACGAGCTTCCACGTCTCATGTGCGTTCGAAGCTGGTTATCAATTCGGTTTCGACGTCACGCCTGTCAAAGGATCTCGAAAGGACTACCAGCCCATCGCCACCCTCAATGGCGAGACCGGCGCTCTCACTGCCGCTATCTGGTGCAAGGAGCACACTGTGAAATCGATCGTCCATCCCATACAAGAGGTAGCGGACGAAAGCGGCAGAACTGCGCTCGAGGTGTACGCGGAACTCTACAAACAGGCTGACCTCACGTTGACTGGTACAGTGCGAAAGGCTGACCAGGTTCAACTGACTAAAAGCAAGGCTCAGCATGCCAACACGCCAGCTCACGTAGCAAACAGACGCGAGTCAACAGCAGCCACTGCCGGTGCACGTCGTGGCGCGAGGAACTCTACCGTGGCCGAAAGCAGAGTCGAAGACGCCGATGGTGCGACGGACGCTTCAAGTCTGCGCGAGGGATCGGTTGCCCCGCCCGACAAGCGTTGTGCAAAGTGCAACATCGATGTAACTCCCAAGTGGCATCTGAAGCCGAATGATGAAGCTGTCCCGGCCGACTCGGCTGACAAACGCATGACCATGACGCTGGGTGAGATTGCTGATCAACATCGCGATCAGCCAGCAGGATCAGGCGCAACGGCGCCCCACGGCACAGATGCAAACCATGGCGCCGACCCATTGAGACCTCAGCAGAGCATTCGATTCATGGCGCCAGGCGCAAGTGGACGAGCTTGGGATGGCATGCCAGAACGCAACGCACCCAGAACTTCAGAGGGAGCTTCAGTGGAACACATAACCAACGGGCAACATTCCACGGCGCCTGAGCAAGCCCGCACGAATGGCACTGACACGGCCAACCTTGCCGACAAGGACAAAGCCCAGATGGAATACTTGTGCCACAGGTGCTTTGTTAAGAGGAAGATGGACCCGACACCGCCACCTCCATCGCCTCCGCCTCGACGTGAACCGTCACCACCGAAGTCGTTCTCTCAACAGCTGGATTGGAATGGACAGGCCGCACTACAGCGGCCGCCACATCCTCCTTCGCCGTGGGATGATCCGTCAAGACAGCATCCGCCGCCGCCTCACATGGCTCAAGGGCCGCCTCCGCCGCCACAACTGTCAGGCATGGGACCTGGGCCGTTCATGCATCAACCGCCACCACCACCGCCGCATCCGAACCATGGATTCCCACCCACGTACCACCATCAGCCAAATGGCTACCCGGGTCCTCATATTCCGCCTCATGCAAGCTACGGTGGATACCCACCTCAACCATCTCCTAATGGTGTTTTCCATCCTGGTCACCGACCGCCTCCGATGAACGGCTTCCCACCACCAGGCCAACCAATGCCCAACGGCATAGGGTCTCCCCATGGTTCGCAAATGCAGCCTCCTGGCTTCCCTGGCCCTCACCAACACCAGCAGTACGGACCTCGTGGGAGAGAGTCGCCATTCCCACCTCACCAGGCTCATCTACCCCCACTTGGTGGACCCCTGTATGGCAGCCCAAACTCGCACTTCCCGCACCCGGACGCCCAGCAACAAGTGCACCAACAGCCACAACCACCTTCGACATCGGCGCCCGTCCATCCTAGCCCGCAGACTGCGCATGCAAGGGCAAGTAGCCAGAGTGTGCAGCCAGCGACGCCGCACGAGGGTCAGAGCAATGGGCCGACCGCGACTAGTGGCGCCAGCGCGAGTCCGAGTCTGCATAACCTACTGTCGTAGTACGGATGGAGATTGCATACGTTAAGTGCGAGATGAGCTCGAACCGAATCGTCGAGAGGGATGTCAGAAGGATTGGGAACTGTGGATTGAATTGAGCGTTTTGCGTGTATGATTAAAGGAGGGTGAAGGAAGGCAATGTGGTAGCTATTCTGAAGAGTGGAAATTCCAAACAAGTTCAATCGCACTTTATCAGACAATCGAAAGGATAGAAGTGATTCGTCATGTGACGTTCATGTCGAGGCAAAGAGGTACCTACCTAGGTAGGTGTGTATCTCTTGTTAGCGGAAATTGGCCGTCCACCTTCAGGCTTCAACAACCTGCAATTCTGTCGAAAACATCCACTTATTTTGGCATCAGATCTCCAGTCGCGTGAACGGTGACGCATCACATTTCCCAATCACAATATCCTCTGATGGGCCGAGGTTCGACAACCACAATGACACCCTCGCAAGCCATGATGCTAACTCCTCGTAGCATACAACCAGGACCAACGCGACCGCGTCAAGGTCTTGCTCGAAGCCGGCCGCGATGAGGAGTTCATCGAGAAGGACACTGGCGTGTCCGATCGCACCATCCGTCGCTGGAAGATGGAGCTCGAGCGTACAGGTAGGATAGGCAAGCCGCCAGAGAGCAGGACGGGTCGCCATCGTGTGTTGAATGCAGAGGTCGAGACTGTGAGTTTCGCCATTGTCGCTCGCGGGTTGGACGGCTGAGCTGATGCGGGTTGCAGGCGCTGTTTGAGCATGTCAAGGACAAGCCCGAGCTGTCGGTGGACGATATGCTCTGGTGGCTATACGACACGTACAAGATCGTTGTTGGCACGCGTACGATCCGTCGCGTCTTCGAGCGCAAAGGCGAGGCGGGCAACCGCTTCAAAAAGAGCAAGCAGGCTGCCGCAAGCGAAGGCGCGTCCGATGCGCAACCTCGAGACCTCACTCAAGCGCCTGTGCTCCAAGGCAACGAGCAGTATCAGAGTCCCTACGCCCCGATCGCGGATATGACGAACCATCAGAGCAATGCCGAGTTAACCCTTGCGCAAGCGCTGACCGGCGCGAACTATCCGCCGCCACCACCTGCGCCGCTGGAACTCGACATGGAAACGGAACTGCCACCTGAACAAGAGGAAGAGGAAGAAGAAGATGAGGAGACTCTGCAGCTGCAGCTGCAGCAGATCGAATTACAGAAGCGCGAGGTGGAGTTGAAGCTGAAGATGCGCCGATTACAGCAGGGCAAGAACTTGCATACACCAGCTCGGAAATCTTCATCGGCCTCGACTCCAAGCACGCTATACAAGCCCAGTGTACATACCGGCAATTCTCCTCCCAAGCGCGACTCGCGTAGCAAGAAGAAGATCGAGGAGTCCAGACGAAGAACCGCCGAACGGCAAGAGCGCATGTTGCGCGACTTGGAACGTCGCAGTAGGCGTCGCGAACACCTCACGGCGGAATGGGTACAGAGCAAGGACGTATGGCCGTTGCGTGCGCAGGGCGCGCTGGCGGAACTCATGCACCAGTACGGTTACTACACTTTCAACCAGAACAACGTGGACACCTTCGAGGCCATGTACCGCGAACTCTACCAACTCGTCGATCTCAGCAAGAACGATTGGGATCCGAACGTCCACGACGAGATGCTGCGCGAGCGCATGAAGCGCAAGATGGGTCAATTGCGCACTAAGATGCAAAAGACTGGCGAGATCATCGGTCGCGCGGACGGCTACGCTGGCTGGCAAAAGGCAGACGACTACACTGGCGAGCAAGCTGGTCACGTTTTGGGCGACGACGCGCACGACCCGCAAGACGATGGTATAGATCCTCACCACGATCCCGCGATGCAGGTAGCACACGCGAGCATGCAGGCTCAGGCTCAGGCTCAGGCTCAGGCACAAGCCCAAGCCCAAGCAGGTGCGCAGCAACAACAGCAACAATCAGTGGCTCCGCAGCCAGAGGAGCAGATGCATTACGAGCCAGTGCCTGATCCCAATCAGATGGGCGGTCAACCTATATACGGTAACCCTCCGATGATGCACCATCAACAAGCTCCTCCGTACCCCATGATGGACGGACATCATCAGAACATGCTGCCCTACGGCCAGTTGCCCCCGGGGCATGAAAATGGCATGGTCATGTAAGGTGGCTTGCGTTGTTTGTGAGGCGTTTCGATACCGTGATGATAACACGATGTTGCTTTATTTTCAGAGGCGTACAGGTGCAGCGATCACTCATCGGAGTACTGTATTTATTGGGTCCCTGAATCATTCTGTTCGGTACCAGATTTTCTCATGCTTGTCACAATTCACATAGGTATGCAGAGAGGATCTTGCCATGTGTTTCGGTACTTTTAGGTCACAAGTCACTGTTCTAGCTTCCTCTCATTCTCCACCATCTGCATACAGTACGTCCTTCCATCATCGAAGTCCTCGTATTCCTGATCGTCTGAGGAATCTCAAGTCCGGTTCACTTGCCCATGAACTCCCAGCCACCCTTAATCAAGTGACGCGTGGCTGTGGGCCAAAAACCTGTTTTCTTGCAGCTGGCGACTTGAGCTACCAGATCCTGCATTTGGGGGTCTTTCCGTTCAACTAATCCCTGCATTTCTATTTCCCTTCCTTCAGCCTTATGACGTACTTGAAGATTCACATGCAAGCACTCTGAGCTCGTTTCGGTACTCTGAAGCGAAGTCAGTCAGCCGGCAAGACCCCACGGCCTAACGAAACGCCCAGACTCGAACATCGAACCCCACCGGGTGCGGTATGGTTACTCGGCGGGGGCGCAGAAGCAACGTGGAACAAGCACAGAAGCAAGCACCCGAGCCGTTGTCGACCTAAGTGGTGACCTTTCAGACCCTACAGCCCTATGGACCCTTCATGATGGACGCAACACCATCCACACCGCCGCCACAGGACGTCGTCAACAGTAATGAAGCAATCAAGGACCCTCTCGCTCTTCCCTCTCCGGAGGTTCTTGCCGAGATCGCTCGCAAGCAAGAAGCTAGGGCGATGGAAATCCAGGCTGCGAGGCTCGCTCGACGACAGTCGAAGAAAGGCGAGAGCGCGAGTGTGACTGAAGAGCAAAACCGAAGTGATGCAGCTGTCATGATTCAAAGAAATTACCGCGGGCACAGAACGAGGAGAGCCATGGAGGGAAGAGGCCTTGACCCCAGCGTGCGGTGGATCGAGGCGCTCAAAGATGGTGCGTTGCGTACATGTGTAGAGGAACCTTTTGGGGAACTAGCCAATGTCTAATTCTTTCCCGGAACAGCCAAATATAACAATGTCACCGCCCCGAGGCCACGAGCCACATCGTCCCTCACTCCGGCTTCCCCAGTGCGTGAACGGTGGAAGCGCGCCGTCGCTATCGCACATCGAGCCGGCAGTGATGACTTCTCAGAGAGCGAAATCGAGGGTGACACTGAGGAGGAGAGAGCGGCTGCTCGGGAGGCCAAGGCGAGGGAGAAGCAACGTAGGGAGAAGTATGCGAAGACCATGGGGCTGGACTATTTCTTGGAGATGGTGGACAACAAGCACAGGTATGGCAGCAACCTACGACGCTATCACAAGGAATGGAAACAGTCGCAAACCCACGAGAATTTCTTCTATTGGCTGGACCACGGCGAAGGCAAAGATCTTGACCTACCGGATCGGCCACGGACCCGCCTTGATACAGAGCTTGTGCGATACCTTTCCCGGGAGGAGAGGCAGAAGTATCTGGTACATATCGACGATATGGGTCGCTTTGTCTTTTCGAAAAACGGCATCCCGGTCACGACAGCACCCGAATTCAAAGACAGTATCAACGGCATCGTCCGCCACGACGACCCAACACCCACCTGGCGCGAAGTCACCACGGGAGTAAAAGAGCAGCCAGCACCTCCTGGAGACTCCGACTCCGACGCCGCCTCTCTCTCATCAATGTCCTCGATCGGCACCGGCAAGCAGGAAGACAATACAAAATACACGAACAACGAGCTGCACGACGCCCGCGGCCTCGCCAAACTGAACCACATCAGCGCCAACAGCGTGATGAACCACCTCCTGCGCAAGACGACGAAGAAAAACACCTGGATCTTCGTCGCCGACACCAACATGCGCCTGTACGTCGGCATCAAGCAAAGCGGCGCCTTCCAGCACTCGTCTTTTCTGCACGGCGCCCGCGTCGCCGCTGCCGGCCTCATCAAAATCAAACGCGGCCAGCTTCGCAAACTCTCCCCCTTGTCCGGCCACTACGCGCCTCCAGTACGCAATTTCCGCGAGTTCGTGCACTGCCTCAAGGAAAGCGGCGCAGACATGTCTAGGTGCAGTATATCGCGCTCGTACGCTGTTATCTTGGGTCTGGAAGGCTATATCCGTACCAAGGATCAGGCCAAGAAGGCTGAGAGGGGCGTTAGGGAGCTGGTGAACCCCGAGGAGAAGCGTAGGCGCGAGCAGGTCGAGTTTGATGCTAGCGCCAGCGCGGCGAGGGAGAGAGAGGTGTTAAGGCAGGAGAGGGAGAGGAGGAAGAGTGAGGCTGGGTTGGGGGCGAGGTTTAGACGGAGCTTGGGGTTGGGGTCGCCGCCGCCGCCGGTGCAAGAGGGGAAGGAGGGCGGGTGAGGTGCGAGTCAAGATGGTGCTGTTGCATCCTTGTTTGTTCTCTCTCGGCGGATGGGCGTTTGCTTTTGCTTTGCTGTTTGGGTTTGGGCATTTTGATTACTACGACGGCGACGATGATGATGGCAACGATTATCATGATGATGATGATGATGATGCGGATCAGAACGATGATCCCACCTATTATTCGAGCAGGACAAATCGCCTTCGCGTTTTCACAACGCAGGCCATGACGAGGATCCTACCTAGAGCTACTGTACATACCAATTTCGTATGGAAAACATGAACCGAAGAAGCCTTGCGCCGCGTCGATTGAGTGGTCTATATTCGAGTGAAGGTAGTTGAGGCATCTGTATATCAATTTCTGTCAGAGACGGTATTGTATATCGACAGCGAAAGGATGGCCATGATCAGATACACCCCATCCAACTGTGATTGTGTCTCCTACACTGGACTTAGTCGCACATCCACCTGTTAGCAATATACCTGTATACCATGCCTATCTTTTGGCAGCATACATGTTTCGATTTACTGCATGTTCAATAAGTTATGGCATGGCAAAGGACATGGACCGTCGATGCCAAGGGTTAGGGTTGGGGTATGTGGTGTCGCATCTGGTCGTCAACAATGTCATTTTGAGATACGTAGACGCTGCTATGTTTTGATTCTCACCATCCGACAGATGTTATTACGATGCTTCGATCTGCTTTATCGGGCCACTTTGAATTTTCGATGAGTGTTACGGCGAACGAGTGGCATCCGATCGCCGTTGCACGTGAATATGAGTAGGTATTGTGGGAGCTTCATGCTCATATCAAGAAGACATTTGGATAAGTTATCTTCACTCTTCTTTCGATCGTCAGGGCAAGGATTTTACTACAAGACTGGCTACCACGGTACAGCAAGGTACGTACATACACGGAAACGTATTCGTTTGTCCAAGATCTTGGTTCCGGCGTTGTGGGAAGAGCGTTTTGATCATGACTCTGTAAGCTACGCAGCCAGCGGTCACTAGCAACGTCGATCACAACGCGCCATTCAAAACCCGTTGCATAGCGTGATCTTCCCAGAAAGGTTGGGAGCTATGTTGCAAAATAGCTTGTTGGGACTTCATCCCGTCACTTGTTCGGAAATCTTGTTGCGGTGTGTTCTCGCCATGTAAACGTGAGCGATGTGATGAGGTTGGGATTCATAAAAGTGTTATGGAGATGTATGTATATAGGCACAACACACCTTTACATAGTATACACACCACATAGGCATGAATGTCTTATAGGCGTGCTTACCGTGACATAAATCAGGCAGGAGGCCGTCGCACCTTCAACTACAGTACCTGACTGCTCTTCGAGCTTTATCTCGACCTCGTGTCTTCTCCATCATACATGTACTTATATTTGTATCACAACAGTCTCTCACACCATTGACACCATCAAAATCTCGACGTCACACACACAAAACCGCAGTGTGTTCGACATCCATGAACTTCCATGGCTATTGATCAACACTGCAAAGCGTCGTCAGGCTGGATCGAGATCGAACCCAACCCCTTAAAGGAGCCATCAATATCGTCGCAACAAGACCACCCTGCATCCGTACGATTCTGTACGAGACGATGTCGTGTCATCTCTTTGTCAAGGAGCACGCACGTTCTTACGTCGACGCTCGTCAACTGGAACCCGCAGCTCGGGTCTAACATATTGTATTCTTCCATGACAATATTTGGGATACACGCGAGCGACGTCTGCATGCGCGTACTACTACGACTTGAGCTCATGCCGATGTCATACTACTCCAGTTCAAGCTCACAGACTTTGACACCTCAGCCACCTGATGTGGTTCCCCAATGACCCCCCGTGCCTCCGAAAAGACGAGGGCCACCCTTGTTCGACGCGACCAAATGCAGGTACGAATCCGGCGAGAGCTATCCTGCGTCATAGCCCCAGTAGTTCTCGCCACAGCCGCCTCCAAGGCTCGGTATGTGGGCATCATAAAGTGGATGTCGACCTCGAAATGGAAAAAGCAGTTCGAATCCAGGTCTGGGTTAGACTTTGTTCCCGGTGTGTCGGGTGGAATTATAAAACCATAAGCTCTCGAGATGCGACCAGTTGCGTCGCGTTGCTTCCATCTCGATCCAAAAGTCACAGAGAATAATCACATGCATAGCAACAACTCTGCAGCTCGATTGGGCACAGTAGCACGGTGGCCTGTGGTACTAACGTAATATATAGCTGTCCCTTTACCAGTATACCGGCAGCAATTCCATCACACCCGGTCAATACCGCCGAAGCTCTCAAAGTCGTTGTAAACTTCTTGGAGACACGTTGCAAGGCAGCATGGCGGCGCGGCAACGTGTGCAGAGGCATGGGCGGCTACACGCGTGATGGCAAAAGTAGGTAGCCTTTTCGCCGACCCGTTCTCTGATGAGAATTACATACAGTACTTGCGAGCGTGGCAGGCTTTTTGGCTTTTCGCACTCTGCGCTAGCCATTGACTTCACAACGGCCGCGTCCGCTTCCCGTGAAACAGAGGAAACCGGTTTAGCATTCAACGTCCAGCCACACACATGCATATTGTTCATGCATGCTGTGCTTCTTCCGTCGCTGCCAGATCGCCTTTGCAGCTGTCTTGCTCGCCACAGAGGAGTCAGGAGGTGGCACCACACGGCTGACGGAGGGAGGGCGTCCAGCCGCTGGAGGCTGTATTTTGCCTGCCTTTCTATGGAGATCGACGATGACGAGCTCAGGCGAGAAGATGTGATGCGCCATCGCGATCGGCCAGCCGGTCAGAGCCATCGCGCATACGCTGGAGGTAACACCGCTGCTGCCTCTGCCAATGGATGCATGCGCTCTGCCACCTCTTAAGTACTGTACTTTGCAAGCTGTAACCACTTTAACACTAACGAGCCACGCGCGCAACCGAGTGCCTCGTGGCGTGCTATAGCACAGACGGGCAGCCGTTTTGTGTCCATCGCCCTCTGGCACTGGTACTGGCACTCTCGACCACCAATTGTTAGGTAAACCTGCAAACTCATGGCAGCACTGGCAAAAGCCGATTCGTTCACCATGACGTACGTGTGGCTCCCGAATCTTGACCCTCGTCCGCTAAAAGCAGATGGATCTCTCGAGGGCTCTGCGCATGGACGCCGTTTTGCGGACTCGGGAAGCACAACTACTACACGAAACATGCACGGATGCCGTCACATCGCTTGCGTCGTACAACTCCAGGCCTGCCGACCAACCGGCGGCAACTCTACCCAACGTTAGCAGCCACGATCGGCGGCGAGGTCTTCCTTGGCCAGACCAGCCAGACTCCTACGCACCCCCGTAACCTCCTCATGTTAGCTCGCGCCTCATGCACTCGCTGCAGGGATTGTGGTCGAGAGGACTCGGCGACGTCACTCGATGCCGATGCCCTTCTTCGATGCCAGGCCAAATCCATGCCCGGCCATGTCATTGCCCATGCCCTGTGGCTGCCATCTTGGATTCCTGGTAGACTAGCTGCCAGGTCCAGAGAGCTATATCAGAAAATCCGCAGCCACATTTCACATTCCCTTCCCATACCCAGCTTTCCTCCCAATTGCTACTCCCAATCAACTTACTCCTCCCAAACCAAACGAAGCTTGTACGATTATAACGACCTATTACCTAGTTAATGCTTGCTGTTACCGTTGTGCATGCCCACCACCAGCAACTCTAGTCAATACGCCTACTACTCTTTCCCTCCCACCCCCGACAGGAAATCATCCCCGGTAGGCAGCCGCGGATCTTCATCTAAGACTACCTCTTCCAACAAAACCACCACCCGCAACTCAGATAACATGGCTCCCTCCCCAGCGGCAGGCAGGCAGCAGGCCAGCGCCCCCAAGACTCCCACCAAGCTCGGCAGGAAGCCTGGAAACACTCCCCAGAAGCTCGGCCAGTCCGCAGCCAAGGGTGCTCAATCGGCCAAATCTACTCCCAAGCCCAAGGCACCTGATGCTGGCGAGCAAGCCGGCAAGGCCAAGGACACCGCCAAGAACGCGGGCGAAGAGGCCCAGAAGAACGTCGAGATCAAGGACGACGAGAACGACGACGACGACGAAGAAGAGGGCGAGGGCCTCATGAGCAAGGTCTCTCAGGCCGGCGACAAGGGCAAGGAGGGTCTCGAGGAGGCCGCTCCCGAGCCCGTCAATGACGACGACGATGACGACGACAACGACGCTGTCGAAGGCGCAACCCAGCAGGCTGAGGGTGCTGCCGACGACGCCCAAGAAGAGGGCGAGGACGTAGCTGACGACGCCACCGAGAAGGCTGGCCAAGCTGGCGAGTCCGCAGACGACACCCAGGACGACACCCAAGACGACAACGAAGAGCAAGAAGACCAGCAGCAGGGCGGCAAGATGCTCAGCGGTGCCAAGGGTCTTGCTAACAAGGCTTCCGGTCTTGCTGGCAACCAGGATCCTAAGAAGGCCGCTCAGGACCCCAAGAAGGCTGCCGAGGACGTCAAGGATGGTGCCCAGGAGACTGCCGAGGGCGCTGCCGAAGAGGGCCAGAAGGTCGCTGGCGAGACCACCGACGAGGCTGGTGAGGCCGCTGAGGGTGCCGAAGACCAAGCCGAAGATGCCGCCGAGGGCGTCAAGGACCAGGCTGAGGACGCCACTGAGGATGCTCAGGACCAAGCCGAAGACGCTACTGAGGGTGTCAAGGACCAGGCTGAGGACGCCAAGGACCAAGCCGAAGATGCTCAAAGCGACGTCGAGGACGCCACCGAAGACGCCGAAGGCCAGGTCGACGACGCTGCTGAAGGTCCCCAAGACCAGGTCAACGGTGTCCAGGACGAGGCCAACGGTGTTGCCGATGGTGCTTCCCTTGGCGACCTCAGCGTGCTCAAGGGCCTCGAGGTTGGCGAAGATGGCAACATCAACGACTCCGAGGGCAACCCCATCGGCAAGCTTTCTGAGGGTGACGCCGAGGACCTCGAGGGTTACCCCATTGGCGACAACGGAGAGATCCTTGACGACGATGGTGACCTTGTCGGCCGCTGCGAGCTTCTCCCCGATGAGATCAAGAGGCAGATCAAGGAGGCCCGCGAGAACGGCGAGGAGCTTCCCGAGGGTGCGGAGCAGTACCTCTCCGACGCCGATGATGACGAGGAGCAAGACGATGATGAGGAGGACGAGGAGGATGACAACAACCTCCCCGGCCTCTCCATTATGGAGGGTCTGACCTGCCAGGTCGACGGTCTCATCTACGACTCCGAGGGCAACACCATCGGTAAGGTCACCGAGGGCGACCCTTCTGAGCTCCAGAACGCCACTCTCAACGCCAACGGTGAATTCATCGATGACGAGGGTAACGTTGTTGGCTACGCCGACATCCACGAAGACGCTGCCGACCTTGTTGAGCAGGGTGTCTACGAGCCCGCCAGCGCTGCCACCGATGCCGTTGAGGATGCCGCTCCCGACGCTGAGGTTGACGAAGCTGGCAACGCTATCAACGGCGCCAAGGATGACGCCGAGGACGCCGCCGACGCCGCCGAGGATGCTAAGGATGCTGCTGAGGATGCTGCTGATGACGCTGAGGAGCAGGCCGAGGGCATCGAAGACGAGCTTCCCGGCATCGAGGCCCTTGAGGGCAAAGAGCTTAACGAGGCTGGCGAGATCGTTGGCTCTGACGGTGGTATCCTTGGCCAGATCGAGGACGAGGAGATCCGCCAGAAGATCATTGATGGCGAGATTGACCCCGACACCCTCAACATCAACGAGGAGGGTCAGGTTGTTGACCAAGACGGCAACGTCTTGGGCGATGCTGAGCTCGCCGAGGGTGCTGCTGAGAAGCTCAGCAAGCTTGCTCCCACCTACGACATCCGCATTCTTGAGGACCGCAAGGTCAACAAGAAGGGCAAGGTCCTTGATGACGATGGTGAGGAGATTGGTCAGCTCACCGAGGGCGACCCTGCCAAGTGCGCCGGCCAGAAGGTCAACGAGAAGGGCCAGGTCATCAACAAGAAGGGCGATGTTGTCGGCAAGGTTGGCATCACTGAGGGTGAGGCTGCTGAGACCGCCACCAAGGAGCTTCTTGAGGAGCTCGGTGAGCTGCCCGAGGAGGACGACACTCCTGGCATTGAGACCCTTGAGGGCTACAAGCTCAACAAGAAGGGCAAGATCCTGAACGAAGATGGCGAGGAGATTGGTGAGCTTGCTGACGGCGAGCTTTCCAAGTGCGCCGGCAAGAAGATCAACGACAAGGGCGAGATCCTCGACAAGGATGGCAAGACCGTCCTTGGTACGGTCCGCACTCTTCCTCAGCAGCCCGAGGAAGAGGAGGAAGAGACCCCTGAAGGCGAGGAAGGTGAAGGCGAGGTTGAGGGCGAGGAGCCCCAAGAAGGCGAAGAGGAGCAGGAAGGTGAGGGCGAGGACGAGGAAGAAGAAGAGGAGGGCGATGCCCTTCCCCCTCTCTCCATCCTTGACGGCCTTTCTTGCAACAAGGCTGGCAAGCTTCTCGACAGCAATGGCAACATTGTTGGTGAGCTTGTTGAGGGCGACGCCAAGAAGCTCTCCAAGTCCGGCATCACCGCCGACGCCGAGGGACAGTTCTGGAACAACAAGGGCAAGGTCATCGGCCGCGCCCAGACTGTTCCCCAGGAAGAGGACGAGGAGGAAGCTCCCTTCGCTGGCCTCGAGGGCCTCAAGGTCATCGAGAACGGCTACGTCGCTGACGAGAACGGCAACATTGTTGGTGTTGTCACTGAGGGTGACGCCAAGAAGCTTCTCGGTCGCTCTGTTGACGAAGACGGAGACATCATCGACAAGAAGGGCTCTGTCGTCGGTCACGCCGACCGCTACGAGGAGGAAGAGGAGCCCGAGCAAGAGGAGGAGCCGGTCGACCTGTCCTTCTTGCAGGGCAAGCAGGTCAACAAGGCTGGTGTCGTCATCGGCGAGGAGGGAACTCCCATCGCCCGCCTGGTCGAGGGCAAGCCCAAGGAGGTTGCCGGCAGGAAGCTCGACAACCAGGGCCAGCTCTGGAACGACCAAGGTCAAGTCATTGGCCGCGTCGAGCTCATTCCCGAGGAGGAGCGCGAGTCCAAACCGGAGGGTCCCTTCGCCGGCCTCGAAGGCCTTCGTGTCATCGAGGGTGGCAAGGTCGCCGACGAGAACGAGAACGTCGTTGGTGAGATCGTCGAGGGCAACCCCAAGCGCCTGATTGGTCTCGCTGTCGATGAGGACGGCGACATTGTCGACAAGTACGGCAACGTCAAGGGTCACGCCGACCCCTGGGAGGAAGAGGAAGAGCAGGAAGAAGAAGTGGACAACAGCATCCTTGAGAACAAGGTGCTCAACAAGCAGGGCTACGTCGTCGACGAGCAGGGCATTCCCTTCGGCCGTCTTGTCGAGGGCAACGTCAAGGAGCTTGCTGGCCGCCGCTGTGATGAGAACGGTTTCATCTACGGCGACACCGGCAAGGTCGTCGGCAAGTGCGAGGTCATCCCTGAGAACGAGCGTGTCGCTCGCCCTGAGGGTCCCTTCGCCGGTCTTGAGGGTCTGCGCGTTGTCAAGGATGGCAAGGTTGAGGATCAAGATGGCAATGTCGTCGGCGAGATCGTCGAGGGCAACGCCAAGCGTCTTGTTGGCCTTGCTGTTGACGAGGATGGCGACATCATCGACAAGTACGGCAACGTCAAGGGCCATGCTGATCCTTGGGAGGAGGAGGAGGTCGAGGAGGAGGAGGTCGACATGTCTGCTCTTGCCGGCACCACCATCAACAAGGCCGGCAACGCTGTTGACGGCAACGGCACCATCATTGGTCGCATCGCCGAGGGTGACGCTAAGACTCTTGTTGGCAAGAAGGTCGACGGTCAGGGCCAAATCTGGGACAACGCCGGTAACGTCGTTGGACGCTGCGAGCTTGTCTTCGGAGAGGACACCAGCCCCGAAGGTCCCTTTGCCGGCTTCGAGGGCCTCCAGATCAACAAGGATGAGACTGTCACCACCCCCAGCGGCGACATCATTGGTCGCATCACTGAGGGTGACATCAAGAAGCTTCTCGGTCACGGTGTCGAGGAGGACGGCTCCATCATTGACAAGAACGGCAACCAGATCGGTATGGCCGAGCGCTGGGAGCCTGAGGAGAAGGAGCGCCGTGTCAACCCCATGTCTGGCATGCGTGTTAACAAGGAGGGTGAGGTCCGCGATGAGAACGGTGACCTTGTCGGTAAGCTCACCGATGGAAACCTCGGTCACTGTGTTGGTCAGGAGATCAACGACAACGGAGACGTTGTCGACGTCGACGGCAACAAGATCGGCGAGTGCACTCTGCTCGAGAACATCGACGAGGAGACCTACGAGGGCCCCACCGAGGAGGAGCTCGAGGAGGCCGCCCAGCGTGAGAAGGAGCGCGAGATCGCCGAGAAGATGGGCGGCATCTGCCAGCAGACTCTCGAGCGTGTGCAGCCTGTGTGCAAGCAGATCAAGGAGCACATGGACAAGGCCGACCGCACACCCAAGGACGAGCTCGACGAGGACGAGCTGGTCAACAACGTCAAGCCTCTCATCGAGGAGGCCGGTCGCATTCTGCAAGAGTGCAACGGCTCCCTTCGCGGCCTCGATCCCGACGGCAAGATCGCCGCACAGGCCAAGGGCCGTCAAGGCACTGGTGAGGCTACTCCCGAGGAGCACCGCCTGGCCGAGTGCTTGAAGGACATCACAACCAACGTCGTCACCACCGTAGACGACGCCAAGAAGAAGCTCAACGACATGCCTCACGCGAAGAAAAAGCTCAACCCCCTGTGGGGCCTGATGACCCAGCCTCTGTTCCAGATCCTGGCGGCCGTCGGTCTCCTGCTGGCCGGTGTGCTAGGCCTCGTCGGCCAGCTGCTCAACGCCCTCGGCTTGGGCGGTCTGGTCAACGGCCTTCTCGGCGGTCTCGGTGTCAACAAGCTGTTGGGCGCTTTCGGCCTCGGCGGTGACGACAAGAAGAAGGACAAGAAGAAGGGCGGCAACCCCATCAGCAGCCTGCCTATCGTTGGCGGCATGCTTGGTGGTGGTGGCAAGTAAGTGCCTCTCTTCACAACAACTAGCAACAAAACTGCCTCGACAGCGAGCGGGAGCCCCGGTATGGAAGAAAATACATTCCGCCCGCCCGGCCTGGTCTTGACAGACGTGGATGGGAGAACCAAAGGAGGGAGGAGGGTTTCATTTGTCAGGACCAGCAACACCAACCAACAAAGCTTCAAACCGGGAAATGCAAAACTTTCTGGGAGGAAAGTAAAAATTTCTTTTTGGAGACGATGATATCCCCGATTTCTTTGAGCGATTTTGGATTTCTGTTGGAGGGAGAGTGGTACCAAGTTGTGGTGATTTGCGGACTTCTTCACTTCTCCCTTCCTTCTTGGGAGGGAAGGAGGGTGAGATGGTTTGGATCCATCTGCTTCTCGCTACTGCTTGCCGCTTCTTTCCCTCTTCTGCTGCGTTTTTTTGTTTTTGAGAGCGAGGAGCGAGTGGTAATGATTTCCGGTTTTTCTGCTTTTCTTTGCTTGCGCAAGCGTGTATAGTATCTTACTTAGTTGACAGGTCTTTCGCGGACGCGTGATTGACTCTTAATACTACTTCAAAAAATTAAAAAAATTCACAGAAAACAAAATTTGCCCTCTCACTCTCACCATCCTCCCCATCTTGAGTCAACAATGGCTCGTAACAGCTGCCACGCTACATAGCATAGATCTGTGCATGTGAACTCGATGGTTCTGTCGATGCGCTCGCGTTGCACTCATGATTCACTCTCTCGAGCAGCCTGGGAGTTGGTCACTACATTTAACTGATCAATCAATCGTCATTTTGGAAGTCAAACAAAGCCAAAAGTTTCGTTTTCATGTACAATACAATACAATACATACGCGCATATGCATCGTACAAACAAAAGGTATCATCTCGTCCTGTTTCTCATCTCGCATGCATCTCTTCATCATGATCATCTCAAATCGTCTCACGCTGAAAGTAGAAAAAAAAAATACCAGAAGCAAGGCTCGCTGCGCGCCAAAAAAAAAGAAACGCAAAACAAGACTAGACAAATCATCAAAGGCAATGCTCGCTTGATCAAATCCCCCAAAATTCCTCGGCTACCGCTCCTCGCCTGGCAGCAGCAGCCTTACTCATCCTTGCGACTTTTCGTCTGCAATCGTCCTTTGGCGAGTGGTAGTGGTAGTCGTTGTGGCCTTCGTGGTCATTGTAGTACTTGTTGCTCGTATATGAGCGGCGAAAACTCATCAGACCACCCACGCTCCTGTCGCCGTTCGCAACGACGATCTCGTCTCCGCCGTCGACGAGCGTTACGCCGGCGATGGTGCCGAAGAAGCGAATATCCTGCCTTCCCTGCTGCCAGTGCTCATTCGAAACCGGCAGAGAGCGTGTGTCGAAAATGCTGACCACGTCTTCATTCTCGGCCGAAACGAGCATTGAGCTGTCGGACGAGAAGTGCAGAGAACGCGAGCAAGAGAGGAGGTTCGGCAGGGTGGCAAGGGGTTTCGCCCAGTTGCGCGAGTCCCACAGGGCGATTTTTCCGTCCTGGGCGCCGGTGGCGAGGAACTTGGAGTCGGGCGACCAGGCGCAGGAGAAGATGTGGTCGGCGTGGGAGCGCAGGATGGCCAGGGTGTCACCGGTCTCGGCATCTGTGACGAGAGCGTCGGGGGAGTCACCGACGAGTGCGCGGAGGCGGCCATCCGAGGCCGTGGTGGCGCTGTTGAGGGAGTGGGCGTAAGGGAGGGTCTTGGTGAAAGTCTCGGTGGCGAGGTCCATGAGGCGGAGTCGTTGGTCGTTGGCGCAGAAGGCTGCTTGCGGCAGGCCGGAGCGGCGGTGCGAGAAGGTATGTACATGGGTGACGAGGCCGTTGCGGTCGTGGGTTACGTAGCCTTCCGAGTGCGAGGCGGGGGAGTCCAGATTGCGGAGAGCGTACTCACCGTCAAACCCTCCTGCGACAACAATGGCGGAGTCTGCCGCGGCAAGACACGTGACCCGAATTGGCGTCGATGTCATGTTGGACTTGGATAGATCGAGGATCACATCCTCGGTGCCCGGGCAAGATAGCGATGCTCGAATGACCTTACTTGTAGTCGTGTAGTATACTTCCCTGCCGGCAGATGCGAGGACATGGCGAAGTTGGTGGTGTGCGAACCTTGGCCTCATCGTACCGTTGAAGTAATGGAAGCGATAGTGACGCTCATTCTGGGTGTCCAAACCAGACGGCGCATCAGCAATATTCATCTTACTTGAACCAGATGGAATCAGGTGAGACACTCGGTCCTGGAGAGCCTCGCTTCTAGAGGCACCATGTCTGCTCCAGTCAATGCCCTGCATGTCAACACCAGACTCGATCGATTCCTGGCGATCGAACATTGGAAGTGAACTCTTGTCGGCGCTGGCGCGCTCCATTAGTGCATTTCTAAGTTGAAACTGCGGCGCAGAAGAGCTGAAAGTGGTGGCTATGCTATCCAGAAAGTGGCTATAGTGACGAGGGTCATCCACAGACCATGCCGTTTCCGCCATGTCGGTCAAGACTGTGTACTGCGCTGTATTTCCGAGTTGCAGAGGAACGCTTTCTAAGATTGAGTCATGCTCGGTGTCCGGTACACTACGCGGTACGTTGTTTAAGTGTCGCTCATCGGTGGTGACAGTAAAGTTCTGTAGGCTGTCACATGAGGGTTGATGCGAAATCATCCTCGATCTGATTAGAGGGTCGCCCCGTGAATCGACTTGTGAAGGACCATCATGTGTGATTTCATCCAGCGCAACACGTCTACGACGTACGTCTTCTTCCTGGAGAATGTCATCACACTGAGGTCGCGGATGTTGCAAGAGTAGTCCTTGGTCCTTGCCCGAGCTCGAGAGCACACTGCCAGGTAATGTGGTTTCCCAATCCGGTGGCAGATCTCCAGGCGCAGAAGAAGTGCCGGTCGTGACTTCCTCGGCCAAAATCTCTAACGATCCACCAGGAAGTCGAACTGCATCAGTCTCCCACTGTGATAGGTCGTCGTGCTCGTCCTTGTCTTCGTCCTCGGCATCCAAATCTTCGAGGCCCGTACAAGGTAAGAAAGGAAGCAAAGAGCTGCTGGAAAACACAGGCTCCGCAAAGCGGGCCATACAAGCGCGCTCCATCTTGTCTCGAGGCCGGGAAGTTTTCCTTCGATAGCGCTTCGAAGAGGACCCGAGGTATTTGACGGCAGCCGGTGGGCTGCAGAAATAGAACATGTCGGCCATGGTACCGCAGGAGTCGCAGGGCCGCACGCGAAAAGAAACGCTCCCGGTCGATACGAGCCAGAGAACAGGGACGTCGTGTGTGCGGTCAAAGAGGAAAGGCCTTTGCCTGTCCCTTTCCCTGCAGGCTGCAAGGTACGGCTTCACGCTGTACCGAAGGTCGCGACAGGAAGATCCGGGGCGCTGGCTGTCAAAAGGGAAGAAGCAGGATGGATGTGTGGATGGAAGTGGTGCCGGGACCCAGAGATAGCAACGCTGGGTTGGGCCCGTCCTGCGGTAGAAGAATCCCGAGCCAGCTGGAGAGTCAGAGGTCGTAATCGCACAAGGTGGGCTGTCAAAGTATTGCTTGCATGCAAGCGACGTGCGCTCGAGGGTACGTACGGGGGCGACGTCTTCAAGCAGCCAACGTGACCCGCAACGGGTTTCAACAAAACCCCGTCCTGACTGGCCAGGCGGGTGCTTGCAGGTTTTCCGGGTACACCAGCGCAAAGGGCCGGTGCTATCTGCATGCGTCGGCCCTGTCTGGCGTAGGCGAAGGTGAGTCTTGGGGTTTGTGGTTGGGGGTGTCAAGGGTTGGAGAGCTCGGCAGCATGCAATCCCGTGTCAGGTAGGATCAACATTACCGTGGGAGTGGGTATCAGCAGTGGTAGCGGAAGCAGGACGGTGTTCACGACGATGCATTCATGCAAGGTTCTTTCTCGTGGGATCCTCTGCCCCGCATGACCGGGGTGTGTAGGTAGGCAGGTAGATTGTAAATAATGCGCGTCGACGGGTTGCAGATTGGCTAGGTCCGAGGCGGAATCCGTACCGAGCGAGGGCTAGAGCGTGCAGATGCTAGACTTGTATGTAGTAGTAGTAGTAGTAGTAGACTGGCATGAGTGGGAAAAGTAAGGTAGTCGTCGTTCATGTCGTCGCCACCGTCGGTGGTATTATGTTATATGTCGTTCTCGTCTGTCCAGTGGTCGTTGAGACAAGCAACGCTTCGGACCCTCGTTGGGCAGCAAGCTCGCAGGTCGTAACAGCCGCATGCACCACGCCGATTGGCTCCAAAGGAGAGAGTCAATCCAAGCGACGGTGACGAGACGAGACACACAGAGAGGGAGGGGACTGAAGAGAGAGAGAGTGAGAGACGGGCACTTAGCGAGTGGGACACCCGGCTGAGCAGTCAAGCACGTGAGCTTCGTGATACAGACATGGTACAGAGAGGGCAGGCCGGCGCAATAGGCCTGCTCGTCTGTTGCACGAACCGCCGTTGGATGTGAAGAGAGTCGACGATGAAAGATCAGAGTACCCTGTCCCAGTCGTTACCCAGTCCAATCCATTCCAATCAAAACACCATCCCTACACATTCACGCAGTAGTCGGCCATGGCCGTGCACAGACAGCACTCCACACGGACACAAGCAGCAAAGCAGAAGATGAGACTGCGACTTCAGCCGGATTGGCTGAAAATGGACTTATTGCCTGGCTGCGCGTCTCAGGCCATCCCCTTACGGCGACTCGCATCTGTCAATTCCTCTCGCCGGCCGGACGCCTTCCCTCCCTCGCGTGTGTCGCACGCGGGCGCAGCGAGCACGGATCCAATCGAAAGCGTGGCAAGCGAGGGAGGGAGGGGGCGTTGTGTGTGTGTGTGTGTGTGTATGTGCGGCGGCACGTAGCCGAGGGTGGAGAATGCAGACATGTTATCATGCATGCATGCACGATTAATCCGCATGGCTTGGTTGCCTCTGTCAGTCAGTGCGCGAGGGCTCACATCTTCTTGCTTGCGGACCTGTGGGCTTGGAGGTCGTACTGCATACGAACTGCCTACATCATAGAAGTGGACTGAGATTCTGCTGTACTGGAATGGGCTGCGACTGAGATGGTGGTCGTCATTATTACTGGTGTATGCCCTAGCGATCGCTCACCTACCCAATCATGACCCAGCGCGCCCGACTTCACACTGTTACTAGTCTCAGATACACCAGGAACGTACGTCGCAGTCAGTCAGTCACATAAGGCGAGGCAAAGGAAGATGGTGGTAGTATCAACGCGCCATCGCAAACGCACGTAACGATCTCGCAGCAATCTAGCAGCGCGCATCGACGACTTCAACAAAATAGTTGGCCAAAACCGAATCGAGTGGCTCTAGCTAACGCGATCGTATCGTATCGTGGCGGTCCCAGATCGTGAACACAGACCTAGCACAAAGGAGGAACTTGGAGGTGTGTCCTATGGTGGAAGCGTAGCGTGGCGGCGCGATCCCATCTGGCACCACGGAGATCGGAGCTTGGGGACAGGTTGGCAGCCCACCACCACCTTCAGATGTGTTGCGAACTGACGACACGGTGATGAGACTGCGATCAAGAGATTGAGGGCTTGGGGTGAGATCAGATGAGATGGGCGGAGTGGCGCGGTGTGTCTGCGTCGTGTCTCTTTTGTGTCATCGTAGCGTTCATGCAGTGTAAGAGACATCGTGGTGAAGAAAGAAAGAACGAAAGAACCTAAGAAACCATGTCGGCGGCTGGGTGGTTAGATCCCACTTAGCCGACGACGCCGAGTTGACTGTAGTAGCCGATCCCGAGTCCGATCCTTGCTTCACCACGGAAGCAGGGCGGCCTGTTCGACTTGACGGAATGGATACCACGTGAAAGAGTCATGTCGGGGGTTGGGGTCAGAGCCAAGGCCGCGTGTAGGCTACCCACTCACCTACATATGCGTAGGCGAGCAGAAGCTGAAGTCGACTTAGTTCAGCAAAATCAGGCGAGAGCAGTGCGGGCGTAGCAGGGTTGTTTTGCATACCGGCATTGTTGTTGACACGACTCGACATGACCAATTGGGCGACTAGTCTGTCTCTGGGCATACTCAACGCAAAGAGGCGGTGCACTAATGTGTAACGAGAAGCGAACAATCAAGCAAATTTGAAAGGAGGGTTGGTGATAATTCGAATGCAACGGTAGCAGCCACGCGAGCTGAGCTATCGGACAAGATGTGACAATGTCGACGGGAGTTCAAATTGAGCGAGTATATATGATGCCATTTACTTTCTTTCCCATTACATGTAGTGAGACTACTACACATCTCTATTCTCCCATGCAAATTGGAACGTACACCCTCAAACCACCAATGCCACGCGCTAGGAAGAGACATCTGGTCTCGGATTCGCATATAGTAATAGTAACAAGAAACAATTCGCCTTCACCTCTCCGTCCCAAATTTTGATGTCATGTATGTTGCGGACGAGAAGTCGTGTCGGAATGAAAAGGTGAAAAGATCAGAATGTTCTGACCAGATCATGATGAAGTAACAAGCAAGCAAGCAAGCACGCACGCGAACGAGTCTAATCGTGATACGCGCTTTCGAATCCTCTCGAGCCTGCACGCGAGTGACCGAGCATGGGAGTCGTCACTGCCGAAGAGCCAGCACCCATCGTCGTGGCGCCTTGGCTCTTAGGCCTGCCGCTCCAGACTGGGGCACGGAAGCGACGTTCCTGCTCGAAGTCGCCCCACCTCTTCATAGTGATCTTGCTGCTGTCGAACTCGCCGTCCTCGTCATGCCCGCCTTTGTCGGCGCCAGCGACTGCTCCTGCGGTCTGTCGAGTGTCGCCCCAACTGAAGTCGTCAAAGTGCCAGAAGGAGTAGGTTGGGAGGATGAAATTCCAAATTGGCAGGGAGAGGAGGTAGATCAACATCCACAAGACGTAGATGAGTCTATGGGCTGTGATGACAATGAGGACACCGGGAAGACCGAGAACCAGGATCAGGAGGATGAGAGGAATGGTCGGCACTGGTGTGTCTGTGAAAGCAGATTTGAGAGCGATGGCGACTGGGAGATTTGGTTAGTGACATGGTTGTATGTGAAAGTGAGTTTGCGAGTACTTACCGACGTAGAGGGTGAAGGCGATGGCAGCTGGCAAGACAAGAGTGCCGATCAGTTCGATGAAGACGACGAACTGCATGCTGAAGCAGAAGGTACCACACAGATCTCTGACAAGGACCAGCTCCATAAGATTGTGCACAGTCGAGTTGATCCATCGGCGGCGTTGAGAAAGAAGCACGCTGAAGGAATCCGGGACGGTAGTCTTGCACACAGCTTGCGGCACAAAGATCTGCTTGCGCTTGGGGAAGGTCTTGAGCATGAGCGTCGACAGATATCTGTCTTCACCAAGCAGAAGCAAGTTCTTCTTGTGCAGTGTGTCGACAACGTTCTCTGAGTAGTGCTCGACGATATCCGGATTGGCGAGGATAGGAACCCAGTAGTTCTGGCCACCCTTTGGTGTCTTGATACGGTACATGCAGAAACATCCAGGCAGACAGGTGACACCACCAAAGACCGATTCGAAAGACTTGCTCAGGTGATGCGAGATGAAGTACTCGAACACTTGGATCATGGTGACCCAGGAGTCGGTCTTGTTTGCAATCTTCGTCTCACCACACAGACCCATGACCTCGGGATCCTTGACCATAGCGCTGACCATGTGGGTAAGTGAATCCGGGAACACCTTAGTGTCAGCGTCGACCATGAGAGTGATTTCGTAAAAGTCGGGAGATATGCCGGTGATCTTCCAGATGCCGTTGAACATTTCGTACTCGAGTTCTGTCATGCGCTCATCGAACATGACCTTTTGCAAGAACGACATGAGGATGATCTGAGAGTCGCGCTTGCCACGGTTACCAGGCTTCGAGACTGTAGCTTCCTCTGGCGTGCCGCATTTGACGATAAGGAGCATAGGAACACGTTGCTGTCTTTCCAGGGGAATCGCAGAGTCGGCGCCATAGTCGTAGAAACCAGAGTAGACCTTGGCCATGTTGTGACGCTTACTACCAGATGCGACAGCCACGTAGGAGAAGGGCTCGACATCATCCGGGTGCGTGGTTTGGTCTTTCATCATGGAAAGACAGACCTCGGGCGTGGACATGGTCTCGCCCTTGCCCTTGATCAAACCATCACAGACAACGAACAGGAGCTTGTGGCTATTTGGGTAGTCGGTCATAGCAATGGAGTCCATAGTTGTACGCATGCCCTCGGGGCCCTCGGAGTAAGCAGTGATCAAACAGATGGTGTGCGCAAGAGGGTAACCGAAGGGTTGCCAGTCTGGAGGCGGTTGCGGCACAACAGCTTCGGAGATGAAGCCCTGGGGTCCAGCGCTATCTGATTCGCCGTGGAGAGAACTGAACCGCTGCGTCTGAGCTCCAGAAGGCATGAGGCTTGATCTGTCGTGGCTGCCCCTACCAGGGCTGTCTGCGGTCGGGAGGGTGCCTTCGGAGCGATTTGAACCAGTGTAGGCGTTGGCACCCATGTTGGTAGGAGGAATTAGTCGGGTGGTCGAAGATTGGCTAGCCATCGTCATAGGGGCTGGCCTGGACTTGGTGTCGATAGCGTATGGACTCGTGAAACGACTGGTCTGCGGAAGGAAACTGTTTCGCTTGTTGGTACTTCCACTGACAAGAGAAGCAGGGTCCGTAACCTTGGGCGGAGCACGATAGATGTCCTCGGACCAGTCTTCAATCTGGTTCGCCCTCTTCTTCTTGTCGCTAGTCATGCTGGTTTTGTCAGCCGCGAATTTGCGGCAGAGGAACCACTGGAAGATCAGGGCGAGGATGAACTTGGCTCCTACGATGGCCAGAATGAAAATCAGAGACACGTAGAGCACCACCTTGGACGCAATGCAACCAACGGTCTCGGTATCGATCGATCCGACCTTGATGATTTCTTGCAGACATTGCGCGACCTGCTTATTGGAGCTGGCAGCAAAAGCAAGCGTGTTATCCTGGCCCCGAACCTTTGCGTCGGTACGAATGTCGTCGAACATTTGCGGATAGGAGACTTGCGAGGTGTTGAAGAAATCGAGCAGATTGAGATCCAAGACGTCACCTGAGTAGACCATCAAATTGCGTGTATCGTTGCGAATGTCGTCCCAGGTGAAGAAGACGTCGCCGGCGCTTTTCAAGTCGTAAAAGTTGTCGCGGGCCTCGCGAGACGTGTGACACGAGTAGCCAAGATAGTAGTCTGCAGTATCGTTGTATCCGCTGGAGCCGTCTTGATTGAACGGTTTGCATGGGAAGTACCATGCAAGGTTTCCGTCATTGTCAGTAGGCACATCTGAGTTCTCTACAGGGGTGATCAAGCCTTTGCATTTGCCGTTGACATTTTGGAACAAAAAGCTGCCGTCCTGGCCTCCGTGGGGCACGTCCATATCGTACAAGACGTTGCCACCACCAGAGATACCACGAGCAAGCGGGTGGCGCGATCGGGTCAAGTCGTAGGCCTTGCCGTGGAAAATCATGTAACCTGGACCGACCTTGTTGACCTGCAACCTGGCGGGGCCTCCCTCGGGACAGACGACTTGGGTGAAGCCGAATGTCAGGAAACCAACGAATGTGGCGATCAACAAGATGATGCTGCAGAGTCCAATCTTTTCTCTCCACGCTCTTTGCTGTTCCTTTTTCGGCATGCCGAAGCAGCTCAGAACGATGTTCGGAATGAAGAAGGTGATCATGTGGCAGTATGTGCCCCAAAGCGTGGGCGTTCCCGATGACTCCTTGACCTTTTGACGTCTCTTCTCATCCGCAGCGCCGGCAGACTTCCTTGCCAATTTCCTGGGCTGCCTTTTACTGGCGCTTCTCGACGCTAGATCGCTCGCAGCTGGAGCTTTCTCGTTCTGGGAGGAGCGTGGATCTTCAGAGTGGCCGGAACGAGAGCTCGTAGTGGCGTAATCGTCCTCGGCGTGTGGGTCATTACCAGTGATGGATGGCATGACATTCATGTGCTGGGCGTGTTTGCGGTAGTAAAAGTTCGGGTCTTCTGGGTCGTCGCGTCTCCTCTCTGGCCGGATCATGCTCCTCTTGCGCGAGAGGTCTTCGGCGCCACCTTGCGACGGTCGGCTGGCGTGTATCATCGGGTCGCGGTCTCCTGGCACTTCTGTAGGAGACTGGAGGGGACGAACATCGCCGCGAGGCTTCTCGGATGTGTAGCGACCACTGCCTTGGTGGTTCGAAGAGCTCCTCCTCCTTCGGTGTTGACCATGGCTGTCCCGTGTTGCTTCCTGAGGGCGCTGGTGTGTTTGGCTTGAGCGTCGTGGGCGATGCGCATCCGAGGACTGGCGGTCGGCGTCTGACGAGCGCCTTGGTCTGTCCCTATTCGCAGAGCTGCGGCGGCGCTGGTGTGCGGGTCGAGCGTGTGTGTCGTAGTAGGATTCTCTCCTCCTGGTGGCCTGCTCGGGCCGCGAAGGCATGTCGGACATGACGAGCGAGAAGTGAAGATGTCAGCCTCACCTGCTCCTGTGCCCGTGGGCGATGTGAGAGTGACGGTGTGCCGTGCGTAGGCGTGGATGTTCTACGGTGCTCGTTACCAAAAGCGAAGCGAGGGATCGGTCGGGCTTGCTGGCTGGGGAAGGAGCGAGGTGTGCTGGAGAATGAGAGTGAAGTGTGAGTGAGTGCAGTATTGTCGATAGTCGAGGCTGACAGACAACAACGGGACTGACTGGCTTCAAGCGAATGTGACGAGCAGAAGGACGGCAACAATGACGGCGGTTGTGAAACAGCAGAACGGCGATTGTATTGTATTGTTGCTATGCGGCGAGTGCGAGAGGCTGTCGCCCAGGGAGTCGCCACGGTGCCTTGGTGGACGCGCTAGCTCTGCGTAAAACACTCTAGTGCTGGCTGAGAATAGCACACGAGCCTGACGACTAACATTATTGTACGAGGGCTGTGAAGACTAGCAAACAAGCTACTTGGAAATAGCACTATACAGCACCGGCGTGGATTGTTTCCAGTGATCATGCTTGTCTTGTCTCTCGCCGCCTTTCGTAACGACACTGGACGCGAGGACTTTCCACGCAGCAATTCATTCATGAGCTGGCTGCCACAGGGCCTCCGTCACCAAAGCATGTCCACGTACTACTGTAGGTACCGTTTCGCGATGATGGGCCGCTAAGCAGATTGGGTTTGTTGCCGCGCATTGGCCGCGTCTCACTCTCGGTTGGGGGGTTTCCTGGAGAGTACTGTAGGTGTGTTTGGAGTACACGCTGCTTGTATATTATGTACAGTATGTATGTTATTTCGTTGTGCATGCTTCTCTAGCCCTACACTACGCTGGTCCGAGAGCGAGCGGGGAATAAAAGTTCCATCCTTGACAGGAAGAATCGGACAGACTATACCAACACACGGCGCATATCGCGTCTTCGCGTCTCCGACTCCGTCTCCTTTATTCATGCACCACTTGCCGCTAGTTGGCGGGTAAGGAGAAAAGGGAGCGAACCATACATACTCCAAAGTAAAACGGCCGTGACGCCTTGTATAGCTGACCAATCACCTACATCCAGGGTCGCTGCAGCAATAGTGTATGTGTGTGCCTCGTATACACTTTCACTTGCACGTTTTTTGGTTTGCCGCCTTGCCCTACCTACTACTGTACTGTCTCCTCCGTCCAATATTTCACCGTTGCTGCTGTAGGGGGGGCTTGGTTCTTGTCCTCCATCCTCCATGTCTCACCCCATCACTGCAGCCTGACTACGAGCCTGCCTGCCTGCCACGCCTCACCACCTCATTCACCAAACAAACACACCTCACTCGTCTCACGCGACCTATTCCCTCCCTTCCATTCCTCACTTGATTCTCGCCTCGTACAAAGTTAAAGCGCACTCAGCTCCGCTCGTCCAGCACACCACACCACACCACTGGCAAAGCACAGCACAGCACGTCCCGAATCCTCGGTCCCTCTTCCATCCTTGTCCCTGACTCCTGGCAGTAGCATCACAAGGATCCGGCAGGAGCTACTAAGCCGGACTACTTGACTAAGGTAGACAAAGAACAAAGGGTCCTCTAAGCAAGTGTCTTCCTTCTGTCTCCACCACCACCGTCGCCTCTTCGAAACCGTCCTACGCCGCCATACATCTACCGACCACGCCTTGTGTCGTGTCGCTCTACGCCTGTTTGCACAACCCAAACTCATTATCCATTCCGACACCGACTCGACACCCGGATTACACCAGCATCGATCGTACTGCTTAGCAGCTGACCCTCAAACAACTCCAACGATCCTCGTATCCTACAGGCATGGCTGCCGAAAACAGCCAACTCCAAGCGCCTAGCGACTCTCCCACGCGACGATCGATCAGACGGGTTGAGCAAACACCACCAGTCATCTCACAAGAATTTCCCACTCGCAAATCCGTGCCATTCCTGCAACAACCCGACATACGCCTGCAAGGATCTCCTTCCAGCCCTGTCAACATCAGCCCACCTCGGGCTGGCATACAACAACCAGAATCCGCAGCCATTACGGAAGCTCCGAGCAGCGACTACCGTTTCCCTGCCGCTGGTGTACAAACCCCGGATTCAGCATACCTCAAGGACTCTTCATCTTCCTCGTTGCCCTACAGGAGCAGACCAAACTCGGGTCAGGCCAATTACGCGGACGATACTTCTCCCAGCAGGACACCTTCCAGAGGGATCATGAAGTCAGATGGATATGGAGATGAGACACAAAATGGGGACGTGGAAAGGCTACAATACAGTGCATTTGGCGAATCGCCAGAGGTGAAGAAGCAGCAGCAACAACAACAGCGCTCGTCACGAGCGACTGTTCGTTCTGCAGGTTCAAGCTCTGGCTCCGATCACAAGCTGAGGGTGCCTGGACCACCGCCCAACCTCCCGAGGCCTACATCAACATACTCAATCGGCGCAAACAGTCGAGGGCGGTCAGGCACACCTCTGAGTGTATACGATTCCGATGGTCACGGATCGCCGAATCTTAGGCCGCGAGATGTCTCCTCAGCAAGACGCTCCCCTGGCCTGAGACCGACCAGCTACATCGACCTTTTGAGCGAGGTGCCTTACAATCAGCAGATTGCTCCTAGTGGCATGTTGAATAACGCAGGCTTGCAAAGTGTGGTGGGCAACGCTGCAAGTTTGCTGGACACCAAAAAGACGCTGGACATGTACCGGGCAAACGTCAAGAAGACAAACGACGCGGCTGTGCAGTACGAGTTCGCCATTTTCATGATCAACGCAGCGCAGAATGAACAGCCCGAGGACGACGTCAATGCAGCGCAACTCATGTCAGAAGCCAAACATATCCTCCAGCGACTGTCAGACCGCGCATACCCATTCGCACAATACTACCTAGGCGACGGCTACTTCTCCGGAGTCTTCAACAAGAACAAACCCGACTACGACAAGGCCTTCCCTCTCTTCGTCGCAGCCAGCAAGCACGGCCATGCCGAAGCTGGATACCGGGCCGCGCTCTGCTATGAATTCGGCTGGGGTACCTCCAAAAGCTACCCGAAAGCCGTGCAATTCTACCGCAACTCTGCCTCCAAGAATCACCCTGGCGCGGCGACCCGCCTCGGTATGGCCTGCCTGAAAGGTGACATGGGTCTCGGCAAGAGCGCTCAGCGATCCAGAGAAGGCATGACATGGCTGAAGCGCGCCACCGAGTCCGCGGACTTCCAGTACAACTCCGCTCCGTACGAGATCGGTCTGTTGCACCTCAACGGCTATGGTGACGACGTTTTCAAAGACGAGGCCTACGCCGCGCAGCTCATCACCCAAGCCGCCGAGCTGGGTCACGTCAAGGCCAACTTCCTCATGGGCCAGGCATATGAGAATGGACTCTACGGCTGCCCTCGCGATGCTGCCCTGAGTGTGCACTTCTACAACGGCGCTGCTTCACTCGGCATGCCCGAGGCCATGATGGCGCTTTGCGCGTGGTACATGGTAGGCGCAGAGCCTGTTCTCGAGAAAGATGAGAACGAGGCCTGCGCGTGGGCCATGCAGGCTGCAGAACTAGGTACGTTTATTTGTATCTGCATTTTAACTCTCACCCTTCTTCCTTCCTATGAGGGGTACGAGTTTTCCAAAGACTGAATCACTGACTTTCTTTTTGCTTTCCTACAGGCATGCCCAAAGCTGAATACGCCGTGGGCTACTTCACAGAAATGGGCATCGGCTGCCGCCGCGACCAATTAGAAGCCAATGTTTGGTACGTCCGCGCGGCAGAGCACGGCAACGAAAACGCCAAACAGCGCCTGAAACTCATTCGGGGCGCCGCCGCTGGTAGCGCTCCTCCTTCTGATCCCAAGCCGATGGCAAAGGCCGAGGCAAAGACCAAGGAACTGGGTGGTAAGCGAAAGGTTTTGGGCATCTTCTGAACAGTCGTCGCCATCGATTGACTTGCACACACGGGATTCATTTGCTTGATCACCTTCTGGTTCTACTTTTTGGACTTTTTTTCTCGATTTTCTTTGCGTGCGCATCTTTATCAGCGCGAAAGGAGCACTGGCGGCTCAATAATGATTGCTTCATTTTTGAGAATTGGGTCATTTGGCACGGGAGTTTTCAGCGATGTCTTTTTGTTTTGTTTTTGACAACTGATTGTGGCAACTCATGGGAGGTGCGATGGCAATGGATCTGCATGCGGAATGGTTGTTTTTGGTCAGGCTGGCTATGGTCTTTTGATCGTTGAGCATTTGCATTGGGCTTATTTGATCTGTTTGTTGCTGAATTGTGCGAAGAATTGTACATACGATTCGAGCAGTCGCGGGATTGAGAGTCGAGAGATGAAGACAGGACTGGAGTTGAGTCGATTTAGCTTGTCGAATAACAATTGTTGTTGCCGATGGTTTCATCTCATGTTCCAAAGTGTCGTCTTTACGGATACCTAGGTAGTCTGACGTTGTGAGTTATATCTGGCGCGTGAGTTATCTGGATTTGATCAAACGTGGGAGAGTGAGTTTGTCATCTTTTGATTTATTCTGCTTGAGCGTAATAGCATTGGTACACAATGTACAGTAGCACAACTTTCATAGTACGATGTAGTCACGCGCACGGCTAAAGATGGCAAGTGAAGTCCCTTGATCGCCGCGTGGAAACAATCAATTGCAAGCCTCGGCTTTTGCACTTTGAATCTATCTCGTCTTCCCAAAACACCTTAAAGTCAACGTAGCGTGCCTCTTTGAGAAGATGAATCCCTCCTACTCCCACGCCATTGTGCGTTCATCTCTTCGGAGTCTTGTCGCAAGCAACAATGGCAATGCTTCTTGCCGTGCTATCAGGTACTTCAAGAAGAACATCGTAATGCTACATCAACAGTGTACTAACTAACGTCTCTTTCACAGACATGCCTCCCGATTGACCACCACACTTACATCACAAGCGGAGCCTCGTCAAACAACTCTCACCACCACTCCCAACCGTCTCTTCACCACAACCTCCGCCCTTCAAAAGAAAGGCGCAAAAGCAGCCCGTGACGAAGCCAAAACCTCCTCCTCCTCCTCCAAGTCCGACTCCCCATCCACAAGTTCAGAAGACCCAAACGACTTCACCGCCCTTGAATCCGAGATAACCTCCTCCATAAACCGCTTAAAAGATGACCTGAGCAAGCTCCGCGCCGGCGGCCGCTTCAACCCCGAACTCCTCGAGAACCTGCGCGTCCAACCCGACAAAGCCTCCCCTCAGAAAGTCCGCCTCAGCGATGTCGCACAAGTAGTCCCTAAGGGCCGGACCGTCCAGATCCTAGTCGGCGAGAAAGAGCACGTCAAGCCCATCACGTCCGCCATTCAGGGTTCCACTCTATCTCTCACACCACAGCCGGATCCCACAGGGACCAACCCGCTGTTGCTGGTGGTAAATATCCCGCCTCCGACTGCGGATTCGAGGAAGGCTGCTGTGGCCGAGGCGGCGAAGGCTGGGGAAAAGGCGGGAATGGTGATTAAGGATGCGCGGGCGAAGCAGCAGAAGAAGTTGAGGGCGATGCAGGTGGGAAAGACTGCGAGGCCGGATGAGTTGAAGAAGGCTGGGGCGGCGATGGAGAAGGTTGTGGAGAAGGGCGGCAGTGAAGTCAAGAAGGTTGTGGATGCTGCGAAGAAGGTTTTGGAGAGTGGATGAGTTGTTGAATTAGGGATGAACATGTATTACTATTATGGTTGGAAAGGTTTTGTGAGACATACACAGAGGTCGTTGATCGCGAATGTGAGATGTGGAACATTTGGATTAAACTTTTACTAAAAAGAAAGTCGAAATTGAAGTGAAGCCGGAGCTCGCAAAGGGGTATAGTATATCTATTGTTACATAATCATGGGATCGCAGTCCACTCCTTCATACACGCTCGCTTTCTACATCTCCAAAGCAGCGTCTTCGTTCCCGTTGTCAGGCATCTGCCCAATCACCTCCTCAATAAGAGTGATGAGCTCGTCAACATCCGGCCGTTCCGATGGCTCGACTCGCAGACACCTCCTGACGACTTCTTTGACGGGCTCGGAGATGATGTCGTCCCTCTTCTTGTGCTGTTGCTCTTCATCCACAACCCTCTGCTTGCCCCTTTTGACCTCCTGCGGTCCTTCGTCTGGGAATCTCCAATCGCCTCCGAGCACGCACAGAGACAGAGAACCACCGGTTTCTTCTGAGCGGGCCTCGAAAGGCGATTTACCAACTAAACACGCGTAAAGTGTGCAGCCCAGCGACCAGATGTCAACTTTGCCGTCGATAGTCGTGCCAGTCTTGACGTCGAATAACTCAGGAGCGCGGTATGGCATCGTTGAGTGCTCGGCTGCCTGGTCCTGGACTTGCAATGCCATTGCACGGCTGGTGATCGGCGTCGGGCTCGGAGCCATACTGCCCAGGTCCATAACCACGGGCTGCGTCCCTGTGTCAGAGATCATGATGTTGCCGGGCTTGATGTCGCGATGTGCGTACGCTCTCCGCTCGCCCTCGCCCACACCTTCCTGCGACGCCACCACCTCGCCTTCCATCAAAGGCTCAAACTCAACATCATCCTCGTCATCCTCGCCGCCCGCCATGACTTGAGTGCGCTTAGTCTTCCCCTTCCCCTTCCCTCTAACCTGCTCCTCCGCCTCGCGATCAGCTCCCGCCGCCTCCCTCCTCACATCCCTTGCCTTCTTCGCACTCCCATCACCCCTCTTAACCTCATATCCGTGCATAGCCTTCAACGCCCTACAAACCCCCAAGAACAAAACCATCAACCTCCTCTCCGGGAATCTCCCCCTGTTGACAAGATTTGCATTAATCGCATCCTGCAAATTTCCCCTCCTGTAGTACGGTAGTAAGATGTACACCGTCTTACTCCCCTCATCCCCGCGCCTCCCTTCCTCCACGACCTCGTGCTCAATCGCGCGGATGATATTCGGGTGCGGACTGAAGAGAGCGTACGCCTCGACTTCTTTCAGTGCTAGCGCCACGCTCTCTTGGCCGAAGGGACAGCGGATCTTCTTCAGCGCGTAGAGGGTTGGGTCGCCGGGGGTTTGCACCAGGTAGACGTAAGAGAAGCCGCCTTCGCCTAGGAGGCGGAGGATTTTGAAGGGGCGGGAGTTTATTCGCAGGGTTGGAGTGGAGGGGAAGCATGAGAAGGCGTTTGTGAGAGACCAGAGGGCGTCGAGGATGTAAGAGGAGAGGTGGGTTAGGGTGGAGGGTTGGGATTGTTGCATGGTTGCGATTGTGTTGGATTGGGTTGGCACGTGGGTCGCGCTGCGTCAAAGTCGGACTCAGTCGTTGTTTATGTCGTTACTCTGAGGGCCATTAGTTTGAGGTGTTGATTTGCTACTGAGTTCGAGGTTGAAAGTGGTTGGCAGGTCGATCGGCTGCGTGAGTGAAGTCAATGGTAGGTTGCTCAGCTCTGACGTCGCAGCTTGGCTCCGAGTTTCAGGGTCAGGTTCAAGACTCAAGACAACATTGAATGACTGGAATACTGTAACAGTCATATGTAAGCATACAAGTATGAATCACGAAATTCCACAGAGCCAACACATAAGATCTCCCCTCCCTCCCATCTTCAACGATAAAAGACCAACAAATCCATAATCAAACATGCCCCTTCTAAATCTACCATCAAACGCCAGCACTATCCTCGACCAACACCAAAACTTCTCACGCGAGAATGCTAAACTACCAGTCTACACTCTACCAAACATAGCACAACAACATGACCTCGAGGAACTTTGCAAAACCGCTACAGAATTCTTTCTCGCAGGCGAAGGCGAAGGAGAAGACCCGGCGATTACTTTCCTTGCTCCTGCGCCTCTAACTCGGTTATCTCCTGGAAGTACTGTGCAAGAGATTCTGGACGCACATGTTGACTCAATCGATTCGACAGTCAACGACGATGGCAGTGTTGCTGCCGAGTCTGAAGAATCAGAAATTCATCTCTTCCCCTTTGCCTTCATCGTCATCGAAGATCCTAATTGGCGTACTAACGGCGTAACCGTCGTTTGCTGTCACAATGAAGACGACTATTCCGACGAAGAACGCCCTCTTACAGGTTGGCGGGTCGATGAATGTGAAGTCAGCTTACCGGCTCTAGTGGGAGTTTGCCGGGATCTAGTCTTGGATCGCGAGGAGTGGACCACTATCGACGTTTACGTGGGGAGACCGACGCGTAGGACTGGATGGAAAAGTTACTTGGCTGCGAGGTCGGGGGCGTGGGACTTGGGGTCTGTTTCTTCGAGCATGCCTGTTTGGGGGCTTTGACTGTGTTGGAGGTCGTGGATGGCCAGTGAGTTGGTAAAGGGTGGGATTGTGGTCTTGACGGTTTGAAGAGAATGGGGTTGATTATCTGGTTGGAATTGTAAGCTTGGGGTGCTAAGGGGCCATAGAAGATTGGTGGACGTAACATACACGCTCGCACGTTGGTACGACTGGGAATGGATCGATCACACCGGTCAGTGTGGTGTAAGAAGAGACGGTCATTATTTGGGATACTAACCCTAGGAAATTCGGTCCGGTTTCGGGAGAGCACACCACTCTTGAGACACAAACCTATTTACTTGGCTCCCACTGTGAGTCCTCCCGAAACCATACACACATCAAGCTCGCACCGTGGGAAAGAAAAGAAATCATCCTATGCATCTCGCTTCCAGCCAATCTGGGTATTCACACACCACGTCCGCCGCTTCCCCCTTGGACAACATCCTGGTTCAACGCTCCGGTTCAACGCTCGCTAACGAACAAATTCTCTTGATCGGACGACTCGTCGCTATCATACTCAAGGAAGGGTATCGCCGGACGCATCGTGTATCTTTCGATTTGTTCGTTGACAATTGTGACGGCACGTTCTCCTAGAAACTGCACATCATTTTCATCGTTGTCGTCGTCGTCGTCTTCTTCACCGTCTTCATCGCCCTTGTCCTCGTCGTCTTCTTCGAGCGAGGCTTTGTATTCGCTCACGAGTCTTGTAACAGTAGCCCTCTCCACTTCAATGAGGGAACCTCTGGTCTTTCCAGCCGCAGAAGCTGAAGCTTTGGCCCATTCTACCTTTTCCTACGCGAGCAAGTTAGTAAGAAGCCTGCGAAAGAGCAACCCAAAACTCAAGACTCACTAGGGCAGTGTCCACGTCGTTCATGTAAAGCAACGAAGCCACCAGACGCCGCAAGTTTTGTTCGTTGAGTCCCTGGACCGAGGAACCGTTGACCAATTTAAGTACATCAGTCTTGAAAGTCTCCCTTTTGACGGGCTTTTCGCATACTTTGATGGCCGCGTCCCAGTTGACTTGCTTCTACAAATGACAGGTTAGTGAGATTACCATATGCATATCGGGAGAGGTATAACTTACGATGAAGAGGCTGGCGTTCTTCATGTTCAGTAACGCAGCGGCGAGATGCTTCTGATCTGTCTTCAAAATGTTGGCAACAGACATGGCGTTGAAATCGACCTATGAGACGTTCCCAAATGTCAGTAAGATCCTAAGACTTGCCGGCAGACAAGACGGTTGCGTATTCTTCGGTAGAGCAGGCCGGCTGGACTAGAGGACTAGCTGTCTAATAGAAGGGCCGGGCTCGGGCAGATGTGCTCGTAAAGATAGGTATATATCGTAGTTTGGTCTACGTATAGTACCGTAGGATACAATGAAATGCACTAGGGTTGTCTAAGGGGGATAGAGCCAGTAGGTGAAACTCGAGGGCGGACTTACATAAGGTGTTTTGTTCAGGATGCGACTTGTAGACAGTCTTATGTGTCGTGATACGCTCGCCTGATGTCGTAAGGGGTGTTGCAGTATGAATTGGCTGAATTGAGGACGGCGTTTCTACTCTGATCGGTGTAGGAAGAGGAAGAGGGAGAGGCCAAAGGAGGAGAGGTAGACTGGTAGAGGTAGATATAGATGTGAATGTCGGTGCAAAAGGGAAGGATACTCATAAAGAGCAGATCGAGCCCGTACAAGCGCCCTCAGACATATCACATATGCCGCTTTCTAGGACTCAGGCTTGTGATAGTATCTTCATAGCTGAATGATGGGGGGCTCGGGTTCATTCAGATTCAGCCATAAGGCTGCATCTAATTGCTACAGTAATTTGGCAGCGTACGATCGCTTCAACGTCATCACTTGTTGGAGCGTGGCGCATGTACCTCGACATTAACGAGCTTCGATCGACCGGTGTGATTACAGGCAGCCTGTGAAAGTAGAGTGAAGCCAGACGGCTAGTGACAACGATGACGACGACGAGGAAGAAGGAAGCCTGGAATTAATGTCAGAAAGGTGTTAGCATCCCCCTTCAAGCAAATTGACAAACCTTGCCATTCGAGGTGTGATATCCCATACCATCGCCGTTCGCCTTCAAATCGCCCAGCCATCAATCTCAATTTGTATTCACCCTCCCGCATACTTCCACACATCAAATCACGAGCATCAACCATCCCAGGCTCACGAAGAATCGCAAGTGATGCCTAGAACTTCAACCAGCAATTGAAAAGCACCAATCCACGTCTAGACCATATTAGTCCCATTGCGTCCGCTGCGAAGTCCAGGATAGCAACAAGTAGCAGCAGCGGCACAGGACTTGGGTCCCTTGCACGGACCCAGAGGAAATGCGTTTAATCCATCTCATGTATGACAAACTGGTAATGTCAGGCGGGAAGGCTGTGAAGGGGTTTCAGCTTTCTGCATATCATCCATAGTCGGAGGCTTTAAGAACGAATGCTTCTTGAGAGGGGTTAATGCGATACCGTATCGCGTCGATATCTTGCTAGTCAATCAGTCAGTTGATCGATCGATCAATAGTAAATCGATAGACCAAAGAAACGAAGACGAATGAACGAAACAAATTCTTTTCGGATTTCTCTCAAGACTCCCGGTCCATCTACATGCGCCATCGCCAACCCAATGCAAAGCACAGCAAGAACATCAGCAAGGAACATGCTAACGGTCAACCAAATAAACACATACAAGAAAAGTCTACGCTCGAAAGCCATCTATCGAACCCTCCTGACTTAGCTCGAGTGCATCTTCTTCAATCGAGAACCACCTTCGTACAACGCCCGATCGACAGCAGCAGCGACGGTAAGAGTTCCGCCGACGATGGCGCAGACGCCGACGAGGAAGCCCGAGAAGGACTTGGAGCGGGCTTCGCGGTTGACGACCTTCATAGGGGAGATATCCTGCAAAGACGCCGTTAGTATAAAGACATGCCATTTCAGAAGGGGAAAACAAGACACTTACGTATGAGAAAAAGACACCCGGAATACCACCCCTAGCATGCAAACGCTCAGCATGGCCTTCCTTGCTGGCATCGCCGCCAGTCAAGCTGCGCTTGTGGCTGGTGACACTGTACTGGTGGGTTTCGATGCTGTTGGCCTCGCCCTTGCCGTAGTCGCCCAGCTTGATCAGCTCCGAGGGGATATCGAAGACACTGCTCTTCTGCTCCCATCCCAGTGGCAGGTACGCGGTCGATACGACTTTGACAAAGTACATGTAGTTGTAGGCCTTTTCGTCCGTCTTCTGCTCCGTGTCGTCGAGCGGGTTGAGGTGGTGGTTCGACCACGCCATGCCCTTTTGTCCAATACGCTTGACCACATCGTCGGATAGCTGGGGACCAAAGCGCAGGTGGTGGACCTTGTGCGTGAAAGTGTGCTCGATGCCCTCGCCGCCTGCAAAGTAGTTCTCCAAATCGTGGACGTGCATGTTTCCGTTGCTGAACGACTTGCCAGGCGCGAAGTGGAAGTTTCCGACCACCTTGTTAACGCGAATGCCGCCCTCGATTCGGCAGCCCTCACGTCTCTGCTCATCCAGGTGCTCGCTGTAGTGTTCCCGCTCACACTGCTCAACGTTCTCGCCCCGGCCGAACGACCAGCTGACGCTTGCGTACGCCTCCCGTACTTCAGCGCAAGTGTTACAGCAGCCAGCCTTGGCCGCGTTCGGCGGCGCAGGTGCTCCGTAACATTCACCGCAGTACTCAGGATCCAAATGCTGCGCGGCCTCGCCCTCGGACAATTCCAAGGCCTTGCTCTCGATAGCGCCGCTGCCCTCGCTCTCCGGCCTTAAGCGCACCTTATTGACACCGTGCATGACACCGGTCTGGATCTCACCGGAGACGTCCATGACATCGAGCGTGAGCAGCTCGCAGGGCACGCGCGGGAACGAGATGTTCATGTGGATCTCCATCTTCTCGCCACGGCCCTTGTCGACCATGAGCTCTGGGTGCACGACGATGCGTCTGTAGTCTGCCCACTCGCTCCATGCTAGCCAGAAGATGAGGAGCAGTGAGGTGACGGTGACGATTCCGCCCGAGGTTGTCCGTACGCGCGCGTCTTCGACGGTCTTGGTGAAAGCATCGAGCTTCACGAAGCGGGATTTGGCCGGCATTGTGGTGGTGGTGAATGTGGGATAGGGATGGTAGGCGCCGGTCTATGTGTAGGGCCCGCAGGCGGAGGAGAGGATCGGCGTCGTCGCTGTCGTTGACTGGGTTGGAATCGATTAATGAACGGAAAGGTCAATTGACAGGCATTGAAGAAGAAAAATGGCGAAGAGACAAAGCCAGTTTGCTTATCTCACATGTGAGGGGGGCTCAGAAGGAGTTGGAGATGGACAATGCGAACGAGCGCTGGAGAACAGCTTGCTGTTTCAGCTGTCCAAGGGTCGTGTACAGTAAGCCGAGGCGAAGCAATATCGGATTTCAGATGATCATATCCACACACATTAGGTTACTTACCCCTTCTACAGTACCTCTATCAGTGTAAAAGGAAAGTGAATCATTCAGGGGCATGATAGTCTCTCGTTAAGGTGGAAACCAGACGGAGTGTATCGCTGATCATATATATCTAACTACATGCAACAATCAACGAATCTCCATCGTTAAACTCAATCTCCGTTGCCGTTGCCGATGCTGGCAGTCAATCGATAGAACTGCATCACACGAGCTCTGTACTGTACTCTCTGTGCACTTTATTCCCATCATACCAGACCAAAAGCGCCTCGCTGAAATCACAGACTAAAAAAAAATGGAAAATGCTGCGCTCAGTGGTCCCGCCATGAAATGCACCCAAGAACGCCTCGCTCAACAGACTCCCTGCATCCTCCCCAGAATGACATATAGCAGTCCTCCCTGCCATACCCTTGTTGCAATACCTTCGCATCTCACGAACTCGGCTTCATCGTTCCGCAAGCACTACAAGTCCACCACTTATGCTCCATGAACGCCCCACACCTCGAACAACCCCAACCGACGGTCCCCTTCTCTCTCGGCCTGTTGGTCGAAGAAGAGAAAGACGACGATGCCGAAGAATGGTGCTCGCGCTTGCGCGAGTTCGACGACACCGGTAGTCCATTGCTGCCATAACGCGTGGACGAAAGCGCACCGCTGCTACTGTGACGGTTTGACGAAGAAGACGACGACATCTCGCGGCGTTGGTAAGGAGCTGCAGGAGTCATTACCGAGCGACGTCTAGAAACTGGTTCCGGCCTTTCGATTCCGCAGGCATCGCAGGCTAGGTAGCGGGTCGGGTTGATGCAGGTGCAGATCGAGCAGGTCCATTGATCTGGGTTGAAGGGCTCGGATATGTCAATGTTCGTGATGGGGGAACTGAGACCTGTTCCTGCTGCTGACGCTGCCTTTTCAGAGTATTGAGTCGGCCGTGGTGGTGGTTGCATAAGAGGTGCGACTGTGGATGCTTTGCGCTTGTGTAACGTAGTATCATGTTCGTTGAAAAGGGGAGAGACAGGGCTGGGAGCGGTAGTTGATGGGGTGTGTGAGTTGGCTGTTGTTGAGTTGGCGTAGCGAGAGGAGCCATAGAGGGGGCTGACGGGGGAAAGAACAGTGGGTGGCGGTGCTGATGCTCTTGACTGGCTTGTCGTCGAGCGTGGTGATCTGGATGATGTGATGAGAGGCTTGACTGGTGAGATCAAGGATTCTGGTGGCAAGGCGCCGGATGCCATGGGGACTGGTGATTCTTTGCTGGCACGAGCGCTCTCTGCCATGGCCCACTTCAACTGTTCATCTTCGGTCGGCACTCGAGGCTTCTCTGTCTTCGGGTCGTACAGTCCGTGATCTCGGCTCCAAGCAAGGCCTCCAGTAGCAGGAGCACTGGCTAGAGTGCCGTTCAGCTTCGCCGTCTCTTCCTCCTCCATAAGCTCATACAAAGCCTGCGTGATGGCCCTGTCATTGGCGTCATCCTCCTCAGCCTTCGTCCTGAAAGCCGGCGTCAACGAAGACTGCGCGAGCGAGCCGGCATCGCTCCTGTTTGATCCACAACCCTGGTTGATCGTATTGCGCAAAAGCGCCTGCCCAGCAATCACCTCCCTCGCATCTTGGCCCAGCATGATGTCTGACCCGCCCAGACGACGGCCAGAACTAGCGCTCAACGTACTCATGGTCCTACGCTTCTCGGCACCCGCCCGAGCTAACTCTCTCAGATCACGTTCGGTCGGCGGACGTCCGCCACCGAGTCTGCGCCCCTCGCTCATGAAGCCGTCGCCCGTATAGCCCTTGCGGACTAACGTCTCGTGCTCGTCTCGTAGCTCATCCCACAGCGCGTGGAATTTGTGATCATGCTCGCCCCACTTGTTGTGCGAGAGCTCGTGCAGCATAGTGTCGATGATCTGCTCGAGCGGCAGAAATAGGTCGGGGTTGTTGTGATAGCGTAGACGAACGCAGATTTTGTAGCCGCGGTTGATGTTCAATCCGAGCAGGTTTCCCTCTGGTGGCAAGAACTCGGCCAAGATCTGAACGCGCCAACCGCGTTTTCTCATGATGGGTTTGACGGTCGAGGCCATTTTGCGCAGAAGAGTGAGAGCCGCATCGCCGCGGGGGAGTCCGGAGAGGTGTTCGTAGGTGTTGAAGAGTGGCTCGTGTTCTTTTAGTTGGGTGGCGTAGTTGCGCTGTACACCACTGGGTCCGCCGTCTTTTGCGGATCTGTTGCGGCCGGAGTATGAAGGCCCGCCGTATGGAGCCATCCTGTGTGCGCGGTGCTGCAAGATAGGGTTTGTCGTGGGCACTTTTTCGAAGATGTGTGTTGAAAGGAAATCTGGAAGGCGCGATGCTGCCTAGAGGTAAACGCCCTCTGTCACTTTGTGATTGGAGCAATCCACGTACTGACTGCAAAGAAGAAGCAAGTGACGGAGTTAGACGCGAAAGTGAATGCGTGGTGTAAAAGTCTCAGCTAACGCAAGTTGACGTCGTGGCTGTCTCAGTCGTGGTAGGTTCGAAGTCGGTGAAGTCGTAAGCTTTGCAGGTGCCTGAATCGCACTGCTGACGAATCCAATGTACAGTAGAGAACAATCAAGACCGGTTGTTTCGAGGCAGTATCAATGATTGACGATTCCTAGAAAGTCAAAGGATGGCTGACTTCGCAATAACAAAAGTGTAAAGTCCTACCTTATGTAAGTCATGTAATTTATGTGCTATATTCAGTTCCCTTATTGGGAAGGATTCGCAGTCTGTGCTACAGTACTAGCTGCATGAACTAGTTTAGGAGTGAAGGCTGAGCAAATGCATTAATCGAGTGACAACGGCAGAAGACGGCTCGATTGAACGCCGTCTTACACTCACTGTATAGCAATGTGTCTATACATAGAATTGATCCCCTACACATCACTTTACCAACAGACTGTGCACTTTTGGCAAAAATCCTTGTATTTATGAGAGACCCACCAGTGTCCCTACAAATTTGTAGAAAGTAATGCTTGCATTCATACGCAACGGTATGTTCGTCTATCCCAATCCATCCAAATGCCTCAGTGGGTACCCCAATGGACGAACCATGTCTTCCAGCAAATCAAGAACGCCATCTGATATGCATCTGACTCTATTTTCCGTAACCATAGACGATGTAGATCGTACATATCGAGTCGCGTCCTCGCCGCTTGACCCTAACCCAAGTAAAGCACGCGAAATTTACTTTGCAACCAAAAAGTTTGACTACGACGAATCCCTCCTCTTCTCCGCGTCCGTATACCGCTCCTTCCCACTACCACCAACGCCGAGACCATCGTGATCATCGTCACTCTCGTCTTCACTCTCAAGTCCGAAAGGCGTGTCTTCATCGCTGCCTTCTGCGAAAGCATCGTATAGCTCGCCGGCACGCTTGTTTCGTCGTCCGCCGCTGGCAGCGGCGCCGCCGCTGAGATCTTCATCGGCATCGTTGCCTTCAACCATTTCGAAGCCGTACTCGTCGCGGCTCATCCAGCGCGCCCGCTTGCGGCGCATGTAGTACCACCAGCCACCGATGCCGGCCAGGAAGGCGACGATCAGCACTGCGGAGCCGTAGATCCAGACCTGTGTGTTCTTGCTAGTACCGAATGTCGGGAATGGGCGAGGGAGGAAGTTATCACCAGAGGCGGTTGGTGAAGGGCTGGAAGTGGAGTTGTCTTCCTCTGATTCTGACGGCGCTTCTGTGGGCGTGGGAACGGCGGTGTTGGACGAGACTTTGCTGATGTTGGGACGATCGATGTGATCTGTGGGGTTTCCTGGCGGTTGGCCAGTGACGGTAGGGACGGCGACGGAGGTGGTGCCGACGTGGGCGTCTTCACTATCATGGTCATCGTCGTCATAGTCATTGGGCAGAGGTAGGAGCTCTTGTTTTGAGCCATCGATGGACTCTCCCCAAAGCTTGAGGCGCCAGTCCGTGAAACTGCCTGTGTTTTTGTCGATGTTGGTGTCCTTCACCACAACAGTCCAGTCTCCGATGCCGTCTTCACCCCAATGAGCGACACTCATGAATTCCCAGTCGACATAGCCGGTGTGCGCGTTATCCTTGCGGCGGTGAGTGGCAATATGCGAGACCATGCCCGTGGGACTGCGAAGCTCGACGCTCAAGTCGCCACGACGCATGTGCTCGACGTTCATGATGACGGTGACGTGTTCAATACGCTCAAGGTTGCTCTTCTTCATCATGTCCTTCGTCACTGTGTACTTGCTGGCAAGGCCTTTGTCACCCTGCGGGATTGCGTGTCTGACATGCTGCCAAGGAGAAAACAGCCAGGCTTGCGGCTTGACGGACTTCCACGTCTTTGCCATCTCGACCATAGCGTAGGCGTCTGCCTTTCCATAGCCGTACTGATGGGAGAACTCTTTGCCAATAGCCTTGTTCAGTTCCCAGTCACTTGGCTGATCAACCTTGACGGCGGTCAGCGCTGTGATGTACTGGAGATCGCGCCAGCTTAGGTTGGGGTTTGCTTCCAGCATGAGAGCATAAATTCCGGCCACCAAAGGGCCGGCCGCCGAAGTGCCACCATGATTGGTGTAGCATTTGTCTTGGCCAACGTCGGTCGTGTGAATAGCGTCGCCAGAGCCTGACGAATAAGTCACAACGAGCTGCGCACTGCACTTTTCGGAGTAGTACGGGTGAAGTCCTTTCCGGTCGATACCTCCGACACTGACAGAGTAGATGCTGTTGGTGTAGCCGTCAAAATTGCAGTCGTCATCGTTGGCAGCACCGTTACCAATGGCGAAGACATAGATTGAACCGAGTCCACTGCGCCCTTTCTGTACACCATTCACCATGGCTCGGCGAATGAGGATTCCAGGTCGTTCCATCGCCTCCCCACCGTCAGAAGGACCCCAAGAACAAGAGTAGATTTGATTGTCCTGGAAAGCGTAGTTCATAGCAACAGCTTCATCGGCGTCACTGATGACCTTTGAGAGAATGCGCTCTCCGGCGACCTTGGAGTCGTAGGCGACACCCACGCCACAGACTCCGTTCCTGACTGCAGAAACCTCACCAGCGCATCTTGTGCCGTGCTTGTCATCACTGAGTCTAGGCTTGGGATCTTCCACCTGATCGTTGAAATCGTAACTTCCCTTTGCGAAGTAGTTATCCCTGAGATCGTCGCTGTCCATATCGAGCCCATCGTCGACGATACTGATGGTGGAGTTTTTGCCCGTGATCCCCTGCTGCCAGACCCCAGTGACGTTGATATCGTGCCCGACCTGGACATGGTTGTACAGATGCCATTGTTCTTGAAAGATCGGATCCTCAATGCCCAGAGTCTTTGCAATGTCAAGGCCCTTTTGTACGTACGAGTCCACAGGCGGGTCGCTTTGTCGGGGTAAATTTGTGTCGTCCCTCTCCAGTGGCGGCAGCGCACTACGCCTGAACAGAGGGAATCGCTTATCCAACTCCTGCTTTTGCGACAGCAGCACGTTGTCCAGCACGTGAGGCTCATCCCAGCCAAGATCCCTTTTCCGTCGCCGCCTCTTGAGATCCTGGATGGCTGATTTTATGTGATCCTGGCCCTGCGAGCGGGATGTGCGGAAGATGTGGTGGTCTTGGAGCTCGCCTAGAGGCCCGTCGTAATGTAAGCCGAGGTGCGACGAGACGCTCTCCGGGTTGATGTCTGGTGATAGATGGACGGCATAGTAGTCGTGTGTATCGTAGTTGCGCTGTGCGCATGCCGATTTTAGGACTGCAGGCAGCAGGAAAAGGGCATTTGTCCACTTCATGGTTGGTGTATATGACGAAAGGTGGCCCCAGGGGAGTGAGTCTCAAAGGATCGCAATCAGGGAGTGTCGTGTCGCAGTTGATTAGTATGCGCCAGGCATGGTATGGTACAGATTGATCGAAATTGGCGTTGGATGTAGATGTGTGGGTATGTAGCACGGAGGAGGCGATGTTGCTTCTTGATTCTTTGAGATCCCCTTGGTCAATCAAGTTGGAAGGTCAAAGGACCCTTGACCCTTCCTTCCTAGGACGGAGAACGGAGCTTCGGCAATGGGCCGCACGCGGCTGATCGCCTAGCGTCAAGCACGTGCGCGGCCGGGGCAAGCGCTGAAGCAGAGCAGAGGCAATGACGATGGTCGAATCGAGTGAACATCATATAGAGTAAATGCTACAGTAGGTACTTGTATAATCGTTTATACCAGTATCCTGTACTTGAAGTTGCTATACTGTTCGTTGTATGAGCTCATAACGACCCCAAATAGGTAGTTACAAGTTCACTGTCCCCCAGAATCGTGGAGCTATATATGAATACCTAATGTACTTGACGACTGCAGATTAAGTGGGCTGGCCGGCTGGCTGGTGGCTGGGCCCAAGGCCTTGAGCCATCTTCACCGACCTCTTATTTACCCACCAAACTCGAGTCCTGCCCTGTCGTAACTCTTGTACACACTGCGGAACATTGTCTCACTTTCCCTCTGTCGCATATCTTCTAATTCCCTCGCCGAGTCGCATGGTAAAGCGGCGCGCATTGCCATCTCGCATCTCCACTATGCGATCTTGTCGTTAGACCCCCGAGCGCATGTACATTAGCACATTCACATATCCGCCGTTGAGTTCGAAAGACAGCTACTGCACATAGCGACAGCAATAGCGACAACAGCTCTATAACAGCAGCCCTTATATACACCCATTCAAGGGTCCAAATCCCAATCTGGGCATGGAAGACCGACGACGATCCGGCCTTTGGGTCGAGTCCTCCAACAACGGCGATGATGCACATTATACTCGTCGCCAAACCGGTCCCTTCGAGTACTACCAACCGCCGGTGGGCCACGCGAAGGGACGTTCATTCTCCGAGCGCACCGGTGGCTCACGACTGACGCACGTTCAAGACCAAGGCCAAGGTCTCAAACTCCAGCCCATGGTCTCACCGCCGTTGAAGTACGAGGACCTCCACCACGGCGCTGAGCGATATCCTGACTTGGTTCCTCAAAAACTCGCCAGCCCGAGCTACGGAAACACAGCGAGCATGCCTCTTCCACGCCCCATCAAGCAGCAGCGCCCCGTCCGCATCGAAGCTGGTGATGAAGACGTGCCCGACAACATGCGATCGAAACCTTGGTCGCCCGAACCATTGCCCCTCAACACTCAGAAGCCTGCGCGGCACTCGAGCAATCCTGCGAAGCCTGTCCGAAGAGGATCAGTACCCGATCGGAGCCCGTTGCAGAAGCTGGAGTACGATATCAGCAAAGAAGAGAAGCGTGCACGCATGAAAGAGGCAGAAGAACGGACTCGACGGAAGGAACCACGAAAGTCAGGTTTGCCTACTGAAGGAGACATGCTACGTTCTGGAACGATGAGAGGAGAAAATGCTCGAGTCGTGTCTGATGGCGCACAGAATGTGAGCCAGAGAGAAGGAAGACACGGAATGGGTAGGTACGCATCAACTGGTGGATCAAATATCGTGGGAACACAATCTGGAGTTGCAAAGTCAAGGCAAGCACAAACCGCAGTGAGAAGCCAATCACCGGAGCAGGAGGACCAACCTGTCGACGACCCTGGACAACAACCTCGGGTACCGAGTACAAGAGCTTATGGTGGAGATCAACGCAGAGCAGCAAGGCAACGAAACGAGGCTAACTTCGTTCCCAACGAACCCAACATTGATCGCTTGCGAAGCGAGAAAACTCGCAACCAAGGGCGTGATGCTGGTGCTACAGTTGCCAGCACGGGAGCCACGGCTGCCGCTATCACTGCTGCCGAGCGAGGAAAGGCGGCGCACGACCGCCGGAAAAACAGTCGACCGGTGGATTCGGCGGTGCCGTCACCAAATCGAGGGTCTTCCCGGGACACCAGCGCCAATGTTGGTAGAAGTAACAGTAAGAAGCTGCAAAAGCGCCAACCAAATCCGCCTGCCACTGAACGGCGTAACAAAGGGGAAGACTATTTCAATCGTCCGCAAGCCCAGCACGCCGAGGCCTCGAATGACTCTGAAGCCAAAGCCGCCCTGCAAGATGCTCGCGTCGGCGGTGGCGAGAGATATCCGCCAGGGAGAAATGAGGCGGCGGACCCTGTTCCTAGAGATCTTGTAAGCACAGGACCGACCAACCCAGTGCAATACAGTGTACCTCCGCAGACCGCCGCTGGACAACAAGCGAGAGAGGAAGTTGGCTTCGGTCATGCCGACGTAGAGAAGGAGCACCGATTCAGGGACTTCCTCCACCGCAGCCACGAAGACAAACGAGCTTACACAGCAAGATCGAAGCCTCTCGAAGAATGGCGAAATGCTAGCGTTGGAAAGCTGACTCTCGCTGACCTCGACCTGGCGAACATTTCACCGCCTAAACCACAACCGCAGCCCCAGACCGAAGACCCGGACGCCCCTTGGTGGGAGAAGAAAGATCAACGAGCGAGTACCAGTGCGACGAGACAGGGCTCCGGGCAGTATGAGGGCCCGTACGAAGAAGAGGCCACGAGCTTCCGCCCTGCTTTGTTCTTGAAGTGCGGTCCACTCTTGAGATACACAGGCATGCGCGAAGAAAGCAGCACTACAAGCGGAAAATCGAAAGAGATCTGGCGTGGTAGCGTCATGATTGTGACAGAGAACGCGGCCTCGGAGTATCCGAGCCCTCCAGTACTGCGCATGTTCGCACAACCCATGGAACTCCAACAACCCCCGAGTGCTGCCGGACAGGAGATTCCACCCGAAGAGGAGGACCCATTAGCAGGGCAGGTCAAAGTTTCACGCACCGGACGTCCGCTCTATGTCCGTCCAGCCCACGACATCGAGCCAAATGCCGATCTTAGCCGCGAAGAGAACAATTACGGTCTCTTCTCCGCCACTCGCACGCCTTTACTGGGCCCGCAGTCCCTCTCAGGATCGGAAGATCGTCCAAGTCACAACCCGCGCATCACGTTCCAAGACAAATCTCGAATCAAGAGCCGTGATGGCGAGAGACTTGGCAAGTACCGTGAGGTCCAGGCCCATCGGCTACACACCGAGCGTGGGCTGACCTTCTGGCGATTCAACTTGGAAATCGAGCTCGGCCCCCAGCAGACGCGAATTGCCTATCGCATCAACAAAGGCCCGGCGATTGGCTTCTGGGTCCCTGCTCGTGGGGATACGATGAACATCATGTTTCACTCTTGCAACGGCTTCTCGCTCTCTGTGGAGCCCGACAACTTCTCCGGTCCCGATCCTCTCTGGCGTGATGTGATGAACCGCCACCAACACCGCCCTTTCCACGTGATGCTCGGAGGCGGCGACCAAATCTACAACGATGCTGCTATGCGCGACACCGTGCTGTTCCGCGAGTGGCTGCAGATAAAGAACCCGGAGCGCAAACATGGAGCCGACTTTACCGAGGACATGCAAGAAGAACTCGAGGAGTTCTACCTAAATCGCTACGCTATGTGGTTCTCGCAGGGTCTGTTCGGTATGGCCAACAGCCAGATTCCTATGGTCAACATCTGGGACGACCACGATATCATCGACGGCTTTGGCTCTTACCCGCATCATTTCATGAGCAACCGTGTGTTCACCGGACTTGGTGCGGTGGCTTTCAAGTACTACATGCTGTTCCAGCACCAATCACTTGTGACCGAGACCACTCAAGAGGAACCCAGTTGGCTTCTTGGCGCAAATCCTGGTCCTTATATCAACGAGCTCAGCAGAAGTGTGTTCATGTTCCTGGGCCGCAAGACTGCTCTCCTTGGTCTGGATTGCCGGACGGAAAGAATGCGTGACGAGATCTTGAGCCAAGAAAGCTACGACGTGGTCTTCGACCGTTGCAGGGCAGAGATCATACACGGCGAGACAAAGCACTTGCTCGTCCTGCTGGGCGTTCCTATCGCTTATCCACGCTTGAACTTCTTGGAGAATCTCCTGACTAGTCGTGTCATGGATCCTGTCAAAGCACTTGGCCGCACCGGCGCCTTGGGCGGGTTCATCAACAAGTTCGATGGTGGTGTTGAAATCCTGGACGATCTTGATGACCATTGGACTGCGAAACATCACAAGGCAGAGCGCAACTGGTTTATCCAGGAACTTCAAGAGCTCGCTGCCGAGAAAAGTGTGCGTGTCACTATCTTGGGTGGTGATGTGCATCTGGGTGCTGTCGGTCAATTCTACAGCAACAAGAAGCTGGGCATTGCCAAGGACCACGATCATAGGTACATGCCTAACGTAGTGAGCTCTGCAATTGTGAACACGCCACCGCCCGTGATGATGGCGGACGTGCTTAATAAGCGCAACAAAATCCACCATCTGGACCCAGACACTGACGAAGACATGATTCCCATGTTCGAGCGCGATGTGGACGGTAGCAAAAGAAACAATACTCACCTACTGCCCCGTCGCAACTTCTGCGTCATCAGGGAATACCAGCCCGGCCACACTCCACCAGTGAGCCCTTCGCCGAGAGACTCGCAAGAGTTCGGTGAAAGATTCGAACATGGCCGAGGGCGAGACACACAATACCCGCCCATCAGCATAAAGCGTACCATGTCTCTTAGTGGAGCGCCTGGAAGGCTAGTCCGACGCCTGTCGGGCTCGCGGAACAAGAACCCGCCCGTCTCTCTTGGCCAAGGACAAGGCAGTGTGCGTCGGTCCAGCTCCCAAGGATCTGGCAGCGGTTGGGGGATCCTCCAAAGAAGCAGCAGCATGGGGGCCGAGCAGGATCCGACTCAGCCCAACTTCGATCCACGCAGTCAGTTCCGTCGCAGACCCACCAACTTGAGTGTCAAAGAGGCCAGAAAGGCTGCCGCAAAGGGTGGACCAGAAGCCGGTCTCGACGGAGAGGATCCGGCCGCCATCAACCTTGAGGGCGGCCTCGATGTCAGTCTGTGTATGGAGATTGATCAGAACGACCCAGCAGGCAAGACTGAGCGCTATCGTCTTCTGGTGCCAACCCTTTGGTACCAAGGACCTGGCGACCCCAACATCGCTCAGCTCCACAAGCCAACCATCATGGAACGCATCCGCGGAAGACCCTCCGTCAGCCAGGACCGTGGTGGCACAGCCAACAACAGGGACAACAGTCGGAAGTTCGATCGCTCATTCTCCCGTTCGCCAGACAGAGGCAGTGTTTCGCCCCATCGGCATAGTGCTTCGATGGACGTCTCACGCGACAACACCCAGCATGGTGAACTTGCAGATCTCCAGGCCACCGCCGCTGGAGCGGGCAAAGAAGGCCCACAACGCCGCATGAGTGTCGCCGGCGACGGCATACGCGATCCTCGCGGCCAATTCTCGCACGTGTACAAGCAGGGCTACGAAGGCGCCCCTCCCCCGATCGGTGTCACAAACGGCTCTCGCAACCCTCCTGCACAACTTCCAGATGTTTACAAACAAGGTTACGAAGGCGGCCCTCCCCCGATTGGAGACATGTCACGCGGCGCCCCCGTCCCGGGCCCTAACAAATTGCAACGCAACAACTCCATGCCCACATCTGGCTACCGACGGCCCAGCTTCACTGCTGGCAGACTAGGGAGCTTGTTTGGCCGCAACAAGCGCAAGGAGAAAGAGAATGAAAATTACCGCGACGAGTACTTCAACCACCACACTCCTACACCCCCACCCAACGACAAAACCCACGACGTCCGCCCGTACGCCGCCCGCCGTCCTTCGAC